>Ga0067045_1003115_pt1 | contig 38898 bp, 27 predicted proteins | sample TerdegcTABiofilm_FD_59184 | JGI IMG/M metagenome (GOLD analysis project Ga0067045, IMG submission 59184) | Combined Assembly of (Gp0054472, Gp0054536) Wastewater bioreactor microbial communities from Singapore -Terephthalate degrading... | reverse complement strand
ATTCCACGCCTTCGTCCACCAGGGGGTCGCACTCTGCCAGACCGATCCAGGCAGGTGCGATATCGTCGACATCGGGCGCCAGCAAGGGAGCGAAGCGCCAATCCTCGCGGTCCTGGCGCCTGGCGATATATTGCGCAAAAAACCAGGTGATGGAAGCCTCTTCAAGCACCAGTCCATGGGCAAAGCGGCGATGAGAGTCGGTGTCCTGGTGCGCCGTGGTGCCGGGATAGATCAGCAGCTGCAAGGCCAGCTTGAGGCCGGTGTTGCGTGCTTCGATGGCACAGGCTGCCGCCAGCGTACCGCCGGCGCTGTCGCCGCCGACAGCCAAGCGGCTGCCGTCTGCCCCCAGGCTTTGCGCATGGGCTGCCAGCCACTGCAGCGCGTCCCAGGCATCGTCATGTGCGACGGGAAACCGGAACTGTGGCGCCAGGCGATAGTCCAGCGACACGACCATGCAACCCGCCAGATGCGCGAGCTGACGGCAAAGCGCATCATGCGTGGACACGCTGCCTACGGTAAAGCCGCCGCCGTGCAGATACAGCAGCACAGGCAGGCCCGCAGCGGGGGCTTCATCGCGACTCACAGGTGCATAGAGGCGGGCCGGCAACTGCGTGCCGTCGCGTGCAGGAATCTGCAACTCCTCCACGCGAGGCAAGGCCTGCCTGGGGATTTCAAGCACGCCGGCGCCAGCCTCATAGGCCGCTTTGGCAGCTTCCGCGCCGAGCTCGTGCATGGGAGTGCGCGCGGCCCGCTCCATGCGACGCAGCACATCGCGCATGGATGGTGTCAGACTGGCTGGCAAAGCCGCAGAGGAATCGGACATGATCACGACGATAAAAAACACAGGATGGCATTGTGCGTTGCAACTCCGAAGTCTGCAGGCCAATACTGACAATTGTTCGGAATCGATACCGTCGCAGACGCTTCAGGGAGCCACCCCTGCTGGTAGCAGGCTCAAGGCAATCGGCCAAGGTCGCCTGCATCGCATCTCGGCGGCTGGCAGGTCGCGGCAGCGGTCCATCGCTGAACCAACTGGCTGCGGCAGCTATTCAATGCGCCAAGGATTCCGCCCAGTAGTCCGAACCAGTGCGCCTGGGTGACAATATAGCCACCGATCAATTTCTGTTCGCGCGGATCGGGGCCGGCCCAGGACTGCCAGGCCAGCCAGCCCATGACAAGCAGCAACACGGTGGCGGCCGGAAGATCCCGACGAAGCAGAACCGACGACAGGAGAATCCAGACTATCAGTCCGTAGAGCAGGCCCGACATGCCGACATAGTCGCTCACCTGAGGAGAGGTGAACCACAACAGCAAAGAGACCAGAACGGCCAGAGAGCCCATGCAGGCAAGCAGACGCCTTGCCGTCCAGCTGGCATCCGCGAAAGAGCAGCACAGCAGCAAGCCGCAGGCATTGATTGCGGCATGAGCCCAGCTCAGGTGCACCCAGTGCGCCGACAGCAGCCTCCACCATTGCCCATCGGCAAGTGCCGCGGTCTCATAGCGCAGCAGTACTCGCCATGCAGCAGGAAGAGCCTGCAGCAAGGCCATCAGCATGCACATCAGCAGCGCACACTGCCTCGGTGAGAGAGCTCGCGGGCCGGACTTCATGCCTGGGGCTCGGGCCTGAGCCACAGCCAGATCTGCACGCAAGCCATGACTGCCACAGCCGATGCGCTCAGCCACGGGTTCTCGGCGACATGAAAGATCAGCGCAGAGCTGAACACCATGCTGGCACTGGCCATCCATTTGACGCGGCGGCTTACCTGCCCGCCATCATCCCAGTTGCGCAACATGGGGCCGAACAGGGAATGGGCATACAGCCAGCCGTGAAGCCTGGGCGAGCTGCGTACCGCCGCCCAGGCGGCCATCAGGATAAACACGGTCGTCGGCATGCCGGGCACCACGGCACCGATCAAGCCCAATATCACGCAGAGAACAGCGAAGACCATCAAAAGACAACGCAGGGGCAGGGAAAGACGCTTATGCAAGTCTTCTGGCCTTGGGGTCGGGAAGTCGGCGGATGAGGATGGTTCTGTCATGGATCAGGGAGGCGGAGAACGCGCGATGCTCCATGCGATATCGCCGCCGCGATTTCCTATCAGGTTCAATATATTGGCCAGCGCCGCGTCCTGTCCGGGCTCGGCCCCGGCCAGTCCTTGAAAGCGCCAGCGACCCGCAAGCTGCTGGCCTTTCCCGCTCAGTTGCAGCGCACCTTGCAGCGTCTGCAGCTCAAAGCCCGGGCCCGCACCTGTGCGCTGAGCGACAAGTGCCATGCGATAGCTTCCCAGCGGGCGCAGCGTGGAGAGTCGGGAAGACAGCGACAAGGCCTTCAACTCCAGACGCCCCTGCATGGAATCAGTCTCCATGCTCTCGGGCCATTGGAGAAAGGACGAGGACAGCTGAAGCTGGCCGTCCAGGCCCAGCGTGTTCCAGGGAGTACCCAGGCCTGCAAGCAGCTGGGCCGGCAGTTGCCAGTCCAGCCCTGACAGCTGAAACACCCGTCTCAAAGGCAGCCAGCGCAGTTGCACCGCTTGTCGCTGACAGCAAGCATGCTCAACGGCGACGCCAACACCCCAGTCCTGCAGGCTCAGGCCCTGCGCCTCACTGCTGCGGGTCGGATGCAGACTCCAACTCAACCTCCCCGGCAAGGCTTGCGCATCATGGCTGCCCGCTCCGCCCGCCAGCATCAGCACTGCGGACCCCTTCCAGACGGAGCCTCGCACGTCCTGTAGCGCGACGCGCTGACCACTCGCCATGGCGACCTGGGCCGCAAGCCAGTGCGCGGGAAAAAAGGCCAGCAGGCACAGCACGCCGCCGAGCAGCCCTCCCGCCATGGCCCAGTGCCATGGCGAGCCAGCCGTTGAAGGCCTTGAACGGCCGCTTCTGCGCCAATGCGTTCCAGCTACCACGGTATGCAACAGTGCTCAGGCGTCGATGGCTGCAGGCTGCGGAAAATAGCGCTCCAGCAAGCTGCCAAAGCGGTCATAGGCAGCATTGGCACCGGCAATCACCTTGTCCTGGATTGCGACATCGGCTAGCTCCGGCGCGTCGAGCGAAGCCACAAACGCACGCCAGGCGAGGGCCCGTCCCTGCGGATAGGCCGCCAGATTACGGGCCCCGAAGGTTTCCGACAAACCCAGACGATCCCTGGCTTCCTTGAACAGGAAGGCTGCCCCGAGGGTCGAGCCCTCCGACACATACAGCCACCCCAGGGCCTCGGGCATCCCTACGGCCTCGCTGCCCAGTGCACCTTGCGGAAGCTCTGCCCCTAGATCGGCCAGATCCGCCAGCGAAGCCTCCTGACGCCCGCGCGCTTCCAGGTCAGGGACCGCTGCCTTGACGGCGGCATCCTGAAACAGATGCTCCACGTCGCGCTGGAACAGGTATTGGGCGGCGACAAAGCGCGCATAGCTGCCGCGATCGGCAAATGGATTGCCTTGCTCCATGAGCTCATGCATGCGCTCATGCTGCTGCGCGGTCTCCGTCTTGAGACGCTGGGAAAGTCGGGCCCCGCTCGAGGGGCTGGTTTGCAGATTCATGGTATTTCCTGACTTCAATTCGATGGCGAAGCAGCTCCGGGCTGGTCCGGCCCGGAGTCACCCTGCTCCAGGTTTCGCATCAGTTCGGCGAGGACTTCAAGCTGCGACGGCGTGCCCAGGCCAGTGCCGCCAGCGGCGCCAGCAACCAGGCGCTCAAAGGACCTCCTCCGCCGCCGCCATTGCTGCTGTTGCCCGTCTCTGTGCCGCCGCCGCTACCCGTTCCGGGCTGCGTGACTGCGGTGGCCTGCACCGTGACCTTGCTGGTCACGGGCTGGCCATCGTTCTGGCTGCTACAAGTCAGACTGAAGCTGTTCTCTCCCTCAGCCGCCAGTACCACGGGCACCTTGCTGCCGCTGGTCTGCTGCGCGCCGCTCCAGGCACCGCTGGCCGTGCAGCTGCTGGCCTGGTTGGTGGCCCAACTCAGGTGAATGGTGGATCCGACAGCAGCCGTGGCCACAGAGGCGGTCAGCGCTTCGCTGAATGACGCTGTAGGCAGAGGTACGTCAAAGGAGAAGATCGTGCCGTTGCCGGGCGCGGCAGCCGTCGTCGTCACCGGCTGGCCGTCACCACCGACGTTGGCCGCACCATAGAGCTTTTGCACACCACCCGCGACCGCACCGGCGCTCAGGCCGGTCAAGCTTCCGCCTTCGCTGCCCATATCGAAACGATGCAGGACTTCGTAGCTGTCGTCCGCGTGATCGGCGGTGGCTCCAACCTTGATGCGGTACAGAGTTCCCGCGCCATACGGCGTGGCCAGGCCGGTTTTGGGCGTGTTCATGGTCGAACCATCGGTGGCCGTCGTTCCGTAGATATTGCCGTCTGCGGCCAGAACCAGCGGACCGGATGGAGCGCTACCGTCGGCCTGCGCCGTGCCATCGAGTGCCACAGTGCCAGCGCCGCGGAAATAGTGCACGACGGCAAAGCTCTTGGGGTCCGATTTCTTCACACGCCAGATCGTGCCGCCGTAACGGTTGTCCATTGCATTGCCCGCCGTGGGTGCATTGAATTGCGTCGTGCCGTACAACCATTCACCGACCTCGACCATGCCCAACACACGCGCGCCCTTGGCCGTTGGCTCACCATCGCGGGCTCGCATAAAGGTGTGCAGCAGTTCGACCTTGGACGAATCCAGCGCGCCCTTTCCGGCAACGCCTTCCTCGATGGCCGCCTTACTCAACTTGACCAGCGTTCCCACCGAGCGCCCCTGGTAGTCCGAGGCAAGCGTACTGTCCACCACCCCATCGGCCGAAACCCCGGTCAGCACATACAAGGCCTGGTCCTTGCTGCTCCACAAACTGGCCACCGGTGCACCTCCCTTGGGATGCAACTGCTTGTTGCCCTGTTGCTCCTCGTAATCGCAGAAATTCAACACCTTGGAGTAGCTCTGATCGGCATTCATGCGCCACAGAATATTGGCCGTGGTACTCACGCCGCAAGCCGATGCCGATTCACCCGAGCCCATATAGAGATTGCCTGCGGTGTCGAGGGCCATGGTTCCCAGTGGCTTGAAGCTGGGTGCGGGCAGCGCCACAGCCTTGCCGCCCTTGATACTGAAGACTGCGCCTGCAGTTTCCCAGGGAAAGCCACCCGGTGGCACGGCACCATTGCCAGCAACAAGAAAGCCACCATCGGCCGTAGGCACCAGCGGGGTCGACCCCTGGTAGATGCTGCCCAGCAGTTCGAAGCGGTGGTTGGCACCCGTGGTGTCGAGGCCATAGACCGTCCCCTGGCCCCAGAAGGCCGGCGCAACGGCCGTCGCGCCCAGGAAAGTGTGACCATAGAGGCGGCCGTCAGCAGCCAGCACCGGTGGCACGGCCGGCTTGGCACCACCGTTGTTGGTGCCGCCAAACTTGTGCAACACCGTGGGCTTGAAGGCGGCTGGCAGCGTCTGAGCCACGGCATGCGCCAAGGGCAGAGCCAGTGCCAGAGCGGGAAATGCGACACGTGCAACACGCCGCAGAGCGGGTTGGATTGAATTCATTGCCATTGACTTTCCTGGTGTAAAAAACGATGTGAAAAGGACACGCTCAGCCGAGCGTCTGGGAGTGGCGTTCGCGACGGCGGTACACCGCCAGGCCCGCCAAGGGAGCCAGAAGCCACAAAGCCAAAGGCCCGCCGCCGCCATTGCCGTAGGAGACCTGGTTGCCGTCCTCGGCGGTCGCCGGAGTGCTGACATAGACCACGGTGGAAGCTGAGACCTGGGCACCTGCAGCACCGCTTGCTACATCACAGGTCAGGGTGTAGCGATAGGTGCCCCGGGCCGGACGTAGCTCGACGCTGCCCTGTATGGCCACCGAGCCCACCCAGTCGCCTGCTGTCGATGCCGCAGAACATTGCTTGGCGTTATTGGTGATCCAGGTCAATGAGACGGTTTCACCGGCCTTGATCTCACCGGCGCTAGCCACCAGACTGGCATCGGCACGCGGGGTTTCGGCCGAATCCACGGCGAGCTGGAAAACCGTGCCGAAATCCGTGGGAACGACCTGTCCGGCACTGTTCAGATAATGGCCACCCATGGCGGTTGCGCCATAGAGGCGCCCGTCACCGCCCGCGCGCAATCCCACAGGCTTGCGTCCATCCGTGCCCGAGAAGGAATGCACCAGCTCGAAGCCACCTTGCGTGACCTGTCCTTCGCCGTTCACCACAATGCTTGCCGGCCGGATGCGGTAAACGGTGCCGCAACCCACTTCGGAATTGGCCGCTGCACTGGACGGCGTGCACATATTGGCGCCGCCGGACAGGGTTGTGCCGTAGATAGCGCCGTCCGCAGCTCGCGCCAGGGGCCCGCGTGGCGTTGCCCCGTCGGTATCGCTGAAGGTATGCAGGATCTGCAAAGGCCCGCCGCTCTTGGCAATGCGATACAGCGCACCATAGGGCCTGGGACCATCGTAGTAGGGCAGATCCCTGCCGTAACTCAGCGTCGCGCTTGGAGCCCACTTGCGCGATCCGCAGGATGGGTTGTCGCGCGTGATGCTCTTGATGAAAGTGCCGGTGAGCGTGCTGTTCGCGTACACATAGCAGTCTCCGACCGAGGTTGCGCCATACAGATAGCCGTCGCCACCATCGATCAGCGACGACAGACCATGCTCCTGCCCTGCCCCCAAGGTGCGGTTGGTGACGTCACCGCCTGCCGTCACCCCTGCTTCATAGGCAATGCCACTGGGGTAAAGCACAAAGCCCTCGTTGGTGGCGTTGTCCTGGACATTGATTTCACCCTCGGCCAGCGTAAAGGTATGGAGCACGGTAAAGCCGCTCCCGTCGGCCGGGTTGATACGGTAGAGCGTTCCCGTGGGGGTGCTCGCTGCCGTCGGCGTCGACGCAGCCAGTGGGAGGCCGCGGTTGTAGGCAGTCACGCCATACAGCAGGCCGTCCTGCCCCAGAATCAGGTCGTTCACAGACTGGCGCATGCCCGAGGGTCCGGCCGAAAACTCATGCAGCGTGCTTACCTTGCCGGAGGCGATATCAATCTTGAAAACCCGCCCCTGTCCCTTGGGCCCCTTGTCCACGCCATACAAGTTGTCCTGCGCATCAATGACCAGTGCACCGTTGGGCGAATACAGCTGCCCCTTCGTTCCCTGCAGGGCGCCTGAATTGGCACCGTCGTAGTCGGTACGCACGATCACACCCAGGCCCACTGCGGGCGAGTAGACGATGTCGCTGGGCTGGTTCTTGCCCGCGTACCTCTCGCCATAGGTGTTGCTCATTACTGCATAGAGGCTGCCATCGGAGGCCTTCACCGGTGTGCTCGAAATACGGCCGTGAAGGTCATTGACGGGGTTGTAGGCCACGCGCTCGTAGACCGAGACTCCGGCGCGCATGGTGTACATGCCCAGCGAGGTATACATCTGCGAAGACAGCACGTTGGGGCCGCCACCGTTGAAGCCGCCGAACAGATAGCCTGCGCTGGATCCGGGACGCACCGCATACAGTGGGGGAGAGGTAGGGAAGCGCGCCCCGGGCCAGCCAATGGTTCCGTCGGGCGTGGTGACATCGTCGCCGGCGGGCCGCAATGCGGTGAGCATGGTCAGCCGGGCATCGCTGACCTTGGTCTGCGCTGCGGATGGCATGGCGGCACAAAGCGCCGCGGCGATGCAGGCTGCAGCGGGCCAATGCAGCGGCCTGCCATGAAGAGCGGAAAAGGACATCACAGGGACCTTTGGGAAAAGACGGACGGATGGAAGCAGCGGCAAGGCGCGGGTCCGGGCCGAGGCTCAGAACTGAATGGACAAGGTGGCGATGGCGGTACGGCCAGGGCCGATGAAATAGCTGCCGCCCTGCATCTCGGAGTAGTTCAGATCGCGCAGGTTGTTGATGGACACACGCAAGGTGGCGTTGGGAGTGATTTCGTAGCTTGCCCAGAGGTCGAACAGACGCCAGGATTTCTGGTTGTAGCGCTCACCCTGCGTGGTCCAGACGCTGCTGTTGGTGCTGGGAGACTGAAAGCGCATGCGGCCGCCCAGCGTCAGCTTCTTGTCGAGCAGACGCACACCGGCGCTCAGGCTGGCGGTCTTTCTGGGCGGCAGCACATACCAGATGTTGGCGTCGCCCGACTGACCCAGATTGTTGTTGGGGTAGCCCGTCAGACTGCCCAGAGGGAAGGAGTCATAACCACCCTTGCCGGTGTTGACGAGCATGTGGGTGTAGTTGAGGCTGCCGAAGACGCGACCGTTGTCATAGTCGCCCTGCAGCTCCAGGCCCTTGCTGCGAAAAGGGTCCTGCAGATTCACGTAGGCATAGGGCCCCAGCAAGCCGCCCCCGGCGGTATCGATGGGCGACATGATGCGCGCGAGCGTCACATAGTCGTTGACCTTGTTGTTGAACCAGGCCGCTTTCACTCGCAGCTTGTCGCCCTTGCTCAGCACATCGTCAAACATGCCATTGGCCCCGACCTCCCAGTTGCGCGAGCGCTCTGCGCGCAGATCCGGGTTGGGGTAGTAGGGAAAGAGGCTGCCCGTATGCTGGCCCCACATCAACGCCTCCGTCAGTGCTGGCGGACGCATGCCCCGGCCCACGCTGGCAAACAGCTGTATGGGCTCCACCGGTTTGACGGCCAGCGCCAAGCGGGGTGCGAAAGCGCCATCGTTGCGATCAGCCTTGAAGCGGGTGTACAGCGCCGTCGACGGGGGGCGCACGCCCGGAGGGTTGATGAGCGAGCCGACGCGCATGCGTCCATCCCCCTGCATGCCGTACCAGTCATAGCGCAGGCCACCTGTTAGTTCCAGCCAGTCGCTGTGCATCCAGTTGAGTTCCCCGAACAAGCTGGCAACGGTGCGCTTGCCTTTTGGGGTCGAGCCCGCATACAGCGCCGTCGTGCCGGCATCCGCCCCCACCGAGAGCGCTTGTGCCTGCGGGTCGGTCCAGTCGTGGAAGAACTCCGCTCCGGTCTTGAGCAGCGCTGCATCCCTGGCTCCCCACTGAAGGCGGGAGGTGTTCTCGAGCGTCCCCCCCACGGTACTGGTCTGGTACTGCAGGTCATAGGCATAGGGGTCCAGCGTGCCGCCCGCGTAGCGATGCGCCTGATTGCGGGTACGGGTGTAGTAGAGGCTGGACTTGAGATCCACCAGAGCGCTTGCGGACGGGTTCCACGCGTAGTTGGCGAGCAAGGTATCGGTACGGACATGGTTGAGAATGCCACCGCCACTGGCCGACTGCGGCTTCTCGCCGAACTTCGCATCCATGCCGATATAGCTGAACTTGAGCTGCTGTTCAGGCGCGAAACGCCAGGTGCTCTTGAGCAATACCGAAGTCTGATCCTGCGAGGTCAGCTGGCTCACGCCATGAACCTGACCATCCACATCGTCCGTCATGGAGCCGCGGCGGCCCTTTTCAAATTCGCCGACTTTCTTGCGACTGACCAGCATTACCAGATCAAGGTCCTCACGGGGCTTGAGGCCCAGAGCCGCACTGCCGGCAAAGTGATAGCCGTTGTTGCCACTCGAAAGATTCAGCCGGGCGCCGCGGGTGCTGCCGTCCTTTATCAGGTCGTCTGCTTCGAGGGTGCGGAAGTTGACAACCCCCGCAATCATCCCTGCGCCGCCCACTGTGGAGGTTGGTCCTTTGGAGATATCCACACCGCCCAGCATTTCCGGATCGAGATACACCGAGCCGTTGGAGCCATGTCCGCTTTGCTGGTAGTTCTGGCGTGTGCCGTCGATCATCACGTTGACCCGGCCAAAATCCTGCATGCCGCGAATATTCACCGACACCCCCGGATCCCTGCGGCTTTGCGAGGTGTAGACACCCGGCACTTCTGCAAGAACATCGGCAGTATTGCGCGGTGGCAAACGGTCGATCTCCTCGCGCGTGACCACGGCCACCGAGGCTGCCGTCTCGAACACCTGCTGGCGCGCATCCTTTTTCGCGACGACCAGCACCTCGCCCAGATTGCGTTCCTGCACACCGGCCCGTGCGCCTTGTGCCGCTTTCGGGGAACGGGCAGCTGCCGGCAGAACACGCCATGCGCCCGGCCCTTCGCTTTGCGCCTGCAGCGGATGATCCTCCAGCAGCGAATCCAGCGCGGCTTGAACCGTTGCCATGCCCTTGAATCCTCGGCTCTGCTTGCCTTGCACCAGGCCCGGTTCAAACGCGATCATGACCTGAGCCTCACGGGCCAGTTGATTCAGCACCGCTTCCACAGGAGCTGCGGGAATCGAATACGAACGCAACGCCTGATTGCTCGCCTGGGACGCGATTTGCGCATGGGCAGCCACCGGCGCCAGCGTGCCCCAGGCAAGGCTGACTGCGGCAGCGGTCAGGGCAAGTGCGGCGGGGTGCCTAGGCGCGGATGCACGCATGCGTGGCAGGCGACGGGGGAGCATGAATAAGTCCTTTCTGAAAGCCGCCATGTCAGACCGGCCAAACGGCGGTCTTTTTCAAGGCGCTACTGTTAACAAGGACGAAGCAGCTCGCCAAACCCGTAATGTTTTTTTGAATTTTTTTTGTGCCTGTGCGAGCAGTCAGAAAATTTCAGCCGCGCGGCACCAGCGTGACCCAGTAACGCGTGCGTCGACGCAACTCCAGAGGCCATGTTTTCTGCAGTAGATCCAGGCTGCGCTCGGTGTCCCTCAGACTGAACACTCCGGAGATAGGCAGTTGCGCCACACGCTCGTCGCAAGCCAGATAGCCTGCCCGGTATCGGCCGAGCTGCGCCACGAGGACCGACAGCGGCATGCTTCGGGCCACCAGCAACCCATCCGTCCACGCGTCGCCGTCACCGTCGCCGGCCTTCAGCTCATGAACTCCCGAAGCATCGAACCAGGCCTGCTCGCCCTGACGCAGAAGCTGGACTTGTGACGTCGCTTGAGGTCTGAGCTCGACGGCATCGCTCAATACCTGCACCTGGGTGCCGTCCTCCCGCACCTGCGCCTGAAAGCGGGTGCCAAGCGCTCGCACCTGACCGTGTGGCGTCTGAACGAACAAAGGACGATAGCGCTGCGCCTCGCTGTCGGACCCCGAGGTCAGCGCAATGCGCCCCTTGATCAGAACCAGGCGTCTCTCGCCCTCATCGAAGCGCAGGTTCACGGCCGTCGAAGTGTCCATCAGCATGACGGAGCCGTCGGCGAGCACCATGCGGCGCACTTCGCCCACTCCGGTACGAAGATCGGCCAGCAAGGCACTGTCGCGCCAATGCCGATTCGCGATCAGTACGCTACACCCGGTCCCCATCGCAATGGCCATCAGGCCCATGGCCTTGCGCCGCCCCATATGCTTGCTCGCGCCATTCAGGGTCTGTTGCGCCAGAGCGGCCGGTACCGCCGGCATGGCGGCAAAACGACTTTGAATGCCCTGCAATCGCTCCCAGGCCAGGGCATGCTCGGGCGCGGCCTCTCTCCAGAGCCTGCACTCATTCCAGACGGCTGCGGAGGCACTGCCCCCCTGAAGACGCACCAGCCATGCGATGGCCTTCTGCACCACCTCCGGCGATGGCTCGTTCGGAGCTGCGCTCATGCCGCGGCATCCAGATAAACGATGCGGTAGCAGTGCGCAAAGGCCGCCGCCATGTATTTCTCGACCGAGCTCAGGGACACACCCAGACGCGCCGCCACTTCCTTGTAGGTCAGCCCATCGAGCTGCGCCAGCAAAAAGGCACTGCGCGCGCGGGCACCCAGCCCGTCCAGCATGCGATCTATCTGCTCCAGTGCCTGCAGCACAATGGCCCGCTCCTCGGGCGAAGGACATACGGGCTCCGGCATCTGGGCCAAGGTCTCAAGATAGGCCCGCTCCAGAGACATGCGCCGGCAATGATCGATCAGCACGCTGCGTGCCACCGTGGCGAGAAAGGCCCGCGGCTCCTGCAACTCCTCCGGGCACTGCCTGAGCAGACGCATATAGGTATCCTGCGCCAGGTCTGACGCGTCCTGCACACAATGCACTCGCCGCCTCAGCCAGTTCACCAGCCATCCGTGGTGGTCGCAATAAAGCGTGTGTAAAAGAGAAGAAGAACTAGCTTGCACACCAACCATGGCTCATGATTTCCGTACGGCTCAAATTTAATTACTGAGAATCATTCTCAATTGTATTCATTTGAAACACATACCATGCTTATCCTTGAATAGCTCAGGGGAATGCAGAGCTGATCCCCAGTCATGAATCGCCCAACGCTCCGGGAAGGGCCTGCCCGACAGACACCGGCCAGTGATCGGAAACCTGCGTATACCGCCTTCCTAGGCCTTGCAAGCCGAATCAAGAAACAAATAAAAATCATTCTCAATAAAGTCTATACTCGGCTTTACATTTCTTCGCGCGCCAGCATGATTTCTTGACACAAGCCAGCCAGCGAACCAGCCGCACCGTTTGTCTGTCTGTCTGTCATGCTGAGCTTCCCGTCTAACTGCGTTCCCTTGCCACGGGCATTTCGCCCGCGCTTTGTCCTTGCGGCTTCTGAATGCCGCAATCCTTGCCGCCCGCCAGCGCATCAGGAGGCGGCATGAAAGCCAGCGCCCCCCTTGCGTATTACCGGCTTGCCGTTGCCTCGCGCAGCCTGGCTGCCGCCCTCGGCGGCTATGCGCTCGCAGCCGCCAGTACCGCCGCCCTGAGTCTGCTGCTGAGTTTGCTGATGAGTCGCGTGGAGGCGGTGATGACGGCCACCCTGCTGTCCTGGGTCGTCTACGCCATGGCGATTGGCTGGACCTTCTATGCGCGCACAGCCTGGCTTGCCTGGGCCGGAGTGCTTCTTCCTACGCTGCTCTTGGGGACAGTGATTTACGGGACATCGTGGTGGGGAGTGCAGGCATGACCGGCTCTCGAACCACGCACCAGCCCGAGCAGGAAGGTTTTCGCCAGGCCATGTCCTGGTTGCACACCTGGTCAGGTCTGATTCTGGGCTGGCTTCTGTTTGCGATTTTCGTCACCGGCACGCTGAGCTTCTTCAAGAGCGAATTCAATCTGTGGATGCGGCCCGAGTTGCATGGTCTGCCCGCGTCCGACAGCGACGTCGCACAACGCGCCCAGGTGGCGCTGCACGAGCATGCGCCGGGCGTCAGCAACTTCATCATGCGCCTGCCCGATGAACGCACGCCGGCCGTGAATGTACTGTGGCGCGACAAGCCCAACAGCCGCTTCGAGACCTTGCTGCTGCACCCGCAGACCGGTGCCGCACTGCAGGCCCGCGAGACCGCTGGCGGAGAATTCTTCTACCGCTTCCATTTCGAACTTCGCACCGCCCACAAAGGGCGCTGGACGATCCAGGGGCGCTGGATCGTGGGCGTAGCCACGCTGATGATGTTCATTGCCTTGCTGACCGGCGTGGTCACGCATCGCCGCATCTTCAAGGACTTCTTCACCTTTCGCCCGCGCAAGGGCGGACAGCGCGCCTGGCTGGACGCACACAACGTCTCTGGGGTGCTGGTGCTGCCCTTTTATCTGATGATCACCTTCAGCGGTCTGATGATTTTTCACGCCATGTATATGCCGGCCGGCATAGCCGCCGCCTACCCTGGCGCCAGAGGAACGGACACGCAAAGCTATTTCTCCGAGCTGCAGGGCGATGTTCCCGGTGCACGCAGCGCCAGGCGCGGCGGCAACGCCCAGGCCGAGCCCCTGCCCATGCTGGATCTGGCCCCCATGCTGAGCCAGGCGAGTCTGTTATGGCAAGGCGGCCGTGTCGGCAGCATCACGGTGCGCAGCGACAGCCAGGGCCCGCTGGTGGAGATCACCCGCCATGACGGCGACAGACTGCAATATGGGCCGGCGCGGCTGCGCTTCGACGGCCGCAGCGGCCAGCTGCAGACCCAGGTCGATCCGCAAGGCCCGGCCATCAAGACCTATGGCGTGCTCTATGGCCTGCATCTGGGGCGCTTCGCCGATACCGGGATGCGCTGGGTGCTGTTTGGCTTTGGCGTCCTGGGTTCGCTGATGATTGCCTCGGGACTGATACTGTGGTCCGTCAAGCGCCGCGCCCAAGCCCTGCGCAAGACGCCTGCCGCCCCCCTGCCCTTTGGCGAAAGGCTGGTGGCAAGTTTCAATATCGGCCTCATGGGCGGCCTGCCGCTGGCGATCGCGGCCTATCTGCTGGCCAACCGGCTGCTGCCCCTGGAAATGCCAGGCCGACCCGATGCCGAGCTGTCCTGCTTTTTCGGCATCTGGATACTGGCCTTGCTGCTGGGCCTGATCCGGCCTTCACGCCAGGGCTGGGCACTGGTCCTGGGCCTGGCCGCCCTCGCCTATCTGCTTTTGCCCTTGGTCAATGCCCTGACCACCTCCACCCATCTGGGCATCAGCCTGCCAGCCCTGGACTGGAGCTGGGCCGGCATGGACCTGAGTTTTGCGGCCACGGGACTGATGCTTGCCGCCCTCACCCGGCATCTGCTCAGGCACAAGCCCCTGCCCGTAGCCAGACATGCAGGCCCTGCCAAGTCCGAGCGCAAACCCAACGCCGCGCGGACTCCCGGCGACAGCACGGCGCAGGAGGCTTAGCAGATGCTGCTCGACTTTCTGTTGTGCTTTGCCGCCTGGACGGCCTTGGCCTTGGCCATGGACCGACATCACGAAGACGCCTGGCCCGGGGTGGAAAGTGAAGCCCCTGCAGCCGCACTGCTGCGCCAGCGCCTGTTCAAGAGTGGCTGGGCCCTGCTGGGCTTGTCCCTGGGCATTGCCCTGTGCTTTCCGGCTACGAGCAGCGTCGCCCTGTCGGCGACGGCCTGGACCGCAGCTCTGTGCCTGTCGGCTCTGGCCGCCACCGCCCTGGCCACCTGGCAAGCGCCGCGCCTGCCCGTGCTCGGCCTGGCAGCGCTGGGCCTGGCATTACTGGTTTTTTGCTTCAGCCGCCTCGGTCATTGAGACACCGAGCCGGACCCGCCCGGGCCAGCCGCCGCCCATCGATGACCCGCAAGCACGAGGAAAGCGCAGGGTCACGCCTCGGCTCGGCACTCGCGTGTGGACACCGGCCCGACAGTCTTCGCTCAAGCATAGCCCTTCATTCAACTACCAGCATCCAAGGAGATTTTCATGCGCCACTTTCATCATGCCCTAGGCCTCGCCACCTTTGTGCTTGCCAGCCTTGGCACGGCCCAGGCCCATCAGGTCTGGCTGGAGAACAATGGCGGCCAGGCCCAGCTGTTCTTTGGCGAGTTCAACGACAACCTGCGCGAGACTTCGCCCGGTGCGCTGGACAAATTTCTGGCCACGCCCACGCTGGCCCAGCAAACAGCCAGCGGTACACAGCAACTGAGCGGCCAACGAAATGCCACAGGCTTCAGCTACAACGCCGCAAGTCAGGCCCAAACCCTTTTTGCCAGCGCCGCCTATCCCCTGATCGACCGCAGCAAGCGCGATGAGCCAGCCCTGCTATGGGTGCCTGCGGCCCGCTGGGTGGCAACGCCGGCACAGGCCGTGGCCGCCAATGCCCAGGCCCTTGATCTGGTGCCCACAGGCACGCCGGGGCAGCTCATGGTGAGCTTCAATGGAATGGCACTGCCCAAGACCAAGGTGCAGATCGTCGCACCGTCAGGCTGGTCGCGCGAGGCACAAAGCGACGAGCAAGGCCGCGTCAACTTTGCCCTGCCCTGGAAGGGACTGTATGTGGCCGAGGTGCATCACAGCCACAAGCAAGGCGGCGAGGCGCAAGGCAAGAGCTATGGCGAGGCCAGCTATGTGACCACGTTGAGCTTCAGCGTCGAAGACGGCATGCCATCACCCGCCCTGCCTGCAGCCGCCAAGCCCTGATGCGCTACCGCGCTTCGAACCCCGCCAACGCAAACAGCCCCGACGCTTTTTTTTGCCGGGCCATCCATCTGACAAACGCAACATGAACTCCTCTTATCCCGGTCTGACCGACCGACGTTCGCTGGCCTTGCTCAGCGCACTAGCCTGTTTGAGCCTGGGCACACAGGCTCAAACCTCGCCTTCCACCACCAGCACCAACAGCAATGCCGAAGTCACGCTCGCTCCTGTTACCGTGCAAGACAATCTGGCCGGCGAAACCGCCACAGGCCCGGTCACCGGCTTTGTCGCACGACGGGCGATTTCGGCCACCAAGACAGATACGCCCCTGATCGAAACGCCGCAATCGATCAGCGTGGTCACGCGCGACCAGTTCGAGGCCCAGGGGGTGACTACCCTGCGTGAAACCACACGTTATACGGCGGGCATCAACTCCAGCTATTTCGACAACCGCGTGGACTCCTTCAAGGCGCGCGGCGGCGATGTCAGCCAGTACCAGGACGGATTGCTGCGCACTTACGGCACCTACAACAACATCAAGGTCGAGCCCTACACGCTGGAGCGCGTGGAGTTTCTGCGCGGCCCTTCCTCCGTGCTCTACGGCCAGGGCAGCGTGGGCGGCGTGCTCAACCTGACCAGCAAGCGCCCGCAGGCCGAGCGGCTGAATGAGGTGCAGATTCAGCTTGGAAGCCACGGTCGCAAGCAGATTGCCAGCGACATGACCGGCGCCATAGACGAGGAAGGCAAGTGGCTTTATCGCCTGGTGGCCGTGGGCCGCGACAGCAACACCCAGGTCGACCACGTCAAGGACGACCGCGTGGTGATTGCGCCCTCCCTGACCTATCGCCCCAGCACCGATACCTCGCTCACGCTGCAAGCCCTGTACCAGAAGGACAGGAGCGGCTCCATCACCCAATTCTTTCCCTGGCAGGGCACGCGCCTGCCCAGCCCCTACGGACAGATTCCGACCCGCACCTTTATCAGCGAACCCGGCTGGGACAAGTACGACTCCGAAAACAAATCCTTTGGCTACCTGTTCAGCCACCGCCTGAACTCGCAATGGACACTGCGCCAGAACCTGCGCCGCACCATCAGCGAAGTGGATTACCGTACGCTCTACACCAGCTTTGCTGCCAATGCAGCCACCGGCCGCCCTGCACGCCCGGTGTTTGACGCCAATGGCCGCACCGTACAGCGCGATGCCGTATGGCAGATCAACGGCGGACGCATGCTGCTGGTCGACACGCAGCTCGAAGGATTGCTGCAGACCGGTGAGGTGCAACATCAGTTGCTGGCCGGCATGGACTGGCAGCGCAACACCAGCAACCAGTCCAACTGGCGCGGGCCAGGCACAGCCCTGGATGTCTACAACCCCGTGTATGGCACGTTCACGCCGCCCTCGGCCTCCCAACTGGTACGTGCGCCCAACGTGGCACAGCGCCAGCTCGGCTTCTATCTGCAAGATCAGTTGCGCTGGGGCCCCTGGACCGCGACGGTGGGCCTGCGTCATGACAAGGCCAAAACCGAGACCGAAGGTCGCCCGGCAGCAGCGGCCGACGACTCTGCCACCACCAAGCGCCTGGGCGTGACCTACCAGGCCGGCGGCGGCTGGGCACCGTATGTCAGCTATACGGAATCCTTCCAGCCACTGGGCGGTGTGGACTTCTATGGCACGCCGTTCAAGCCCCAACGCGGCAAGCAGCTGGAAGCCGGCGTCAAATGGATTCCGGAGGGCAAAGGTCTGTCTGGTTATGCAGCGGTCTATGGACTGCGCGAACAGAATCGCAAGACCAATGACCCAGCCAACCCACTCAACAGCCTGCAGCTGGGCGAGGTCAAAACCCAGGGCTTTGAGGCCGAGCTGATCGCCAGCCTGGCCAGAAACTGGGACTGGACGGTGGCCTACGCCTATACCGACGCAAAGATCAGCCGCAGCAACGCTGGCGATCAGGGGCAGCGTGTAGCCGCGGTATCACGCCATATGGCATCGAGCTGGCTCATGCACCGCTTTGCTGCCCAGGGCCGCGGCGGCTGGAGTGTCGGCGCGGGCCTGCGCTATCTCGGCCCGCAGTGGAGCGGTACTTCTGCCATCGACACGCCGTCAGCCCTGCTGGCCGACGCGATGGTGGCCTATGACGCTGGCGACTGGCGCCTGGCCCTGCATGCCAACAATATCGGCGACAAGGTGGTGATCACCCAATGTCTGTCGCGTGGCGACTGCTTCTACGGCGAACGCCGCAACTTCCTGCTGACTGCCAGCTATCGCTATTGAGCGAGCAGCTCAGGGCCGGCAACAGGAATTTCCGTCCCGCTTCCCTGGGGCCTGCCATCCTGGCGGGCTCCAAGCCTTGCCCCCGTGCAGCCGCTGCACTCGGTCCGGCATGCTGCACGTGCAAGCGGTTGCCGCCTTATCTTCTCTGTCCAACAGCCATCGATCTTCAGCGCACGCGAGAACTACTCGTTGGGAGGCTGCTTGGCAGGTTCCCTGGGGAACAGCTCCTCCCTTCCGCCTTCGATCGGATTCGGGCTATTGGGATCGGAGGGGTCCATCGGATCCGCAGGATATTGTGGCTGCTGCGATGGATGGGGATTGGCTGGCTGCTCAGGCACAGCAGGCGGCGTGCTGGCAACTGCATTCCCAGCCATGTTCTTGGGGGTCGCGGACTCACTTCTATGCTGTTCGGCAATGACGGTCGGCTCAGATGCCTTGTTCTCTGAGGGCTTGTCGTTTGCGCAATATTCCGTGGTACTGGCTGCGGAATGCTGATTGCCGTTCATAACAAACTCCTTGAAAGAGCCGCATCGGCAGAGGCGGCTGGTGTGAAGCGCTCACGACAATGAGCGCTGCAGTGCCGGGCTGATTCAGATCCACGGCACGCCGTAGTAGTCATGGACACGCCTTCCGTACTCATCGGTGTATTCGGGCACGGTGTCCACGGGATATCGAGGTCCTTCACGCAGTTGTTCCTTGGACAGGGAAACAACGTAGCCCTCCTGATTCACGTCGTATTTCAGAGTGCTCCATGGCAATGGATGACGATCAGTACCCATCCCCAGGAAACCGCCAAACGCCATGACGGCGTAGCGAACCTGGCCAGATATCTTGTCGATCATCAAGGACTCGATCGAGCCCAGCTTTTCGCCAGCCGGGTTATATACCTTGGTGCCGTCCACCTTGGACGATGAAATGAGAGCGGATGTGGTGATCATGTGAACTCCTTGCTTGAACCGACCACCGGGAAGCCCGGTGGCTATTGAGAATTTCGACTGCTTAACGCCGGCTGAGCACCAATCCAATCAGTGCGCCAACCGCCAATGCCCCGCCCACTGCACGCCAGGGTGAGTCGTGTACATAGGCATCCGCAGCCTGCGCTGCGGCCTTGGATTCGCAAACTGCATTGGACGAGGCGGTTCTCACTTTCTCCAGCGTTGATGCTGCCTTGCTGAACAGCAGCGACGCTGCCGGATCCGCATCGCGCCCCTTGGAGGCGAGGACTTCCTTCAAGTCATCCAGCAACTGGCTCAGGTCGTTGGCGAGGTCAGCGGTATTCGCTTTTCGAAATCTCATGTGAGCTCCTTTCGTGAACATGTGAGGTTCAGAGTAAGCACACAAGCTTGGAGTTGCTGTAGGCCGAGCCCGGGCCTGGCAATCTGAAATGTGACCTGAGGCAACGATGTCCTCATCACTCGAACTGAGGATCAGAACCCTCCTCGTGAACAGGCCGGCCCCGCGCATGCCCGGTCGGTGCGGGGTATGCGGTGTTTGTCATGGCAAGCGACTTCGAACCTCTCGACGCTGAATCCGTGAATCGACCCATAGCATCTGGACACGTCATTCACAGCTTCGAACATGTCTTGTCGCATGGACTACACGGCACTCCTGGTCACTACACCAGACTGAGGTTTCGAAAGGAGGCGCTTATGAAACCGAAAGACCATTTGACGGTGGCAAGCCCTGACGAAGCCAAGGTAAACCTCAGGAAAAAGGGCGACTCGGGGGCACATGGCAACGAGTCCCAGCTGCCGCACGAGCGGGATCAGTCATTGCATGCAACCGGCGGCAATGTTCACCCGGAGATGGAGCAAGCCCACAACGACCTCAAAAGAGGTCTGGTCGATACCGATGCCAGGGCCAGCGATGGACGCCCCTTGGGTAGCCGAAGAACGACCTAGTCCGGCTCACGTCTTGCATGACCTTCACTACACAGGAGATCCGATGCCATACCTTGATATTTCCCAATCCAATTCCAGGCCCCTAAAACTGCACTATCAAGACTTTGGGAGTGGTCCGCCCGTTGTGCTCATTCATGGCTGGCCTCTGAGCGCACGCACCTGGGAGCCTCAGATTGCCGATCTGGTTGATGCCGGATTCAGGGTGATTGCCTATGACCGACGAGGCTTTGGCGCCTCCTCCCAACCCTGGGGTGGCTACGACTACGACTCGCTGGCCAGAGACCTCAATGAGCTGATCACGGAGCTTGAACTGGAGCAAGTCTGCTTGGTGGGCTTCTCCATGGGCGGCGGCGAAGTGGCTCGCTACATCGGGACCTACGGCACCGCCTTTATCCGATGTGCGGTGTTCGCAGCGGCTGTTCCACCCTTCCTTCTCAAGTGCGAGACGAACCCGCAAGGAGCGGTCTCCGAAGCGGACGTTGCGAAGAAGGAGCAGGCCGTTCTCCAGGATCGTCTGAGTTTTCTGGATGAATTCACGCAGAAATTCTTCTCGAATGCGCCAGACAGCTTGCTGGTCAGCGAGGCACAGCGCGAGTACGCCAGGACGATTGCGGCATTTGCCTCGGCGAAGGCAACCCATGCCTGCATCGGTTCCTTCTCGAGAACCGACTTCCGCGACGATCTGCAGAAAATTGATGTGCCTACGCTCATCATTCATGGCGACAGCGACCGCATTGTTCCTCTGGAGGTCAGCGGGGCCAGAACCCACGATGCAGTGAGAGGCAGTCACATCCATATCATCAAGAACGGGCCGCACGGCTGCAATCTCTCGCATGCCCGGGAGTTCAATCGGGCGCTGATCGATTTCATCAAGGCTCACTGAGTCTCTTTCTTCGCTGCTTTGGAAAGAGTCTGCCTTGATTTCAACCAACACCTACCAGGCCTGCATTGATGAATGCAACGGCTGTACCGCCGCTTGCGATTCATGCTTTGCATGCCTGCCTCAAGGAAAGCGATGTGCAGATGATGACCTGCTGCCTCATGCTGGATGTTGACTGTGCAGCAATCTGATGTCTCGCTGCGTTCTCCATGGCTCGCAACAGCGAGATGGCCAGGCATGTGCCAATGAATGCAAACAGCACCCGCCCGCTTACGTCAAGCCTGTGCAGATGCCTGCAAAAGTGTGCCGCAGACTGTGAGCCATCTCTTCAACTTTGTCTGATGAGACGCTGATCTGAGCCGACGTCGCTATGGCTTGGATTGGGGCTTGGCTCTGCCCGAGCCGGACTTTTTCCCGCCCCCGGACTCTTTGTTCACCGTGGCCCAGGCGATCTCTTGGGCTCTTTTTTCGCTCACTCCCCGCTCCTCATAGCTCTCTTCGATATGTGCAGCCTGGCGCTTCTGCTTGTCCGTGTATTTGGACTTGTCCCCTCTTGGCATCTGCGGCCTCCTTCAGGGCTGGGGCGCAGGTTCTGGCGGAAGCTGCACCGGAGGAACATCCTGGGGAGGATCGATCGGCTTGGGCTTGGAGGGAGCAACACCTGGAGGCCGATTCGGATCCTCAAGCGGGGGGAGATTGGGGGCATCGGGGCCGGTCGCATTCAGAATTTTCATGACCTGTCTCCTTGGTCTTCATCCCACCTTACTGTCGCTGCTGAAGCAAGTAAATGGCAGAGCCTGGTCGATGGCGATCATCGTTACAAAAGACAGGTTTGGTCTCCGACTTCCTACAAAGTGGTTTTTGATGACGCGTCATGCTTGAACCACAGCAAGCAACCGCTTGTTGTTCACCTCAACTGAAGGACTAGAGTTATGCAACAGCAAAACAACCAGCAGAACAACGTGAATCAACAAGGTCAAAACGCGGCGGATCAGCAAAAAAAGCAGCAACAGCAGCAAGCCCCAAAGCAGCAACAGCCTGGGCAGCAGCAGGGTCAGCAGAAGCAGCAACAGGCAAAATAGGACGTGATAACGCGACCAGTGAGCTTGAAGATGTTTGCCACCCTTTGACAAACAAGCAGTATCGAAGCCTTTACTGGCCGCTACAGATGGGGCAACCTATCAAGAGTCCGAATTTCAATCAGCAGCAGTGCAAATGCAATAAGCGGCAACTCGGCGAGGAAACAAAGCCATCGCCTAGTATTCAAATGCATTGACTGCCCACGCTGAAGGACTGCTTGATACGACCCTGAAATTTGCCCGCTTCGGCGGGCACTTTTATGGGTTCATCCAACTCTTACCGACACCAACTGGTCTTGTGGCGCAGCTGGCAGCACACCCAGAATCTGGGGCGCATCTTCTTCGATCGATTGAATGACGACACTTCCATCCATATGCAGATGGACTCGTACCGAAACATTCGCGTCAATATCGGTAAACGCGACATCGGAGTCCAGACCCTGCCAACCATCTTCGATACAGAGCTTTCTGTTCAGCAAAGCCTGTACAAGCACTTCAGGAGCACCGCCCTCAAGATGAGTTTGCGCCCACAAACTCATGATCAGATCATGCGCGTCCTGCTGACAATGACATGGCTTTGCGGCTTCAATCTTGCTCAGCCAGTCATGCAGCTTTAAATCAAATGGCGCAGGCGTTCCTGGAATTGGCATGTTCCTCCCGTTTGTAAGAATGATCCTTCAACTTACGCGAAGTCATCCCTAGCTCTAAACGGTTTTACCCAAAGTAACAAGATTCACACAGCACCAGCCTTGAGTGTTCGTGTTTCTCAAATGCTGTTCTTCAGCGCCTCCCAGATCGATCTCCGTCAAGTTGATCGCCAGATATTCCTCATTCAGATGGCGGCGGCATGAGCCAAAGAACAGGTACCCCAGGCCTCATTCCGAAGAAAATCAAGCTCCTGAAGCCGATGGGCAGTGCGTCACGCAATACACAATCTCGACCCGTACTGACTTACTCATATTTCACAGGTCCTCAGGCACACATCCGGATGTATCGATATCCATGCAGATCTGAGGCATACATGAAAAAAGGCGGAGCATGAAACTCCGCCCCTACGTCTTCAGAGTACTGAGCTTATTGACCGAAACGTCTCTTGGCATCCGCTATACAGGCCTCTTTGACATCGCCGGACAACGGATCACAGCGCTCTTTGGCAGCCTTGTAATCCGCTTCCCTGGTTTTCTCGCTGGCGTCCTTTCTTGCGTTGGCAATATCACCTGGCTTTGCAGACGGATCATTTCGAACTTCGGAAACTTTCGCGGACTCCAGTGCCTTTACATGCGCGGCCTTTGCATCTTTTTGACACACATCTTTCGAATTGCCAGAGAAGTCGTCGCACTTTTCCTTGGCCACTCCGTAATCGGCATCAGCCTTCGCTCTGGCGACCGCATACTGGTTTTTTTCGTTGGGCTCGGCTTTGTATTTCAGCTCCGCTGACGACACCTTCTCAGCGCCTTTCGCCTGCTCTTCACAGACGTCCTTGGCATTGCCCTTCAGTGTTTTGCATTGCTCTTTGGCGGCCTTGTACTCCGCGCTGATACGTTGCTTCTCTGCTGTGTGTTCCGCGGGAGTCAAAGCGAAAGCCGATGTGGTTAATGCGGTTGCGGCGTAAACGATGGCCAGCTTAGGGTTGAACTTCATGACACTTTCCTTTTCAGGTTGTTATCACGATGCCTTTAGACATACGCAATGGATCGTTAACCCGCCCAACGGCGGCGCTGCCTGAGCGTGCGCCTCTGTTGTGCAGGGCGAACTTTGACTCTAGGACTCATATGCCTGGCACAGCGTCAGGCATACCTAAAAATGAGGGTGGGTCTGAGCCTACGCTGGCCATCCACAGGCGCTCATCGGTTCAGGGCCCGGAACCCGCTGCAGCCAGGAATGCACGAGGCTCCCAGGCCCGGTCTGACATGGAGCAACTTCAAAAATCGGACTGCGCTTCAGCGAGACTTATGCGAAGTTGTCTCACAGACATGCATGGCGATGCCATCTAAGTTTGGACATACGCGGCTGGCCTGACTCCGGCAGGAGCTGCCAGCCTTGTGTTCACCCCATCACTCAGAGACCCACGTATGTCCCAAATTGCACAAAGGAAAAACGCTCACGCGCGACTGAAGATTGATACCCAAGCTCTGGAAAGAGCCAAGCGCAGCCTGGATGACGGAGCTGTCGTTGAAGAAAAAAGCCCCTGGCGCGAGGACATCATCCAGCTGCTGAATGACTCCCTGGCCACCGAACTGGTCTGCATTCTGCGATACAAACGACACCACTTCACCGCTACCGGCCTGTCCTCTCCAGCCATAGCTGGTGAATTTCTCGTACATGCCAACGAGGAGCAATCCCATGCCGATCGAATAGCTGCGCGCATTGTCCAACTGGGCGGTGAGCCCGACTTCAATCCGGCCACGCTTGTTGACCGCAGTCACGCTGACTACGATGAGCAACTGGATCTGCATTCCATGATTCGGGCCAACCTCGTTGCGGAACGTGTGGCTATCGAGGCCTACACACAGATGATTGCCCTCATCGGAGATAAAGACCACACGACTCGCCGTCTGATTGAGCAGATCCTTGAACAGGAGCAGGAGCACGCTGACGAGCTGTCCGACTGGATGCATAAATAGCAGCCGCCATCAGCATCTGAGCGGGGTATGGGGCCCAATCCACCGACTCCAGTATCCGTTGCCGCAGCTCAGCCAGCCATTGCCAACACCCGAAGCCGACGCAGGCAGCGCTGTTATCTCGGGCACGTGTTATCTCACACGCGGTGTCCTCACCGCGATGAGCGACTTGAGTTTGCCGCGCTGCAGTCCGTGCATGCCCACCCGCTGTACAGCCACCGCATGCTGTGCAAAGCCGTGCATCGGTCAATGCCATGCCGCTCTTCGGCCACACTCCAGAATTGGAAACCGATGACCCGAGGCTTCAGTGCTACAGCAAGGTTCTCATCGCTGTCATTCAGCCCTGGAATGAGCAGCCGCCGGAAACGATCCGGTTTGCTGACGAACAGAACACAGCTACCAGAGGCTAAAAACCGGCTTCTCGCCAGAAGACACTTGTCGCAGTTTTCACAAACTGCGCTGCAGCGGCTTCCCAACGACCGCGAATGGCGACTTTGCCACGCCAGCGGTGCTGAAAACCGGTGTCTGCCTCCAGCGGTGTCACCACATCCAGCACCACTCTGTAGACCGGGCGCTCCGGGTACAGGGTCGATTGCATGCTTCGAACCTGAATCATGCCGCCAGCCGCCGAAGACAGCGCCGCCTCCGAGAGAGTACGACTCGCATCCTGATCGACGCTGCGCACCCTCAGATCCAGCACCGGCCCCACACCAGCGTCAGCGATGAAAATTGCGCTGTCGCCGGTGCTGATGCGCTGGACATCTTCTTCCTGCACATAGGCAAGAACCTCCAAGCGATCACGGCCCACGACCCTGCCCAGCAGCTCGTTGCGGGCGAGCCAGTCCCCCGACCGCAGATCAGGATCCACATCTCGCAGCACTCCGGCGCCCGAGGCATTCAGCCGGTATCGGCTGGCTTCGGTTTCCACCGCCTGCTGTTGAGTGGCCGCCTGCAGCTGGCGCTCCTGCAGAACCTGCCAATCTCGGCGCAGCTCCGAGTCGAAACCTGCCGCAGCTATTTGCTGTGAATACTGGATTCTCTGGGCATCGATCTGCGCCTGGGCAGCCTTGAGCGCCGGGGAATCCAGCACAAAGACAGGCGCATCCAGTGCGATCGTATCTGCGTTGCCAAGTATTTGCTGTTGCAGCTGCGATGCGTCAAGTGCATGCAAAGGCCAAATATCACTGGATTGCAGCATGCCCTCCGTGCGAATCGGGGCAGGCAACGGAAGCCAGCACAGCGCAACAAGGACAAAGGCACCGACCGCGCTCCAACGAGCTCTTCGACTACGCACGATTTGAGGCCAGCGCGAAGACCACGCTGAAATCTCTGACCACACAGGCTTGGCAATGAACCACACAATTTCCACCAGAAACAGCAAAATACCCAACGCCTTGATGAAGAAGTGATAGACCAAGGCCGCAATACCCAAGAAAAGAACCAGTCGATAAATCCAGGTAGCCCAGGCAAACAGGATCAGCCCGCGGCGTTTGGCATTGGAGAAAAACTCTGGCGGAGGTTCTCCGAGCTTGAACAATCTCTCCCTCATATCCCAGCGCGCCAGGGCAAAGGCACGTGAGTGCAAATTGGGCATTTGCAGAAAATCGGACAGCAGAAAATACCCATCAAAGCGCATGAATGGGCTTGCATTGATGGCCAGGGTGCTGACCCATGTCGTGGTGGCCAGCAAGAAGGCCATGGATCGGGGTGCACCTTCTGGTAACCAGACCCAGGCCAGCAAGGCCCATGCGGCAATGATCAGCTCCGTTGCGATTCCAGCTCCTGCCACCTTGAGGCGCTGGTCACGCCGTGTCAACTTCCAGACCTCATTGGTGTCTGTGTATGCCACCGGCCACAGCACCAGAAAGGCGACGCCCATGGTGGGAACGCGGCATCCAAATCGCTTGGCGGTCAAGCCGTGCCCCAGTTCATGCAATACCTTGACAAACCCCAGAGTCAAGCCATAGGCCACCAGGCCTTGCCAGGTCAGCGAATCAACCAAGGTCGCGGTAAACACCCCCCACGCGCGGGAAACACCCCAAAGTCCAGCGCACAGAGCCAGCAAGGTAATCCAGCCGAAAGCTCGACTGAAAAGAAAGTCCAGCCGCGGCGCCCATCGTGTCAGCCATCGATCGGGCTTGATCAGAGGGACCCGAAAAAAGAGGTAGTTATGCAAAAGCCATTGCATCCAGCTTGAACGCCTGGACTGCCAGCGCTCGGCCAGCGTGCCAGCACTATGGGGAAGTGGTTCCAGCAGATCATTGCGCTGCGCAAACTGGAAAAGCGCGTTCACGTCCTCCTGATGCAGCGTCAATGTCGTTTGAGCATTCACATCCTGCACGATCGCTTCAGCGGCCCCGAAATGCCAGCGCTTGAACACCTCAAAGCTGGCCCAGTCCAGCTGGAAAAACAGATTTCGCACGGGATCATGCAGGGTCCAGCTGGGCTGGCCATCGGGCAGCACAGGACCGGCAAGCAAATCCAGCTCTTCACGCAATGCAGGCCATGCGGTACTCATGCCGACTTACCAGGCAAGGAACTGCCGCAGGACGGCCCAGGGCTTGCGCAAAACCCAATAGACCAGGGGCACCCAATCGCCTTGCAGTTTGGCGGTACCTTTGAGGCCAATACGGGCTTCCGCCCTATTGGGCGGCATGGTGGCCCGCACCCGGTAGGCGTAGCTGCCATCAGGCCTGGCACTGGCGTCGTATGCCATGTACCGGAGCTTGCCCTCCAGACCAGCCATAGGATTGGCAGCCAGATACAGCTTCACCATAGACCCCTGCTCCAATGGAATGGCATCCCCGATGGGGATCCAGGCCTCGATTTCCACCTCATCAGGCCGGGCAATGCGCATCACGCGCTCGCCCGTCTGCACCGGCTTGCCCAACCATTCCGTGGGGGAGTCAAACAGGACCATGCCATCTTCAGGTGCCAGCACCCGGCTGCGCTCACGCTGATCGCTCAGGTATTGCACCTCGGCGCGCTTCTCGCCTATACGCCCGACCAGCACGGCCAGCTGCGCCTTGGAACGAGCATCGCCCAAGGCCAGCTGGGCCGATTGCCGGTACTCGGCCTCAGCGGTCAGCAAGGCTTGCTGGGCAACTTCCAATCGGCTGCCGATCTGCGCCTCATCCAGTCCAAACAAGCGTTCACCTTTACGGACCACTTGGTTGGGCTGGACATGAATCTGATCGATGACGCCATCCAGAGGTGCTCTCAACACCACAGGCTGGGCCGCTACCAGTTCACCCGGAGCAAGAACGCTCATATGCACGGGGACAGCACCAATCGCAATAAGCCCGCCAATGATCCAGACAGGCTTTTTCTGCCACCAGCTCCTGGCCGCAGCTACTGATACCGCAGGCTTTCGCCAGAACCTAGATTGGCCTGCCTGCAATGCGGAGTACGCATGGAACCAGATATGACACCATTCGGCGAGTAGCGGAAAACGCTGCTCTTCAACAGGCTGCGCCCCTGAAAGCAACAGCCCGCCGCAACAAACAGGTGTCTGGGCATCCTGCACAAGAGGCACCCATATCGCATAGGCACCCAGCCATTCGTTCCAGGAACCGGCCAGCTCGGGAGGAAGCTGAGCCGGTTCAAAGCGCCGAACCTGAACGGATGGCTGCGCCTGGAGAAACTGGCCAACCCCGTGGAGCCACTGCGCATAAGGAGTGTTCCTGTCGGTCTCGACCACGCCGGACAGCGCCGTCACACCCTCCTTGTCCAGCCACAAACATGCTTGACGGTAAGGCATGAGCAAACGGCTGTCGTTGACCAGCAAAAAGCGCAGTTCGGCGCTGCTGCGTGCTGCCCTGGCTCGATGCCCAAGCTCGAGCAGCAGCATTGCCGGGTTTGCGTTCTGAGGAGAAACGGCTGCATTCATCGCACAACCGCCTCATGGGCAGTACCCATCAATCCTTTAGCCATGGACATACATGGACATCCTTTTCCCCGCCTGCTGATTCGCTGCATTTGCCATCTTCTCACTCAGCCCAGCCCTCCCTGCGGGTGCACTGGACGTGGCCCTTGCCTCGCCGATGACCACTTTGACAGTCCGCACCGACTCGTGGCCTTTTCCATCGCTGACCTTGATCTGCAGGACCAGCATAGTGCTGAGGTCCTTGGGAGCGTTGATGCTCAGCTGGCCGCTTTGACGATCCAGGCGCACCCATGCGGGCAGCTCCTGCCGGTCGGCGAAGCTGAACCGGAGTGATGCGATATCCCACGGACTATCCGACGCCAGGAGGACGGGCTTCAGGTCCAGAATGCTGGCTCCCGTCGAAACGGAGAACTGCTCCGGCACCGGATCAGATCCGGAGCGGATGACTTCTGTGGGTGTGAAAAGAGACACCCCCATCCAGTCATTGACGCCTGCAATTGACTGCGGAACTCCGTATCCGGACCAATGTTCAGAACCCTGCATCCCACCGCGCTGAGACGACGTGTTGAGCGCCGCCGAGGTGGACCGCAGAAAATCTGCATTCGGCTCTGACACCTCTGAAGCCTGAAATGGTGCGAGACCAGACCCTGCAGGCAGATCATTCATGACGGGTAGGCCCGGAGGCTGCACTGCCGGAGGAACCAGGGGTTCAACAATTCCGTTGAGTGAGGTCACCCGAGATGCATTGCCCGCCGCGTCCTTTTGCTGGACCCAGAGACTGAATGCCCCGAGACCCGGTAGCTGGACGGAATTGCCGCTGCCCTCAAGCCAGGAGGCACCATTGTCCAGGGAATACTGCCAGCTTCCCCCCGCTTCCAGACCGGAGATGATGACCAAGCCTGTTGGAGAAACTTGTCGCCCCTCCACCAGCGTGGCTTGGTCGAGAGTAATTTCCGGTGCAACCGGATCCAGGGTATCGATGGCATAGACATTGGATGCCGTAGTGCCCGTTCCGCTATTGCCAGCCGCGTCCACATAGCCGGTGTTGTTCAGCGTGATCAGATTGCTGGCATTGGTGATGCCGGCCGTTGGCGTCAGGGTCGCCGTCCAGGTAAGACCGCCGTCGCTGCTGCTGAGGTTGCTCAGTACACCATGCTCGACGCTGAAGTCGGCAATATCCAGACCGCTGACGGCTTCGCTAAAGGTGATGGTGACCGAGGTGGTCTCACCCACCGCCAGCGCCGTGTCGGTCACCACTATGGCGGCCGTCGGGCGCTGGGTGTCGATGGCGTAGTTGTTGGAGTCGGTGGTGCCGCTGCCTGTATTACCCGCCGCATCCACATAGCCGGTATTGTTCAGCGTGATCACATTGCTGGCATCAGTGATGCTGGCTGTCGGTGTCAGGGTCGCCGTCCAAGTGACGCCGTCGCTGCTGCTGAGGTTGCTCAGACTGCCGTTCGCCACAATGAAGTCACCAACATCCAGCCCCGTCACCGCTTCGCTGAAGGTGATGGTGACCGTGGAGCTCTGGCCCACCGCCAGCGCCGTGTCGGACACCACAATGGCGGCCGTCGGGGGCAGGGTGTCAATGGCATAGTTGTTGGAGTCGGTGGTACCGCTGCCTGTATTACCCGCCACATCCACATAGCCGGTGTTGTTCAGCGTGATCCGGTTGCTGGTGTGGGTGACGCCGACTGTCGGCGTCAGGGTCGCCGTCCAGGTGAGGCCGCCATCGCTGGACATCAGATGGCTCAGCGCTCCATGCTCGACGCTGAAGTCGGCAATATCCAGACCGCTGACGGCTTCGCTAAAGGTGATCGTGACCGTGCTGATCTCACCCACCGCCAGCGCTGTATCTGCCACGACAATGGTGGCCGTCGGGCGCTGGGTGTCGATGGCGTAGTTGTTGGAGTCGGTGGTGCCGCTGCCTGTATTACCCGCCGCATCCACATAGCCGGTATTGTTCAGCGCGATCACATTGCTCGCATTGGTGATGCCGGCCGTTGGCGTCAGGGTCGCCGTCCAGGTGATACCGCCATCGCTGCTGCTGAGGTTGCTCAGACTGCCGTTCTCCACAATGAAGTCACCAACATCCAGCCCCGTCACCGCTTCGCTGAAGGTAATGATGACCGTGGTGCTCTCGCCCACCGCCAGCGCCGTGTCGTTCACCACAATGGTGGCTGTCGGACGCTGGGTGTCGATGGCGTAGTTGTTGGAGTCGGTGGTGCCGCTGCCAACGTTGCCCGCTGCGTCGGTGACCCTGGAATTGTCCAGGGTGATCAGGTTGGTGGCGTCACTGGTGTTGGCGGTTGGCGTGAACGTCGCCGTCCACGTGATGCCGCCGTCGCTGCTGCTGACCGCGCTCAGGGTGCCGTTGGCAATGGTCAGATCGGCGTTGCTGAAACCGCTTACCGCTTCACTGAAGGTAATGGTCACCAGCGAGGTCTCACCGACTTTCAGCGCGGTATCCGCCATCGCAATGGTCGCGGTCGGACGCTGGGTATCAATGGCGTAGTTGTTCGAGTCGGTGGTGCCGCTGCCAACGTTGCCCGCTGCGTCGGTGACCCCGGAATTGTCCAGGGTGATGAGGTTGGTGGCATCGGTGATGTTGGCGGTTGGCGTGAACGTCGCCGTCCAGGTGATGCCGCCGTCGCTGCTGCTGATGTTGCTCAGCGTGCCATTGGCCACCGTCAGGTCGGCATTGGTGAAGTCGTTCACCGCTTCGCTGAAGGTGATGGTCACCAGCGAGGTCTCACCGACCGCAAGGCTGGTGTCCGCCACGACAATGGTCGCCGTTGGGCGCAGCGTATCGATGGCGTAGTTGTTGGAGTCGGTGGTTCCCACTCCCGCATTGCCCGCCAGGTCCGTCACGCCGCTGTTATCCAGGGTGATGAGGTTGCTGCTGTCGGTCACGGCGCCGTTCGGGGTCAGGGTCGCCGTCCAGGTGAGGCCACCGTCGGAACTGCTCAATCCGCTCAGTACACCGTTGGCCACGCTGAAGTCCCCCGTGGTCAGCCCGGTCACCGCTTCGCTGAAGGTGATGGTGACGGTCGAGGTTTCACCCGCAGTGAGCGAGGTATCGGCCACCACAATGCTGGCGGTTGGGCGGACGGTATCGACGGCGTAGTTGTTGGAGTCGGTGGTGCCGGCTCCGCTATTGCCCGCCAGGTCCGCCACGCCGCTGTTATCCAGGGTGATGAGGTTGCTGCTGTCGGTCACGGCAGCGGTCGGGGTCAGGGTCGCCGTCCAGGTGATGCCAGCGTCGGTGCTGCTCAATGCGCTCAGTACACCGTTGGCGACGCTGAAGTCAGCCGTGGTCAGCCCGGTCACCGCTTCGCTGAAGGTGATGGTGACCGTCGAGGTTTCTCCGGCGGCCAGGGCCGTATCGGAAACGACGATGGAGGCCGTCGGAAGCACGGCGTCGACGCGCACGCCGCTGGTACTGCCGACGTTGTTGAGTGTGGTCACTGCATCGTTGCCCACGGCGTCCTTCACGGTGCCGCCATTGGCCTGGATGGCGCTGCCGACGCTGATGCCGTTGCTGTCCAGTTGGCCGCTGGCGACGGTCAGGCGGAACACCAGGGCGCTGGTGCCGGAGCCGCTGATGTAGTCGGCGAACACCGTGCCGCCGCCGTCCAGGGTGATGGCGATGCGCGGGGTGCCGCCGACGCTACCGACAGTCACCGCTTCGCTGAGGTTGACGGTGAAGTCGAGGTTCTGCCCGGCGACGTAGGTGCCATTGGCCGGCACGCTGACGCTGGTGACGGTGGGCGCGACGCCATCGATCAGGATGTCGTTCTGGCCGGCGATGGAGTTCGCCCCGCCGACCGTGGGCAGGGTCAGGATGGCAACGTCGTTGCCGGCGCTCTTGATGGTCGCGCCGTTCAGGGCCAGGGCACTGGTGGACTGGAAGTCCAGGTCGGCGCTGACATCCCCCGCCTGCACTGTGTAGCTGAAGGTCAGGATGTTGCTGCCGGAGCCGGAAACGTAGGTGGCGTTCCGGTCCACCAGGCCGGTTTCCAGCAGCAGGGTCGGGGCGCCGCCGGTGACGGTCACGCTCTGGTCGAAGGTGACGGTGACGGTAATGACATCGCCCACCTTGTAGCCGCGGTCCGGGGTGGTGGTGCTGACGTCGGTGATCTTGGGGTTGATCGGGCTGACAGTGATGTTGATGGTGTCGGTATCGGTCTGGGTGCCGCCGCTGCCGGTCAGGCCCAGGTCGCTGGTGCTGACCTGCAGGCTGGCTGGGCCGTTGTAGCCGCCAGTGGGGCTGAACACCAGGCCGTTGAGGGCGTTGTTGATATTGGCGATCGAGCCTTCGAAGGTGAGGGTCGCGTCGCCGGTGCCGCTGCCGACGAGGAAGCTCAGACCCGTGGTGCCGCTCAAGGTGATCAGGCCGTTGCTCGCGGTCAACGTCACCCGCAGCGTGCCCGAGCCGGCATCCACGTCGCTGATGCTGATCAAGTTGCCGTTGCCGCTGCTGAACGCCAGGTTGGCGTCCTGGTCGGTGGTTTGCGCGGCCGGGACACTGTTGACCGGGGCGTCGTTGACCGCCGAGACCACCAGGGTAAGGGTGGCCGAGTCGGCCTCGCTGCTGCCGGTGCCCGACAGGCCCGGATCAGTGCCAGTGTTGCCGCCATCGTCGATGGCGATCGTCAGCGTCACGTTGGCCGTGGCGTTGCTGGCGGTGGTGAAGCTCAGGCCGCTGGCGGCGATGAAGGCGTTGATGTCGGCGACGGTGCCGGTCAGGGTGAGGGTGCCGGTACCCGAGCCGCCCACGGTGACGCCGCTGGCGCTGGTGGCGGCCAGGGTGCCGCTGCCCACGCTGAAGGTGGCAGTCACGCTGCCGGCGCCCGCGTCGACATCGGCGAAGCTGATGCCGGTCAGGGCGGCGGACACATCCTCGGTCACCGCGATGGAGCCGGGCGCGGAGATGCTGGGGGCATCGTTCACCGCCTCGATGCCGACCGTGGCCGCGATGCTGACGCTGGTGCTGTCCACGCCGCCATCACTGGTGCCGCCGTTGTCAGTGATGCTGGTCAGCGTTACCGAACGGCTGCCGCCGGTCGGCGCTTCACTGCTGTTGCGGTAGGTCATGCCGTCGATGACGGTCTGGGCGCTAGCCGTGCTGAGGCCGGCGTGGGTCAGGGTGACGGTGGCGGTGCCGCCACTGACGCTGACGCTGTAGCCGATACCGTTGCCGCCGGTGGTGCCGCTGGCGCCGTTTGCGAGGGCGATGTCGGTGCCGTCGATGCGCAGGATTTCGCTGGCGCCGTTGGCCAGGTTACCCACGGTCAGGGTCAGACCGGTGATGGTCTGGCCCGCCTCGACGGTGCCGATGCTCACGCCGCTGAACAGGTCCACCGTCGAACCGTTTTCGGTGTAGGTAGGCGTACCGCCGGTGGCGGACAGGGTGGGCGCGTCGTTCACGCCGGTGACGCTGACGGCGATATCGGCATTGCTGCTGGTGGCACCATCGCCATCGTTCACGGTGACGCGCACGGTGCGGGTAGCGGTGCTCGGATCGGTGGTGTTGCTGTTGCTGTAGGTGATGTTGCGCACCAGCGCCTGGACGGCCGCCGGGGTCGCATTGGCGTTCAGGCTGATCACCAGGTCGTTGGCGCCGGTGCCGCCGGTGAAGCTGCCGATCACCACGCCGCCGAAGGTGATTTTCGAACCGTAAACACCGATCTGCCCTGCCCCGCTCCCCTGGTTGACGATGGCCAGGATGTCTTCGCCGCTGGCGCGGTTGGCAACGATGGCGACGGTGACATTGCCGCCATCGAAGTTCGCGGAATCGCTGTCGGTGACCGTGGCATTGCCGCCGGCGTCCAGCAGGGTCGGGCCGTTGCCTTCTATGACGCCCACGCTATCGCCGTTCAGGTTGCCGACCACGGGCGCCGCGTTGATCGGCGCGGTCAGGGTGAAGTCGTTACCGGTGCCGCCGATGTAGCTGGCGGTCAGCACGGTGCTGTTGCCGCCGGCGGTGAGGGTGGACCCTTCAGGAAGGCCGCTGTATGTACCGGTCACGCTGTCGGCTGCGTCGTTGACGATCAGGGTGTAGCTGTCGCCATTGCCGGGCACATAGCCGTGGGTGACCGCCAGGGTCGCTCCGGAAACGTCGACGGTGCCATTCACCACCACCTGGTCGTACTGGCTGCCGGCGGTGGTGCCGTTGATCTCGACGGCCAGGGTGCTGCCCGCGTTCATCTGCAGGTTGCCGTTCACCGTCAGGGTGCCAGCGCTGTTGCCCGGCGACAGCGTCCCGCCGCTCTGTACGGTAAGGGTGTTGGTCGAGCTGCTGGCGAAGAGGCTGCCGTCACCGCCCAGGGTGGCGCCGGCGGCCACGGTCACGCCGGAAGTGGCCGACAGCGCGCCGTTCACCAGCAGGGTGCCGGCGTTGACGTTGGTGGCGCCAGCGTAGTTGTCGGTGCCGCTCAGGGTCAGCGTGCCGGCGCCGACCTTGGTCAGGCCACCGGTGCCGGAGAAGTTGCCGGACAGGGTCAGGGCGTTGGCATTGCTGATGGTGCCGGTTCCGCTGAGCGTGCCCCCATTGGTCAGGGTGACGCCGCTGCCGGTCACGGCGAGGGTGCCGTTGTTCAGGTTCAGGTTGCCGCTGGCGAGGTTGCTGGCGGCACCGATCGACAGCGTACCGCCGCCCGCGACCTGCATCGTGGCGGTGCTGGCGCTGTTGTCGCCGGACAGGCTGAGCGTGCCGCTGCCGACCTTGTTGAAGTTGCCGCTGCCGCTGAACTGGCCGGAGTAGGTGGTGGAGGTATTGTCGCCACCCACGCTCAGGGTATTGGCGCCGAAGGACACCGCGCCCGCGCCCGCGAGCGAGCCCAGCGAGAGCGTCGCCGCGCTGGAGGACAGCGTCGCGCCGGACGCCACGGTGACGGCGCTGTTGCTGCCGATCGCGCCGCTGCCGCTGATCGCCAGAGTCCCGGCGGACACGGTGGTCGAACCGGTGTAGGTGTTGGCGCCGCTCAGGGTGAAGGTGCCGCTGCCGGTCTTGGTGATGCCGCTCAGGTTGCTGGACGAGATCACGCCGGAATAGCTGGTGCTGGTGTTGTCGCCGCCCAGGGTCAGGCGGTAGGCGAGCGAGACGTTGCCGCTGCCGGCCAGGGAGCCGATGGTCTCGTTGCCGCCGGCCAGGGACAGGGTGGTCCCGGCTGCCAGGGTGACGGAGCCGGTGTCGCTGATGGAGCTGCCGCCGCTCAGGCTCAGGCCGCCGGCGGACACCGTGGTGGCACCGCTGTAGTTGTTGCTGCCGCTCAGGGTCAGAGTGCTGGCGCCGGTCTTGGTCAGGCCGCCGGTGCCGGTGATGCTGCCGCTGAGGGTGGCATTGGCCGATGCGCTCACCGTGGAGCTCGCGGCCAGGCTGATCGCGTTGTCGACGGTGGTTGCGCCGGTCAGGGCCAGGGTACCGCCGTTCAGGGTGAGGGTCCCGGCGGCCAGTTGGCTGTCGCTGCTGACGGACAGGGTGCCGCCGGTGACGGTCATGCCGCCGCTGAGGCTGCCGGAGTTGCTGGCGCTCGTCAGCGCCAGCGTGCCGGCATCGGTCTTGTTCAGGCTGGACGCGCCGCCCAGCGTGCCGCTGAGGGTCAGGGTAGCGGCGCCGGCGGCGCTGATATCGGCATCGCCGGCCAGGGTGATATTGCCGCTCAGGGTCGAGGAGCCGGAATTCAGGTGGAGGGCACCGTAGTTGACGGCGCTGACCTGCTTGCCGGTGCCGCTGATGGTGAAGGCCTCGCCGATGGTCAGGCCACCGGCGATGCGCACGGTGGCGCCGCTGCTGACGGTGGTGGCGCCGGCGAGGGTGCCGAGGGCGTTGGCGTGGTTGGCGATCAGGGTGCCGGCCGTAACGTTGGTGGCGCCGGTGTAGGTGTTGTTGCCATCGATCTGCAGGATCGCCTGACCATTCTTGACCAGGGTACCGCTGCCGGAGATCACGCCGGACAGGGTGAGCTGGGTCGCCCCGGCGCCACCGCCCACGTTGATGCTGCCACCCGATGCGCCGATGGCGATGGCGTTGTCGATGGTGAACCCAGTGGAGTTGTTGGTAAGGGTCCCGCCGTTCAACGTCAGGGTGCCGGAGGACAGATGATCGTCGTTGTGCACCTGCAGAGTGCCGCCACTGACCGTGATGCCGCCGGACATGTTGGCTTCGTTGCTGACACTGGCCAGGGCGAGCGTGCCGCCGCCCGTCTTTTCCAGCGACCCGCTACCGGCCAGCGTGCTGCCAATGGTCACAGTGCCCGACGAGTTGGTGAATGTCAGCGTGGTGCCGCCACCCAGGGTGATGGTGGTGCCGCCGTTGATAATGAGGCCCGAGGCCGAATCGGCGTTGAGGGTTAGGCTTTCGTTTATCGCCAGGCTGCCGGCCAACGATACGGCGCTGTTGAAACTGCTGGAGAAGACCAGCGTTTGGCTGCCCGTGGCGTCTGCAGCGGCAATCGCCACCGCTTCGCTGAAGCTCACTCCATCACTCACGTTGATCACGGCGGTGTCGGTGGTGTTGGTGACATAGATGATGTCACTGGTGACCGTGGTATCAGCCGTGGCGCTGGAGGTGCCATCGCTCAGGGTGAAGCGGACGGTCGCGTCGCCGGCCGGCGTATCACTTCGGTAGGTGACACGTTGCGCCACATCATTAATCAGGGCGGTCGTGGCAGTGGTGCCGCTGCTGGTAAAGGTGATCGTCAGCGTGCCGCCGGTGGAGGTGAAGGTGGCGAAGGTCTGGCCACCGGACTGCAGGTTGCCGCCGCTGACTGTGAACAATGCGCCCGAGGTATTGAAGTCGAAGGTATCCGCGGAGACGGCTGTTCCCGAGCGCTGCACGGTCAGGCTCGCGCCCGACCAGTTGCCATTGCCGCCATTGAGCGCACCCTTCTCGGCATCGCTCAGAACAGCGTTGCTTCCCGAATCCAGCGTGACGGTGTTGCCGGCCCCGGCCCAGGCGACGCTGTCGCCGTTGAGGTTGCCGATGCCGGGTGCGGAGTTGATCGCGATGTCCTTGTTGGCTCCCAGCGAGCCAGCTGATCCGGGCGCAGCCAGGGTCAGGGTGGCGTCGTTGCCGGCGACATCGCGGATACTGCCGCCATTGAGCGCCAGGGCGCTGGTGCTGATGTAGTCCAGGTCAGCGGCGGTATCGCCCGCCTGCACAGTGTAGTTAAAGGTCAGGGTGCTGGTGCCGGAGCCACTGGCGTAGTTAATCACACGATCGGTGCTGCCGGTTTCCAGGGTCAGCTGTGGCGTACCGGCTACCGTGACGCTCTCGCCGAAGTTCACCTGCACGGAGATCACGTCCCCGGCCTTGTAGGTACCGTTGCCGATGCTGGAGGTCACGGAGGTAACAGTCGGCGCTGCAGTGTCGATGGAGTAGTTGGCGGAGTCGGCAGTGCCGACACCCGCAAGGCCACCGCTGACGGCGTTGACACCGGCGAGGTTGACGGTGATCACGTTGGTGCTGTCGGTGACGCTGGANTTGGGCGTAAACAGACCGGTCCAGGTGAGACCACCATCGCTGGAGGCCAATCCGGCGATAGTGCCGTTGGGTACGGTGAGGTCGGCGGTGGTGAAGCCGGTCACCGCCATGTTGAAGGCAAAGGTGACGGTAGAGGTTTCGCCGATTTTCAGCGCTGCACGCGACATCGAGATGGTTGCGGAGGGAGTGGGCGCAACAGCATCTGCGATCTGGATATTGTTAATGGAATGATTGGAGGCCGATTGATCACCGAGATAGCCGCCTGCGGAAATGTACAAGCGCACTTCAGCAACATAGTCGAACGCACTACCCAGGCTGACGGTCGTAACGTCTGATGTTTGTCGGACCTTGTCATATATAACTGTGAACTCGTGGGACGCTACCTCGGCACCATTCAAATAGCCTTTTACGGTATAGGTGGCGTTTTCAGTCTCGCCCCAGTTGTAATAGGTGAACCCATTGATCTGGAAAGGGCTGCCGTCACTGGACTTGATCGCCATGCCTTTGGAGCCCGCGTTCAGCTCATTGGTCAGGGCCGTGTACCCAGCCTGCGGACTGTACAGGTAGCTATTGTCAAACCATTTGATTTCACTGCCGGGCTGCGTGTCCCTGGTCCCGTTCGTGTCCTCAATGTTGAAAATCTCCAAGGTTATTCCCGGCAAGTCGCTGGAGCCACCTTGGCCGTCCCGAGCGACGCCGCCGCTCACATTCGAGTTACTGGTAAAAGTCAGAGTGCCATTAGCCAACAGCCCTGCATAGTCGGTGGGCAGGGTTTTCCAGACAATGCTCTGCTCAATGCTCCCCGTGCTGGTTTCCAACACCCAGTCGCCACCTCGCGCAGCGCTGCCGGTTTCATTGCTGGAGGCTGCGATGTCCGCACCAGTCTTTCCTGCCATGTTCAGGATAAAGTCCTGGCCGACGCTACTTGACCCCACATTGCAGCCATAAAGAAAAATGTCGCCATCGGTACTCAGGGCGTTACCAATACGAGTCAGAGTCTCACTGCGTGAATCGAGCGCGCTGCTGTCGAGCCAGTCACGGCCCAATTGGATCTTGCCTGCCTCGCCGTGGCTG
>Ga0067045_1002882_pt1 | contig 38906 bp, 41 predicted proteins | sample TerdegcTABiofilm_FD_59184 | JGI IMG/M metagenome (GOLD analysis project Ga0067045, IMG submission 59184) | Combined Assembly of (Gp0054472, Gp0054536) Wastewater bioreactor microbial communities from Singapore -Terephthalate degrading... | reverse complement strand
TAAAAGCCCTCTTGCGCCCGGAGCGGCGCGTTCCCCACGCCGATGCGGGCTTGATCAGGACTTTTTCTCTGACTGACGACGTCGGCTTCCTCTCCATCTAGCCTGCCTGATTTGACCAATTTCTCAATCTACAGGCCGACTTTCGTTCAAACAGGCTACAACGCAAACGGCTCAAGCTCTTCCCCCGTCGGTAACCGTCTGCTGTACTCTCGAAACAACTCTTGGCGTTCTCTTTCGAATGCTAGCAATAATTCAGTTTGCTCGGCCTTTAGCGGTTCGATAGAGGTCTCGGCTGCTAGGGTTGCCTTCCGTAGGGCTTCCGAGATTAAGGATTTGTAGATGCGGCGAAGCTCAGAGTCTTGCAAACCACCCCCGTTACCAAGAAAGCGAACGCGGCAACCAGGGGGTGGCGGCATGACGATCGGGAGCGACCCGTCCGCGCCGCATCCTTAAACCCACTTTACTGTCTCTTGCGAAATAGCCAAGTGTGGACATACTCTGCGACCCGCCGAAGTCGAATATCGGAGATACCTTCCCGATAGAGGCTGGCCATATTCTCCCGCGCGTAACCCATGATCAGGTCAATTGCCGGGCAGTCTCGACACTCGTCAGCGATAGTCCGGAACGTATGTCGCAACCGATAAAACGATGCACCGACCCAAGTAATTCCGGACTTTTGCCGGAGTTTGGCGAATTCTTTGGCTAATGGACTGTCGTTTGTGTCTTTGTACCAAGCCCCCCCTGGGCCGTGACGAAGACAAGGGATTCAAATTGCGACGCCTTGGGCTTTGGGCGGGCGGCAATCACCCTCTCAAGCGCTTGCCGAGTCTCCGGCCACAGCCAAGCACGCCGTTCAATTCCTGTTTTCCCGCGGGGAAAATCGAGTGCACACCAGCCGTCGGCGGGTGTCAAGTCCGACACAATACGCGTTCGACCGAACACATCGATGAGGTAACTGCATGCATCGTAGTAGTCTTGCCAAGTGCGGTGAGATAATTCGCCGGAGTCAACCATCTGTTTTTTGGCACGGAGAAAAAGGTTACAAAGATCCCCGACGGTCAGACCGTTGGACTCGAAGGGTGGTGGTGTCCTCCCCGCAAGTAGGTAGTCCTCTACGATTAGCCACCGCTCAAGGGCCTGCGTGCCATCGGGATCACGGGCCCACGAACCAAAATAGTGCAATTTTCCGCGGACTTTTTTGCCCATGGACCGTTTTTGTGAGCGAAAAGTGGGAAGTCTGGACGCGGCTTGGATGGTTTGGTAGATTACGCCATGAAGGGCTCCCGCTTACGTGTCGGACCCATGGGGTTTGACGTTCGCCTCGGCCGGATAATACGCTTTAACTAGCGAAAAACTTAACAGCTGTCAGACAAGGTGTCAATATCCTCTGTGCTCATATTGGGAAGCCGCTAGAAATCACGTCTAGCAGAGCAATTGCGCCCGTAGCTCAAGGGATAGAGCAGCGGATTTCTAATCCGCTGGTTGGGGGTTCGAATCCCTCCGGGCGTGCTGACACAGTAAGATAGGAAACCCCGTGATTTCCCACACAAAACGCGGTTTTCACGGGGTTTTCTTTTTCGGCACAATGGTTCTCGACACATTCCTTGCATGCCAGTTAGAGACAGAAAAAACCACATAGAGAACCCAAGAAGTGCAATCCGGAGTGCAACCAAAAACCGATTTTTGTCACCCGGGGTGTTTACTCCAGGCTTCCTTTTTCACGATCAGCACGTACAGGGCCGCAACGTCCAGTCGGCGGACTGTTTCGCCAAGATCAGTCACCCCCAATGTGGTGTAGGTTCCGGCCGTTAGCTTGGGGTCACTGTGCCGCATGAGTGCTTGCGCCGTTTGAAGGTTGACCACCACCCATGCAAGCGTAGTGGCATGCGTCCCGCGGAGGGAGTGAAAATTGAATCGGCCAGTCTCGTTTTCGGGAGGCATTCCCGCTTTCTCCAAGTCTTGGCGAACCATTTTGGCCGCCTTGGTGTACCACGTCCCCGGCCAGAGTTTCGTTGCGGGGATGGGAATTGTGGGCTGAGTGCTCAGTCACTCCCGCAGATACTTGGCAATGTCGTTAGGAAGCGGCAACGTATCCTGACGCTTGTTCTTCGCCTAGGCCGCTTCCACCGTGACGGTCGGCGGGTCAGCGTCCAGGGTCAATGCCCCACGGGTCAAACTGGCCAATTCCGATGCACAAAAGGGGGAATAACCCACGAAAGGTACAAAGCTGCTCCACGATTGCCGTCACCGGGGAAGTGAACGGCAATTCGACTTGGACCAGCACAGAGCATGGAGCATGCTAAGTCCGTTCTGGCTTGCCGAAAAGAAGCTCGATGTAGGGTCGATCACAAGGTTGGAAAAACACATACACGTGATCGCCTGGCAGCAGGACGGTGTGCCCTCGGGCGGCCACCAACTCGTTTCCGCGGACAATGAGAATCACACCGGAATCGGGAGGGAGTCGCAATTGAGAAAGCGACGCGCCACAAACGGCGAGGGCAGGCTCTATGTGAAACGAGGCAATTTCCCCGTTAAGCGAATGGGCTGAATTGATTTCGAGAACGGCACTTGGGCTTGGCTTTTCGGGAACCGCAAGTTTTAACCACCGTGTCACGGCGCGGATTGTCGTCCCTGGCAAAATCGCACTAACGACCACGATAAAAAAAACCAGGTTGAAGACTCGTTCGGCTCCAGGAATCTGAGACAACACCGGAAGTGCGCCCAGAATAATCGGCACTGCGCCCCGGAGGCCAATCCACCCAATGTACGCGATTTCTTTCGCTGAAAGTCTCAGCGGTGCGAGACAAAGAAACACTGCTATCGGACGCGCGACAAAAGTCAGAAAAAGGGCTGCGACCAATCCTGTGCCCATGATGGGTACGAGGCGCGAGGGGAAAACGAGGAGGCCCAACATTAAAAACAGTGCAATCTGGCTTAACCAGCCAAGTGATTCATGAACCCGAGTCAAGCCGCTTCGATAGGGTAAAGGCGAATTGCCCATCACCAGGGCGGCTACGTACACGCTCAGAAGGCCGCTGCCGTCAATGAGCGTGGCTGCCCCAAACGCCAAGAACGCGACTGCCAACGTGAGTGCGGGATATAGCCCGGCGGTGGGCAGCTTAACGGCGTGCATAGCCCTCATCCCCAGAAAGCCCACGAGCAGGCCAACTCCCGCTCCAATGGCAAACTGCCAGGGGACGGTTAGGGCCAGATGCCACCCGGGAAGGTCAGACGATTGGGCGATTCCAATCATGATGAGTGTGAGAAGAACGGCCATGGGATCATTGGCGCAGGACTCCACTTCCAGGATGTTTGCCACGCGCGGCTTAAGACGGAGACTGCCTCCCCGCAGGACTGCGAACACGGCTGCCGCATCAGTAGAAGAAACGACGGCCCCGAGTAATAAGGCTTCGGTCCAGTTAAGACCGAATATCTTCATGAATAACGCCAATAATCCGGCGGTGAACACAACACCGGCTGTGGCCAATAGTCCGGCAGGGAGCGCGGCCTGTTTTACGGCATGCCAAGGTGTATTCATTCCCCCATCGACGAGAATCAGCACAAGGTAGATGGTGCCGACGCGGAAAGCAAATCCGTAATCTTCGAAGGCAATGCCGCCGATGCCCTCGGAACCACCCAGCATCCCAAGAACAAGAAAGAGCAACACGATTGGCACGCCCAGTCGATCAATCCGGCGGCTCAATAGGACACTCAGGGCAATAAGTATCCCCACCACAAGAAGGAATACGGCTGTTCCGAGCGGTTCCACTCCCTGGCCCAGCATCCTGTTTACCTCACAAAAACGTTTCTCACGATATCCTTAAGTGCTGAGAAGCCTTTATAGCTCAGTCGATCCGTCGATGGAACACAATAGTTGTGCCGACTCCCAGGGATTACTTGCGCAATTTTTTATGTCTAATGTTTTATTTGCAGCAACGCCCGCCACGGTGCTCGAGTGGGCAAGTCGTCAATCCCCTGGGATCACAAGCGATACGGGGGCCCATCCGAAAGAGCACCCCGTGCGTCATCTGGACAGTCCCCACCAGAATATGGAGGGGTGGTGGGCGAGCTGCTTGCCCGGTCGACCCAGATGGACAGCGAGGCTCCTTTTGATTGTGGCCGATCTGAGGAACCTGTCAAAGCCCTACGTCGAGTTGCTGGCGGAGTTGAAGCCGGTATGGGTTGCAAAGACGTGAACGTCTAGCCCTTGGCCCCCATGGCCTTGGCAGTGTTCACCTTCTCGGACAAACGCACCCCGGGGCGGCGGAGTCGCATCGTTTCCACTTCCCACACGTAGCCATGAATCTGCACATCGGTGGGGATGAGGGGGGAATTGCGGAGCAGCTCCACCTGTTTAAGACAGATTTCGTCAACATCGGTGAACATGCGAATCCACTTGGGGAAGCTGCCCGGGGGGAGTTTAAGCTCCGGCAAGGCGGGATCCACTGGGACGGTGTTGGGATCAATGCCTTTTTCGCGCAGGAGATTCGTGAGATAGTCGCCCGTCGCGGTCATCATGCCGCACTCGGTGTGGTTGACAACGATGATCTCCTTGGTGCCAAAGAAGTTTGTGGTGAGCATGGCCGAGCGGATCGCATCGTCCGTTACCAGGCCGCCCGCATTGCGGAACACATGGGCATCGCCGAGACGAATGCCAAGGGCTTCTTCAACGGGCAGCCGTTCATCCATGCAGGCGAGGACGAAGAGCCTTCGGTTATTAGGGATTCCTTTCTGCCTCCGCAACGCCCAGGCTTCTCGTTCCGCCAGGTCCCAGTCAATTTGCTGATGAAGCATGTCAAAATCTCCTCGATGAGGGGTGAAGGTTAATTGGAGAGCGAACTGCATTAACAATAGTTAGTTAGTGACGTTTGGTATAAGTTCTGGTGCTCCCCTGTCTGTAACGGCATTTTACGCGACACTCGGAAAAGGGCAAGAGAATACGACTATACTTATGTACTAACGTATAAATATGAGATGGCGGCCACACCTTTTCTCACGGTTTTCGGTTCTTAAAAGATGACCGGGGGACGGAGGCGATTCCTCTGCCGTTGCGGGCTCGTGTTCCGGAAGGTTGGTTTTTCCGCGGAAGACTCGAAAGCAATTGTCGGAATGCCGCGAGTCATCAAGCTTTCGTCTCTCCGGGGGAATCTTCATCGCCGAGGGATCATGTTCTGTCGGCTCGTAGGGGCAATTCATGAATTGCCCCTACCGCTGTCACCTAACGCGAGCCAAAACTCCCTGGGTCACGCGCACGAAACGATTGGGGCCACGAGTAAGCTAAGGATGAGCCTATGATGACGAGAGACCAAAATAAAAAGGGCCGATCGACCTTAATGATCGATCGGCCAACAGGTCGGGGCGACCGGACTTGAACCGGTGACCTCTTGCACCCCAAGCAAGCGCGCTAATCCAGGCTGCGCCACGCCCCGAGGTCGAAATAATGTGTCAACGTTCTTTGCCCATCTATCACCTAATTTATCCGATCTCGCCCACGGTGGCAACAGCACCGATTGGGTTCCCCTTTGTGGCTCGCTCGTTCAGGAAGCCGCGGAATGAGCTGACCACAACCTGGTCGCTTCCGGCAGCAATCGCAGAGTGGGTAAACGGGGCTACTCGGACAGGTTGCTTCTCAGTCGGGAATTCCTTAAACAAATTCCTGGGCGAGTCGCCTCTTAAATAATGAGGGCCGCACGCGTGACAAACAATGATGACCATTCCGATATCACCGACCGTTTTCGACGCGGGGATCTCACCGCTTTTGCAGAATTGTACGACCGTTTTGCACTGCGCCTGTATCGTGTGGCTTGGAGAATGTTGGGCAACTATGGCGCGGCGGAGGACGCCGTACAGGAGGTTTTTTTGGCTTTGCTCAAGGTCGGTGCTCGATTGGAGAAGGTCGAGGACGTTCCCGCGTACCTGTTTTGTTGTCTCCGACGGGTGGTGGGAAGGTTGCGGAGTCAGCACGAGCGGTACCAAAGGCTCGAACATTTGGCCCAGCGGGGTCCTGAGAATATTGCCTTGCCTCTTGGGTCCAATGGGACGATCTGGTCGGAAAGGGTACTTCAGGCCCTGAGACGATTACCGCCCGAACAAGAGGAAGTGGTGATCTTGAAGATCGAAGGTGAATTGACCTTTGCGGAAATCAGCATGGTTCTGGGTATCAGCGCGAACACAGCAGCCAGCCGCTACCGTTATGCCCTCGACAAACTGCGAGAAGATCTTGGCGCCGAAAGGGAGTGAACATGCAACCATTACCCACGGAATTGACATTCGTCGAGCGGATGGTCAAAAGTTTGCCCGGACCAATCCCGCCGGCTGAGCTGCGCGCAAGGATTCTTGAAAAGGCCAGGATGCATCTCGAGAACCAGAGAAGGATTCAGCAGGTACGGTTGGTAACTTTCGCTGCCGCAGGCATCTTATTCTTGTGCATGTTGATTGCGTTCTCGCAGGGGATAAGGCTGAAAGTGACGGTGCTACCCCCGAAGCGCTTGGATTATGCAAGAGTGCAAACCATGACGCGCGAAACGCAGTCATTAGTCGATGAAATGAGCTTAGATCAAGCGAGGCGGGAGGCCCTTCGCCTGGTGCTCGCGTCTCTTTAACCAGAAGGCTCAAAGGAAACTCATCCGTTTCATGATTAGCATTGCCTGGGAGTACTTCGATGGGCTACTCAATTTTGCTCGTGTGTGAATCGTTTGTCGTTTCTTTGCTTTTGGTTGCCGTTCTTGTAGCGGCAACTGCTCGTGGCACAACCATGGTATACCGTGTGGCACGAGTGGCCGCAGTTATCTTCATCATCGCGATTGGCGTGCTCTACACAGGCTTGAGTCTTGCCTTAACATGGAGCCTATTTACAACCTGGGCTAGGAACGACTTCGTACGGTGGACGTCGCTGGCCGTTGGTTTTGCTTTACCATTTATCATCGGGGTGGTTCTGATTATCCGGGGATGGCGACGCGTGAAAGGTGATGTATCGCTTCTGCCACGGGCGGCGGCGTGGTCCCTGGGTGGATTGGTGACGCTTTTCCTGGCGGCATGTGCGATCCACCTTCTCACCTTCACGTTATTCGATTTAACGATCCGTCAAACCTTGGCGGCGGTTCGGGTGGAGGCATACACGCTGGCAGCTTCTACGGCACCTCCACGCCCGCCTGAGGACCAAAATGCCGGCGTTATCTATGATGCCCTCTTCCAAAGGTGGGCTTTATCCAAGAAGAGTTGGCCCGAGGTGTTCCGACGGGCAGAAGAAGCCCTTGTGGGCGAGAAGGAGGGACACCAAGGGGACGGTCCGGATGCCAAGGGTGACGGTCGGATGGAAGCTTTTGATTTTGGCAGCGAGGATCTTGCCCAATTCCTTCGCGAGCGCGCTGGGGAATTGACCCTTCTCCGCCAGGCTGCGGCTATGCCTTGCTGCCGTTTTGAGCGGGACTATTTTCGCCCCACACCCACGATGATCCTCCCCCAATTGAGCCATTTTCGAACGGCAGCGCGACTTCTTGCTGTGGACGCGCGGCACTGTACAGCTCGAGGGAACATTTCTCAGGCGGTGGAAGACGTCAATGCCATCTTGGGCATTGCCCGACATACCCGGGAGCCTCTTCTGTTGGCGCTGCTGGTTTCGATAAGCATTGAAACGACCGCCGCCCGAGAACTTGAGAATATCCTGAACCATCCGGATGTCACCGAAGAACGTCTCGCACACGTTGATCTGGGCATGACCTATTCCCTGCGCGATGCATTTGTCCGATCACTCCGAATGGAGGAGGCTATGGGCCTTCTCGCATTCTGCGCAATTGGCACTGGCGAAATAGGACTCACCCAGCTTATCGACGAGGGGAGCCAACCGATGATGACCGGCTTCTCTCAAACGTTCGTTTTGGTCTCGCTTCCCCCCTGGCTTCTGGAAGATTTGACCGTATACAGGCAGTCTATGAGAGAGTTTCAAACCCTCGTGGCGATGAGGGAGCGTCCCGTGAATGATCAAGTCTCGTCGCTTAAGCAGTTGGAAGATCGCGTCAAAAGTGTCCAATCTCGGGCCCCACTGACGAATCTGCTCGTCCCTACGTACCAACATATGTTTCTTGGTGTAGGCAGAGCGGAAGGGCATAGAAGTGTGGTCATCGCCGGATTGGCCACGTACCGGTACGCGCTACGTCACAACAGATTGCCGGGCACATTGGACGAACTTGTTCCCGAGTACCTTCCCTTTGTACCACTGGACCCTTTCGATGGTCATGCCATCCGAATGAAATCTACCGCGGAAGGTGAGGTCACTGTGTACAGTATCGGGCCTGATCTCCAAGATGACGGAGGTCAACCCCTGGAACGAGATCAAACCACCTCTGAATTGAAGGGTGATGTGATATTCACGGTGCGCTGGTCGCCCGAAAAAAGAGGGGCTTCCACTAGCCCGTAACTGGGTAGCTCTGGAACAGACACTGTCCAGTACTTTCTGGGTGCAAGACGTGGCCCCACGGTGCCCACGGCGGGCTGAACACCCGCACTCCAAGGGACCATCAGCGTGCCCATTGTTCATCATGACCAGCGACAGGACTCATGTGTCCGCACTCTGCCATTGACAAGGCCCCATGCTTGGTGGATTGTAAGAAACTGGTGCTGATGTGAGTGAGTCCCTGTTTAAGGATTGTCGGAGGCACGCCGTGGCCCGTTTTGCCGTTATTCTACCTGCTGCTGGGGCCAGCTCTCGTTTTCGTGATCCCCATTATAAAAAGCCCTTCGCGCCGCTGGCTGGACGAGCGGTCTGGTTGCATTCGCTCCATCGCTTCACGCAACGGGAGGACGTCGGCCAGCTCATTGTCGCCATTGCGCCGGACGACCGCGAGGAGTTCTTGCGTCGCTTCAGCGCCGATATCGCTCTCCTGGGGGTCGAGGTCGTCGATGGGGGACGTGAACGGGTGGACACGGTTCAAAATGCCCTGGCGCGGGTCAAAGACGATATCGATTTCATCTGCATCCACGATGCCGCACGACCATGCGTCAGTGAACTGTGGATCGATGCGGTGTTCCAAAAAGCCGTCGAAACGGGTGCGGCCATCCTGGCTGTGCCCGTCACCGCGACCCTGAAATTGGTGGACGATTCCCAAAAGATCATGGACACCCATCCCCGCGACAAATTGTGGGAGGCCCAAACGCCCCAGGTCTTTCGTCGAGATTGGCTATTGGAGGCTTACCAGAAGCGGGGAAACTTTGTCCCGACGGATGATGCGCAGTTGGTCGAGCGACTGGGAAAGAGTGTGTTCGTCGTCCCCGCGTCGCCGTTGAATATCAAGATCACAACCAAGGACGACCTCCGGCTGGCGGAGCAGATTCTCAAGATCCTGCCAAAACCCAGGACTGCTGGCCCACTCCATCCCTTCGCCGACGACGACCGCTGGCGATAGCACGGATGGTTTTTTGCCCTTGGTTTGATCTGAAGCCATCGGCGGAGTCGGTTTTCGGTCGGCAGGAGGTGATGAGTGGATTCTTGTGGGGGTAAACCCTATTTCGCCAAGAAGCGTAGTAAACATTAACCTAGCTCATGGTGGGTCGTCTTCCCACGTGGTTGTGGCAGGAATGCGTATGTTGGTCCACTGGTGAAGTGCGGGGCTTTAGCTCCCCGAGAGATCGCGAGGATAAAAGACGGGGACCAGGGAACGACGGGGAGAATGCGACAGGGGGAAGGAACAATGCGTGAGTTGGGCCTTCGGTTTCCAGGGATATCGATGTCCCCGCGGGGCCGTTTTTTGCCGGTCGTGTTTTGAAAAGCAACGTCATGCCAGCGATTTTCTACTATCGCCATACCGTTCAGCCGGACGAGATTGACAACCTGAACCACGCTAACAATGTGGCGTATGTCCAGTGGTTGCAGGATGCGGCGGTGGCTCATTCTTTGGCCCGGGGCTGGTCGCCAGAAAGATATTTAGCTCTGGGGATTGGTTGGGTTGTCCGCTCGCACACGATCGAATACATCCGGCCAGCCCGACTTGGTGATGAAATCGTTGTCCAGACCTGGGTGGCCGATTTCAAGAAAGTCACGTCTCGCCGACGATATCGGATTTACCGCGTTGAGGACGGGGTTTTGCTCGCCCAGGCCGAGACTCTTTGGGCGTTTGTGACGTATGCGACCGGGCAACCCACGCGGATCCATCCGGACGTTGTGGCGTCGTTTGAGTTGCCGGGAAGCGATCCGCCACCTTATCAGCCGGGTGATCTGAAGATGGTCAGGGCATGAGGCTTCTAAGCCTGATAGCAGTCAAAAATCGGCAGTCACTGAAGGCGGCATCGAATTGTCAATGATAAGGAGCAAACACATGAAAGTTCTTGTTGTGATCGGACACCCACGGCCAGGAAGCTTTTGTCACGCGATTGCCCAAACGGCGATGGATACCCTTCGGGCTGCTGGCCACGAGGTGATCTTCCGAGACCTTTACCAGGAGACATTCGATCCCCTCTTGCCGGCGGACCAGATTCCGAAAGATGCGACCATTCCCTCGGAGATCGAAGAACACTGTCGGCAGGTTCGTGAGGTTGATGGTTTTGTGGTGGTTCATCCGAACTGGTGGTCGCAACCGCCTGCGATCTTGAAAGGATGGATCGACCGGGTCTTCCGACAGGGTGTGGCGTATGACATCTCCGCAGAGGGGGTCGTGGGACATTTGGCGGGAAAACGGGCACTTGTCTTGACCACCTCCAACACACCCCGTGAGGATGAACTGCGGCTCTATGGCGATCCACTGGAGAATCTGTGGAAGAACTGTATTTTTGGTTTCTGTGGCGTCACAGAGTTCCGCCGCCGGAACTTCGAATCGATCATTTTGAGCAGCCATGAGCAGCGAGTTGCGTGGCTGGAAGAAGTTCGCCAGATTGTGAAAAGCTTCTTCTGAGCGCTGATTTTTTTCAGATTCGCCAGAAAACCGGTCTTCAAGAAACTCGGAAAATTCCTTATCATCCCCAAAAGTGTGCGCCGGCGGTGCAGAGTTGGCGTTCCGGAGTGTGATTTGGTTTGATTGGGAACCGGGATCGGTACGATTCTCTCCGATAGGTGGGCCTTAGACATCAACGGGAGGGGCTATCTTGCTCGCCGGTGCAAGGCTGTGTGCTCGAACGATGGATCCCTTGAGTGACGGTCCCCGGAGGTTTGGCAATGATCTGACCGGATCAGGGAGACCGGCCATTCCATGGCAAAGCCCATGAGAAAATGGGTTGAACAGCAAATCTGGTGGAGATTTCGTCCGGCTGCCTTGATTCTGGGTGGACTTCTCTTGGCGGCCGTGGGGTGCGTTGCGCCCGCTACCAATCCCCCACCAGGTTCACCGGTTCTTCCGCCGGCGGATGAGTCAGGCGGTTACTATCGGGAGGTTCCCGGCCCAATCCTTCCGGGCGACTGTTCCGAATTTGTGGTTACCCCCCAGGAAACGGCCGCCGCTGTCGGCAGTGAAGTCATTTTGGTGACGAGTGTCCGGGGACAGGACCAGTACATGCTGACCAATCAGCGGGTGGAATGGACGATCACTCCCGGTGGGGTGGGGCAATTTGTGGATTTCAATCGGGCGACGGTAATGGATTATCTTGTGGGCGACTTCACTCGGCCCCGCAAAATTACCGAACATTACGTCATCACAAGCACGTCGCGCGAATATCTGCGGTTAACGCGAGGGACAGTGGCCCCCAATGATGATGTCATCATTCGACCTGGCCAGGCCTGGGTCAGTGTTGCGAGTCCGGTGGAAGGGACGACCGCCGTCAATGTCTATGTCCCCTGCGTTCACAGCTGGGATCGACGCGTGCAGACAGTCTTTATCCACTGGGTGGATGCCCAGTGGACGCTTCCGCCGCCAGCCATTGTGCCCGCCGGTTCCCGTCATCAGCTGACGACCACTGTGACCCGGATGCGCGATCGTTCCCCCTGTGCCGGCTGGAAGGTCCGTTACGAGATCATTGGCGGGGTCGGGGCCTTGTTTGGACCCAGCGGCACGACAAGCGTCGAGGTCCCCGTCGATTCCGCGGGACAGGCCACAGCCGAGATCTACCAAACACAACCGCTGGGAGGCTCAACCCAGGTCGCTGTCCAGATCGTTCGACCAGCAGACACGCCTGGGGCCTCGGGCAAACAACTGACGGTGGGAAGCGGCCAAACGTTGATCACCTGGTCGGCTGCCCAACTTTCGGTTCGTGTTAATACACCGGGCCAGGTTGCCGTGGGCGGTACAACGACGGTGAGAATCGAGGTCAATAATCCCGGGGACCTTCCCGCGGAAAATGTCTTTCTCACGATGACGCTTCCTGCCGGCGTTACGCAGCAAAGCACAACGCCCACGGCCTCCGTTAGTGGAACAACACTGAACTGGACGCTTGGTCGTCTGAATCCTCACGAGATGCGGACGGTGGACCTCGTGGCCCAATTCGGCCAGGCTGGAACGTACAGCCTCTGTGCCGAAGCCCAGGCCGCTGGCAGTTTACGTGCCCAAAACTGTGGGACCATCACGGCGGGGGCGGCCCCTGCCCAGGGCCAACTGGAACTACGCATCCAGGGACCGGAACGAGCCACTGTTGGTCAGGACGTGACGTACGTGATCGAAATTAGCAACCGTGGGACAACCCCGCTGAGCAATTTGCTTGTTCGAGATACCTTCGACGCAGGATTGCAGCACGCCGCGGGTCAGCATGCTGTCGAGCGGGATTTACCGGGAACGCTCCAGCCGGGCGAAACGAAGACAATCGGTGTCATCTTCCGCGTGGTTCAGTCGGGGAAATGGTGCCACACAGTGCAGATCACTGGTCCGGGTGGAATGAGTGCTTCGCAGACCGCCTGCCTCGAAGCCCAGGCTGCTGGCGCCCCAACAACGTCAACACCAGGGACCTCGACACCAGCGCAGCCAGGGAGTGGACTCCCATCCACGGGAATGCCGCCGACATCCCCGGGTGGCATTTCCGAACCAAGTCCGACGCAACCCACAACGCCCAGTTTACCGCCACCGCCTTTTGGCGCCGGAACATCGTCCGGTTCATCGCCGGGGACTGGGGCCAGCACTCCGCAGCCTCCAAGTTCTGGTGGGACATCGCCCCAACCGGCGCCCACATCACCGACAACACCCTCGCCAGGTTCGCCCGTGTCGTTGCGGCTCACGGGTCCAGCGCAAGCCAAGCTTGGTGAATCGGCCACTTTCACCATGGAAATTGTCAACACCGGGACTCAGGTCCTCAACAACGTGCAACTGAGGTGCAGTTTTGATGTCTCGTGGGAACCCCTCCGCGCCAGCGCTGGCTATCTACTGGAAGGCGAAGCCGTCGTCTGGACGTTGGCCAGCATCGAGCCAAACCAGACCCTACGGAGGCAGATCGAATTGCGAGCCGTGGGCGTTTCGCAACGTGCGTGTTGTCGGGCCGAGTTGATCGGGGCATCGGGCACACTCGGCGGTCAGGAGGCCTGTGCCCGCGTGGAAGCCGCAGCTCCGGCGGCAACAGTTCGCGAACGGCCCCCAGCCCTGGGCGAAGCCCGTCCTGATGGGACTTCCGTTCCGTTAACCGAAACGAGACCAAGCGAGGTTTCGCCTCCAGAGCCATCATCCAATCAACGGGAAGATAGGACGTCCCAGGGTACATCCCAGGACCTCCGTCCTGCGTTGCCATCTGCTTCTGTTCCAAACGCCGAGACCTTGAAGGCCTGGGTTATTGACCGCCACGAACCGATTGCCGTAGGGAAATCAAAAACTGTCACATTTGTTGTTCAGAACTCAGGCGTTAATCCTGTCCAGGGTGTTCGTCTTAAGGTTGAAATTCCCCCGGAGTTTCGGGTGGACCTCGATCACACGGCCGGTCCTTCGGGGAAAGCGACGATTCAGGGCCGAACGGTCACCTTTCCGCCGGTGGTTGCTCTTAATCCTTCTGAGACGGTGTCGTTCACGGTTGGTCTCCAGGCCGCGTCGCCGGGCGAGGTTCGCCTTGTTGCGGATATTGCATGGGAAGGTGCAAAAACGCCTGTGAAGGTGGAACGGGCGACCACGATCGTTGGTCCATGAGAACGCGATGGGGTCGCCTTTCAGACTTATCGATTGTGGTGGAGAGCTGTGATGCCCCGGTTTCGAGTTCTGCGACATGACAGTCCCCGGGGGCTTCACTACGACCTCCTCATGGAAACGGCAACGCTCCTAGTGACCTATGCCCTGAACGCGGAGCCACACCCCGGCACGAGTGGGACGGCCGAACAGTTGCCCGATCATCGCCGCCTCTATCTCGAATATGAGGGGACCATTTCCGGGGGGCGAGGCACCGTTATTGAGTGGGATAGTGGAGCGTACATTGTTGTCCGTCGGAACGACCAGTTACTAGAAATCGCCGTCGAGGGCCGAACCCTTAAAGGGAGGATCGTCCTCCAATTGATGGATCCCGTCTGTCAGAAATGGGTTTATCGGGTGATTTGACTTAGGGAACAGGTCCCTTCATTGGCGTAAATCGGGTTGGGTGGGCGATCCGGGCAATACTCGTCTGTTTTCGATAACCAGCGAGATTGGCAAAGCAAACCGGGGGTGCGACAATTAAGTAGCTCCACGAAAAGATCGGATGGCCCCTGGTTTGAAGACCGTGGGCAATTCGTGAATTGTCCCTACCGTCGGGTGAAGGACATGCGTTGGGAATCGGTGTCCTTTCTGACGGCGCTCCGATCGTGACGTGGACCCAGGCGGAAATAACCTTACAAGCCGGGGCGACAGGTGCATTGAATCGTAGGGTTATCATGGACCATTCACCCCTAGTCGAAAAAAAGACCACAACGATATCCAGCGAGGAGACGGCAGCCCGCGCCGTGCGGGACTTTCTTTTTGCGCGGACCAACTATGAGCGGCAGCCCGCTCTTTCCGGCAATCGCGCAAAGGTCTTCAAACTCGCTCGGATGCGGGAATTGCTCGACCGGCTGGGCAACCCTGATCGTTCGTACCCGATCATTCACATCACGGGCACCAAGGGGAAAGGTTCCACCGCGACCCTCGCGGGGGCCATTTTGACGGCGTCCGGGCGACGGGTGGGGATTTTTACCTCGCCCCATCTTGAGCATGTCGAAGAGCGGCTGGCCATTGACGGTTTGCCGTGTTCCCCTTCACGGTTCGACCAGCTTCTGGAAGAGATCGTGCCCATTGTTCGGACTATGGACGCCGAGGGAGCAGAGCGGGGCGAGTCAGGTCCGACCTACTTTGAGATGCTCACCGCAATGGCATTTCTCTATTTTGCGCAGGAAAAAGTGGATGCCGCCGTCGTCGAGGTCGGTTTGGGGGGACGGCTGGACTCGACCAACGTCTGCCATCCGGAAGTGTGTGTCATCACGACCATCAGTCACGACCACATGGATTTGCTCGGCAATTCGCTGGAACAGATCGCCTGGGAAAAGGCCGGGATCATCAAACGCAGGCTCCCCGTCGTGAGTGGCGTCACGCAGCCGGGGCCACGGGATGTCATCCGGCGGGTGTGTCAAAAGCGGGGATGCCGTTTGTGGGAATTGGACCGCGATTTCGGAGTGTCTTATCGGCCGCCGCGGCACCTGGAGCGGGATACCGCCCTAGGAGATGTTGGCTTCTGGTTTCAACAAGGCGAAGGGAACGGCCAGCGCGAATGGCGTGAAGGACAGTTGCGGCTTTTGGGGAGCCACCAAGCGGCAAACGCAGCGGTGGCGATCATGGCCGTCAGGTGTTTCCAGGATCGTGTGGGCTGGCACGTCTCTGATCAGGCCGTGCAAGTTGCGATTCGGGAAACGACGGTGCCTGCTCGGGTGGAAGTCCTTGGACGGTGCCCCGTCGTCATCCTGGATGTTGCCCATAATCCGGCATCCACACAGGCGTTGGTTGCCACCCTCCGTGAGTGTTTTGATGTCCGCAGACGCTACCTTGTGTTTGGAACGACTCAGGGCAAAGATTATCGCGGAATGTTGGAAGTGCTCGCCCCGCACTTCGATCATATTTTTTTGACGCAATACACGTGCAATCCACGGGCATTGCCGGTTGAAGTTCTCGCCCATGCGGCCGCCGATCTCATTCCCAAGCGATTCGATGTGTTCTCTCATCCAGCGGAAGCCTGGGAGAACGGCTGGCGGAGGCTCACCTCTGAGGACCTGGTGTGTGTTACGGGGTCGTTCTTCCTCGCGGCGGAAATGCAACCTATCTTGCGGGAACACGGAATGATGTCGGCCCAGACTTTTCCGCGACACTCGCAGCAAAGCAGGTAAAGTGACCAGCGTCGGGGCTACCAAACCATGTCGCACAACGAGCCGATTCTCCATATCGTCCTCTATCAGCCAGAGATTCCCCATAACACCGGGGCCGTAGGACGGACATGTGTCGCCCTGGGGGCCAAACTGTGGCTGGTTCGACCGCTGGGCTTTCGGATCACAAATCGTCACCTCAAGCGGGCGGGATTGGATTACTGGCAGTACCTGGACTGGGAAGCCGTCGAGAATTGGTCGGCGTTGGAAACGGCCCTGGCAGGGCGACGTTTCTGGTATTTCACGAAGACAGCCGCCGCGTGTTACACCACGGCGAATTACCAGGTGGGCGATGTCCTTGTGTTTGGTAGTGAATCACAGGGCTTGCCTGCCAGTCTGCTTGCTGCGCACCGTGAGGCCTGCTTACGGATTCCGATTCGTCCGCAGGTCCGGAGCCTCAATCTTTCGGTGAGCGTGGCGGTGGCCGCTTACGAGGCAGCGCGACAGATTGGTTGGAACGACACGGCTGCAGGCGGCCAAGATGCACCTCGTTGGTAGGTACGATTTCAGACAGCTGGAAGTGCCGAAATCATGCTTCGCGTTGCCGTTGTTCCTCGTGTGTTGCTAAATCAGGGAATCGACTCTTGCCTCGGAAGGATACATCGCCGTTTTCTCGGGCGAAGACCAAAGACATTGCCAGTAGGGGCAATTCATGAATTGCCCCTACCATTGGTTGCATGATTTGTTTTCGTGATCCGGCGATTTTAGGCGGGCTTGTTCTTAAGGGGAATCTATCACACGCACAAAAGCAGACAGACACCAAATAGGCGAGGTAAGCACTGGAAGAGAAAAATTTTGAAACTGCGGCATACCCATACGGTGTTTATCAACTAGGAATGTCTCCCACTTGCGCGAGCCTCAATGCGAACCTTCCACGACCTGGATACTCACCGTCACATCGCCTTGGTTATCGGCCAGCTCAGCCGGCGCATCGTTAATCCGCAGGAAAAGCGTGCCACTTCGTGCTGGAGTTACCAGCAACTGACGCCCTACGGTATAAGGCTGGAAAAAGCTCCCCTGGGTGGTCAACTCCGTTCGAGGATCCGGGGGTTCATAAGGCACAACAGCGGCCAGCAAGGCGCCTAATGGTCTCCCGCGGACGTAGCGGATCGTCACTCCCTGGGGTTCGCTTTCCCACGGCGGATTATCGCGGACCACAATGAAACGACCACGGGCCGTCATGGAATAAGCGCGGCCAGCCTCCAACCATAGGCCCGAGTTCTGCCAGCCCCGATCTGCGGCGACGCGGACTATTCCACCGCTTGAAAGGACGGGTTGTCCCCGAGCAAAGTCGGTCGCCTCGCGTCCAAAATCGTAACCATAATCAAGATTGCTCAGGAGAATGACCCATTGCCACTGTGCCTCCCGCCAGCGGTCGCCCAGTTGACTGAGAAATCGCCGATTGAAATCGGGTCGGTTGACCCACGCAACGGCTTCCCGAAAAACACGGAAAAACCGCGGGTCATGATCAAAAAGGGCCGTTGCGGCCCAGCACCAGCCGTACGGTCCCACCTCGCGATGGGCCGTGGGGCCGAACGCCAACACATCATCCAGGGACAGCGGCTGACCCGCCTGAATAGCATCCCGGACAATCTTCACGCGGCCCCAGAGGGGTGACTCCTCCCGATTGCGAGGAACGTAACCGAGCGTCAGTTGACTTCCGTCCCAGAAGTGAGTTCCCAGCAGCTCCGCGATGCCCTCGTTATACCAGGGCGGAACACCGTCGCCGAAATGGGCACGGACAAACCCGTGTGTTCCTTCATGGAGGAGCAAATGCCGGCGGTAATAGTCGCTCGCTTGATCATAGCACCAGAGGATATCACCGACCGAATACCCGTTAGCGAAAGGAGGAAGCCACTCCGGCAGGACGCCCAATTGACGGAAGCGCTTGGGGTCTGCCATCAGGAAGCCCCGCATCCGCCAGGGACGATTCCCAGGCGCAAGCCCGAAATACTGGCACCATTGCGGATAGGCGGCATCGAAGACCTTGCCCAGTTGGCTCATCTGGTCGCTGAGGGGGCAGTCCGTGTACAGGGTCAAATGCTCCGCCGAGATCTTCTGAAGACCACCGGCCAGAAGTCTTGCCTCGTCAATCTGGAGGAGTGGTCGCCTTTGGCCAAAGACATCACTGGAAGGTGTCTCTGCCCCCTGTTTCTCCGCGAAAAACCCTAGACGGGACCGAAAAGGTCTGGACGGTCGTTGCCAAAACAACGCAAATCGTTAGCAAAGTGATTGTGTTGGCCCGAAACAGGGGCAGAAAAAAACATCCGAGGTCGGGCGGGGACTTCACGTGATAAATCAGTCCGGACGGCATGTTCCGAGATCGTTGACCAGTTGAACTCGGCGGATTTTGCGGCCATCTCAGACATGGGATCAATCCCAGTACGAGAGCTTCTTAATCGAACTGAGGCAACTTACCGTCATGGCCTGAAAGACCATGGCCAATTTTTCAAAATCACGGTCCCATCCCTGCGTGAAAAAGACGTAGGTTCCCTGACTCGTGCGAATACTATGAACCTGAGCCGTGCAAACGAGGTCGAGGAGAAAGAAATTCATTTCGTAGCCGATAAGTTCTCTGCCAGCCAACGTGATCGGGGCGGGTTCGTATTCCAGAGTGTCATACTCCTGCCGCATCGCCTCGATGGCTGCTTCGGCCAATTTCTGGGGGTCAGCATCCCGCGGATGAACGCTCACACACCAAAAGGCGCCTTCTGGGCTGTAAACCGTTACTGACCTTTTGCCTGTCCACAGGTCATCCTCTTCCACCCGCCAGTTCTCGGGATACTGAAATCGGATTCCTTCGTTGTTATATTCCGCCGGCATGAATAAGTTCCTATACCTCGACCAAAACCGCCTTGGCTCTGCCGGTAGGAGTCATTCGTGAATTGTCCCCACCGGTTGGTTCATTTCCCCCTCCGCACCTCCCGGTGACTCGTTCGCCCAGCACGCCATGGGAACAATGCCCTGTGGTCACCATTCCAACCCCGCCATTTACCCGATCGTGATTTAGACCTAGGCCTGCCCGCACGGTGCTCATTGTTGCCGTCCTTTGGTCTTGGAAATCTGGGACAGTGCGGTAATATGGGCAACAAAATTGATCTAGGACCCGACGTTATTGTCAAGTATCATGGTCATGCTCGTGACATCCTGCTCCGTGCTGACATGTGTGTCGGGTTGAATGGCCCGGGCAAAAAAACCTGGGATGTAAGTCTTCGCCGTCGCTTATGATTGATTTTACCAAAATTGCGGCAGGTTTGGCTCTGAGTGCCCTCGTGGTGAGCGGGGCCGGTTGCCGTTTGATGCATCGGGAAATGCAGGCCACCCGATTGCTGGAAAAGAGCCGCCTCATGAGCCAGCAAGCCCTCTTTGCCATGGAAAAGGGGGAACTTCAGGAGGCGGACCATCTTCTCGTGCAGGCCCTGCAACTCTGTCCCCAGGATACCGAAGCCCGCGCCCGTTATTCCCGGCTTCTTTGGCGATGTGGTCGGCAGGAGGAAGCCCTTGACCAGATGAAGATAGCCCTCCGCACGGCCCCACAAGATCCGGAGTTACACCTACAGATCGCCGAACAGTATCTTGAGCTGGGGCGAATCACCGAGGCCCAATCTCACATTCAGAAAGTCCTTGATCTGGCCCCGCAACACCCCGGGGGTTGGGTCCTTCAAGGTCGGTTGGCACTCGCCCGCAATAATCCGGAGGCTGGCCTGACGGCCTTCCATCGTGCGGCAGGCCTTCGTCCGAATGACCGGACCATCCTGGAGTGGATCGCCCGGGCTTATCAGGCCCGGGGTGACGCTGATCAGGCCCTTGCCGTGCGTCAGCGGATCATGGACACCTTTTCTCCAGGGGAAGAATCGGTCGAAGCACTCATCGCATTGGCCGAGGCTTATCGCGCCGTGGAGCGCTACGCTTCGGCTGCCGAAACTTACTTACAGGCAGCGAGAAAGGCCGACAATCCCGAACCTTATCTTGTGGCGGCAGCCGAAAATTACGCCCGCGCCGGACAATCACAAAAAGCCCTGGGCATCACCGACCAGCTTCTGGCGGAAAATCCGCAGAGCCATCGCGCCCGGGAACTGCGAGACCAACTCCAGGGGATTACCGTGGCGTCGCAATCGGGCATTCTACGATGACGATCAGGTACAAAGTGACATGCATGAAATCAACATGACTGCGCCCGGACGCTGTCAACGTCGGTGGTCTGTGCCGATGGGCTTTTCCCGCGTGCGATAATCAGGGGTTATAATTCCAAAGGTTGCCTGTTTTGCCTATTCCTCATTGTTTTTTTCAGGGAATAGATCATCTTCGGCATGTCTCAGTCGGCGGAAAACCGCAATGATGCCACGCCAGATGGGAAAGAATCTCCCCCTGGTAACGGCAATCGTCCGCTCAATCGTGATGTGCCGTCACCATCAGAAAAAGACATACCGGCGACATTGTCCGAATCTTCGGATGTTTCGCAGGCGGAGGTTCCCCAATCGAAGCGGAAGCGGCCCATGGTCCTCCGTGCCCCGCTGGCAAAAGTTGCCAAAGTGGCTGAGGAGGCCCAGATCGCGGCCATGCTTCCCACCGAAGAACAGGCAGGTCGTGGCCCTGTCGCCCGATACGGGCACGAGAGTCGCCGCTTTCTCGCCAGTTGTCTGATCAGCGCCCTGGTCCACGGGGCGGTCTTAATCGGACTTTCCCTTTGGGTGCTTAATGTGCCACGGGGACTTGGGCCGGTTGATCTTTTCGCCACGACCGAAGGCCAAGAGTCGCTTGAAGGCCCGGAGGCGGAGCTTGTCCTTCAACCTGAAGCGCAGGAGTTGACCCCGAAAGCAACTGAATTGGTGCTCCAGCAATCGCGGGTCAACGTCCTGGAAAGCGCTTTCACGGAACAGGGGGATCAGGAAAAACCCTCACCGGAACCGGCAGAGGTCGGCGACCCGGCTCGACCCTGGGGCGTTCAAGGGGCGGCCTTGATGCAGTCTGTGGAACGTCCCACCGGTGGTGGTCTCGAAGGACGATCCCCCGAAATGCGAAAAAAGCTCGCCCAGGGTGATGGGGGGACGGCTCAAAGTGAGGAGGCTGTTGAGCGGGGGCTTCGCTGGATTGCTGCCCATCAGGACGAGGACGGCGGTTGGAGTTTTGACCTGAAAAAGGGGACCTGTCGCGGGCAATGCAAAAACGTGGGTTCAGAACCCAACACGGCGGCAGCCACGGCCCTGGCGATTCTGCCTTTCTTGGGCGCCGGTTATACCCATCAGGAAGGAATCTATGAGGATACCCTCCGACGCGGGCTTTATTACATGTTGCGTCGCGGACGGGTCACGGAGAATGGCCTGGACTTTCAGGAGGGCACAAAGAGTGGGATGTACGCCCAGGGTCTGGTGGCAATTGTCCTTTGTGAAGCCTTTGCCATGACGCGGGACCCCGCCCTTAAGGACCCCGCCCAGCAAGCCATCCGTTTCATCGAATATGCCCAGGACAAGAAAGGCGGAGGGTGGCGATACCGCCCGCAGGAACCCGGCGATACCACGGTCACCGGCTGGCAGTTGATGGCCCTGAAAAGTGCCGAAATGGCCGGGCTGAAGGTCGATCGTTCCGTTCATTACGCGGCTCAGAGGTTCCTTGATTCGGTGGCCAGCGATGAAGGTTCTCAGTACGGATATCTCGATAAGACGCCGCGAAGGAGCACAACGGCCATCGCCCTTCTTTGCCGCATGTATGGCGGCTGGGTAAGAGGAAACCCCCAGTTGGTCCGCGGAATTGGCCATCTGGCATCGTGGGGACCGTCAGCCACGGATATTTACTACAACTATTACGCCACACAGGTGCTTCGTCACTGGGGAGGATCGGATTGGAAACGCTGGAACGATGCCATGCGGGAATACCTGATCAGCATGCAGGAGACGAAAGGCCACGAATCGGGGAGCTGGTACTTCGACGACGAGCATTCCCGGGTGGGCGGCAGACTCTACACAACGGCGTTGGCCGTCATGATCCTCGAGGTTTACTACCGTTACATGCCGCTATACGGCAAACAGGTCTTCCCGGAGCTATGACGGCCTCTTTTGTGCGGCACGCAGGGCGTCGGTGAGGATGGCCTCAACGACGCGGTCAAATGACCAGCCAGCTTGGGCCGCAGCCGCTGCGAATCCTGCATCCGGACTCAGGCAGGGGTTGGTGTTGATTTCCAGGATCCAGGGCTGCCCTGCCGAATCGACCCGAAAATCGACCCGGACGTAGCCACGCAAATTGAACACCTGCCAGCACTGCCGCGCCAAAGCCTCAAGCTGCCGGAGAAGCGGCTGATCCTCCGCGGGGAAGGCAAAACGTCGCGGCGTCGCCGAATATTCAAAGGAATCGGCCTGCCATTTCGCGCTGTATCCGACGATTCTCAGTTTTTCTGGGGGAAAGGCGGAGAAGTCGATCTCTGCTGGGGGGAACACGATCGGCCCCGTTTCCCCCGCGATCAGCGACAGATTGAATTCCCGCCCCTCGATGTAACGTTCGGCAAACCAGGGTTCTCGCGACTCCTGCGAACGTCCCGAAAGCAGACGGCAAAGCCGGGTCTGATCGTCGGACGTTGCGATTCGCCAAAGCTCCTCAACAAGCCCCGCCGAAGCGTGTGACCAGGCACTTTTTTGGAGAAACCCCCAGGAGGATCGTGCCCCAGGAATGGCTTCCTCCAGACGGACGACATATTGCCACTTCTCGGCGTGTTGCTGCTGCAACCGGCGGAAGACATCCGCCGTGGAGTTCGTTGGCGACGACACGTCATTATTTGCAGATTTTCCTGCCAGACATTGTGCTTCCCAACCCTTCAGCCAATCACAGGCAATTTCGGCCGGGGCAATCCATTCCGGGGTTGGCAAACCAGCTGTCTGGAGCATCAACTTGGCGATGAGTTTGTCCCCCGTCAAAAACAGGGCATCTTCATCGGAGCCTGTGAAAGGTACTTGAAGGTCGCTCAAAACACCGGCCCCCAACCATTGAAAGAAATCCTTTCCGAAAAAGGATTCGATAAGGTTAAACACGACATCGGACTGCACATTTTGGACAAGGTATTTTAATTCTTCGGGAGAGCCACCGGCGGGATGAACGATAGGCGTATGCCCCAGCCGGGCAAGTGATTCCGCCACGGCTGTTGCCTGCACCAGGACGTCCTGGTCATCCTGGGAGGCCTGTGGTCCGACGGGTTGATGAACGACCAGCACACGCATCTCACGGTCCCGCGGAACAACGATTCCCGATCTGATCGAGCGATCCGATGCGCTCTGCGGCTGAGGCGACAATCCTGCGGATCAACTCCCTGAAGGATACGCCCACGGCCGTTGCAATCATGGGGAGATCGGAATGCTCGGGATGAAGCCCCGCCAGAGGGTTGACTTCGAGGAAATGGGGCTGTCCTGTCTCGTCTGAGCGGAGGTCCACCCGACCGGCGTCGCGTCCGCCGATCGCCCGCCACGCCGCCAGGGCGACCCGTTCCGCCTCAGCCACCTCGGGATCGTCTTTGGCCGAAGGATACCGGTATTCTACAAGCTCCTCGCACCGCTCTTTGTTGACGTAGGAGTAGGCATGGGCCTCGGCCTGGGGGCGAAGGATGATCTCCATCGTCCCAAGAACCTGGGCTTTATCACCTGTTCCGAGGATTCCTACCGTGAATTCTCGTCCCGAAAGGTAACGTTCGACAAGGACGGGCTGCCGGAAGCGGTGGAGAAGCGACTTGCAGACGTTCTTGAGGGCCAGCGGGGTATCAACCTTCGATTCGGAAGAAATCCCCTTCCCTGTGCCCTCAGCCAACGGCTTGACGAACAGGGGAAACGGCAAACGGACCTGGTCGATGTCGCTTTCGCTGCGGACAACAGCATGGGGCGGAGTGGGCAAACCGGCTTCACGAACGACCAGTTTGCAAAGGGCCTTGTCCAGGCTGAGCATGAGGACGGCCGGATCGGCGAAGGTGTAGGGAATCTGGTAGGCATCGAGAAGGGCCGGAACCTGGGCCTCCCGTGCCAGACCGTGTAACCCTTCGGCTATGTTGAAAACGAGGTCCCATCGCTGGCCGGAGGCCAACTGACGGACCAGGTTGTGAATCCGGCCGATCCGCTCGACCTGGTGGCCCTCAGCACGAAGGGCCTCCTCGATCGCGAGGATCGTATCATCGCGATCAAATTCGGCGGTTTCCTCTTCCGAGTACCCATCCGCCAGGTACTCGCTGCGTAAGTCGTACGTGAAGCCGATTTTCATCAGGTTGCCTTTGGCGCCGAAATGGGATACGAAGGGGCCTTGCCAAAATCGGAGGACTTCGTGCCCATCTGCGATATGCTGGGATTTGCCGATGTTTGAGATGTGCCCGATCGATTCGGACCCGCAGGAGCGGCCACCACCGAAGCCGGGCCATCGACCCGTAAAACCTGGCTTTTATGATCCTCGACTGCTGCGCTTTCGACACCCGTTTTCGTACCGAGGACATGCGGTTCGAGGTGGATTTCCGCATAGAGCTGGCGGTGCCAGTTCGCGGCTTTTTCCCAGGTCATGTCCAGGGCCTGGAGCAAATCCTGCCCCGGCGGCAGCAGCTCCGAGGGGCAGCCGTCGGCAAGCTCCTTTTTCAACCCATCGGCGGTGTATTCCACCGGGTAAAGCCGACACACCAGGGGGCGGACCTCCCAGGGAAGCTGACACCCCCCAGGGCCCAGGAAAGAACAATCCCCAGAATCCGTCCGCCGCAGGACGCGCCGCGTGCCGTCGGGCCGAAACACACATCGTGCCCATTCTGGGTCGTCATCCTGGTCGAGATAACCGGGATCCGCCGGTCTCCGGAATTCGTAAAAGTCATCCCTGCCGGTGAATGCCCGAATCCGCTGCACATCGCCCGGGGTCACGTAAATCTCGCAGATTTGACAGCACGTTCTCCTGCGCTGCGCGCACCGCGAGCATAATGGCTCTTTGTTTTCCATCGTCCCAACCTCCTTTCATTCATTTCCTGAATGATCAAGAGGATCGGGATAACGGAAGATACCACCCTCGTAGTTGCGAAGCAACAGATCGTCGCCATCGCGTCCTACGACGTAATTGGGCTGAAGGGGAATCTTTCCGCCACCACCGGGGGCATCGATGACGAACGTGGGCACAGCGTACCCGGACGTATGTCCCCGCAGCCCCTCGATGATTTCCAAGCCCTTGGAGACCGGGGTGCGGAAATGGGACGAACCGCTGATCGGGTCGCACTGATACAGGTAATACGGTTTGACCCGCATCTTGAGCAGTTCGTGGACCAGGCGTTTCATGGTCTCCACATTGTCGTTGATTCCCTTCAGCAACACAGTCTGTGAACCGAGCGGGATCCCTGCATCGGCCAAACGCCCACAGGCTCCGTAAACTTCGGGAGAACACTCGTCCGGATGGGTGAAGTGGATACTCATCCACAGGGGGTGGTATCGCCGCAAGACCCGGCACAATTGCGGCGTAATTCGTTGGGGAAGGACCACCGGGACCTTCGTTCCGATTCGGAGGAACTCGACGTGGGGGATCTTCCGCAACTCAGCGAGGAGCCAGTCCAGCTTCTCGTCGCTGAGGGTCAGTGGATCACCTCCCGAAAGGAGGACATCCCGCACGGTCGGCGTCCGGCGGATGTAATCCAGCCCCAATTCCAGGCGATCAAAACTCGACTTCAGCTCGCCATGCCCGACCACACGGCTCCGTGTGCAATACCGGCAGTAGGTGGAGCAAAAATCATGGACCAGAAAGAGCACACGGTCCGGGTAGCGGTGGACGATGCCGGGCACCGGGCTGTCCTGATCTTCGCTCAGCGGATCATCCGCCTCACCGGGGGAACGCACGAACTCTGCCGTCCGTGGAATGACGGTCCTCCGCAAGGGCTGATCCGGGTTATCCGGGGAGATGAGCGCCATGTAGTAGGGCGTGATTCCCACCGGCAATTTGGCTCCCGCCTGTTCCAGGGCGGCCCGTTCATCCGATGAGAGGACGAGGATGCGTTCAATCTCTTCCAGTGTGCGGATCCGGTGGCTGATTTGCCAGTGCCAATCGTTCCAGAGCTTATCGGACACGTTGCGGTAGAACGTTCGGCGGAACTGCCGAACACGGATGTCGGTCCTGACCCGCCGTAAGAAGGTCGGCGGTGGAACCGAGATTGAGGACGACTCTGCACCCGAAAACGTCGGGTAAGGCAGGAGACCGCTTTCGGAGGTCTCAAAAAGTGGGAGAACATTCAGTGCCGCGCCGGAACTCGGAGGCTCCTCTTCGGCGGCACGCACGGACGCTGCCTCAGCGTCAACAGTGGCCATAGGAAACCGATCCCTCGTCAATCACTACGGTAAGGCGACAACCCATCCACGTTGCCCGTGCTCCGACTCGCGGGACGGCCTTCATGCCGTAGTGACCAAAACCAATTCATAAAAGAATTATCGGAAGAAGCAATCTTGTCAAGAGGAAGAAATCGTTCCGTCGCCCGGAATTTTGGTTTACGGCTGTTCGTCGGCTGTCGGAGCACGGCAAAGGGGCGCGCCGCTTAGTCTTTTATTCGGCTCCGTGAAGCTCTGTCAGCAGTCGGAGGGCTGCATTGACCAGCATTTCCCCCGACCCTTCGGCACAACGGGCACTCACCACTTCGTACTGACCCTCGGCATAGGCCGACCGATTCGGAATGTACCCTAACGAGCCGTTGGCCAATTCTACGACGAACGTTTGACGGAACGGCGAAACTGCCTTGATGCTCAAACCCAGGTCGGCAAAAATCTCCCCTGGCAGTGCGACCCAGGCCACCTCTTGACCCAGGACAATCACCTGAACCTCGGCCTCCAGCGGTTGACCGTTTCTCTCGGCCACATCAAGGACCTTATAGGCAAAGACCTGGTCCAGGAATGGGGCCTTGCTTCCCTGGGCGACAATCTCCTTCGCCCGTTTCACATCGTCTTCGGTGATAGGCGCCAAGGGTAAAGTCACAATTTCGCGCCGCACGGCCACCCGGGTGTCGCTGATCGGCTGGAGTTTCATCAGCGCTTTCATGACGTCCCCCGCCAGGATGGTCCCGATCCGCCCCGCTTCTTCCGGTCCCTTTTGACGATCTGCCCACTGGACATTGATGTGATTGATGTCCCCGCATGTTCCATTCCCAAACAAGGTTACAAACTGAGGGCCTTTATAATCCGCCAGTCGTTTCGCCAAAACGCCGGGGTAGTCCGCCGAGATCAGCGTGCCGCCCACGGTGTCGCAATGGAGGGCGAAATTCACGTAAGCCGCGACAGGGGCCTTCTCCGTCGTCTCGACGTAGAGAACCAGGACATCAGGATCGATCGGATTGATGGGCCGAATGATATTCGGGTTAAGCTTGCCGGGATTCCAACCAACAGTCCCGTCTTTCATCCAGAATCGGCGGCAGAAAGAAAGCTCGTGTTCCTGCTGGCGGGCGTAAGCCAGACGACAAGGACGCAGGTTTTTCATTGCCTCCGCCACTGCCTGGGCGATTTTTTCTGGCAGGCCGTTTGTGTATTGCTGGGCCAGGTCGGACGTGCCTCCGTCCATCTCATCTCGCCGGGAATCCCGTCGCAAAACCGGCCCGGTATGCGTGTGGCTCGAAGAGATCAGGACGTGTTCTCCGGGCAGCGACGTCGCAGCAGTGATTTTTTCGCGGGCAGCCCCTACCACATTCGCCGGAATCCCAATCAGGTCGCAAGAGACAAGGGCAACGCGGGTTTGGCCATCGTCCAGGACCATGGCCTTGGCATAAAGGTCGTCAATCACTCCCTCACTTCCCCGGGCCGAGTAGTAACCCGCCATGGGCGTTCCCTGGGGAGGCGTAATAACAACCGCCCCTGTACCGACTTGGATTACGCCAGGTTCTTCGGCCAGGACCGACCAGCCCGAAAGAATCATCAAGACGGCAAAGATGACGCTTACTTGCCCAGCCATTCTCGAGAACAAACTCGCAGTGGATGACTTCATGAGTGATGCTCCTTTTCATGCTTCATTAAGTGGATATTGCGAACAAAACACTTGGTGTCTTGGGCGAACACAACGGTCATTCTATACCAAATGGTCACTCAAAATGAAACAAACAACCAACAGTTGGGGCAACTCGTGAAATGCCCCTTCCGTACCCGACCGTGGGCGGTATGAGTCTTTGACTGGACGGTTCAACAAATGGTGAACATGGGGACAGAAACCAATCCAGCTTCGCACCCGGCCAGGCCCAATCCAACTATTTCCGCCCCAACATGCGGTCCAGGGCATCTGAGGTGTGAAACACCAGGGCCTCCGGCCAGTGGGGATATGGGTTGAAATACTCGAACGTCAAATACCCCCGATAGCCCACCTTATCAAGTTCCTCCAAAACGGCCGGCCAATTGGTCGTCCCATCCAGCAGCGGCCGGAAGGTGTGCAAATGGAACTCGTTGACTTTCTTGGTGGCTTCCTTCAGGTGGATGTTCCGGATTCGCTGGCCCAGAATGGGAATCCAGTGTTCGGCAAAGTGATACTGAGCAATATTGCCGGTATCAAAATGCACGCCCACATTCGGCGACTTGAAACTATCGACATAGGCCACCAATTCCTGCGGTGAATGGAGATAACCGTTCATAAAGATGTTCTCCACGTTGAGGGAAATACCGGCCTTCTCTGCCACCGGAAGAATCTGGAGCATGGCCTCACGGGAGCGGCGCTCGCAAACGTCGAACGGGATTGGTGGATCATCGGGTAACCAGGGCACATAGGTTGATCCGGCAATCACGAGGAGATTCTTGGTTCCCAGAAGTTGGGCTACGCGAATCATGTCGATGGCCAGCTCGATCCCACGGCGTCGCCGCTCGGGGTCTTGATGCGTGAATGAATATGGCCAGAAGAGAAACGAACACAGCCCGCTGACTTCCAGACCCAGGTCGTGGACCATCTTGGCCACATCCTTGACGGCGTCATCTGGTGTCTCGGGCGTCAAATCGCCATCGAGGGCATAATTGAGTTCCACACCGTCGAAACCAGCCTCTTTGCACAATTGCAGGCACTCCCGCAGGCTCATCTTTGCGGGATAGGGCAAGGCCCAGAGATTGATCGACTTTTTCATCTCGTAGCGCTTGCGGGAAGGTGGTGCCTCCCGCTGGGCAGCAGGTTCGTGGGCATCGGCCAAATCCGCGGAGGAGGCAAGCCCCTGGGCGGCGACAAATGCACTTCCGAAGGCCGCCATATAGCCCAACACTTCCCGCCGGGGAATGACGCTCTGCGAGCTGGGCGCATGGCGCGTTACGGCCGTTGCCTGTGGGGACGACTGAATCATGGCAAAGGACCCGGTCATGGCAACAAACTCCCGTGGCTGAAAGACCACTCACGAAGTAAGCATTCTCACTTTTGAAGGAACCAAACGCTTCCTCTGGGAAGACCGCATTTATTTTAGCCCAGCATCCCGGCTGAGCAATAAATCCGAGTGACAGCTTGCGGATGACCGGAATATCCGAACCGTGGCATTGCGTGGGGACGAAGAGACTGTGGGCACGCATTGCTCAAGGCAACGTATGATCCGATATTCGATCAAACGAAAAAACCGCCTGAAACAATTGAGTGTCTCAGGCGGCTTTGCGTATGAACTCGATCGAGAGAGCGATCAGTCTTCGAGATTGAATTGGAACTCGTTGACTTTGCCGTCTTCGATTTTGACTTTCAATGGTGTCGAGGACGGAAACCTGTACTTTTCGGGGAGAAGGTGTTTTGTGGTCGTGACGTCTTCCATGCCGCCTTCCGGTTTAGGGACTTTCTCTCCTGTGGGTACCATTTCCGTCTTGGTGATCATAACCACATATTCACCGGGGACAGCACCAGGTTTCCCCTGCGCGGTCTGAAGCGTGAACTTCCCGGCGGCATCGGTCAGCGCCATGGCGGCCACTCCCTGTCCTTGGGTGGTCGGGCTAAACATGACGTTGGCTCCTTCCACGGGTTGGCCTTTGTAGGTGACCACACCCATCGCCTGAGCAGTTTTCGGTCCACTTTGACCACACCCAGAGACCCAAACCGAAAAGAACGATACCAAGCAAAGAATCACCACCAGTTGAGCGTGTCTGATGTTCATAGGAATCATCCTGCTTTCGAAAATCGACTTTCTCAGAATCGACGGAAACCTTTGAGCCTAACCGCGCAAAAGGTTACGTCACAGCGACGCCGTGTCGTTGGAAGCGCGTGTGCCAAGGGCACCCCATACACCGTAGATCGAAGGACCCGTGTATTGGTGTGGTTCATTGGGATTTGGCGCGGGCAGCGTTTTTGTTGGGTCTCCGGCGTCAATCGTCTCGCTGATGAAGCGAACTGAACCATCGACGAACGCCACATTCACACCGCCCGGATGATAACTTGAAGCCGTAATAAGTGCTTCGCGCTCCGGACCACAGGACACCGAATTGGGCGGCAAGCAGGTGAAAAAGACGCCATACCAGTTACGGGAATCAACCCAGCGACGAGCTTTTGCCGAGGACGTACTACCGTAAATCGTGTTTTGGGCGGTTCGCAGATTCAAACACACGGCTGGTGCCTGCCGAACCGGGTTCACACTCGTCCCGATACCCGACCTAATGTTCACATCACCGGCCTGCGAGTCGGCGTTGCCTGCACAGGTTTCTGAGAGGAACACCGTATTACTGGTTCCGTCCGTCACGCCGGCCATATCGATCACGACCCAGTTACCCGGCCCAAACAAGCCGCGAGTTTCGCGCCATGTATCCCCCACCGGTGCATCGCCACGATTTCCGACGTAATTACTGCACCCTAAGACATTGGTACGCTGAGACGTATTCGCATTCGTATCGGATGGGCAAACATAGGTCGCAATATAGGTCTCAAACGGATTAGGACGCCCATCGTACATGTCGTCGGGGGCCCACGGTAGCGGAATGTTGCAATTGCCATTGCCCGTGTTCCAAACATACGGGTTGGTCTGGGACGCCTGCTTGCAATAACCCGTGATCACATCATACAAAGCCCGCTGTTCAACATAGGGCAGCGTTGACAACCGAGAGTTCCCTTCCCTGGCCTCACCATCGGTCGATGCTTTTTGCCTGCGACCGTGTCAATCGCGGCAACTATTGGCAGGGACCGGTGACATTGGGGCAGATCGTCTCCCAGGGACCACAGTTGGGCCAAGTCACCGCCGAAAGCGTCGAAATTCTGGACGAATGCCGCTGGGCGCCCCCAGGTGGTGATGTTGTGATGACTGACCGCCGACGATTTGTTGTCCGCCTCGTCCAGCCGAATCTCCGCTGGATCGACGCCGACATCACCTGGCAGGCTGAAAAAGATGTTACCGTGGAGAAAACCAATCACTCCCTGTTTGCCGTTCGGGCAGCCCCCGATATCATTCCGCTGGGCAGCGGCCATCTCATCAACGCCGAGGGACTGAGCGGCGAAAAAGAGACTTTTGGCAAGCCCTCGGCCTGGTGTTGTTACTGGGGCGCTCGGGCAAAAGCAAAACCTGAAACCATCGAGGGGATCGCCCTTTTCGATCATCCAGCCAATCCCTGGGCGCCAACCCCCTGGTTCACCCGCGACTATGGCTTCATCTCACCAACCCCCTTCAATTTTCTGGAGCGCCCCTGGTCAATGCCTGCGGGCAAGTCGGTACGGCTTCGCTATCGCGTGGTCCTATTCGCGGGAACCCCGGAGGAAGTGCAACTTGCCCAATTGTACGAGCAGTGGACGAAGGAAGGTCAGACGTGAACGTTTCGGCCTACATGGAAAGCGACAATCAAGAAGAGGAGAATCGCGCCGGGGATTCTGGGACTATGCCCGCGCGCCAGCCCAGGGAACAAATTGCCCGGCATCGGTAACGCATCCGCTGTACGCGCAATTCATCAATGCCCCGAACGTAGGCGATTAGTTCGCGGGCCAATCGGGGACCTGTCGAACGATGCTCTGATGGCGTTATGGACGGCGTTACGCCATCACACGAGGATTCCCGGCGGTGGAAACTGGCGGCACATCTCGGCGATTTCGCCGCGAATCTGGGGGGCGACGTCCTCGATCCGATCAAGGTTCTGGCAGACGCGGTCGATCCACTCGGCCACGCGGTCCATTTCTGGTTCCTTCATGCCCCGGGTTGTAAGGGCCGGTGTACCAAGGCGAACGCCGCTTGTGACAAATGGTTTGCGGGGGTCGCCCGGGACCATGTTGAAATTGGCAATGATGCCCGCCTTTGCGAGGGCCTGAGCAACATCTTTGCCGGTGAACGGTCGATCACGAAAATCCATCACCAGAAGATGCGTATCGGTGCCGCCGCTGACCAGGTGGTAGCCTCTTTCCATGAGTCGCTGGGCAAGTCGGCGGGCATTGGCCACGACCTGTCGGGCGTAATCGCGGAACTGGGGTGTGCTCGCCTCTCGGAATGCGACGGCCATGGCGGCGATGACGTGCATGTGCGGCCCGCCCTGCAGGCCGGGGAAGACCGCCCGATCAATCCGTTTTGCCAGGTTGAGCTTGCTGTCAGGATAGTACTTCTGTTGCCACCGGTCTTCAACCCGGCTGAGGATAAACCCGGCGCGGGGCCCCCGCAGCATCTTGTGGCACGTGCTTGAAACAACGTCGCAGTGAGGGACCGGGTTGGGATGAACCCCACCGACGATCAAACCGTTAATGTGGGCAATATCGGCGACAAGATAGGCCTCCACCTCCTGCGCGATCTCGGCAAAGATACTGTAGTCCAGGACCCGCGGATACGCGGTCGCACCGACCCAGATCATGCGGGGTCGTTCTCGTCGTGCCAGTTCCCGGATCTCGTCGTAATCGAGCATTCCCGTATCGACGCGCGGGCCATAATGGACGACTTCGTAGTCCATCCCCGAAAAATTCACTTTCCAGCCGTGGGTGAGGTGTCCACCAGCCGGGACAGGCATGCCCATGATCTTGCATCCGGGTGCGGCAAGGGCCCGGGTCACGGCCTGATTGGCCGGGGAACCAGAGTAGGGTTGAACGTTCGCGTGTTCCGCGCCGAAGAGGGCCTTGAGGCGGTCGATGGCTAGTTGCTCGATCTGGTCCATGAACTCGTTGCCTTCGTAATACCGTGCGGCAGGGTAACCCTCGCAATATTTGTTGGTCAGGATGGAGCCTGTGGCCTCCAGAACCGCAAATGATGCATAGTTTTCCGATGGTATCATCTTGAGCGTGGCATATTCGTGCTCGGACTGGGCCACGATCAGGCGGAAAAGATCGGGATCTTCGGCTTGGAGATGAGGATGCCTCTGGCAACAAATGTCACCAGCGGTTGAGGAATTGGCTTTCGACACGGCAATGTGCGAGCCGGAGTGTGTGTTCTCGGAAGGGGAGGGCTTGAGCATCGAAAAACCTCGTCTTGGAGCAGCTCAGATCAAAAACGGTTCGCTTGTGCAAATTAGGGTATTAAGCGGCACTGCGATTCAATTTCGCGGGAGGCCAGCACAGCCCCCGCGAATGGGTCGTAAATAATTTAGGCTACCGAAAGGTGCGGTGTCCGACAACCGCGGGTGGCGTCCTGCTGGTATGCAGAATTCTTCCTTGCTGAGCCGTTGCGAAGACAGTACCATTTCTTGGGCGGGACCAGGTGCGGAATGTGCGATGAGGGCTTCATAAGGAAAGGCAATTTCCTTTTGTCGAATCGGTATGGGGATCGAGTCCAAGGATTGCTATGCAAATACCTAGGTTACCTCTCTTCGAAAATCCACCAGTTGTGGAGACAGTTATTGGACTCTTTTTTCATCCGCTCAATGGTCTGACATCGGCCCATCAGGGAGTTCTTTGGGAGCGACATTTTCGAAAAGACTTTCCTACAATTGAAGAACACTACCCTCTGCGAGATCGACCATCTTGCAGCGGGTTCGAGGCACGTGAAATAGGGCGAGAGACATTCCGCGTTGATGATGGTCCCAACTTGCGGCTTTGGGCATTTTCCGAGAACCGAACACGGCTTCTTCAGATCCAAAAAGATGCGCTATTGTGCAATTGGTTGAGGAACGACGATCGTTCCCAATACTGGCACTACGACGAACGCAAACGCGATTTCTTTCAAAGGTTCAGGTCGTTCGAGGACTTTGTTCTCCAGGAAGGATTGGACAGGATTGTACTCACAGGCTGTCTCATAACCTACGTGAATCATGTGGATGCGAACAATGAAAATGACTTTAGTGCGGAGTTGGCAAGAGTCTTCGGATTTTGGACAGATGGGCATTTGACAACCATCGGGCGAGTGATCGAGGGACGTATTGCATTGAGTATGACCTTTGATGACGAGAAAGGCCTTCTTTATGTGACGATCAATCCGGCTATCCGTAAAGTCGACAATAAGCGCGTCATGATCCTGGAAATGACGGCACGTCACAAGGTGTCCGACAGCACAATAGAAAGTGCGAGCAGAAGTCTCGATTTGTGTCATTGGGCGTCTGTTACTGCATTCGCGAGGATGACACGCGAGGAAATGCATCAGATTTGGGAGCGCGTCGTATGAGTGTCGCGATACTTAGTGAAAGTCAGCTCAGACAATATCCGGATCATCCAGCCAACTTACATCCGGAAACGTGCCGCGGAAATCTGGGAAAAGAATTGAAGAGTCTTTGGGATATTCCGGGTGGAGAACTCTCGTCGTGGAACAAGCTACGTACCCAAATTCACATGATTGCAAACCTGCCGAGCGATTGGCAGAGAGAGTTTGTGGCACCTTCCGAGGTCATTTGTAAGATCGCAGAGCAATTAGCCGCTAATCTCGAGAAATCGCTGGGAAGCCGCTGTGTTGCTCCGCATGTTCATCCGACTCCCTCCGGAGGTATCCAATTTGAGTGGGAAGAATCCGAACGTTATATCGAGCTTGAGATCGTCTCTCCGAATACCATTGAGTACTACTGGCGAGACGATGTTGCCCGGAAGGAGGAAGAGGGTAGATTTGCACTTTCTGAATGGCGAGAGGTCCTCCCGTTGATCAGACAGTTCATTTCAAGACGAGTCGACGAATAGTAGCAAAGGGGTTGGTTTGGCTTCCGATCTTGTTGGTGATGACGAGATCGTCTTTCGAAGGATTCCCCCGGGTGATTCGTACTTGGAACCATCCGACCGATTGACAAGCGCCAATTTCAGACTCCGCAAGATGTCGGATGGAACGATTGAGGCAGGACTCTCCGTGTATCGGGCTAAATTTATTACGCCAGAGATGTTGATTCAGAATCCAAATGCGATACGAGGGAGTCGCGTAGCCTGGGCTAAGGTGGCCTGTATTCGAAGCCTTCAAGGAGGCGACGGAAAGCTGCTCTTCCTGGATGTTGTCGCTACGCCAACGCATGACGATCCGGGACATGCCGAGATTCGTACTATTGATGGGAGACCCCTTTCAAGAAGCGCCTCGGTTGCCTTAAGCCGAGTCTTTAAGCTGATTGACATTGAGCCGCCGCCTTTGTGCTGTCATCCAGGAGACTAGCAAAGAATCAAACCTCAAGGGGGTTCTGCCCATTCTCCGCATTTCTTCGCTAAAATTCATATTTTCCCTCCCGCGGGAAACATTTGTTCCCCTTCCAGCCGATTCATGAAGAAAGGACTCGAAAAATCGTCGCAAGGATGCGTAGGAACACCCCTGAAAACTGTCTGAGAAATGGGAGCATCTTTGACAGGAGGCCCCTACGATGCGTCGAGGATTATTGCTGAGTGTTCTCGTTTTGGCCCTGGCCACAATTTGGGTGGGAGATGTGTTCGCCAATAGCCGCCAGGCTTACCGGGAAGCTATTCGTTCCATGCCACTTCTTGAGCGTCCCAACCGGTTCGGCCATTTCTATGGCAACACAGTCCGGCGAATTTACCACCGCCGCCATGGTGCGTTACCGGGTCAGCAAACGGAAAGTCCTGAAGGCGGAATGCTTCCCCTTCAACCCACCCCTACAAACGCTCAATAGATTTCACGTCTTCGCCCGCTAAAGTTTGCATGCGAAGCTACTACGCGCCCATTGCACTTTGATGCGTGTTGCTTGCTAGCAACGCGCAGATGATCCGCGCTGACGCGAAATATCATCCACCCGCAGCGTTTTTGACCACTTTCGCTCAGGAAAGGGCCATTTTTGCCCCGAGCAAGATACTGATGGGAATTGGTATAGCATTCGCTAGAGCTTCTTCTGTCGTTGAGAGTTGCGACCGATCCAGTCTCAGGGAAGAAGGAGCTAGAGCGATGCGACGGGCTGGCGTGCAGGTTTTGGACCCGGTCTTGGATCAGTGTCAGGTGGAGTGGTTGCTGGTCTCGGTTGACGAATGCCCTGACCACGAAACGGAGGAGTGGATCATCCGTACCCACTTTCGCATCCCTCAATCCCCCTGGGGTCACCACAAGGCCTATGTGAAGCCCGTTGAGGTTCGCCGTTCACGACGCTGGGTCCTTTTCCGACAGGTCTCCGGCATCCTCGACTGAATGAGTTCCCATCGCCATCAGGGGTTTCATGAACTGGGAATATGTCTTCCCACGCGGGCTTTCGCCATAACTCGCAAGCCATTCATGAATGGCCACCGCGCGATCATCTGCGACCGACCCGGGTTAACCAACCCGGCACGGAATAACTCACGCCTCAATAACTTCAGAAAGAGATCAGACCAACCATTGTTGGGAAACCGTAGGGACAATTCATGAATTGCACCTACGGCCGGCGGAAGGAACCGCTTAGACCGCAGTAAGCGCGTCAGGTCACGATCCGATTGTAGTATCGAGCCACGTAGGCGCCACCCGGACGCGAATCAGTCCCAAAGGTCCAAGAAACGAAAAAAGCCGAACACGGGCGACCTGCTGATCGCACGTCTCGGCTTTGATGTGGACTCGTAGCTATCCGTAACGCTTCGCCCGAACTTCTCGGTTACTGGCCGAGTTGTCCCAGGATTTCCTTGGCCTTGGCCGCAACCCCTTGAGGGGGCGTTTTCTGCAATTCGGCAAAGCCTTTCTCCAGGACATCAGCCTTGGCTGGGTCCTCTTTGCGGACCGCGTTCACAAGGTCGGGATAACTGGCGGCTTCACTACCGATGGGGCCTCCATTGGCATAATTCTGCAAGAGGGATTTGGCCTCCTCCAGTGGGGTTTTCATGGGGATGCCATATTCCTTGGGTTTCGGGGTTCCCGCCGTGGGACATCCCGGAACAGTCGCCAAAAACAACCCCAACAGCGCAAGTCCAGCCAAATACCGAACGAACGTCTTCATCGTGAAGGACCTCACCATTTAAGACTGTTGTTTATGAACACTGAGCCTTACTCAGAACTGGCCAACGGGTTGACCATCCATGGCATTTCCCAACCTCTGGAAGGTCAACGTGTCGATCGTGCTGCTGACGAATTTCACAGATCCATCGCCCAAGCCGACGTTGACACCACCGGGATGCAGACTTCTCGGAGGAATAACACCCCAACCCCAGTCGTGGGCGCCGCCCGGGCAGCAGTTTCCACCGCAGCTTGGATACTGCCAGTTCGGGGGAGCCGCCGTGTTGAACAACACCTGAGCGTGGGGATACCAGGCCCAGAGCGTCCCACCGTTGCTCCGCTCGCCAGCGGGATTTTGGCAGGCCTGGCCAATCGTGGTCAACTCGGCTGCTGTGGCGAAGTTCTTGTCCACAACGGCGCTGTACACAGAGTCGCCACCCTGGGCGTAGAAAACGTCGTACGGATACTTGGCCACAGAGCTGTTCCCGTCACCGGAAAGGATTTCCGACACCATAGCGGTCTGTGAAAGACCGTCAATGACCTCGGCCATCTGGCGCTCGATTCGCACCTGGAACATCCCATTAAACGATCCCGCGTTGGCGCCCCAAGCCGTGTAAACGGAGCTTCCAGAGCACCAGGCGTAATTTGATCCGGGGCCGTTCCAACCCGCCGTGTTGTTCACGTTCCGATAAGGAAGGGCCGACGGGCACAAGAAGGCCTGAACTTTGACCTGCATGGGGTTGTTGTAATACCAACTCCAAGCATTATTGGGGTCGTAGATGAACTGATCGGCAAGGGCTTTTTGTTCGACGAACGGGAGAATCGGAACATTGGCCCCAAAACGTTCCCAGTTATTCCAGGGACGGCCCGCATCATTTCCACCGTAGCCCGACCGAGGGAAAATCTTGTACACGTCATGGTAGTTGTGCATTGCCAGGGCCAATTGCTTGATGTTGTTCGTGCACTGGCTGCGTCGGGCGGCCTCTCGCGCTGCTTGCACCGCGGGCAGCAACAATGCGATGAGGATCCCGATGATGGCAATGACAACGAGTAGTTCTACCAAGGTAAAACCTGTTGAGCGACGCCTCAGCCGTAGATGAGTCCACATAATCCAGACCTCCCAAATTGAACAGAACCAAAGACAGACAAAAACGGGACGAACCATTCGTTTCGGTTAATGGTGTGTGCATTCTGAACGTGGGTCAGATTTCGAAGGAGGGCAAGAACGCATATCGCTTGACGGATAGTCAATGTCGCTTTCTATTCTTCCTCAAACGCGGCAATTTCCTTCCCCTGGAACCACGGAGTGACCTCACTGCCTACAACCCTTCATGCATAACTGAGTTGCCAATGAGTCCAAACAGACCTCGCTTCGGAACTCTGGGTGCATTTCACACTTTGTAACGTTCACTGGGCATGGGAGTAGGTGTTCACCCCCGTTTGGCGGGCCTGGTGGCGGAGCCAAAATGATCTCATCGGGGCTGAGTCGCTCAGGTAATCGGCCCGCAG
>Ga0067045_1002889_pt1 | contig 38935 bp, 39 predicted proteins | sample TerdegcTABiofilm_FD_59184 | JGI IMG/M metagenome (GOLD analysis project Ga0067045, IMG submission 59184) | Combined Assembly of (Gp0054472, Gp0054536) Wastewater bioreactor microbial communities from Singapore -Terephthalate degrading... | reverse complement strand
GTTTTCTTGTATAATTATACCATTTTTGCATTGAAAAGTCCACTCATTTGAAGTGAGTGGACTTTTTCAGTGTTCTTTATTTATAAAGGCTTAGGGCTGTTTTTACGTCTGATCAACTGCAAAAGTCAGGGTACAGGCTTTTATAAAAAAAGTCAAGCTAAACCCCGGCGTTAAAACTCGGGAGTTTCAATCCAATCTTTCTTATCGTCTCTGATACTATGGCATACTTTATTGATTACTTCACATGAAAAGCCACGGCGATTAAGCGCACTTGCCAGTCGCTGAATATTATAAGCCCCTCTACTCCTTGTCAATTCCTTTTTCAACAGTCTCATAGCGGCATGATATTCCATACCAAAACCCAGTTCATCAAAAACCTCGTCAATAATATCATGACAAATCCCTTTACCACACAGTTCCCGCTTTAATCCCCTGAATCCCCTTTTCCCCAGTCTTTGCTCCACCCACCAACGGGCGAATCCCATGTCATCTATATAGCCATATTCCACCAACATGTCTAAAACAAGGCGGGACACCTCAGGGGTAAAACCTTTTTGCTCCAGACGCAGTTCCAACTCGTGCCTGGTGCGCCGCCGGTAAACCAGCGCCCGCAAGGCATAAGATCTGGCTTTTTCAAATTCATTTTTCATTATTTATTTAAATCGCCTGCCACCGTCTCCACATTAAGGGGCGCTTTCAGGCCTCCAAGATTTTGAGCCTGCCGGATTTTTTGCTCAATTTCTTCCGCAATATCAGGATGTTCTTTCAGGAACTCCTTGACATTTTCCCGGCCTTGACCGAGCCTGTCATCATTATAAGAATACCAGGCTCCGCTTTTGTTGATAATGTTTAATTCAGTGGCTATATCCAGGATACTGCCCTCTTTGGATATTCCCGTGCCATACATAATATCGAAGTCAGCCTGTTTAAAAGGCGGCGCCATTTTATTTTTTACCACCTTGACTCTGGTACGGCTTCCAATAATATCAGCACCCTGCTTGATATTCTCCTGTTTGCGTACTTCCATGCGGATCGACGCGTAAAACTTCAGGGCGCGCCCTCCTGTGGTAGTTTCAGGTGAACCGTATAACACACCAACCTTTTCCCTGATCTGGTTAATAAAGACTACGGTAGTGCGTGACTTGCTGATTGAACCTGTCAGCTTGCGCAGCGCCTGTGACATTAACCGCGCCTGCAATCCTACATGTGAGTCTCCCATCTCGCCTTCAATTTCCGCACGGGGTACCAGGGCGGCCACAGAATCGACAACAATGACATCAATAGCCCCGCTGCGTACCAAAGCTTCGGCAATTTCCAGCGCCTGTTCACCGGTATCCGGCTGGGATACCAGAAGATTCTCAATATCTACTCCCAGGTTCCTGGCGTACGCTGGATCGAGGGCATGCTCGGCATCGACAAAGGCTGCTATCCCCCCCATCTTCTGGGACTCGGCGATGATGTGAAGAGCTACGGTTGTTTTCCCGGAAGACTCCGGTCCAAATATTTCTATAACCCTGCCGCGCGGCACTCCTCCGATACCAAGGGCGATGTCCAGCGCCAGGGTGCCTGTTGGAATAACTTCAACATTTAAATTGGCGGAAGCTTCTCCAAGCTTCATAATCGAACCCTTGCCGAACTGACGTTCTATCTGAATCAGCGCCAGTTCCAAAGCTTTTTGTTTATCCGACAATAATACTACCTCCATTTTATAATAGTATAAACAGCATGAACATCTGTTCGTGTTCATGATTTATTATATGGTGTTTTTTGGCTTATGTCAATATAAATAATCAGACGATTGTCAGCTTATTTGTCCTGAAGGTAATACCCGACCATACTTAGCGCAGCATTAACTGTACCCAGCCTTACAGCCAAGCGATCGCCGGGGAAACGGAACTCCCGGTAGGAAGTACCCTCCACAGACGCCAGTGAGATATATACCAGCCCCCTTGGTTTGGCCGGTGTTCCACCGTCCGGTCCGGCAATGCCTGTCACGGCTAGGCCCAGATTTGAACGGATCAGGTTCCGCACCCCTTCAGCCATAGCCATAGCGGTCTGTTTACTAACAGCGCCGTACTTGTCAATTATCTCAGGCGCCACCCCGAGAAGCGATTTTTTCACCTCATTGCTGTAGGCAACCACACCACCCGTAAAATAACCTGAGCTACCGGGAACGTCGGTTAGCCTCGCGGTAATTAATCCGCCGGTGCAGGACTCTGCCACAGCCAGTGACATCCCTTTTTTAAGTAACTGTTTACCAACGACATACTCTACCGCTTGGTCATCACAACTAAAAATATATTGATCAAGACGAAGCCTAACCTTTTCCGAGAGTTCCTCCACCATTTTTTCCGCTTGGTCCGCACTTGGTGCTTGTGCGGTTACCCGTACCTGCACCTGACCGGGCTTGGCCAAATAGGTGATGCTTGGGTTGCCCTGCCCGCCTAAGTCTTTAACCAGATCCTGCACGGCCGACTCGGAAATACCGGTAACTTTGACGACTCTATATCTGGTGACTGCCCCGGCACCGGCTCTTTTAGACAATAAAGGTACCAGTGCGTCCTCAAACATAGCAGTTAATTCGTGTGGCGGTCCAGGTAAAAGGGCGATTATTTTATTTCCCTTTTCAATAAACACGCCGGGCGCAGTGCCCCGGGTGTTTGGCAAAATCGTCGCTCCCAGCGGGAAGTAAGCCTGCTTTGAATTGCTTTCAGGCATCGGCATACCGCGACGGTGAAAAATTTCCCTTATCCCGGCCAGTGACTTTTCATCAAGAACCATTGGAATACCGAGTACTTGAGCAACCGTTTCCTTGGTGAGGTCATCAGTGGTCGGACCAAGCCCCCCGGTAATTATAACCAGGTCAGCCCGTTCCAACGCCTGCCTGACAACCTGACCCAATCTTTCATAGTTATCTCCTACCGTGATATGCAAAACAACTTCAATATTGATCTCGGACAACCGTCTTCCCAGATACTGGGCGTGACTGTTAAAAACGCGGCCTTGAAGTAGTTCCGAACCGGTAAAGATTATCTCTGCCTTCAAATTATCACATCCCAATTTTAACTCCTAAGCTAAATTATAACACAAAATAATGCAATACCATAAGATTATTCAACTAAGTAAGGAAAACGGACCGGCCTGAACAATAATTCAGGCTGATCCGTTCCCTATATACTGATAATTTATGTCATGCAAGTTCTGATATAGTATTTTAAATGCCGACACCATGTTCCTTGAGGATTTTACGAAATTGTTCACCTGAAATCTTTTCTTTTTCTAATAATATTTCAGACACAATGGTAAATATCTGTTGTGCATCAGAAATGTATTTTTTTACCCGCTTTTCCTGCCCCTGTACAATGCCGGTCAACGTTTGATGTTTTAATTCCCGTGGCAGGCTGTCAAGGCTGATTACGCCCAATTCCGACATCCCGGAACGCAAAATTGTCTCGGCTGTATGCATTGCCTGCTCAAAGTCACTGGCGGAACCGGTACTGTGGTTCCCCAAGATAGTATCCTCAGCAACCGCTCCTGCCAGCATCACGGCAATTTGATTCTCAAGGTAGTCCTTGGTATACAAGTAAGTATCGTCTTCCGGTGTCTGGCGCATATACCCCAGAGCGTCACCGCGGGGAGTAATGGTCAGGGTGGAAACAGAACCCGCCCGTACTTGTTCGCTTATTAACGCATGGCCGATCTCATGAATGGCTATCCTTTTCATTTCACTTTCAGATGGACGTTTATCCAACTTCCCGCCCATCATTACTTTATCAATTGACTCGTTAAAATGACATTGTTTTATTATATTTGTTTTTTCGCGCATGGCCAGGATCGCCGCTTCATTGGCCAGGCTCTCCAGGTGGGCGCCTGAAAAACCAAAAGTTTCCCGGGCGATTATATCCAATCTCACATCTTTGTCCAAAGGTTTGTTCCTGGTATGAATTTTTAATATTTCCAGCCTCCCGTCTTTATCAGGCAGGTCGACTTTAACAATCCTGTCAAAACGCCCCGGCCGCATAAGCGCCGGGTCAAGCATATCAGCCCGGTTTGTAGCGGCAACAAGTAATATGCGTACGTTATCATCCACTTTCAGGCCGTCTATTTCCACAAGAAGCTGGTTTAACGTCTGATCATACTCCAAGTGACTGGTGGTTTGCCCTCTCTTGCCGCCTAAAATTTCGATTTCATCAATAAAAATTAAAGCATAATTCTTTTTTTGCCGGGGAGCGGATTCTCTTGCTGTTTGAAACAGTTTTCTCACCCGCTGGGCTCCGACCCCCGCATACATCTCAATAAACTCCGATCCGGACGCCGCGATAAACACTGCATCTGTATAATTGGCTGCGGCTTTAGCCATCAATGTTTTGCCGGTCCCGGGCGGCCCCGTAAGCAGGATACCCTTTAAAGGCCGTATGCCGAGACTTTTAATACTTTGATGATTTTTAATGAAGTCTAAAGCCTCGCGTAACTCGTGAATAGCTGAAAACTGCCCGCCGATGTCATTGAAAGAAATTTCATAACGTCCCGCCCCGACCGGGCTGTCAAAATTTTTGGCGCCGACCATACCCCTCATCCTGGCAACATAATAAAGCCCACCGCCAGCCACTAAAAAAAACAAAAATGGGGTAACGTCATAGCCCATAATGATCATGGAAATTACCATGGCAAGACCCAATCCAATGCTAATTTCCTTGAGCATTTGTTCCACCTCCGGCAAGGGGCGCCTGAATGTTACTGGAACATTGCCCGGTGTCCCTGGGAATAACCTCGTCAAGAGTCCGCCCATCTTTTTTTAACCTTATATAAATATTTTTTTGATCGATATAAATTTTTGCCTCAGCTCCCGCCGCACCGGCCTCCCTGTTTATCTCGTCCGCCATGTTCCGGTAATTTCCCTGAGCAATCGCCTGGTAAACAGCATAATGGCTTTTATACCACACCTGCTGCAAGCCGTCATCCCTGCTGTCTTTCAACACGAGGTAGAAAGGCCTCCGGCCCATTTTTAAGGACAGTTCTTTTTGCACTTCATTATATGACTGCATCAGGTTTGCATTATCTTTAATAGCTAGCGTTATCTTGGTCTGCTTGCCCTCAGTGTCTATTTGAAAAGATTCGACAGCTTCATTACCGGATAAAATCATGTTAATAGGGTTTTGAACACTATATTTTTGATAAATCCACTGGACTCCGAAGATAACAACCAGTCCGGTCAATAGTGAGAAAATAATTACCGGTATCTTTAAGCCTTGCCATTGCATGGCGATCCCCTTTCCGGTAACCGGAGTGTTATACCGCCAATTATTATAGCATAAAAGGTTATTTGGTTTCTCTAGTGAAAAACTGGATGTAATTTAAATATTCAGTAACCGTCTTTTTTCAACATTTTCCAGGTTCTGATAAAATAGTCAAAACCGGACCAAACAGTAAAAAGAACCGCACACGCCATGGCTATGCCGGCAATTGGCAGGTGAAGAAAGTCATATAGATAATCTCCCGCAAATGCAGCGACAATAGCCACTATTTGTGTTACCGTTTTGATCTTGCCTAGGCTGCTGGCGGATAAAATTACTCCTTCCGCGGCGGCGACAGTCCGTAAGCCGGTTACGGCAAATTCCCTGCCAATGATTAACACAGCAATCCAACCTGATAACCTGCCCATTTCAACCAGGGTGATCAAAGCGGCTGATACCAATATTTTGTCGGCTAACGGGTCCATGAATTTACCCAACAAGGTAACCTGATTATTCTTCCTGGCAAGGTAACCGTCGAGTCCATCAGTTGCAGCGCCCAAAACAAAAATAACGACAGCTAGACAATCAGCATAACGATATTTGAGCGAAGCAATCAGCAAAAACAACGGTATTAGAAAAACCCGGGCCAGGGTAAGGCGGTTAGGCAAATTCATTAAACTAATTCTCCAGTCAGGTCATACTCGGCTGCGCCAGTGACCAAAACTTGCACAATATCACCGGGGTTCAACTCTTTATTTGATAAAATATAAACTTTTCCGTCAATGTCCGGTGCATCGCCTTCACTACGGCCAAAATATTTGAAAGGTTCCATAGAATAAAGTCCTTCAATCAGGACAGGAATTATACTACCGACTTTTTTCATATTTCTCTCCAGGGATATCTCTCGTTGAATAGCCATAGCTCGGTCCCGCCGTTCTGATTTTATTTCCTCAGGCACCTGGTCGGGCATATTGGCGGCCGCGGTATTCTCTTCCTGTGAATAAGTGAATATGCCAACCCGATCAAATTTTACTTCTCTTATAAAATCCAGCAGTTCCAGGAAATCAGTTTCCGTTTCACCAGGAAACCCTGTAATAAAAGATGTGCGCAAAGTTACACCTGGTAAAGCCGAACGCAGCTTTTCAATCAATCTTACAATATCGTCACGGCTTCCACGCCTGTTCATGCGGGCAAGCACCGTATTGCTGGCGTGCTGGAGCGGCATGTCAAGATAACGGCACACTTTTTTCTCAATTGCCATTAATTCGATAAGCTCGTCCGAGAGAAGATCCGGATAAGTGTAAAGGAGCCTTAACCAGATTGGTCCATTGAGTGCTGCCAGATGTTTTAACAAACCTGCCAGAGCGGGTTTGCCATAGAGGTCAACCCCGTAACGGGTTGTGTCCTGGGCTACTAATACCAGTTCCCTCACTCCACCGGCGGCAAGGTTTGCAGCTTCACTGACTATATCATCAACAGGCCTGCTTTTAAAGGATCCCCTGATTCTAGGTATAATACAATACGAACAGCAATTATCGCACCCTTCCGCTATTTTCAAAAAAGCGGTATACGGGGGTGTGGACTGTAATCGCGGCACATTGGCATCATGAAGAAATCCGGGCGATCTTATCAGGGATACCTTTTCTCCCGAAAGTACATCTCTTACCGCTCCGGCAATCTCCGGTACCGCCCCTGTACCGAGCAAGCCGTCTATTTCAGGTATTTCATCAGTTAATTCCTTTGGATAACGCTGGGCCAGACAGCCGGTTACTAAAATAGCCTTGCAGGAACCCTCTTCTTTTAAACGCGCCAATTCCAGAATTGTCATGATGGATTCTTCCTTAGCGTCGTTAATAAAAGAACAGGTGTTGACAATCAGTACGTCGGCTTCTTGCTCCCGGTTCGTTATAGTGAATCCGGCTTTTGTTAAAAACCCCAGCATGATTTCCGAATCGACCAGATTTTTCGGACAACCCAAACTTACTAGACCTATTTTTACAGCCATTAAAAGGTCCTCTCTTTTAAGAAAACACAGTTTAAGTATAATCTCACTCTATTTTTTTGTCAAAACATAGCATATTTTAATTTTTCACCGTTATATGATGACAAGGGTTATTCCCTTCATCCATGAAGCGGTTTAAGCCTTGACCGGTTGGAGACCTTGACCTTGATGAATGAGTGAGAGTATTGAACGAGCGCAGGGAGGTTAAATTACGGGCTATGGGAGGGGTTTATAGGATCAGAAAGATAATTTTATATTTTTATATTATCCAATAATGAAATAAATTTGTGTCCTTGCTTGCTGAGCATAAAACTTAACCATATTATATTTAAAGCGACACAGATTTGTATCTGCCCGGCATAATCCCATTGGCTTTGCCGCAGAACGACCAAAAATACCACCAACATCAGCATAATTACCACTGATATTCTTTTTAATTTTTTTCGCCTTAATGGCGAAATTATCGGAGCCGCAGGTGAGTCCACAGGAGCCAAAATGATAACTGCCGCCAACCCCAACAGAACGGCTGCTGCCGTAAGCATATCAGGGTACGGTTCTTTCAGCATCGAAAGTCTTACCGCTAATAGCGCAATCAAGGGATATACGACGGCGGTGATTATTCCGCAGCGCCAGGGAGAATTAGAATGAGCTCCTCCCGCCGAATGCCTGAACAAGAATGCCACAAGAAGACCTGTGGCAGTACCCGGCAACACGCCGAGCAACAAGCCGAGCAGCAAAGTTACAACAATACCCAGCAAGGTTAGTGTCAAAACTTCAATTACGTAAGTCAAAATAAGTTCCTTTTCAGCTGAAAGCCCTGTTTTTACCGTTAAATAATTAGCCCAGCGTTTACTAAAAGTAAGGTAACTCAAAATATTCCACACACCCTTGACTAATATTTTAATTTTAAATTATTTTTTATTTATACCTGATTTCACAATTTTAATTTTTTAATTATATTTCATCAAAGATTGTGATAATCCTGCTAAATATTTGATAAATTTTCTACAATATTCCAACATATTTCGACAAGTTCAATATAATGATATTTCTTGACTTTGTAAGGATTAATAAAAGATTACTGAATTATTTAATCAGTGTCCAGCTTAGTTAAATTTTATATAATGCAGGAATTTAAAGACTATTTATAGAAAATAATAGAAATAATAATTAATTTGTTTTTTTGGAGAGGTTAAATGATCAATATTGTAAAAAGCACTGCCCTCAACGGCCTGGAAGGGCAAATTGTTGAAGTGGAAGTGGATGTTTCAAAAGGTCTGCCTAGTTTTGATCTGGTTGGACTGCCCGACACCTCTGTTAGAGAGGCCAAGGACCGTGTCCGCGCCGCCATTAAAAATTCCGGTTTCGAATTCCCTGTTAAGCGGATTACAGTAAATCTGGCGCCGGCTGACATTAAAAAAGAGGGCCCCATGTACGATTTGCCCATAGCGGTTGGAATACTTGCCGCCACTGAACAGATCGATCCGGCACGTTGCAACAATTATGTATATTTGGGTGAGTTGTCGTTAAACGGCTCTTTGAGAGGGGTTTCCGGCGTGCTTCCCAACACTTTGGCAGCCAGGGAAGCACGTATGAGTGAAATAATCGTCCCTGCGGAAAACGCGGGGGAAGCGGCGCTGGTTGAGGGCGTAAAAGTATTCCCGGCTTGTTCCCTCGCAGAACTGGCGGGGTTTTTACGCGGGGAAAACGATATTGAACCTTACAAGCTGGACCTGGATAAATTAATGGACTTATCTGATGATAATGAGCTTGACTTCGCGGACGTAAGGGGACAGCGGGCAGCCAGGCGGGCGCTGGAAGTAGCGGCGGCGGGCGGCCACAATATTATTATGCTGGGCAGTCCGGGTTCCGGAAAAACCATGCTGGCGAGGCGTCTACCAGGCATCCTCCCGGATCTGACTTTTCCCGAAGCCATTGAAACGACAAAGATTCACAGTCTGGCCGGTTTGCTGCCCCCCGGCCGGCCGCTGGTTACCAGGCGTCCTTTCAGATCCCCCCACCACACCGCTTCCGCAGCCAGTATTATCGGCGGCGGCAGAGTCCCTAAGCCGGGGGAAGTTTCTCTCGCTCATAACGGAGTACTATTCCTCGATGAGATGCCGGAATTTCACAAGGACGCCCTGGAAGCATTGCGCCAGCCTTTAGAAGACGGCGTTGTAACAATATCCAGAGTGAACGCGAGCATCACCTATCCGGCCGGCCTGATGCTTGTGGCAGCCTGCAATCCCTGTCCTTGTGGTTACTACGGTGATTCCGAACGGGAATGTAAATGCACCCCTTACCAGGTTGAGCGTTACATTTCCCGTCTGTCCGGCCCGCTCCTGGACCGCGTGGATATACATATTGAGGTACCCAGACTACCTTTCGAGGAAATAACGGACGGTAAAAAGCCGGAAAGTTCCGCGGTAATTAAAAAGAGAGTGGAGGCGGCACGGGCACGACAGCGGGCGAGGTTCGGCACGGGAGAACAAGACCAATATAACCGGTGTACAATACCGGTTAATAATGCCCGGATGGGTTCAAGGGAAGTACGACGTTTCTGCAAAATGACCAAGGCTGCCCGCAGCCTGCTTCAAGAAGCTTTCAAGCAACTGTCTTTAAGCGCCCGCAGCCATGACCGGATTTTAAAAGTAGCCCGCACTGTCGCCGATTTGGAGGGGTTTGAGTTGATAGAAGAACCCCATGTGGCTGAGGCGATTCAGTACCGCACCCTGGACAGGCGCCGCTTAATTTAATAACCATACAAGAAACGGTTCCCTGACTCACCTTCATTCATTGATTCACTAACTATGTTTCAAAAAGCGTTTTCTATATGCTCCAATCTTTTAACCTTACTATCAATGTCAAATAAAATTGCCACAACGTCAAACCGGCATGCGGAGCCGGTTTTTCCATTCGTTTTCAGGTAATGCCAGGCCAGCTTGCGGAGTTTATATTGCTTCCGACCGGTTACACTTTCTTGTGCCAAACCGTACAGATCTCCGCTCCTGGACCGGACTTCCACAAAAACAATAATATCGCCGTCCAGCGCTATTAGATCAATTTCACCCAACTGGCAGCGATAATTCCTGCATAATATTCTATAGCCGTTTTTTTCAAGGTATTGTGCCGCGGCTTCTTCACCCTGCCGCCCCAAGAGCTTTCGCCGTGTCGTCATCCAACCTCACCTGGCGCGAATATACCAGCCATTTATTGATATCGAATCCGCCACCGAGCGGAAACCTGCCCTGTGAATCGGACACGGTCCCAAACGGGCCAGCGCGTTCAGGTGCTCCGGTGTCGCGTAACCCTTGTGCCGGTTAAAACCATATTCAGGATATGATTCATGATAGGAATCCATTATATGGTCCCGCTCAACCTTGGCCAGTATTGAGCCTGCAGCGATAGAAGCGCTTAGGCCATCGCCCCCTGTTATCGGTATTTGCGGTATTTCCAGTTTCTCAATACGAAAACCGTCTACCAGAACATAAGCCGGTTTCACCTTTAGCTTCATAACAGCCCTGCGCATGGCAGCCAGACCCGCATAGTGAATGTTTTGACGGTATATTTCTTCGACTGTCGATATCCCGACAGCCCAAGCCAAAGCCAATTCTTTAATCTGTCCGGCCAGCAACTCCCGTTTCTTCGGCGTGAGTTTTTTTGAGTCATTTAAATCAGGCAGGTAAGCCCCCTCGGGCAATATTACCGCGGCGGCTACTACGGGACCGGCAAGCGGACCGCGTCCCGCCTCGTCTACCCCGGCCACAGGGTTATAACCTTTGGCTCTCAAATCATCCTCATAGACAAATAACTTTGCCAGACGCTGCGCCTCTGCTACCGCCGCGCTTTCAGCCTTTTTCAATTTGCGATAAATTTCCCGTACTCCAATTCTTTGATCTCTCGCCAAAGCGAGAATGAATTCTTCGCCGGCTTCTGCGGGCCTTTTGGCAAGCTCCTTTATCTCAGCGACAGATAAACCGGTTATTTCCAAGGTGTTAATGTACCCCCAAAATTATATAAATTTTGCATCTTCACATCTTCAAATCTTTTAATTTCGATAAGCTGTCTAAATATCCCTGCCCTAGTCAATAATATTTTTTCTATGATTTTACTGCTGTAAATAAAATAAAAAATCCAACCGCTGCTCAGTTGGACCGAAGTTGCTTGAAATTTTCCGGATAGTCTAATGTAATTCTACCGAATTTACCTTCTCGAAACTCTTTTAAAACATTATGCGCGGACTTTTGTAAATCCACAACACCGCCTGTCCCGATAAACCCCCTGCTTCTACCGACCAATTCGAGCAATTCCTCTGTTTCTTCCGGCAATACCTGGATATTATAGCGAATCTTGAGAGCTTCCGGGTAATTTCCCGCCAACCACTTAACCAATCGCCCGGCAACATCATAAATATTAATAACTTCTTCCTTAATAGCGCCGGTAACTGCCAGGCGGAAGGCAGCTTCCGGATCTTCAAACTTAGGCCATAAAATGCCCGGAGTATCCATCAGTTCGAGGTTGCCGGCCATTCTGATCCATTGTTGCCCACGGGTAACGCCCGGCTTGTATCCGGTCCTGGCGGCCCTCCGGTCTGCAAGTTTATTAATAAGGAACGATTTCCCCACATTCGGGATGCCCAGTACCATACAGCGTGCCGCTCTCGGCCGCCTGCCGGCTGATATTAGCGAATCCATTTTTGGCGCGGCTAACTGCCTGACTAAAACAGGCACAGCCCTCAATCCCCTATTTCTCATCAAGTCGACTGCAACCGTGGGAAAACCTGAATTTACGAAAATATTTATCCAGTGTTCAGTCAAATCCGGATCAGCCAGATCGTATTTATTCAGCACCACCAGCCTTGGCTTATGTCCGGTAATTTCATTAATATCAGGGTTGCGGCTGCTGGCCGGGATCCTTGCGTCCAAAACCTCAATTATCACATCAACCAGTTTTAAGTTTTCCTTTACTATCTTTTTGGCTTTTGCCATATGACCGGGATACCACTGAATATCCATGTTACCGTACCACACCAGCCCGGCCAAGCGGCCAGTAAATTACAATTGCTTTACCCACAATCAATTCCTTAGGCAGGAATCCCCAGACGCGGCTGTCGTCGCTGTTATTCCGGTTGTCACCCAGCATAAAATAACTGCCGGCAGGTACTTCCTTCGGGCCATAATCCGCGAATCGCAGTCCTTGAGGCAGGTAGTCTTCCGGTACGGGTTGTCCGTTGATATAAAGGCGACTGTTTTTTATCGCCACTGTTTCCCCGCCCACTGCAATAAGTCTTTTAACGAAGTTTCGTTTTGGGTCGAGCGGATACTTGAAAACTATTATGTCCCCCCGTTTTGGCTCCTGAAAGCGGTAGTTTAGTTTACTTACAATAATCCGGTCATACTCTTTTAAAGTAGGTTCCATGGAGCCGGAAGGAATATAAAAAGGTTCAAGTATAAACAACCTTATGATTACGGCCAGAATGACTGCGATTGCCACAGATTCTAGAACTTCCCGAAAAAAAGGCCTGTTACGGGTGGTTCCGGTTGATACCTCATGATCGCTTTCCTGTTGCACTTCAACGCCCCCTCCAAAAGAAAGAGAAAAATCATGTTTTCAGCAATTGTTAACACATAAATATAGCTGTCACAAAACTTATAAGACCCGAAATAGTCGAAAAATAAAAAACAGGGACTGTTTATGCCCAGTCCCTTTTTGTTACCTTTTATCCCGCTTATCTTGGATACGGGCAGCTTTGCCATGCAGTTTGCGCAGGTAATACAGCCTGGCCCGGCGAACCCGGCCTCTTCTAACAACCTCGATGCGCTCAATTTTCGGTGTGTGCAGGGGGAATGTTCTTTCTACTCCCACCCCATAAGAAACCCGTCTAACTGTAAATGTTTCGCTAAGGCCGCCGCCCCTGCGTCTGATTACGACACCTTCAAAAATTTGGACTCTTTCCCGGCCGCCTTCTACAACCTTAACATGCACCCGGACAGTGTCTCCAGGGCTAAATTGAACAATATCTTTCTTAACCTGTTCCCGTTCAATCATATCTATTAAATTCATCTTCAAAGCCTCCTTCCTTTAATGCACTCAACAAAAACAATTATACCATAATTTTTCAGAATCCGGCAAGAACTTTCCTGATAAACAGATTGTTCAACTCAATTCAAGTTTTTGCAAATCAACAATTACCTTTTTTATTATTTCTTTATCTTCACGGCTTAATACTGCTCGTTCCAGCATTTCAGGACGGCTGGCCAGTGTGCGCAGCAGCGACTGGCGCCTGCGCCAGCGTCTGATTTTCTCGTGGTGTCCGCTCAACAGCACGTCAGGCACCACCAGCCCACGGTAATCTCTAGGTCTGGTATAATGAGGATATTCCAACAATCCCTTACTAAATGATTCTTCTTCAGCGGAAGTTGACTTCCCCAACACTCCGGGAATCAGCCTGGCAACAACATCCACCACAACCATTGCCGGCAGTTCACCACCGGTAAGAACGTAATCTCCAATTGACATTTCATCAGTTACAAGATTCTCGCGCACCCGCTCATCCACACCTTCATAATGTCCGCAGATTAAGACCAGATGCTCCTCACGGGCGAGGTTAACGGCCAAGTCATGGTATAAAGGCCTGCCTTGAGGGCACATCAACACCACACGGCGGGGCCTGGAGCCCCGTAGCGCGGTAATATGTTCAATCGCACCAAAAACAGGCTCGGGACGGATAACCATCCCCGCGCCGCCCCCATAAGGGGTATCATCAACCGTACGGTGTTTGTTGGTAGAAAAATCCCTGATGTTAACCAGATTGATCTTTATCAGGCCGCGTTCTTGCGCCCTTTTCAGAATGCTTGAGTTAAACGGCCCGGAGAACATTTCCGGAAAAAGTGTCAGAATATCAATAATCATTGGAGGTCACCATAAAAATCTTTCTGCCGGCCACAGGGCACGGTGCATAATAATATATAGTGTTGTTCAATCTTCCAGCCCCTCCGGCATCTGGACCACTACCCGCCGCCTGTCCAGGTCGATTTCTTTCACAACTTGTTTTAACGCGGGAATCAGCACCGGCCTGGCCTCGGTTTCAACCACATAAACATCATTAGCACCGGTCTGGATTATATCGGTTATATTACCCAGGCGTCTGCCGCTTAGGTCAAAAACGTCTACCCCGATCAGGTCAAAAATATAAAAACTGCCTTCCGGCAAAGGTACCAGTTCGCTGCGGGTAACAACTAGGAATCCTCCTTTTAATTTATTAGCGGCATTCATATCTTCAATTTCTTTAAATTTTATGATGATATACTTCTTATAAAAGTACATTTCCTCAATGCTTAGTTCCCGAATTAAACCATTGATTAAAACCCTCACCGTGGCCATCTGTTGGAATCGCTCGGGATAGTCGGTCAAGGGCAACACCCGGAGTGCGCCGCGGTTGCCCTGGGTGCCCAGAATCTTGCCTATTCGAATATATTTTTCAACCATATAATTTTACTCAATGGGGCCACCCTGCCTGATGTCGACAATGACTCCGTCCTGCAGAATAATTTCAATTCCAAGCACCCGCCGCCAATCGTCACCGACTTTAACCTCCACAGGGCTTTCCATTTTTCCGTAGATTACTTCGGAACCCAATGCCAACTCGCCCACATCTTTCAGCCTGGCTATTAACTTTTGCCGGTTCTCCGCCATACGCTGCCGCTCTTGCTCAATATGCTGCCTGGCCGCTGGTATCCCTTGAGCGTTTTTCTTCTCCAACTCGCCTATCAGCCGCTTTTCCTGATAATCAAGACGTTGCAAGTCAACCTCGATCCGCCGGATAGCATCTTGAAGTTCCGCAATCGCGGCTTTTTTATAGTTATCAGTAACCTTTACCTTGACCAAAACCGGCCTGATCAGGGTCAGACTATCCATCCCGGAAACCTCCCGCCGAAAGCCCACTCTTTTTAAACAATCTCAACCAAAACTCTTTTTTTATGCCTGGTTGCAGCGGCCTTGACTACCGTACGGATGGCCCTGGCAATACGGCCCTGCTTTCCAATCACTTTACCCATATCCTCAGGAGCCACTTTAAGTTCTATGACAATAGATTTTTCCCTTTCCACTAAATCCACAATTACTTTTTCAGGCTGGTCAACGAGGGCTTTGGCCAGAATTTCCACCAGTTCTTTCATAAAGTAGAAGCCTCCCTATCTACTGACCCTCACCCGGCGTACTTTTCAATACACCGGCCTTATTAAACAAAGCTTTTGCCGTATCGGACAACTGAACTCCCTTTTTTAGCCAATCTATCGCCCTTTCCTCATTGATATTAATTACCGCCGGATCTTTCAACGGATCATAATACCCGATTTCTTCAATGAACCGGCCATCTCGCGGAGAGCGGGAATCAGCGACTACAATGCGGTAAAACGGTTTTTTCTTTGCGCCCATCCTCTTTAAGCGAATTTTAACCATGCAGTTCACCTCCCTGTTTATTGTTTATCTTTTAAAAGAAAGGATTTTTCGGTATTTTACCACCTTTCTTCAAAGTTTTTTCTATGTTGACAAATTGTTTCATAATTTTTTTTGTCTGTTCATATTGTTTTAATAAACGATTAACCTCTTGAACGGAAGTACCGCTCCCTTTGGCAATCCTTCTTTTTCTGCTGCCGTTCAACACCTTTTCTGGTTCTTTCCGCTCCTGCGGTGTCATTGACTGGATGACGGCCTCAATGCTAACAAGCTCCTTCTCATCAACTTGCAAGTCTTTAATTTTCTTCGCCCCACCCAGGCCGGGGATCATGCTTAATACCTGTTCAATCGGTCCCATTTTCTTTACCTGGGAAAGCTGCTCAAGAAAATCATCCAATGTAAATTCCATGTTCCGGATTTTTTTCTGCATTATCGCCATCTGCTCGGCGTTATAATTTTCCTGGGCCTTTTCAATTAAAGTCAACATGTCCCCCATACCCAGGATTCGCTCAGACATCCGATCAGGGTGAAAAGGTTCCAGCGCGTCCATCTTTTCACCTACACCGGCAAACTTGATCGGTTTACCTGTAACTGCTCGGACAGATAGGGCGGCTCCCCCCCTGGAGTCACCGTCCAATTTGGTAAGCACTATACCATCAAGGTTGAGACGATTGTTAAACTGCTCGGCGACGTTTACGGCCGTTTGACCGGTCATAGCGTCAATGACTAGAAGAACTTCATCGGGTACAAGAACACGATTCATATTTTCCAGTTCACTCATCAAATCTTCATTAACTTCCTGGCGACCGGCTGTATCAATGATAACCAGGTCATACCCGTTTGCTGCCGCGTTTTTCACAGCAGCCTGGCCGATAGCAACCGGATCCTGTTTATCCCCCATTGTAAAAACCGTTATATTAAGCTGGTTGCCTAGTACCTGCAGTTGTTTGATCGCAGCCGGCCGGTAAACATCCGCTGCAACCAGGAGGGGCCGCTTGCCCTGCTTGCGCAGCAGGTTGGCCAACTTGGCGGAAGTTGTGGTTTTACCTGCTCCGTTTAACCCCACCATAATTACCACTGTAGGCGGTTTAGGCGCAATTTTGATTTTGCTGTTCACACCGCCCATCAGTGCGGTAAGTTCGCTATGCACAATTTTAATAACGTGTTGGGCCGGGTTCAGACTAGCGTGTAATTCCTGTCCTACCGCTCTTTCTTTGATGCGTGACACAAAATCCTTAACAACCTTGAAATTTACGTCAGCCTCAAGCAATGCAATGCGCACTTCTCGCAGCGCTTCATTAACATCAGTTTCAGTAAGGCGACCTTTCCCTCTTAATTTCTTGAAGGTTTCCTGTAATCTTTCGGCCAGACCTGCAAACACCGGAACCCCTCCTTACAATGTTACACGGACTCATCTAATAAATAAAACAAACGCATTAAATCCCGCAGTTAATCGGGAGAAAATGTCAGTTCCAAAATTTCGTTCAGTATTTCCCTGGCGCGCAATACCTTGCCGGCTTCGCCCGTAGCCGTATATTCATCCAGTAAAGAACCTGCCTCTATCAATTTATTTCTTTCTATTAAAAATTTTTCCACAAGACCCAGTTTATCTTCATATTCCTCCAGTAATTGACTTGCCCTTTTAATTGTATCATGTACAGCCTGGCGGGTAACATCAAACTCTCTGGCTATTTCACCAAGAGACAAATTTTGACTGTAATAGAGCTCAATAAAAATTTTTTGATGTTCAGTTAATAATTGCCCATAGAAATCATAGAGTAAATTCATCCAAGCAAATTTTTCCAACGCCAATCCGCCACCTGCTTGATTTAGCAATTATTAAATCCAATAACCCGTCCTAAAACCATACAAAAAACCACTATCAAGGTAAGTTGCTTTACGGGTATATTTTAGTTGAATTTAACTGCTATGTCAAGGATACAGATGATTATTTACAAGCCTGAAGGGTTTTAAAGCCAAATACAGAAAATAATATAAATAATGTATGTGTATACTCAAAGCCTATACACAAAATGTATGCCTATGTAAAATGCCAACCCAATTATTGAGGTGATAAAATGAAAAAACCCATGACTTTTATTTCCTTGCCGGATGCAGTGAAACAGAACCGGGAGCAAGTTCTAGAAAACTATAAAACTTATCTTAACGCCAGTCTGGCCACAATGTTGAGTCTCTTGAATTTTGATAAACAGTTTGTAAGTGCCGATGGTATTAATGTCTGGGACAGCGAGGGTAATAGGTACCTGGACTTTTTGGGAGGCTACGGCGCGCTGAATTTAGGTCATAACCACCCGCGCGTCCTGGCCGCGCTGGACCAGGTAAAAGAACTACCCAACCTCCTCCAGGCGTCGCTTGGTACCGTCGCGAGCGCGCTGGCTAAAAACCTGGCCGCGATAGCCCCGGGCAACCTACAGCGGTCCTTTTTTTGCAACAGTGGAGCAGAAGCTGTGGAAGGAGCGCTGAAACTGGCACGGGCAGCTACCGGGCGCCAGTTACTGGTTTATTGTATGGGTTCTTTCCACGGAAAAACCATGGGCGCGCTATCAGTAACCGGACGCGAAAAATATCAGAAAGCTTTTCAGCCCCTGGTTACAGGTACAGTTCCAATACCTTTCGGCGACTTAAACGCTCTTGAAGGCAAATTAAGAGAAAAAACGGCTGCCGCCTTTATCGTCGAGCCTATTCAGGGCGAAGGCGGGATAATCCTGCCACCTGCGGGCTATTTGTCCGGCGCCAGACAAATATGCGATAAATATAACACACTGCTCATCATAGATGAAATCCAAACCGGCCTGGGACGTACCGGGGAGATGTTTGCCAGTCAACATGATGACGTTACGCCTGATATATTGTGTCTTGCCAAATCACTTGGCGGTGGAATCATGCCCATTGGCGCTTATATAACTACAAATGAAATTTGGGGGAAAGCTTATGGTAGTATGGATAAAGCGCTGCTGCACACCTCCACTTTCGGGGGGAATACCTGGGCGGCGGCGGCAGCCATAGCCACACTGGAAGTGCTTTACGAGGAAAATCTGCCTGAACGGGCGCGTGAAAGCGGTGAATACCTGCTGGCCGGGCTTCACAGGCTTAAAGAAAGCTATCCTTTAGTTAAAGAAGTACGGGGTCGCGGCTTGATGGCCGGTATTGAATTCAATCAGCCTGAAGGCTTTGCTGTAAAAGTTACTCTTGGACTGGCAAATAAAATTTCTGAAGAGTATCTGGGCAGCATGATCGCCGGGGAACTGCTCAATAAGTACCGCATCATCACTGCCTACACTTTAAACAACCCCAACGTAATCCGCCTGGAGCCGCCCCTGCAGGTGACTAAGGGACAGATAGACACGCTGCTGGAGGCCCTGGAGGAGATCTTAAAAACACATAAAGGATTTTTTAGTGTGGCAGCATCCAGCGCAAAAACTATTTTTAAATCATTTACAAGAAAGCATTCTTAGAATTTAAGTCCCAGGCTTTTTAACTTTTGTGGATAAGGAACGCCGGTATTTTTATCCCACCCTCTAACCAGGTAATATTCAGCCAGTGTAGCCTGCACCGCCTGAAGATCCAGCCGGTTCCCCTTGGCCGGACCTTCAGGCAGAGGTTCAACATAAAAACGTTTTGGATAAACAGAATGTTCCGGTTTTTCACCAGCCCTCAGGTTAAATAGTTTTTGTAAGTTCCAAATACGCTCACCCGCCTGCATAATCTCCTCTGAAGTTATCTTAATCCCGGTCAGGGCCGTATAAAGGCGGGAAAATAACGTCGGCCCCCAGGCCTGAAGCACAGGTGGCCGGATACAGACACCCAGGGCGTTATAAACAGAAATCAAGTCCTCCGACCACTTGGCCATGCGCGGGATGTCAACGTCATGAGTATCCGGTGCAAATATCGCCGACTTCAGTTCCTCAGCCATGTCAACAGCTTGAAAAACAGATTCCGGCAAGCCAAAACGCTCGGTTCGATATGGCCGGGGGTTGTCGTTATAACGGAGGTTTTCCACCGGGTTGCGGCAGCGCAGGTGATCCCCTCCCCGGACATTGGTTAAATAGCCAAAAGTCCAAGTTGACCAACGCCCCCGGGGGTCGGCCAGAGGTAGCTCAAGCCCCTTGACGTGCATGGCGTACTCACTTGCGCCGGGGATAATTTTCCCCGCCCGCCAGGTCCCTTCAGCCAGGATATCGCCCAGACCTTCCCGGAAAGCAATCATTTTCAGCAGCATTTCGATTGCAGCTACGTCTCCCCAGACCAGGGGAAATCCCAGATCCTTTTCGGTAATGATTCCACGTTGAAACAGTTCAGCGGCAAAGGCAACTGTTAAAGAAGCCGATACAGCGTCCATGCCCAGGGACTGACATATTTCCATGAGATATGTTATTGAAGGCAGGTTTTCCACATCACAACCGGCGCCGAAACCAAAGACAGGAGTAACTTCCATATCCTTGGCGCATAACCCGGAAAAAGGCCCTTCCTTAATTTGAGTCCAATGTCCGCAAGCAATCGGGCAGGAAATGCAGGCGATACCACGCTGGCTGTATTTTGACACCAGCTTGCGGGTACGGGTGTCTTCCCAGCCGGCCAGCACCCCGGTTTGAAAATTTCTTCCCGGTAAGGCGCCGAACCTGGCATAAGGAACTGTGGCGTTCATAGTGCCGAATCTCTTAAAAGTCTTGTAAAAAGGCGATCTAAAGAGCGCCTCGCGGGCTTCTTTAACCAGGGTTAAAAAAGTATTTTTATCGGCTGTCTTGATCCCCGCCCGTCCCCGGACCGCAACCGCTTTGAGATTCTTTGAGCCCATTACCGCTCCCAATCCGGTACGGGCCCAAGCACCGTAAGGACCATTTTCTATGCAGGCGAAACGGACCTGGTTTTCACCCGCGGGGCCGATAGAAGCCACTTGCAGCTGGCCGTCACCCATTTCCCCCCGCAGGGCTTTCATCGTTTCTCTCGCACCCAGGCCCCAAAGGTGTGCGGCGGGGCGAACTTCCACCCGATCATTCGTGACTAACAAGTAGACAGGTGAAGGTGCCCGCCCCCGGATAATCAAACTGTCATAACCGGCGAATTTCAACTCGCTCCCCCAGTAGTTTCCCGAACTGCTGGTACCAAATAATCCGGTCAGCGGAGAACGCGCCGACGCCTCGGTTCGGCAACTGGTGGGAAGGTTGGTTCCAGTAAACACACCAACTGAAAATGTCAACAAGTTGTCAGGTCCCAGCGGATCGCAATCACCGGCGACTTCTTCCCAGATCATACCCGTGTTGAAACCAATGCCGCCCAGGTATTTCCTCAGGTAGTTTTTTCCCAGACGGCATGTCTCTTGGACAGTAATTTTATTATTAGAAAGATTTATATCTAAAATAAAACCTGCGTAACCGGACATAATTTTAGCCACTTCCTTCCAGGTTGCAGGCAAATTATGATCATTCCATCTTATCAGGTTATTTTCACTTGTTCCGGCGTTTCCACTACCCGCAGCGCTCCGGACGGGCAGGCTTCGGCGCAGCGCAAACAGTAACGGCAACCTGAAGAAAATGTTATATTAAACAGTCCTTCATGATCATACCTTTTTACCTGCACAAAACCTTTTTCCAGGTTAAATTCGTCACACCAGTAAATTGAACAGGTTAAGGCGCAAATGGAACACCCGGTACAAAGACGGGAAGCAATCGCTATTACTTTCTTCATAAAGACTCCCACCTTTTAGAGTACATCGTCAAAACCTTTGTCTTTTAAAGCCTGTACAGCTTTCTTTATTTCTTGCGCCTTGTCCTTATGACAAACCAGCAGACAATCATTATCACAAACAATAATTAAATCTTCAACGCCGATAGTAGCCACGGTATTATTAGGAGAGTATACATAAGTATCGTTTGTATCCAGAAAAATTCCTTTACCTTCGAGAACATTGCCGTTCTCATCTTTATCGGCATACCTGTCTAAAGCCGTCCACGACCCGAGATCGTCCCAGCCAAAATCACCGCGGATTACCAATACATTGTCCGCCCGCTCCAGGATGCCGTAATCAACAGAGATTCTCGGCAAATCAGTGTACACTTCTCTAAGCGTGTTCTGATAATGTTCCGTACCCAATGTTTCTTCAATCATCCTTAAACCTTCAGCTAATTTTGGGGTATGTATTTCAATCAATCTGCTAATCAGATCGACCCGCCAAATAAACATGCCGCTATTCCATAAATAGTCCCCATGTGAAAGGAACTCCAAAGCTTGCTCATAGTCCGGCTTTTCTAAAAATCGTTCGACTTGATAGGTATTTACTCCAGCAAAAACCTCAAATTCATCACCCTGACGGATGTAGCCATATCCAGTTTCAGGTCTATGCGGGGTAATACCCAGGGTAACAATTTCTTCCCCCCGGCTGGCTGCTGCCAGGGCGCCCCTGATTATATCCCGGAACCGGGGAACATCATTTATGTAATGATCAGCCGGGAGCACAACCATCACGTCAAAAGGATGCTTTTGCCGCACAACTACAGTGGCCAGTCCGATAGCCGCCGCGGTATCGCGTCCGAAAGGTTCTATAATTATATTACTATCCGGCAAATGTGGAATTTGTTTCAGTATTATATCTTTGAACGCCGCCCCTGCAACAACGTAAATATCTTCAATGTCGACCAATCCTTGTACCCGCTCTACTGTTAACTGCAGCATAGTTTTACTTCCAATTAAGTTTAAAAATTGTTTTGGCATTGCCATCCTACTACGCGGCCAAAATCTCTCCCCCCGGCCACCGGCCATGATGACTACACAAGCCATGCCCATCACCCTTTCAGATAATAATTGGAAGTTATTTAATTATTATATCATAATATGTGAGTTAACATAAGAAAACCAAGTTGATTAAACGACATGTCGTCCACCGTCTACATATAATATTTGTCCGGTTATGTAACTGGTTTCTTCATCGCAGAAAAACAGCACTGCATTTGCCACGTCTTCGATTCTACCAGGCCTCTTAATGGGCTGAGCATTAATAACTTTTTCCTGGGTTTCCGGCGGTAGCCGCCTGGCCATAGGCGCCTCAATAAAACCAGGCGCCACAATATTTACTGTTATACCAAAACCGGCGAATTCCAGGGCTAAAGATCTTGTTAGCCCCACCACTCCGGCCTTGGCCGACGAGTAATTTGATTGGCCGGGGTTTCCGAGCCAGGCCCGGGAGGTTATGTTAACCACGCGCCCGAATCTTTGCGCCCTCATGTGGCTTAGAACCGCTTTACAGCATAACCAGGAACCCTTCAGACAGGTGTTGATTACAAGTTCCCAGTCTTCCACGGGCATTTTCAAAATCGAGTTGTCTTTTAAGGCTCCGGCATTGTTTATTAAAATATCTATGCTTCCATAAATACGGACGGTTTCTTCAGCCATGGCGTTTACTTCTTCCCAATTAGTTATATCAGCCTCAACTGCAACTGCTTTACCACCGGCGGCGTTGATTTGCCCGGCTACAATTTCCGCATCTTCACCTTTAATGTCGTTAACGATAACATTAGCGCCGTTTTGAGCCAGTTTTGCCGCAATACCGGCACCTATTCCGCCGCCCGCGCCGGTCACAATAGCAGTTTTATTTAAAACGCCCATGGTTTATGAACTCCTTTCAAAAAATTTCTGTTTAAAAATAAATAAAAAGCCATTCTCTCATTCCGACTCCTGATTTCTAACTCCCGAGTAGTTAGAAAATTTGCGGTTTTCTTTACAAGTAATAAGAGAACCCTATAAAAATTTGGGTTCCCTTTATATTTTAAACATGAAACAGGGCTCATGCTTAATAAATTAGAAATGGGTTATATTGTTTTTCCCATCCGATAGTAGTTGCCGGGCCGTGACCCGGGTATACTTTTGTATCCGGTGGAAATTGTAAAAGCTTTTTCTTGATCGAAGCGATAAGCTGGGTATGACTGCCCCCGGGAAAGTCAGATCGGCCAACCGAACCTGCGAAAAGTGTATCCCCGGAAAAAATCACGTCAGGCCCGCATTTAAGGCTGATACCACCCCTTGTGTGGCCTGGGGTATGAATTACTTCTATAGTTACTTTTCCCACCTTGATAATGTCCCCGTCTTGGAGAAGTTGGTCGGCCGCACGCATCGCTACCGCGGAACCCACATATATCGAAAGGTTTTTATTAGAACTGGTAAGCATAGCGGCATCTTCAGCGTGTATCAGCACTTTGGCGCCGGTGCCCCGCTGTACTTCATCCAGCGCGCCGATATGATCAATGTGGCCGTGGGTTAAAATAATATAACGGACATTTACACCTAATGATTCAATTCTTCTTAAAATTCTTTTACCTTCTGCTCCCGGATCTATTACAACCGCTTCTTTTGTTTCCTCACATCCAACAATATAACAATTTGAATCAATTGAACCTACCGATAATCCATCTAATATCATAAATCCGACCTCCGCAACTAAAATATCTTATTACTGTCAAGCAATATTGTTACCGGTCCGTCATTTATTATTTCTACAACCATGTGCTCGCGAAAACATCCTCTTGCCACCTTCAGGCCATGATTTTCCAGACCCCCGGTAAATATTTCATAAAGATAACGCGCTTCTTCGGGAGAAGCCGCGTCCAAAAAATTTGGCCTTCTTCCTTTGCGGCAGTCCCCATAAAGGGTAAACTGCGATATTGATAATACTTCCCCGCCGGTTTCCCGGACCGATAGATTCATCTTGCCGTACGTATCTTCAAATATTCTTAGATTGGCAACCTTATCTGCCAGATCCAATGCCGCTTCAGCAGTATCGTTACGCCCCACTCCCAGGAGCACCACCAAGCCGTGTCCAATCTCCCCCACAATTTTATCATTTACAGTAACTGAACCCCTTACAACCCTCTGAACAACCGCCCGCAATATCTACCTCCTCCTTAAAGGCTGTCGGCATTTATTAGTTAGCCGTTTCCACAGGATTTTCAACCATCGACCTACCGCTAAAGCTCACACGCCTTATATCATAAATATCCTTAATCCTCCTTATTTTATTCATTATAAATTCAAGCTGCTCCAACCCTTTTGTTTCCAACACCAGATCTATCACAGCACCCCTGTCTTTTTTGCCCCTTGCGGTTACCCAGTTGGCACTGATCTTCATTTCTAGAAGAACTGACATCACGTCACTTAAAAGTCCTGCCCGGTCCATGCCGGTCACTTCAAGTTTAACCTGGAAAGGTTCTCCAAATTCCTTGTCCCAGGCAACTTCCACCAACCGCTCTCCTTCTTCCCGGATCGCATAAGCAATATTTCTGCAGTCGGTACGATGAATCGATACACCCCTTCCCCTGGTGATATAACCGATGATCAAGTCCCCAGGTACCGGGTTGCAGCAGTGCGACAACCTGATCAGCAGGTTGTCGATCCCTTTGACCCTGATGCCTTGAGTGGGTTTACCCCAGCTGCCGGAAGGTCTTGTATCACTGATTAAAGTTTGGGCCTCTTCAGCCAATAAGCCTTTTTTTTCTGTTTTAGCCTCTTCCATCTTTATTTTTGACAAAATGTAATTAGCGGTTATTACTCCGTCACCGATAGCCGCGTATAAATCTTCAACAGTCAAAATATTCAACCTTTTGCCAATTTCCAACAGTTTATCGTTTTTAATCTGGTCAGCTTCTATTCCCTGCTTCTTAACTTCACGATCGAAGCTTTCTTTACCTTTAAGAATATTTTCTTCACGCTGTTCCTTTTTAAACCACTGTCTTATTTTTGTCTTTGCCTGGGAAGTTTTTGTAATATTAAGCCAATCTCTCTTAGGAGCGCTGTTCTTCGATGTCATTATTTCAATAATATCGCCATTTTTCAACTTGTATTCAAGTGGAACGATTCGCCCGTTAACTTTTGCTCCTATACACCGATGGCCGACCGCTGTATGAATCCGGTAAGCAAAATCCAGCGGCATTGAGCCTGCCGGCAGTTCAACTACATCACCTTTAGGCGAAAAAACGAAAACCGTGTCTGCAAAAAGATCTATCTTCAAGCTTTCCATGAACTCCCTGGCGTCACGCAAGTCATGTTGCCATTCCAGGAGTTGGCGCAACCAGGCTAACTTTTTATCGAAATCACGATCACCCCGGCCGCCTTCTTTATATCGCCAGTGGGCGGCGATACCGTATTCAGCGGTACGGTGCATCTCCCAGGTGCGGATTTGTATTTCCAGAGGCTCGCCGTTCGGCCCAATTACCGTTGTATGAAGGGATTGGTACATATTCGACTTCGGCATGGCGATGAAATCTTTAAATCGCCCCGGTATAGGAGTCCACAAAGTATGGACGATACCCAGCGTCGCATAGCAGTCCCGCACTGTTTTCACGAGGCAGCGGACAGCCATAACATCAAAAATCTCGTTCAAGTCTTTCTGTTGTTTAATCATTTTTTCATTGATGCTATACAGGTGTTTTGGGCGGCCTTTAATATCAGCTTCAACGCCCATGGCCGTAAGTTTATCTTTTAACATCGAAATTACCGAGCAAATATACTCTTCGCGCTTACTGCGGGTTTTGGCAATCCTATCCACTAAAGATAAATAGCTTGACGGATCTTTATAGCTAAAAGCCAAATCTTCCAGTTCCCATTTTATCCGGTAAATACCCAGGCGATGGGCTAATGGAGCGAAAATTTCCAAAGTCTCCCCGGCTATCTCCACCTGTTTGGCGACTGGATGGTATTTTAACGTGCGCAGGTTATGCAGACGGTCAGCCAGCTTGATTAGAATTACTCTTATATCTTTGGCCATGGCGAGAAACATTTTGCGGAGATTTTCCGCCTGCTGTTCTTCTTTGGACTTATACTCGATCCTGCTAAGCTTTGTTACTCCGTCCACTAAAAGCGCTACTTCACGCCCGAAACGCTCTTCAATATCGGTTAAGGTGATTCCGGTGTCTTCCACCACATCGTGCAGCAAACCGGCAACCAAAGTTTCTTGATCCAATTCAAGCTCGATCAGGATCTTTGCTACTTCCACCGGATGGACAATAAAAGGTTCTCCGGAAAACCTCTTCTGTTCCCGGTGTGCTGTTTCGGCAAACCTATAGGCGTCGCGGATAGTCGAAAAATCGGCCTTTGAGTGATAGTCTTTTAATTGCTGGATCAATCCTTCTAAATACGTATCATTCTCCGCGGATACTTGTTCTAACTGTACAGGCGGTCCGTTATGCGTGGAAGCATATGCGGGAATAGTGTCCATAAACGATCATGTCCCTTTATCATAATTACAATTTGATACTTGTATTATTATAATCTATAGGTTACCATATTGCCCAAACTTAAAATAAATTATTTAACGGTTCTTTTAAAAGCTTGAGCATCCAGGCAGTTGACTCGTCTCTCATCCGGTGCAGTCGTAAATAAGTCCGGGAACCATTCAAATCCTGTTTTTCCCTGGGTGCAGGCAGTACGCTTACCTGAATCGCGTCTCCTTTTTTCGCCGTTTCGAGCAGTCCAAGCTCCTTAAGGACTTTAAGGGCTATTCGCACAGTATATTCGCGTACATGAATATAACCTGAATCAGCCAGTGATCGTACCGCCTGGCAAGGATCCAGTTTTAACCGACCGTACCCGCCAATTTTACGGCGAAGCATTGTATAAAAACTGGCCAGGCAATTCCTGTCAGGTGTTAGCGCTGCCAAGTGGGACCGGTTGTTTTTAAAGTCGTCCGCACCAAAAAACAGGTAAACACTGCCGTTTGGTTTTGCCGTGTTCATGATAAGATTGAATGTTGCCTCGTTATAGGGCAGGTGGTAAATTATTACACGGCCGGCTTTAACTCCTAATGAACCTGCGATAACTGGTGTGGCAACCAGTATTTTTACTTCACCGGCTTGAAATTTTGCAACGTTTTCCAATAGTTCTTTTTCAGGTAACATCCCATGACAGCAGGCAGCTTTACCATTCAGGGACGGATAAGACAGTTGCAAGTAACAGGCAATTTCAATCGTTTGGTAGCCGCACGCGGTGATTATCACTGTCGGATTTTCATCAGCAATTAACTCCCCAAGTCTAACCTGTCTTTCAATAGAATTACGCATGTCAATAAATTGTAGTTTTTCGCCTTTCTTCTTATAATCATAAAATTGATCCCCCGTTTCTTCCAAATCTATTCCCTTTAGGGTTGTAGTAACGAATTCAGGTATATAGAGATCGTCATTATCTATAGAAAAAAATTGTTTTAAGTACCCGTCTATAGAATCAAATTCTAATATTGCCGGCATCCCCACGTCTTTTACTTCCAGTTGTAGTGAGCGCCGGCCGTTATATTCGTTTATGCCGGGCGCGAAGGCCAGATCGACTGTTTCATTTGTAGCAAGCACCTCAGCATAAGCTCCAAGATTAAAGCCGATACCGTCAACCGTCGCCCCTTCGGAACGCAAAAGCATCTTCAAGTGTGCAGAGTCCCTGCCTACTCCCCGGCAAGACGTAACTAATGCTTCGCGGCAGCCTAATAGAGGGGCGGGATTGCTGATTCCGAACGGCTGCATAAGGTTTATTTCATTCACCAGTTTTTCTGTAACCTGGCTTAGATTAATTAAGCCGTCGAGGTTCAAACGGGGAATCATTTTATTCTCGTCAAGTACCCTGCCGGCATATTGACTTATTTTCCTGGAAAACTCCTCAATTCTGTCCGCGGGGATAGTAAACCCCGCCGCCAAAGCATGTCCTCCATAACTGATCAAATATTCCTGACAATGTGATAGTGCCTTGTATATGTTAAAAGCCGGAATACTTCTTGCCGACCCTCTACCTTTTTCGCCGTCAAGAGAAATTAACAGCACCGGGCGATAAAAATGTTTCATCAAACGGGATGCGACAATACCGATTACCCCGGGGTGCCAGCCCGCCGAGGACAGTACAATAACTTTATCTTTTGCAATACTTGGCTGAAGATCCAGCAGCGCAAGGGATTCTTTCAAAACTTCCGCTTCTATTTCCTGTCGGACCCTGTTTCTGTTATGCAACTCGTTAGCTAGTTCCTGTGCTTCTCCGGCGTCACCTGTAAGCAATAGCCGGACTGCCAAATCAGGGCTACCGATGCGTCCCGCCGCGTTTAACCGGGGTGCGAGCCTGAAGCCCACCTCACTTGTTCCCAGAATGTCTTTACTAATCCCACTAACTTTTATCAACGCCTGAATTCCCGGTCTGGCAGTATTCGCGAGTCTTGATAACCCATGCTTGACTAGAATCCGGTTTTCACTGTGGAGGGGAACAATATCGGCTATTGTCCCAAGACAAGTGAGGTCGAGGTAATCATGCCAGGCTTGTTTTTCATAACCGTTACTTTCAAGAAGCGCTTGAGCAAGTTTTAGCGCCACACCTACCCCGGCTAAATCTTTAAACGGATAGCTGCAATCCGATCTTTTGGGGTTGATTACCGCCGGTGCCAGAGGTAAGACTGGCGGAGGTTCATGGTGATCTGTTATTATTAAATCCAGTCCGTTTTTACACGCCCAAGCGGATTCTTCGATTGAGCTAATCCCACAATCGACAGTAATGACCAGCCTTATCCCTTTCCTCATATATTGTTGCAGGACACCAAGATGCAGTCCGTAACCCTCATCCAAACGATTCGGGATATAATATTCAACGATACCGCCCAAATGCCGGATAACCTGCACCAACAAGACTGTCGCCGTAATTCCGTCAGCGTCATAGTCACCGTAAACCAGTATTTTTTCCTTCTTTTTCGCTGCCCCGGTAATTCTCGTTACAGCCGCACTCATATCTTTTAAAAGGAGTGGGCTATGAAGTCTGTCCAAATCACAGTTTAAAAAGTCATGACATTGTTCAACAGTGTAAATACCCCGGTTGATTAGCAATTGGGCTGTAATTAAAGAAATTCCCAATTCACGTGCTAAAATTTGCTGTAGAGCCGGAAAAGGGGTTTTAACCAGCCATATTTTCTGTTGTTTTATTTTCGGAAAATATTCCATAGTTAATAAAATTATAATCGACACTGTCTGGTTTGGCAACGCATAGCAATCTAATAATTAACTCAGCACTTGGGGACAGAGGGACAGGGGACAGAGGGACAGGTACCTTGTCCCGATCTGTTTAATCTGTTTTTGGCTTGGGACAAGGTACCTGTCCCTCTGTCCCCTCTCGCTTGTTGTTTAATGATTCACATGTCATGTTTTTTGGTTGTTTAGACGCGGCCTGGCGGCAATCACTGCAATTCAGGCCACATGGCTCCGCATGAATTAATATATGAACCCCAGAAAGTCTGCTGCGTATTTCCTCTTCAATTTGATTACATATAACGTGCGCTTTGTTAATAACCATGTATCCGGGAACTACGAGGTGAAGGTCCACATAACGCTGAGAACCGGCTCTTCTAGTTCTTAGTTTGTGAAATTCCACAAACGCCGGGGAATATTTTTTGAGTACTTCTATGATGATTTGTTCTTCATTATCCGGTAAACGGGCGTCTAATATACTGAGCAAAGATTCCCTGATTAGTTTAATCGCGGCCTTAAAAATCAGCAGCGACACACCGATTGCAATCAGCGGGTCGATGATAGTCAGGCCGGTGATTCTGATCGCGATGATTCCGGCTAACACTCCCAATGACGTGTAAACATCAGTAAGCAAGTGCCAAGCGTCAGCCGCCAGTGCCGGCGACTCGGTCTTACGGCTGACGCTAAATAATTTTCTGGAAATAAAAAAGTTTACTATGGCAGAAATCCCCATTACTGCGGCACCCAGGTCCAGGGAATGAATTTCCACCTGTCTGTAAAGCTTTGGAATAGCGTTATAAATTATGATTATAGCGGCACCCAGAATTAATATTGCTTCTACAATGCTTGCGACATTCTCAAATTTACCGTGACCGTAATGATGACGCTCATCAGCCGGCTTGGATGACTCCCTGACCGAAAAGAAGGCGATTAGGGCTGCTATCAAATCCAGACCGGAATGAATGGCCTCTGATATTACGCCGACAGAATTCATAGTAATTCCTACAGTAAGTTTACCAAATGTTAATACTGTATTAGAGACTATTGACAGACGAGCCGCCTTAATCTTATCATTCACGTTGCACCACTCCTGTAAATGAAAAAGCCCGGAGAACCCATCATTAAATATAGATGTAGTCCCACGGGCAATACCGCTGCCTTTCGGCCCGACCGTTTTTAGCGGCCTGACTTAAAAAGAGTATAACATACTGGCGTTTTTAAAACAACCGGTGTCCAGGCATTTGAAAAAAAGAAAATTGACATTTTAAAGACTAAGCATTTAGAATAAAAATAGCTATTGAATTAGTTGTTTCGAAAAGAAGGTGAGTTTATGATTCCCGTGAAAGTAAAAGAGATTGCTTACGATATAATGATGAATCCGGTAGTATTACTGATTGACGAAGATGAGTTGAAGGCACTGCCTATCTGGGTGGGTCCGTTTGAAGCCCATTCTATTGCGCTTGCCCTCCAGGGAGTATGCCTTGACCGGCCTTTAACGCACGATCTGTTAAAGGGAATCTGCGACAGGCTCGAAGCCAGGTTTAGCATGGTGATTATCAATGACGTGGTCGACGGAACCTACATGGCTGAATTGCATATGTGGCATCGCAACAAGGAGTTGGTTATCGACTCGCGTCCGAGTGACGCCATCGCTCTGGCTATTCGAACCAAAACACCTATATACCTAAGTGAAAAAGTAGCGGAAGGCTCTTTAGCCCTTAAGGATTTATTAAATGAGGAACAGCATCAGGAATTAAAAAAACTCCTTGAATCCATCCGGTCAAATGAAATCAAGAAATCTCTCCATTAATAAGCTTTTTTGATGCTGAACTTAACATTTGAATGGCATGGCGCCTGGTTATGTCAGTTACTTCTTTGCCGCCCAGCATCCTTGCCAGTTCATCCACCCTGCCCGGCAGATCAAGTACATTCACCTTTGTAACCGTGCGCTCACCGTCAAATTCCTTGCTCACACGGTAGTGGACACTGGCGTGACTGGCTATTTGAGCTGCATGTGTTATACATAAAACCTGGTGGTGTTCACCGATCTTGGCTAATTTTTCCGCGACTGCATGTAGCGCTCGCCCGCTCATACCGGTATCTACTTCGTCGAATATAATTACAGGAATTTCATCCACGTTTGCCAGCAGCGCTTTTAATGCCAGCATGATCCGGGAAATCTCACCTCCCGAGGCGATTTTAGCCAAGGGCTTAAGCGGTTCGCCGGGATTCGTCGAGATCAAGAATTCAACACGTTCCGCGCCCAAGGGAGACAATCCGTCGATTTTTGTGAAATCCACCTGAAATTTTACCCGGCCCATTTCTAAACCAATTAGTTCGCGTGATACCCTCTCCTCAAGCTTTTTAGCCGCATGCGAGCGGCGGGAGCTCAAAACTTCGGTAGCTTGCATGTATGACTGCTCAATTTTTTTCAATTTCTCAGCAGTTGCGGCGGCCAACTCATTATTAATCTCAAGTCGTTCCAATTCAACCCGGGCGTGATCAAGATAATTTAATATTTCAGGAATAGTACCAGCATATTTATTTTTCAAATTATTTAGGAGTGCCAACCTTTCCTCAACGAATTCCAGTCTTTTAGGATTGCTTTCAATTTTGTTGTTGAAGGCGGCAAGCTCACGGGCGGTATCTTCCACTTGATAAAGAACATTTTCAAGAGATTGATATAGTTTTACCGCGTCTTCGTCTAAGAGTGCCAGGTTTCTAAGCAGATCCAGTGCCCGTGACAACAAATCCGTAATTGACGCCTGTCCGAAACTACCCTCGTAAATCAGAGAATAGGATTCCGCGGCGAGATGACATATTTTCTCCGCATTAACCAGCACTTTTTTTTCAATCAGTAATTTGTCATCTTCTCCCGGTTTTAGATCAGCTTGCTCAATCTCTTTAATCTCGAAGCGTAATGAATCCGAGCGTTTAATTTTTTCCTGATCGTTACGGCTGAGCTCTTCGAACTTGTTGAGGGTGTCCTTCCAAAGTGAGTATAAAGATTTGACCTCTTTTAGCGCATCCAGAACAGAGGCGCCGCCGAACCGGTCAAGCAGGTGACAGTGACGGGTCTGGTCAAGCAACGAATGCTGTTCATGCTGGACATGCAAATCTACAAGATTTTTCCCGATCGCCCTATAAAAATTTAAGGTTACCGTCTGCCCGTTCAGGCGGCAGATATTTTTGCCTGAATAATTTATTTCTCTTGTCATAATTAATATTTTATCTTCAGGAACTTCTATTCCCTGCTCTTCAAGCATTAAGATGACACTTTTGACATTGTTGATTTCGAAAGTAGCTTGAATCCACGCTTTATCCGCCCCGGTACGGATTTGTTCGCTCATGGCCCGGCCACCCAACGCTACCTGCAAGGCTTCAATAACAATAGATTTCCCCGCACCGGTTTCCCCGGTAATTACGTTTAAGCCGGTTTGAAGGTTCACATCCAATAGATCAATGAGTCCGAAATTTTTTATATACAGATTGAGCAACAATTTTTTTACCCCCTATGCAAGTCCTCAAACCTCTTCATTACAGTGTCTGCAACCCGTTTTGGTTTGATTACCACCAGGATGGTATCATCTCCACCCACTGTACCAATTATTTCTTGCCAACCAATTTGATCTATCGCTGATGCTACACCTTGCGCCCCGCCGGGATATGTTTTTATAACAATTAAGTTTTCGCTCATAGCCAGACTGACCACCGTATCGTGAAAGTATCGTTTCAAACGGTCTTCAGCGCGTTGGACAGTTCGTTCACCGGGTGAAGCATATTTAAAAAGATTGTTTTCGCATGGTATTTTGATCAAGCCCAGCTCTTTAATATCCCTTGAAACTGTAGCCTGGGTAACCTCGAAGCCACATTTCCGAAGGCTTGCGGCAAGGTCCTCCTGGGTTTCAATTATTTCCTGTTGGATAATTTCAAGGATTTTGCGCTGCCGCCTGGCTTTCATGTAAAGCACCCGCTTTCTCAATAATGATTATCACCGGCGCGTGAGCAACACGATTTAAGTAATTTATTCTAATTACATTAAACCTGGCTCCGTCCAGGCCGGACGTGAACTGTTCAACGGCACTGAGTTCTTCAGTACCGCCCGGGTGACCGGTATAGATAACCATTCCGATTCTTCCTCCCCGGCGGAGCAACCCAATCGCAGATTTTAGCGCGGTAACAGTTGTATCAGGCTTGGTAACCAGGGCATGGTTGCCGCCCGGTAGATAACCGAGGTTAAATATAACCGCGTCCACCGGCTCAAGTACCAGTTTGTCCAATTCTTCATGCCCCGCATTAAGCAGCGTAACTTGCCTTGCGGCGCCGTGACGTTCAAGTAACTTTCTTGTATACGTTATAGCCTCTTCTTGTATATCGAAAGCGTAGACCTTACCCCCAGGTCCTACCAAGCGTGCCAAAAAGAGAGTGTCATTACCGTTTCCGGCAGTAGCATCCACCGCTGTTCCGCCACATTTCAATACTTCGGTAATCATAATCTGGACCAGGCGAACGGCGCTCCCCAATCCTTGACTAATCACTAGATCGGTCCCCTTCTTCCTTCAGTTTCTTCCTAAGCACATCAAAAAAACCTCTTCTTTTCAGCCTTAGGAACCTGGCCTTCTGAGGTGCTTGTCTAATTATAACCTGATCATGCTGCAGCAACCTAAAACCGTGCTGACCGTCCATGGTAAGCATGACTTCCTCCTGGCGGGACAGGATAATTACTTTAATCATACTTTCCGGTGCAACTACCAGCGGCCTTGCCCAGAAGGTATGCGGGCAAATTGGGGTGATCAGCATTAGATTTAAATCGGGAGTAACCAACGGCCCCCCGGCGGAAAGGGAGTAAGCTGTGGAACCGGTTGAACTTGCTATGATCAAACCGTCAGATGGATACGTGTTGACGAATTCGTTATTAACATAAGTTTCCAGGTGAATCAGTCTGGCAAAAGCACCATTTGTAATCACGGCATCATTTAAACCGAACGAGTGCTCTACTATCTTTTCTTCCCGGAACACCAACGCTTCAAGCATCATCCGCTCTTCCACATAATATTGCCCGGCAAGCAACTTTTCCAGGGCAGGCATAACCTCGGGTATATCTATTTCGGTCAAAAAACCCAGGTATCCCAGGTTCACGCCTATAATAGGCTTACCTGATGCCGCTACTATGCGGGTTGTCCTGAGCAGCGTACCGTCGCCCCCGAATACGATAATACATTCAGCTTGCTCAATCATGCGGTTTTGTGTCACGCCTAATCTGGAAAAGCCTATGGAACCGGCGGTCTCCTCATCGATCAGTACCGTACAGCCCTTATCTTCAAGCCAGTTGACTATATCCCCGACCAGGCTGATAACTCCTCTTTTTTCTAAATTTATTACAAGCCCGATTGTTTTCAACTTGCACCTCCCTGAATTCATTTTAAAACAATTCGGTATGTGCCCGTTCAACTATAACCCTGAAATCTTCAACAACAGTTCCCGTTATGTGAGATTCCCGCTTTACGGGTTTCCTAAAGTATATTAAATACTCAATATTTCCTTCCGGCCCGGTTACCGGTGAAAAATCAAGACCGCTGACCTTCCACCCTAAGGTAATAATAACCGTGGCTATGTTTTGAATCACCTCAATATGAACCTTGGGATCGCGGACAACTCCTTTTTTACCGACTTTTTCACGACCGGCCTCAAATTGGGGCTTAATCAGCGCTACCCCGGCGGATTCCGGGTGAATCAATTCACTGACTTTTGGCAGCACCTTGGTTAGTGATATAAACGAAACATCAATGGTTGTAAAATTAGGTATTTCAGTAAAAAAAACGCCTGACAAGTAACGAATGTTGGTTCGTTCGAGGACAACCACTCGGGGGTCGTTCCTTAACGACCAGGCAAGTTGGCCATAACCGACATCCACTGCGTAAACCAGTCTAGCTCCATGCTTAAGTGCACAGTCGGTAAAACCACCCGTAGAGGCACCGACATCAAGTACCACTTTACCGGTCAAGTCGATACTGAAAACTTTAATTGCTTTTTCTAATTTAAGCCCGCCACGGCTCACATAAGGAGCCACGTTACCGCGTACCTCGATTGTGGCTTCCGGGTTAACCCGCCGGCCAGGCTTGTCTTCCAGTTCGTTATTTACATAAACAAGGCCGGCCATGATCGCTGCGCGAGCTTTCTCGCGGCTGGGGAAGAAACCGTCCTCCGTCAATCTGACATCCAATCTTTGCTTTATCGGGGACAAGCAAACTACCTCCGCGCGGCTTAATCTAAAACCGCTGTGAGCTTTTTTTTAGGGCGGCTTTTCGGCACACATTTACTCGCGATAACATCAACAATCTTTTCCACCGTAAGGCCATACTTTTCCATCAACAACGAACGGCTGCCGTGTTCGACAAAACGGTCGGGAAAACCGAAACGGTGTACCAGGACTTGTTTACTGCCTTTAGATGATAATAATTCCAGTACAGCGGTACCAAACCCGTTTTGTAAAACATGTTCCTCAACGGTAAAAACTTTACCTGTGACGTTAGCGTAATAAAGTATAAGTTCCTCATCAAGGGGTTTAATAAAACGAGCGTTTATTACAGTGGCTTTCAATGCCCTTTCCAGCCAGAATCTCGGCAGCTTCTACAGCCTTATTGACCATGCTTCCCACTGCCAGCAAAGTTAGATCCGCCCCTTCTCTTTTAACCTCGGCCTTCCCAATAGGCAGCAATTTTAGTTCCCCGTCTATTTTACAGCCCACTCCCGCTCCCCTCGGGTAGCGAACAGCCGCTGGTCCGCAATAGTTAACAGCGGTGGCAAGCATGTGCTGAAGCTCATTTTCATCTCCCGGCGCCATAATAACCATATTGGGAACAGATCTCAGGTAAGAAAAGTCAAAAAGCCCATGGTGGGTGGGACCATCCTCCCCAACAATACCGGCCCGGTCAATGGCAAAAGTAACCGGCAGGTTTTGGAGACATACATCGTGCAGGATCTGATCGTAGGCACGTTGGAGGAAAGTTGAGTAGATTGCCACTACAGGATGATACCCTCCTGAAGCAAGTCCGGCGGCCAAGGTAACCCCGTGCTGCTCGGCAATCCCCACATCAAAGAAACGTTCCGGAAATAGCTGCGCGAATTTTGTCAAACCAGTACCGCCCGGCATAGCGGCTGTAATCGCGAGCAGGTTTTGATTGCTGCAGGCAAGCTTCACCATAGTCTTACCAAATACCTCGGTGTATGAAGGAGTGTCATTACTTTTCTTAATCTCTCCACTGCCAGCGTCGAACGGACCGACTCCGTGAAACTTGTCCGGGTTCTTTTCAGCCGGTTTGTAGCCCTTGCCTTTTTTGGTCAATATATGAACCAGTACGGGTCCTTTTATTGCCCTTGCACGTTGTAGAACATTAGCAACCGCCTTGATATCATGACCGTCAATAGGTCCCAGATAAATAAAGCCCAATTCCTCAAAAATCATTCCAGGTACCACAAGGTACTTCAAACTATCTTTTAATTTCTCAATGAGCCGTATAAGAGTTGGGCCCACCGGTATCTTGCGCAAGATTTGTTCTATTTCTTCCTTACCCTTTGAATACATCGGATCAGTGCGCAGGCGGTTTAAATATCCGGACATAGCTCCAACGTTATGAGCAATAGACATTTCATTATCATTTAAAACCACAATCAAGTCTTTTTGCATGTGACCAACATGGTTAAGCGCCTCAAAAGCCATCCCGCCGGTCATCGCGCCGTCGCCAATAACCGCTATTACAGAATATTTGCCCCCTCTTAAATCCCGCGCGATTGCCATGCCCAGGGCAGCGGAAATGGATGTGCTGCTATGCCCTGTTCCAAATACGTCATGAACACTTTCTGAAGGACGGGGAAAACCACTAATACCTCCAATTTGACGCAACGTATCGAACTCTTTAAAACGGCCTGTGAGCAATTTATGCGCGTAGCTCTGGTGTCCCACATCCCAAATGATCTTATCTACGGGAGAGTTAAACACATAGTGGAGCGCCAGGGTCAGTTCAACGACTCCTAAACTAGGTGCAAGGTGTCCCCCATTCTTTGCCACAGTTTCAATAATTATCCGACGTATTTCTACGGCAAGATCCTGAAGTTGAGCTAAATCCAAAGAGCGAATCACTTGGGGGAAATGAATCTGTTTTAAAAGTTTACTCACGGTTTACCCACCTTTTGTTTGTTCTTTGTCCCCGGCGCTTATGAAAGGGGCTATAACCAGTGATACTTTCAATTTTCGCCAATACTATGCCGACAAAAAAAATAATTTCGTTAGGATGGCTTAAAGATATTTTTTTCCCCACCGCCTTACCGGTAACAATCAAAACAGAAATAAGGGCGGTAAGCAGCACATTCAGCCAAAACTGATCTAACTGCGGTCCCACCCTCATGATTTGCACTACGATTGATATTCCTAAAGCACCGCTAACTGTGGTGGTTATATCACCAATAATATCATTTGCGATATTAGCCACTTTGTCGGCGTTTTTGATTAATTGCAACCCTTGGGGGGCGCCTTCTATCCGTTTTGCCGCCTTTGCATTAAAGGGAGCGTGTGAGGCGGCTGTTACCGCCGTACCTACTATATCGGCCACAATGTTGATTATTATGATTATAACTAAAAAAACGAAAGATAAGAGCAGGTTGTTCAATTTAGACGCAAAGGTTTCTGAAAACAAGGTAAATATAACTGCGATAATAAAAGAACCTATACCGGCCAGGAAAATATATCTACCTGAAACAGTAGATTTATTATTACCCAAAAATGTCACCTCATACCGCGACAATCAACAGTAGTATATGTAAGATAAGTGACAGTAGGTCGGGTAAATATTGTGGCTTAGGTCTAGCAGGTTTTCCCAAACAGCTACCGGCTGTCACCAAACCGGCGGTTTCCCTTTACAACTGTTTCCGGCCGTTACCGGTACCGGGGCTAGATTACCACTTAGTCCACACTGCAATCCCCAACCTGCCCCGGCATCCCGGACAGCCTAGGAGTTTTCCTCTACAGAATTTACCTTTTTTAGCCTCTTTTGCAATAAAGGTTTCAATCACCAAGCCGGCCGCGCACGGGCCCATGACGGCAGGATTGGTAAAGCTGAAATCCACCTTTACCACTCAAGGCAGGCTACACTGCACGCAGCTTCAACCACATACAGGTTTAATCCCAAGCCATAGTTTACCGCACCCGCCAGGGCGGGCGGGGATCCCCACATAACTTGGGTCTCCACGGAGGCAGGGTA
>Ga0067045_1028229_pt1 | contig 38946 bp, 36 predicted proteins | sample TerdegcTABiofilm_FD_59184 | JGI IMG/M metagenome (GOLD analysis project Ga0067045, IMG submission 59184) | Combined Assembly of (Gp0054472, Gp0054536) Wastewater bioreactor microbial communities from Singapore -Terephthalate degrading... | reverse complement strand
CCGCCCGCCGAGGCTGAGGCAAACTACTACCGGCAACTCGCCAGTCAGGTCTCCATGGTGGTGGCCTGACTTAAACCAACCGGCCTCCACGATTCCCGGGGCGGTTCAGACAGACCATCGAGGTCTGGGGTGTGGTCACGAGCGGCATCAAGCGCTTCGTCGCCTGAGCAACTCGCCCAAGGTGCTGAGGATGAGGCCATGTACGCCCTGGTCGACGGCAACAACTTCTACGTGTCCTGCGAAAGGGTGTTCCGGCCCAGCCTGAACGGACGCCCGGTCGTGGTCCTGTCGAACAACGACGGTTGCGCCATCGCGCGCAGCAACGAGGCGAAGGACCTGGGCATCAAGATGGCCGCGCCCTGGTTCAAGATCCGCCACCTGGAAGAGGCGGCTGGGCTGGTGGCGCTGTCTGCCAACTTCGTTCTGTACGGGGACATGAGCGATCGCATGATGACCCTGGCGGCCGGCCTGGGCCCCACGCAAGAGATCTACTCCATCGACGAGAGCTTTATCGGCCTGCATGGTGTGCGCGGCGATCTGGTGGCGCGCGGCCGGAAGGTGCGGGAGCGAATCCTGCAGTGGGTCGGCATCCCGACCTGCATCGGCATGGCGCCAACCAAGACGCTGGCCAAGCTGGCGAACCACATCGCCAAGACCGCCGAGCGCAAGCCGGGCAGCTACCCCAAGGAGCTGGCCCAGGTGTTCAACCTGGCGGCGCTGCCGGCGCAGGATCTGGACGACGTGCTGCAGGCGACTGACGTGGGTGACGTCTGGGGCGTTGGCCCGCGCATCTCCGAACAGCTCAGGGAAGGCAGCATCCGCACGGTCCTCGACCTGACCCGCATGGACCCGGCGACTGCGCGCCGCGGCTGGAGCGTTACCCTCGAAAAGACCGTGCGCGAGTTGCAGGGCCAGCCGTGCGTCGATCTGGACGATGCGCCGGGCTCGAAGCAGCAAATCGCCTGCACGCGCTCGTTTGGCAAACCGGTGCACCAGCTCGGTCCCCTGATCGAGGCAGTGAGCGAGTTTGCAGCGCGTGCGGCAGAGAAGCTGAGGAAGCAGAAGAGCCTGGCCACCGAGCTGCTGGTCTTCATGCACACCTCACCCTACAGGCCCGGACCCCAGTGCTCCCGCAGCGTGGTGGTGCCGCTGCGCCGGCCGACCGACGACACCCTGGCGCTGGCCAAAGCCGCGGCCGATGGCATGCGGTTCATGTACGTGGCCGGCTACCAGTTCATCAAGGCGGGCGTCATCTTGACCGATTTGCAGGCGGCCAGCGTGCAGCAGCGGGAGCTCGACCTGGGTGACGCGAACGAGCCGCCGGCAACGCGCGATCGCTCGCGCCTCATGGCCGCCATGGACGTCATCAACACCCGCTTCGGGAAAGGGACCGTGCACTCTGGAGGTACAGGGAGCTCGGACAGCAACAGGGTGTGGACGATGAAGCAGGAGCGCCGCACGCCGGCCTACACCACCTGCCTGGCCGACGTGCCCGTGGCGAGGGCGTAACGTGGAAAACAAACATCCACCTACTCCCCGCGGCAGACCAGCATGACTCAAACAACGGCAAAAGATCCCACCCTAGGAGGTACTAAGCGACTACCTCGTGCAGCACACATTGGCTAGTGACGGTGTACGTCCGAAGAATGGGAAGGCTACCTACTGGGTCCTGGTCCAGCGCAAGTGATCGGGTCATCGTCACGGTCTGACCGGAACAAACAATACCTGGCCATTCGGGATGGTCGACCCGAATAAGTCGAGCTCAACCGCCATCCTTGATCTGCTTCGCTATTGCTGCGGTAGCGAGTGCACCAGCAGCAACCATAGAGCCGTACTTGAGGACTTCTCCGAATCCATTGGCGACACCTGACGTACACGAAGGGCACAACTCATCGTCGTAAATGTCCCCTCCCTTGACGTAGTTGGTGCAGCCCGGTGATCGGCAAATCAAAACACGGTTGTCACACTCGGGGCATACGCAGACATCTCTCCGTATCTTGTTGTCCTCCACAACCTTTGGCGTGACGTTTTGGTTGCAAAAAGGGCATGTACCCACATGCTTTTTCATGGTCGCGCGACTCGCTTTGGAGGTTGAGTGCGCTCTTGTTGGAGGGACTGTTTCTTGACTACAAGTTCTTTAAGCTCAGCCTTCTTGATTTTGATCTTGCCTTCGAGCTTTAGCTCGGCAGGGGTCTTGTTCTTGCTTCCCAACGGTCTGCCCATGATGTACTCCAGCGTTTAAGATATCGTATTTTTATCATAAAAATATCATTCTTTGCACATTTTTTTCACGATGTACTGCTTTGGTCATCTGAGGTGGTTTCCCGCATTGGCCGCGAGTACGAGCTCTTTGAGGATCACCACGAGGTGATCGAGGATTACCCATGGTGCTCAATCTGGCCAGCCCTGCTGGCGCAAGACCTAGATGATGTACTGCAGGGTCAGCCGTACGTCTATTTGGTATTGCACCCAGCCCGAAGCAGCTGATAGCCTGCACGCGCTCGTTTGGCAAACCGGAGCACCGGCTCGACCTCTCGATCGAGACAGTGAGAGACTTTGCGGCGCAAGCGATCACGAGTTGCAGGTGTTCGCGCTCCCCTTGCCCTACCACAACACCAAGCCCAGGCGATCCCTCTGTGTGGTGCCGCCACTGCGTCGGCCGACCGACGACACCCTGGAAATGGTGAATGCTACGTCCAATCGCATGCGGTTCAAGTACGTTGCCGGCTTCAGTTCGTCAGCTGGTGTGATCCTGGTGATCCCGCAGCCGGCCAGCGCACGACCGCATGCGCCCGACTTGAGCGGCGTTGTTCGTCAACGAGAAGCCCGGCTGTAAGGCCTGCTGGCCACCTACTGCATCAGCACCACGGTTGGCGGATGGTCTCACCCAGCTGCCCGAAGGAGAGGTGATTTGCGCTGGGCTCGGGCGCTCGTCGAGTCGGTTGGCTCATAGACATCCTGCAAATATCCCCTGCCCACTCCGCATGTATTTGTAATGCAGGAGAGCGCCCCAACACCCCAAAAGCAACAGGCGAAACACGAAGAGGCGCAAACCTCACCTTTGCCAGTTCCTTTGTTGCTTTTGAAATGCAACGCAGAAGCCAGAGATTAATTCGCAACAGATTGTTGTTCGGATTCGGCCATTTTCAGAGTTATTAGAAAAAGCAACAGCAATCCCTTACTACAGCATCTGGAATATCAAGGTGGTACCCAGACCCCAGCATCGCAAGCCCGCCAGCAGCAGGCAAACCCGCATGGAGCAAGGCCTGCGCTTCCGGGCGCTGTATGCCTCGCTGGGCTTCAACGCCCACGAGGTCGCGCAACTTTTGCAGGTCAGCACCAGATCTGTACATAACTGGGTGTCCGGCGCGGTCCCGGTGCCCTACATGGCCATGAAGCTGCTGCGACTGATGCTGCGCTACGAACTGCCAGGCAAGGACTGGGACGGCTGGCACCTGTCGGCGGGCAAGCTGTACACGCCTGAAGGCCTGGCGCTGAACCCGCATGACTTCACCTGGTGGGGTCTGCTGGTGCGCCGCGCTGCGATGTTCTCGGTCTGCTATCGCGATCTGAACCACCTGCGGGTGGCCGGGCGGACAGCGGCGGCGGCCGCGGCCATGCGCCTTGGCGCTGGCCAGCGGACGGCGGCGAAGTCCGAGCCGTCCAGCGAAGCTGGGCGGCCGGCGCAGCCGGCCGGCCCTAATTTATTAATAGGACACATCTCGACAGAGAAAACCGAGAACCTAGGAAACATGCGGCTTCCGGCGGGTTCATGGTACCTGCCCGGAAGTGTTGATTTTTCACACTACGAAAGGCGGGATCCCATGGGGAAGATCAAGACGGGTAGTCAGCGTGATGGCCGGGCGCTGCCTCGGGCATTCCTGTCGCAGCTCGATGCGGCTGGCCGATCAGCGTACACGCGTGACGCGGACAAGGGGTCCGGCCTTCTGGGGGCGTTGATGGCCAAAGGGGGGCATCAGGCGCCCGATCTGGCCGCAAGGGAGGCTGCCAACAAGGCGGAACTGAAGCGCCGCACTGAGGCTTCCCTGTAGCCGCCAAAGGGCCGCCCTGGCCGTCCCAAGGCGTCGAAAACCGCCATCAAGGCCGCGGCCGTCAAGGCGTGGTCAGAGGTCACGGGGGGCCGGGGTGTTGTCCTGGTGAACGGCAAGGAAGTGGGCCGTGCGGGTGATTGACCTGGACGCCCTCGCCTGCTTCGGGCTGGCGGCTTACCTGTTGGGGAGGGCGCTGCTCGAAGTCCTCTGGTAGGCGTCCATAAAGCGAAACGCCCGGGGGAAGGGCCTCCGGGCGTCTCTGACCAATCTCAAAGACGGAGTTTGAAATGGCTAGTGTTGATGTTATCTCGAAGGCAAAAAGCGATCTCGAAGATGCGCTGTGTGAGTTTGTCAGTTTGACCGATGTTCTGGTGGATCTGGCTGGGATTGTCAGTCCTCCGCCGTGGGTGCACTTGTTGCTTCTTCAGTCGAGCCGCCTCGATGCTGCTGGGCAAGCACTTGTTGAGGCCGTCAACCGGCATGCCCTGCCCCATCTGCAGGACTTGGCCGATGTCAGCAAGGGAAATAGGGGTATGGGGGCCGTGGCCCCCATGGCGACCAAGGTGCCGGCCGGTGAATTGATCACTTCGCGGAAGTAACTCAGGTACATCCAATCAAGGCAGTTCGCGCCTTGATTGGCAATTAATTGGCCTTTGAGTGAAATTCTTTCGCTATGATTAATTCAACGCAACGATATACATTGTGGAATATCAAAGTGATACCGAAAAGCAAGGGACACAGCCCGACCAGCAGCCTGGCAACCGGCCAGGAACAAGCTTCCGGGAGCTCTGCGCCTCGTTGGGCTTCAAGGTCCAAGATTCACAGGACCAAAAAAAACCCGGCCGCGATGACTCGCGCGCCGGGTTCAGTCGATCTTTGGAGGGATCAGTCTTCGACGAAGGCTTCTTCGCGCTTCTTCTTGACCGACGGCAGCAGCACGATGGTCAGCAGGATGGCCGCAACCACCAGCAGGCCGGCCGAGATCGGGCGCGTGACGAAGACGGACCAGTCACCGCGGGAAATCAGCAGCGCACGGCGGAGGTATTCCTCCATCATGGGCCCCAGGATCAGTCCGAGCAGCAAGGGCGCCGGTTCACAACCCAGCTTGATGAAGCCGTAGCCGATGAGGCCGAACAGCGCCACAACCCAGATGTCGAAGCTGTTGTTGTTGGTGGAGTACACGCCAATGGCGCAGAACAGCACGATGGCCGGGAAGAGCCACTTGTAGGGCACGGTCAGCAGCTTGATCCAGATCCCGATCAGGGGCAGGTTCAGGATGATCAGCATGGCGTTACCAATCCACATCGAGGCGATCAGGCCCCAGAACAGTTCCGGGTTGCTGGTCATGACCTGCGGGCCCGGCTGGATGTTGTGGATCGTCATCGCACCCACCATCAGCGCCATCACGGCGTTGGGCGGAATGCCCAGCGTCAGCAGCGGGATGAAGGAGGTTTGCGCACCGGCGTTGTTGGCCGCCTCGGGCGCGGCCACGCCGCGGATGTTGCCTTGGCCAAACGGCACTTCACCGGGCTTGAGCTTGGTCTTTTTCTCGATGGTGTAGGCCGCAAAAGCGGACAGCAAGGCACCACCGCCGGGCAGGATGCCAAGTGCGGAACCCAGCGCTGTGCCACGCAGCACGGCGGGGAACATGCGCTTGAGGTCGGTGGCGGTGGGCATGATGCCCTTGACCTTGTCGGTGAAGACCTCGCGGTTTTCGTCCGATTGCGAGAGGTTGCTGATGATTTCGCCGTAGCCGAAGATCCCCATGGCGATGGCGACGAAGCTGATGCCATCGGTCAGTTCGGGGATGTCGAAGCTGTAACGCGCGACGCCGGAGTTCACGTCGGTACCGACCAGACCCAGCAACAGGCCCAGCACGATCATGGCCAGCGCCTTGAGCAGCGAGCCGGAGGCCAGCACGACGGCACCGATCAGGCCCACGATCATGAGCGAGAAGTATTCGGCCGGGCCAAACTCCAGCGCCAGTTCGGTCAGCGGTGCGGCAAAAGCCGCCAGAATCAGCGTGCCGACGCAACCGGCAAAGAACGAGCCCATACCGGCAGCTGCCAGAGCGGGCCCCGCCCTGCCCTTGCGCGCCATCTGGTAGCCGTCGATCACGGTCACGACCGAAGACGACTCACCGGGCAGGTTGACCAGGATGGCGGTGGTCGAGCCACCGTACTGCGCGCCGTAATAGATACCGGCCAGCATGATCAGCGCTGCCACGGGCGGCAGGCCATAGGTGATGGGCAGCAGCATGGCGATGGTCGCCAGCGGGCCCAGACCGGGCAGCACCCCCACCAGCGTGCCGAACAGGCAGCCGATGAGTGCATACATCAGGTTCTGGAAAGTGAAGGCGACGCCGAAGCCGAGCGCCAGGTTGTTAAGCAGATCCATGGTGGCGTTCTCCGGCTCAGTTCGTCAGGAATGCAGGCCAGACCGGGAACTGCAGATTCAACAGGTACACGAAGCCGACGTAGCTGCCGGCGGCCAGGATGGCGGCCAGGATCATCGACTCTTTGAAGCTGAAACCCTCGCGGGCCATGCTGGAGATGATGACCAGGGCAAACAGCGCCACGATCAGGCCGAAAGCCGGCAGGCCGATGGAGGGCAGGCCCACCAGCAGCGCACCGAACACCAGGTTGGCGCCCAGGATGCACACCAGCGGTCGCCAGGCAAAAGCACCGATCTTGTCGCCGCCAGGAGGGCCGGAGCGCAAAGAGCCCAGCACCACCAGCGCGCCCAGCGCCACGAGCAGAAGGCCGAGCATGAACGGGAAGTAGCCCGGGCCCATGCGGGCGGCCTGACCAATCTCATAGTCCACGGCGCCCCAGGCGAAACCGCCCCCGACGATCATGAACATGAGGCCTGAAAAAAAATCCTTCTGACTGGCCACGGCCACGGCAAATCTCCTCTTGGAATAATGAACGGCGGGATTGTCCCCGCCAGAATCCCTGCCTTACATGTGGGTTACACCTACACCCCTGTTTTTTTGACGCCACACCGGCGCCGGTTTCACCAGCGTCCGGAGGGCTGGCGCGCGCGCAGCGCCTGCGTGATGCGTTCGATGGCGTCGGGGCGCGACGCCCGCTGGGCGAAATCGAGTGCGGTCAGGCCCTTTTCGTTGCGCAGCGAGGGGTCGGCCCCCTCCTCCAGCAACAAGTCCACCACGGACGAATGGCCGTAAAAAGCCGCCATCATCAGCGGCGTGGTCCGGTTGGGGGACTCCGCGTCGATGTAGGCGTGGTGCTCCAGCAGCAGGGCCACCACCTCGCGGGCACCGGCCTCTTTGTAGGTGGCGGCATAGTGCAGCGGCGTCCAGCCGGGCTTGTTCACCTCGGCCTTGCGCCCGATCATCTGGCGCACCACGGGCAGATTGCCCTTGAGCGCTGCCAGCATCAGGGCGTTTTCGCCCTGGACATTGCGGATCTCCAGATCGACGGCATCGAGGCCCAACAGAAAGCTGGTGACCTTGGCCGCGCCCTCGCGCAAGGCGATCATCAGCGCGCTGTTGCCCTGGGGATCGCGGGTGTTGACGTCCAGCCCGCGCAGGACCAGCGTGACCATGGCGGGCTCGTCGTCGCGTTTGGCCGCAGAAAAAAACTGCTCGAACGACCCCGACTGCGCCCAGGCAGTCGAAGAAAAAAAGAAAGCAATAACAAAGAACTTTTTGATGAAGTTCATGTGATTTCTGAATTCAGGTCGGCGATGCAGGCGCATTCACACGGTCAAACAGGCGGTCGAAATTGCGGCTGGTGGCTTCGGCGACGGCCTCGACCGGGAGGCCTTTGATCTCTGCGAGCAACTGGGCGACATAGGGCACCAGCGCCGGGGTATTGGTCTTGCCGCGAAACGGCACCGGCGCCAGGTAGGGGCTGTCGGTCTCGATCAGGGTCTGCTCCAGCGGCACAAAGCGCGCCACTTCGCGCAGGTCGGCGGCATTGCGGAAGGTCAGGATGCCCGAAAACGAGATCATGAATCCCAGGTCCAGCGCCGCGCGCGCCACCTCGGCCGTTTCGGTGAAGCAGTGGAACACCCCGCGCGCCAGCGGCTGCGCCCCGCCGGCGGTGGCGGCACCGGTCCAGCCGCCCTCCTCGCGCAGGATGGCCAGCGTGTCGTCCGACGCGCTGCGGGTGTGGATGACCAGCGGCAGGTCGGTGCGGCGCGCCGCCCGGATGTGGACACGAAAGCGCTCACGCTGCCAGGCCATGTCGTCCACGCTGCGGCCGTTGAGGCGGTAGTAATCCAGCCCGGTTTCCCCGATGCCGATCACGCGCGGGCGTGCTGCCAGCGTCAGCAGGGTGTCGAGTGACGGTTCCTGCACGCCTTCGTTGTCGGGGTGCACGCCCACCGTGGCCCAGAGGTTGTCGTGCGTGCGGGCCAGGTGGTGCACCGCCTCGAACTCTTCCAGCGTGGTGCAGATGCACAGCGCGCGGTCGACGCGGGCTTCGCGCATGGCGGCCAGGACCACCGGCATCTGTGCTTGCAGTTCGGGAAACGTGAGGTGGCAGTGGGAATCGGTGAACATGGCAATCACGGGCCTGCCAGGCAGGCGTGCTGCCGGACGAACGGCGTCAGATGGTCTGGGTCGGTTTCTCCGAGGCCAGGTGCGACCCCAGGATTTCTTCGATCTTGAGCTTGAGCTGGCGCGACTTTTCGTCCGCCGGGAAGCGGATACCCACGCCTTGCGTGCGTCCACCCTGGGCCTTGGCGGGCGTGACCCAGGCCACCTTGCCGGCCACGGGATAGCGCTGCGGGTCGTCCGGGAGGCTCAGGAGCACATAGACGTCATCGCCAAGCCGGTAGTCGCGCGACGAGGGGATGAAGATGCCCCCGTCGGTGAACAGGGGAATGTAGGCCGCATAGAGCGCGGCCTTCTCCTTGATGGAGAGTTGGATCACGCTGGGCCGCGGCGTATTGGGTGCGCTGGGCATGGTGCTCATGAATCGCGAGTGTAGCGGCAATCCGACACTCGCCGTCGCGCGCCCCGCCCCTTTTCGCGGCAATTTGCCCGCGGGTGTGGGATTTCACGCACCGCGTCGCGCGAAGACTTGCCGGGTGCGCGCCGCCCAGGCTTCCTGGGTCAGGCCGGCGTTGAACGGATGCTCCACCGTCCGGGCAGCGGCCCCCAGTTCCTTGGCCCAGGTCGCGAGCACGATCAGGCGCGGCGCCGGCGGCAACGACTCGGCGGCAAAAAAGCGCGGCCGGGCGCCGCCGGCCACGGCCATCAGGTCGTGACACAGCTTGTGCAGCGTGTTGAGCTGTTCGCTGGCCGGCCAGTCGGCCAGCGGCGTCCAGTCGCCCTGGGCCAATGCCTTGGGCAGCTTCTGCCATTGGGCTGCGGTGAGGCCGGCGCGGGCCAGTGCCCAGGCGTCTTCGGGCCGGCCGCCGGCGGCCTGCAGCCAGGTGGTGGCCGTTGCCGCGTCGGTTTTGAGCCCTTCGCGGATCGCCTGTTCGTGCAGCCAGGCCAGCGCTTCGGCCTCCGAGGGCCAGGCCAGGGCATGGGTCTGGCAGCGGCTGCGGATGGTGGGCAGCAGTTGGTGGGCCGCTTCGGTGGCCAGCACGAAGCGCACCTCGCCTGTGGGCTCTTCCAGCGTCTTGAGCAGGGTGTTGGCCGACTCCACGTTCATGCGTTCGGCCGGATAGACCAGCACCACCTTGGTGGCCCCGCGCGAACGGGTCAGTTGGGTGAAGGCCACCGCAGCCCGGGCCGCTTCCACGCGGATCAGCTTGCTGGGCTTGCGTTTCTTGTCGTCGATGTCTTTCTGTGCGCCTTCGTCCAGGGGCCAGTCCAGCGCCAGACTGAGTGTCTCGGGCAACAGCGCGCACAGGTCGGCATGGGTGCGCACCGCCACGGCATGGCAGCTCGCGCACTGCCCGCAGGCGCCTTGGGGGCCAGGCTGCTCGCACAGCCACGCGCTGGCCAGTGCCAGTGCCAGCGGGTACTGGCCCAGCCCGGAAGGCCCGGCCAGCAGCAGCGCGTGCCCGCGCTGGGCCAGCAGTGCCGTCAGCTGGCGTTGCAGCCAGGGCGCCAGCGGCGCGGACTCGCTCACGCGCCGGCCTCCGGGGCGATCCAGCCGCGGGCTGCGCAGGTGCTGCGCACCGCCTGCCAGACGGCCGGCACGGGCTGGTCGGCCGCGATGCGGGCAAACCGGGTGGGTTCGGCGGCAGCGCGATCGGCATAGCCCTGGGCGACGCGGGCGAAGAATTCGGCAGGTTGCGATTCGAAGCGGTCCGGCACGCGGGCGCCGGCCAGGCGTTCGGCGGCCACGGCGGGCGGCAGGTCGAACCAGATCGTCAGGTGCGGCTGGCGCAGCCCATTCGGCGCGGTCGGGGAGCCCTGCACCCAGGTTTCGAGCTGGCGCAGCACGCCCAGGTCGAAACCGCGGCCACCGCCTTGGTAGGCGAAGGTGGCGTCGGTGAAGCGGTCGCACAGCACCACGGCGCCCCGTGCGAGCGCCGGCTCGATCACGGTCACCAGGTGGTCGCGCCGCGCCGCAAACACCAGCAGCGATTCGGTCAGCGGGTCCATGGCGTCGCCCAGCACCAGGGCGCGCAGCTTCTCCGCGAGGGGTGTGCCACCGGGTTCGCGGGTCAGCACCACTTCACGGCCGGCGGCGCGGAAGGCATCGGCCAGACCGGCGATGTGGGTGGACTTGCCGGCACCGTCGATGCCTTCGAACGAGATGAACAGACCTTCGGAACTCATGCGGGGCAGAAAAAAAGCGGAAAAAGCGCAGGCGGTGGCGGGGCCGCTCAGCGGTTGAGGATGTAGCGGCGCACCGCCGCATTGTGCTCGTCGAGCGTGCTGCTGAAGTGGCTGGAGCCATCGCCACGCGCCACGAAATACAGCGCCCGCGTGTCGGCCGGCTGCACGGCCGCGAGCAGTGCGGCCCAGCCGGGCATGGCAATCGGCGTCGGCGGCAGCCCGGCGCGCGTGTAGCTGTTGTAGGGCGTGTCGGTCTGCAGGTCGATCTTGCGCAGATTGCCGTCGAAACGCTCGCCCAGGCCGTAGATCACGGTGGGGTCGGTCTGCAGCCGCATGCCGATGCGCAGCCGGTTGGAGAACACGCCGGCCACGTGGGCACGGTCCGCTGCGGCGCCGGTTTCTTTTTCGACGATGCTGGCCAGGATCAGCGCTTCTTCGGGGGTCTTGAGCGGCGAGCCCGGGGCCCGTTGCGACCAGGCCTGCGCCAGCCGGGCGTCCATCACCTGCGCGGCCTGCCGCAGCACGGCCGATGCCGGCGCACGGCGCGCCACGCGGTAGGTGTCGGGGAAGAAACGCCCTTCGGGGTGCACCCCCGGCCGGCCGATGCGCTCCATGATCTGGGCCGGGCTCAGGCCGTCGAGATCGGGCGTCAGGTCGGGGGCTCCGCGCAGGGCCGCCAGCACATCGCGGAAGGTCCAGCCCTCCACCAGGGTGACGCTGCGCAGGGCCTGCTCGCCCCGCACCAGCTTCTGCAACAGACGTTCGGGCGTGATGCCGGCTTCCAGGTCGTAGCTGCCGGCCTTGAGCGCGCGGCTCTGTCCTGACAGGCGGAACCAGGCATACAGCACCGGCGCCGGCACGCCGACACCGGCATCGGCCAGGCGCTCGGCCACAGCGCGCGACGACGAACCGGCCGCGATGTCCACCGACAACGGCGCCGGCGTTTGCAGCGGCAGCGGGCGCAGCAGCCACCACTGGAAGGCCGCCCAGCCCAGCCCGGCGGCCAGCAGCACAAAGATCAGCAGGTTTCGCAGCGCACGCATGGACAGGAGGAACAGGGAAAGCGTCGGGGTCTTGGGCCGAAGCGGCACGCTCGGAATGGCCCGGCATGATAATCGGTCGCCCCTGTTGCCAACCCCATCCGTGCCGCTGCCATGACCACCGCGTCCGCCCTGTTCCCCGCTTCGTCCGCCACGCCCTTGCCCCACTGGGGCGTGATCCGCGCGCAGGGCGAAGAAGCGGCCAAGTTCCTCCACGGTCAGCTGACCCAGGATTTCGCCCTGCTGGGCGACACCCAGGCGCGGCTGGCGGCCTTCTGCTCGGCCAAGGGCCGCATGCAGGCCAGCTTTGTGGCGTTCAAACGCGCGGCTGACGATCTGCTGCTGGTGCTGCCGCGCGACGTGCTGCCCGCCGTGCTCAAGCGCCTGCAGATGTTCGTGCTGCGCAGCAAAGTCCGGCTCAGCGATGCCAGTGCCGAATTCGGCGTCTGGGGCCTGACCGCCCCGACCGACGCCGCCTCCTGGGGTGCCGCGCCCTGGGCGCTCAGTGCCACCGACGGTGGCCACGTTGTGAGCCTGTACCCAGCGCAGGGCCAGGCCCGGGCGCTGCGGGTGGCACCGGCCGATGCCCCGGTGCCGGCCGCCGAGGCCCTGCCGCTGGACACCTGGCAATGGCTGGAGGTAATGGCGGGCATCGCCCCCGTGACGACGCCCATCGTGGAAGCGTTCGTGCCCCAGATGCTCAACTACGAATCCGTCGACGGCGTGAACTTCAAAAAGGGCTGCTATCCCGGCCAGGAGGTGGTGGCGCGCAGCCAGTTTCGCGGCACGCTCAAGCGCCGCGCCTACCTGCTGCAGGCCGAGGCCCCCCTGACCGTGGGACAGGACGTGTTCCAGGCCGCCGACGCCGAGCAGCCCTGTGGCACCGTGGCCGCTGCCGCCCCGAACCCGGCCGGCGGCTGGAACGCCATCGCCTCGCTGCGCACCGACGCCGCGGCCGCTGGCGACCTGCATGCGGGCGCGGCCGATGGCCAGGCTCTGAGCCTGTTGCCGCTGCCCTACCCGCTGCGCGACGACATCTGAGGGCCCTGCTGCGCCCATGTGCCTGATCGCCTTCGCCATCGGTGCCCACCCGGGCTGCCCGCTGCTGATCGCGGGCAACCGCGACGAATTCTTCGAGCGCCCCACCGCACCGCTGCACCGCTGGACGCCGCCCGGCAGCCCGGTGGCGGTGTGGGCCGGCCGCGATCTGCGCGATGGCGGCACCTGGCTCGGTTTTGGCGAAAACGGTCGCGTGGCCATGCTCACCAACGTGCGCAGCGCCCAGCCCGGCAGCGGAGCGCGCAGCCGGGGCGAACTGCCGCTGCGCTGGCTGGCGGGCCACGATGGCGTCGAGGCCCTGGCTGACGGCATCGACCCGGTAGCCTACGGCGGCTTCAACCTCGTGGTCGGCGATTTCCCTGCCGGCCGCTGGGCCTGGCTGTCCAACCGCGACCCGGCCGATCCGCACACCGAAGGCGCTGCCCCCCAAATGCAGTGGCGAACGCTCTTACCCGGCATCTATGGGGTCTCCAACGCCGCGCTCGACACCCCCTGGCCCAAGACGGAACGGCTCAAGGCGGCCATGCGGCAGGCCCTGGACCAATGGGACAGCCCGCCATCCGGTGACATGGCCGACGAACACCTCGCGCAGGCCCTGGCCGAAAACGCCGCCGTGCCCGACGTGCACCTGCCCCCGACCGGGGTGCCCCAAGACTGGGAGCGCGCCCTGTCCAGCCCGTTCGTGGACATGACCGAGCGGGGTTACGGCACGCGCAGCAGCCTGCTGGCGCGGGTGACGGTCTCGCCCGGGACGGCCCTGCCCCTGCTGACCATGACCGAATGGCGCCACGAGCGACCGGCGGCCGGGGCGCACCGCTGGAGCGCAGCCCCGCCCGCCATCACACAGGTGACGTGGTGAACCGGCCCGCCGGCTGGCGCTGACCGGGGAGCCTGCCGCGGATTCAGAGCCGCTTGGCCATGGTCTGGTGCTCGATACCGGCCTCTTCAAAAGGCGCCCCTTCGCGCAGATATCCCAGGCGGTCGTAGAACGGTACTGCGGTGCGCTGGGCGTGCAGCACGATGCGGCGGTCGCCACGGGCCCGCGCGGCCGCTTCCAGCGCCTGCATGACGGCGCGGCCGACCTGGCCACCGCGCAGCACCCGGTCCACCGCCACGCGCCCCACCTGGGCGTCGCCCTGCGCATCGGCCGGCAGCAGACGGCCGGTGCCCACGGGCATGCCCAGGCGGTTGCGCACCAGCACGTGCACCGCGCCGGCATCGGCCGCGTCGGACTCCAGCTCTTTGGGGATCTGCTGCTCTTCCACGAACACCGCATGCCGCACGGCGCGGGCGCCTTCGCCCAGGGAGGCCCAGTCGCCCGCCTGGGTTTGCAGCATGCTTTCACCCGCTTCGTACCCCTGCACGATGTCGCGCAGCGCCTGCGGCACCGGGCGCGAGGTCTGGGTGGCCGGGTCGGCGAACACATAGACGATTTCGCCACTGATGAGGTGCTGCTCGTCGCGGAAGATGGCACCCGTGAAGGTCATTGACGAGCTGCCGATACGGCTGCATTGCATGGCCACGTCCAGCCGGTCGTCCACCCGCGCCGAAGCGTGGTATTCCACGGTGGCCTTGACCACGTACAGATCGCCGTCAAGCCGGTGCATGGACGCCTCGTAGGGCAAGGCCAGCGCGCGCCAGTAGTCGGCAATGGCGGTGTCGAAATACATCAGGTAGTGGCCGTTGAACACGATCTTCTGCATGTCCACTTCGGCCCAGCGCACGCGCAGGCGGTGGAAAAAGCGGAAGTCGGCTCGCTGCATCTGGGGCATTCGTGTCTCCAGGAAAAGTTGTTGTGATCGCGACGCCAAGCGCGCCAGCGTTGGGGTAGATTCTGCCCGTCGCCCCCGCTGGCCGCTGTCGCCTGCGGCGACGGCCAGCCCCTGGCCACGGCCGCCTCCATCCCCCCCTCACCCATGCGCTGGAACCGCCTGTTTCTCACGCCCATCACCCGCCTTCGCCCGCTCTGCCTGAGCGCCCTGCTGGCCGTTGGTACCCTGCTGAGCCCGGTCGCCCGCGCCGACGTGCAGGACACGCTGCGCTTCACGCCGTACCGGGTCGAGGTGCAGGCCGGCGAGACGCTGGTGCAGGCGCTGAACCGCGCCACGCCGGTGCGGCGCTGGTGGGGCAAGCGGTTCCACGGACTGGCGACCTGGAGCCTGCGCTGGGCCTTCCGCTGGCAGGTGCTGGAAGACGGCCGCTGTGGCGTGGCCGAGGTGCTGACCACGCTGGACACCGACATCACCCTGCCCGAACTGCTGACCGATGACCCGATCCTGCGCGCCCGCTTCGACACCTATCTGGCCGCCTTGCGCGAGCACGAACTGGGACACCACGAGATCGCGCGCCAGGCCGCGCAACGGGTGGACCAGGGCCTGCGCGAACTGCCGCCGCAAAACGACTGCCGGCAACTGGAGGTGCGGGGCAATCATTGGGGGCATGCCCAGCTCGACCGGGCACGCGAGCAGGAGCAGGCCTACGACCGCGACACCCGCTACGGCCGCACCCAGGGCGCCTGGCTGGGCGCGGACTGAGCGCAGGCGCTCACAGGCCCCAGGCCTGGCGCAGCGCGCGGGCCGCGTCGTTGTGGGCCTTGAGCGCTTCGGGAATGGCGCGGCCGAACTGGATGAAGCCGTGCACCACGCCGGCGTAGATCTCCAGATCCACGGGCACCCCGGCCAGCCGCAGGCGGTCGGCGTAAAGCAGGCCTTCGTCAACCAGCGGATCGCATTCGGCCAGGCCCACCCAGGCCGGCGCCACGCCGTCCAGGTCGCGCTCGTGCCCGCTGGCGTCAACCCCGTCGAGGGGGGCAAAGCGCCAGTCGTCGCGATCGGCCGGACCGCGCAGGTAGTGGCCAAAAAAGTACTGAATATGGGGCGCCTCCAGGATGAACCCGTGCGCAAAACGCTGGTGGCTGGGCGTGTCCTGGTGGCCACAGGTTCCAGGGTAGAACAGCAGTTGCAGCGACAGCGGCCAGCCCGCATCGCGGGCGGCGATGGCGGTGACGGCCGAGAGTGTGCCGCCGGCGCTGTCGCCACCGACAGCGATGCGCGCCGCGTCCAGACCCAAGGCCGCCGCGTGTTCGCGCAGCCAGGCCAGGGCGTCCCAGGCGTCGTCCACCGCGGTCGGGAACACCGATTCGGGCGCCAGCCGGTAGTCGAGCGCGATCACGGCGCCGCGGGACAGGTGGGCCAGGTGCCGGCACAGCGGTTCGTGCGTGGCGATGTTGCCCACGGTGAACCCGCCCCCGTGCAGGTACAGCAGCACGGGCAGGGGGCCGCCCTCGCCCGCTGCCACCGGGGCAAACAGGCGGGCGGGCAAGACGTGGCCGTCGCGGGCGGGGATGCGCAGGTCCTCCACGCGTGGCAGCTTGTGGTTCGGGATGTCGACGACGCCCGCACCCGCCGCGTAGGCGCGCTGGGCCTGTTCCGGCGTCAGGGCGTGCAAAGGGGGATGCCCGGCGCGGGCGACGCGGTCGATGAAGCCCCGCATGGCGTGGGTCAGCAGGCTGCGGGGATGGGTCGGGTGCGAAGACATGGGCGGCATTCTGCCGCGCCGGGCGGTTCGCTGCCGTGCAAGGGTTGACCCTTGCGCGACCGCAGCCGCCCGCGGCCTCCCCGTATAGTGGAACGCGCTGCATCTGCCAGAACCAGAACCCGGAGACCCCCGTGCCCCAGATCCTGTACGTCACCAACATCCTGATCGAAGACGGCGCCCTGGCGCAATTGCCGGCCGAATGCGCGCGCATCGGCATCCGCAAACCGCTGATCGTGACCGACGCGGGCGTCAAGGCTGCCGGCCTGCTGGCCCAGGCGCTGGCCGCCTTGCCCGATCTGCCGGCGGCCGTGTTCGACCAGACCCCCAGCAACCCGACCGAAGCGGCCGTGCGCGCCGCCGTCGCGGTGTACCGGGAACAGGGGTGCGATGGCCTGATCGCTCTGGGCGGCGGCAGCTCCATCGACTGCGCCAAGGGCGTGGCGATCGCCGCCACGCACGAAGGCCCGCTCAAGACCTACGCCACCATCGAAGGCGGTTCGCCCCGGATCACGGCCGCCGTGCCGCCACTGATCGCCATTCCCACCACGGCCGGCACCGGCAGCGAAGTGGCGCGCGGCGCCATCGTGATCGTGGACGACGGCCGCAAGCTCGGCTTCCATTCCTGGCACCTGGTGCCAAAAACCGCCCTGCTCGATCCGGCGCTCACGCTGGGCCTGCCGCCGCTGCTGACCGCCGCCACGGGCATGGACGCCATCGCCCACTGCATGGAAACCTTCATGGCCGCGCCCTTCAACCCGCCCGCCGACGGCATCGCGCTGGACGGCCTGCAGCGCGGCTGGGCCCACATCGAACGCGCGACCACCAACGGCCAGGACCGCGAAGCGCGGCTGAACATGATGAGCGCCAGCATGCAGGGCGCGATGGCGTTCCAGAAAGGGCTGGGCTGCGTGCATTCGCTCAGCCACAGCCTGGGCGGCGTGAACCCGCGCCTGCACCACGGCACGCTCAACGCCCTCTTCCTGCCGACCGTGATCGCCTTCAACGCTGGCGCCGAGAACGTGCGCCGCGAACGCCGCCTGCAGCGCATGGCCCAGGCCATGGACCTGCCCAGCGACCGCGACGACGAACTCACGGCGGCCCTGCTGGGCGCATCGATCAAGGCGCTCAACGAGCGCCTGGGCCTGCCCCCAGGCCTGGCGGCGCTGGGCGTGACACCGGCCGTTTTTGATCAGGTGATCGTAGGCGCCTTGGCCGACCACTGCCACAAGACCAATCCGCGCCTGGCCAGCGCGGCAGACTACCGGGCCATGCTCGAAGCGGCGATGTGACCCCCGGGCAGGCGGTCAGCGCTGGCGGCCGGTGAAGGCCGGGAGATCCCGGCCAAGCAGCCCAGCCGGCCGTCCGCGTGCCCGGCCTCAGTTCAGGCGCGTGAGCGTCTCTTCCAGGAACGCGGTCGGGTAGCCCTGGGCATCGTCGGGCGAGTCGGGGTCGCCAATACGCAACTGCCCGTTCTGCAGCGACAGCAGCACCTTGCCTTCGCCCTGCGACGAGCTGCCATTGAACCGGTCGGTCGGCAGGCCGTTGAGTGTGCTGGTGCCAACGTGCGTCATCTGCAGGTTCGACAGCACCTTCTTGTCGCGCACGCTCGGGCCGGAGCAGGCGTTGCCGACGTAGGCATAGGCCACCACGTCGCCCGTGAAGCTGTTGGCGCCGGTCTTGTTGAAGTCGGCCCGCAACTGGGCCGAGGCCCCACTGTCGGCCACGCAGCGGCTGATCCAGGAGCCGATGTAGGGTGCCACCGGATCGCTGGAGCCATCACCGGGCACCGGGTCGTCGCTGCCACCGCAGGCGCTCAGTGCGGCGGCACCGGCCAGCATCAGGGAAGCCAGCGTCAGCCGGTGGGTCGTGATCGTGGTCGCCATGGGTTCTCTCCTGGAAATGCGGAAGCCCTAGGCTAGCGCTTTCCCGAGGCCTGTTCGTTTCCGACCGTCCGGCGCAACGGCAAACAAATGTGAGGAGTGCAGCCGGACGCAACGCCCGCCGGCCTCAGGCCCCACCCCGGACCATGGCCATGACCTTGCCGGCGTCGAGCCCGCGGGCCGTCTGCTCGATCTGCGGCAGGTAGCGGCTCTGCAGCTGTTTGGCCGGCCCCAGCAGGTCCTGGAAGGTCTGTTGCAGCAAGGCCGTGCTCATGACCCGTCCGCCGGCGTAGTACCGCTTGGCCACCTGGCCCAGCGCGTAGGTGGTGGCAAAGGAAAACGCCACGCCCGTGGCCGCGCGGCCCAGGCCGCCCACGGTGCGCCCCAGGGCCTTGCCCAGCAGGCCGCCGATGAGCTTGCGGCCGAACTGTTCGATGTACTGCGAGGTGATGCCGACCCCAGCGGCCGCGATGAATTCCTTGATGTGGCCCTGGTCCAGTTCCACGCCATGCGCCTTGCCCACGGCATAGACCATCTTGACCTGCAGCGGAATGATGGCCATCGAGGCCCAGGACTGCGGCAACAGCTCCAGCGCCCCGGTCAGCAAGGCGTGGTTGAGGATGGACTGGTCCAGCGCGGCGTCGCGGGCCGGGTCTGCAGGGTTGGCGGTTTCGCTGGCCACCCCGTTGTCGGTGACGAGGGTGGCCGCCGGCACCAGCGCCACCACCTCGGCCGGCACAGCCTGGGCCGGCGCGCTGCGCTCGGCGGCTTCGGCCAGGGCATCGGCACTCAGCGCTGCGGCAGCCGCCTGCTCGCTCAGACCCAGGCGCTGACGCAGCGTGGCAAGAAACGCCGTTTCGGCCGGGCTCTGGCGCCCGTCGGCATCGCACACGCACACGGCCATTTCGTACGCCAGCTGGCGCTGGCCTTCGTCGCCAAGGGCGGCCACTGCGTCGTCCATGCCAGTGCGCCGCAACAGAACATCCTGATACAGGCCCGCCAGGCTGGCGCCCCCTTCGTGGCCCAGGTTCTCGGCCATGCGCCGGATGGCCTCGCGTTCGCTGTCGGCCTTGTGCGCATCGGCAAACGCGGCCAGCAGGGCCAAGGTCAGAAGGGCTTGCTGTTCTTTCGGGGTCATGGTGTCAAACGCTCCAGGAAGGTAGGCCCCGGGTGGACCGCGGCCGGGGCCGGGAGTTCCACGGCCCCGGCCAAAACCCGGCGCAGCCCCGAGGTCCGGCAAGCAGGGATAATTCCGCCCATGCGGCTTCTCATCGACTTTTTCCCCATCGGCCTGTTCGTGGCCGCGTACAAGCTGTACGACATCTACGTGGCCACGGCGGTGCTGATGGCCGCCACGGTCGTGCAGACCGGCCTGATCTACGCCGTCGACCGCAAGCTCCAGACCCTGCACAAGGTGACGCTGGTGCTGGTGATCGTGTTCGGCGTGCTGACCCTGGCCCTGCACGATGAACGCTTCATCAAGTGGAAACCCACGGTGCTCTACGCCAGCATGGCCATCGTGCTGGCCGCCGCGCTGTGGATCTGGAAGAAGAACTTCCTGCAGATCCTGCTGGGCAGCCAACTGCGCCTGCCCGACGCCGTCTGGGCCCGGCTGACGCTAATCTGGGTCGCCTACTTCCTGTTCATGGCCGGCATCAACGCCTGGGTGGCGGCGTTCTACAGCACCGAGGCCTGGGTGAATTTCAAGCTCTGGGGTTATGCCTTCCCGGTGATCTTCATCGTCGGCCAGGGCCTGTACATCGCGCCCCACCTCAAGGATCGGGACGGCGAGCCGGGGTCTTCCTCATGAGCACGCCCGCCGTGCATCCGGTGGTGCCGACCACCGACGCCATCGAAGCCACCCTGCGCGCGGCCCTGGCGCCCACGGAGCTGGAAGTGATCGACGAGAGCGCTGCCCACGCCGGCCACGCGGGCGCCAACGGTCTGGGTTATGGCACCCATTTCCGGGTGCGCATCGGCGGGCCCGCCTTCGACGGCCACTCGCGCGTGGCCCAGCACCGCCTTGTGTATGATGCGCTGCGTTCTTTCACCGAGGCCGGGCTGCACGCCTTGGCCATCGAAATCCGGTCGCACACCCGCTCCTGAGACCCACCACGGTTCCGCGCACCCTTCCGACCTGAGCCTGCAACTTGCGCCCGCGTCCGGCATCCAACCCGTTTTCCATTCCCCTTCGAGGATCTTCATGAAAGCAACCCTGTCGGCCCTGACCGCGGCCGCCCTGATCTGCGTCGCTCCCTGGGCCGCTGCGCAGAACGTCGCCATCGTCAATGGCAAACCCGTTCCGTCCGCGCGTGTCGACGCCCTGGTCCAGCAGATCGAGGCCTCAGGCCAGCCGGTGACCGACGAACTGCGCGAGCGCGTCAAGGAAGAAGCCATCCTGCGCGAAATCTTCATGCAGGAAGCGCAGAAACGGGGCGTTGCTGCCACGGCGGAATACAAAACCCAGATGGAACTGGCGCGCCAGACCATCCTGATCCGCACGCTGTTCGCCGACTGGCAGAAGAAGAACCCGGTCACCGACGCCGACATCCAGGCCGAATACGACAAGTTCGCCGCCGCCAACAGCGGCAAGGAATACCGTGCCCGCCACATCCTGGTGGAAAAGGAAGACGAGGCCAAGGCCCTGATCGCGGCCATCAAGGGTGGCGCCAAGTTCGAAGACCTGGCCAAGCAGAAATCCAAGGACCCGGGCTCCGGCGCCAACGGCGGCGATCTCGACTGGGCCAACGCCGCCAGCTACGTGACCGAATTCTCGGAAGCCATGGTCAAGCTCGACAAGGGCCAGATGACCGAGGCCCCGGTCAAGAGCCAGTTCGGCTGGCACGTGATCCGCGTGGACGACGTCCGCCAGGCCCAACTGCCCAAGCTGGAAGAGGTCAAGGCCGAGATCGCCCAGCAGCTGAGCCAGCAAAAGATGGCCGAATTCCAGCGCAACCTGCGCGAAAAGGCCAAGGTGCAATAAGCGCTTCCCGCTTCCGCACCGACGCGCCCTCCGGGCGCGTTTTTTTTGCGCTGTGCGACCAGTGGCTCGCCATGTCACGGGGCAGGTGGCTCCATCGGTCCCTGCAAAGCCTCCTAAAGTGGACCCAACTGCCCCAAAACCGGAGGAGATGTCCCATGGATGGCAATGCCAGCACCGAAAGCCCAGGCCCGGCAGCGCCCGACCGGCGCCCCGGGCGCCGCGGCCTGGACTGGAACCGGGCCACCCGCTTCATGGCCGCCGAACGCGAGGACTACGTCCAACGCAACCCCGCGTCGGCGGTGCTGGCCCGCCAGGCGGCCGAACACCTGCTGTTCGGGGTGCCGCTGCACTGGATGAACGACTGGGGCACGCCCTTTGCCCTGCACGTGGAGCACGCAACCGGCGTCGACGTGGTCGATGTGGACAGCCATACGCTGGTGGACTTCTGCCTGGGTGACACGGGCGCCATGTTCGGCCATGCGCCCCCGCCCGTGGCCGCGGCCGTGCAGCACCAGGCCGCCCGCGGGTACACCACCATGCTGGCCACGCAGGACGCGGCCGAAGTCGGCCGGCTGCTGGCCGGCCGTTTCGGCCTGCCCTACTGGCAGTTCGCGCTCAGCGCGACCGACGCCAACCGCTACATCGTGCGCTGGATCCGCGCCGCCACCGGCCGCAAGAAGATCCTGGTGTTCAACGGCTGTTACCACGGCACCATCGAAGACGTGTTCGTCGACCTGGTCGAAGGCCAGCCGGTGCAGCGCGACAGCCTGCTCGGCCAGGTGCACAACCTGCTGGAACACACGGTGGTCGTCGAATTCAACGACCTGCCGGCGCTGGAAGCCGCTCTGGCCAACGGCGACGTGGCCTGCGTGCTGGCCGAACCGGTCATGACCAACATCGGCATGGTGCTGCCCGAACCGGGCTTCTGGCGCGCCGCCCAAGCGCTCATCCACCGGCACGGCAGCTTGCTGGTGATGGACGAAACCCACTGCATCAGCACCGGTCCAGGCGGCTACGCCCGGGCGCATGGCATTGAGGCCGACGCCGTGGTGATGGGCAAACCGGTGGCCGGCGGCCTGCCCAGTGCCGTGTACGGCATGAGTGCGGCGCTGGCCGACCGCGCGGTCCAGGCCAAGCGCCAGGCGCCGCCCGGGCACAGCGGCATCGGCACCACGCTCACCGGCAACATGCTGGCCATGGCCGCCATGCGCGCGGCGCTGTCCGAAGTGATGACCGAAGCCGCCTACGCCCACATGCTGGCGCTGGCCGAGCGCCTGGCCGACGGCATCCGTGCCGTGATCGCCCGCCACCAGTTGCCCTGGTGCGTGACCCAGGTGGGCGCGCGCGTGGAGTTCCAGTTCTGCGCCGAGCCACCGAAGAACGGCACCGAGGCCGACCGCGTGATGGACCCCGAACTGGAACACCTGATCCACCTGGGCCTGCTCAACCGGGGCGTGCTGATCACGCCCTTCCACAACATGATGCTGGTCAGCCCGGTGACCACGCCCGAGCATGTGGCGCAGTTGCTGGGGTCGCTCGACGAGGTGCTGGCGGCCATCGCGGCGCGCGCCTGATCTTCCCTACCCGCAGCCGCCCTCGCCTCTCGGCACGAATGGGCCACGGGCCCGCCAGGGTTGTTTCAGCGGAACAGCCAGACCGCGCCGCCCACCAGGCCAATGAGCACCGGCTGGTGCACCAGGTAGTAACTCAGGCTCCAGCGGCCCCAGGTGGCCAGGGCGCGGCGCGGCCCGGTGGCCGGCGCATCGGCTGCGCCCAGCCACTGCGGCCGGTGCCGCAACGCCCAGTGTCCGGCTGCCAGGCCCCACCACATGGCGCCAAGCCACGGCAGCAACGGCACGTAGTCCTGGGTCACCGGCAGGCGGCTGACGAAGCCCAGCGTGTTCCAGCCCGGCTGGTTCAGCCAGGCCAGCGTCGGCCATGCGGTGATCACGGCCGGTGCGGCGAATTTGGCCGCGATGGCCAGCGCGCCCAGCGGCCAGAGCCAGCCGCCCCAGCCCGCAGTCAGGCGCGCCACGACCAGCATGGCGGCCATGCCGTGCAGGATGCCGAAGTAGATGAAGCTGTCAGGGAACATCAGCGCCGAGCCCGCCGTCACCAGCAGCGCCCCCGCCGCCACCTGGGCCCAGCGGCGCCAGAACCGCGGCCAGCCCAGGCCGGCGTGGTGCGCCACCGCCTGCGACAGCCCGGCGGTGAACACGAACAGGCCGACGATGGCGGTCCGCTGCACGTACCAGAACGGATCGCGCGAAAAGCTGGCGTCGATCAGGCCGAAGTGGTCGAGGTCGTAACAGAAGTGGTAGACCGTCATCCACAACATCGCCAGCGACCGCAAGATGTCGATGCGGTCAAGGCGCCCGGCTCCCCGCGCTGCGGTCATGCCCGGGAAGCCTGGTGGTGCACCGTCAGCAGCAACTGCGCCAGCTCCCGCGGCGCGCTGACCATCGGGTCGTGCCCCGTTGCCAGTTCATACACCTTCCAGCCCGGTTCGCTGCGCACGCGCCGACGCGCCGCATCGATGGTGGGCAGCGGCGGGTGGGTGCAATCGATGAAGCTGTGCGGAATGGCCCAGACCCGGGCCGGGTCGAAGTCCAGCGGCTCCTGGTAGAGGCGGAACGGCTGCGGCGTCTGGCGGCGGTTGACCCAGTCGCGGTCGGCACCGCTGAGGCCGAACACGCTGGCGTCGGGTGGTGGAAAGCTCAGCCCGCCGCTGGCCTGGGCCTCGGCCACGCGTCTGGCCACGGTTTCGGGGCTGTGCGGCGTGCTCCAACTGCTGCCCGGCGTGGGAATGCCGGCGTCCAGATAGACCAGGTGCCGCAACAGGCCGGGGTGCGAGCGCTGCAGGCGATCGGCCACGCAGGTGATCAGGTTGCCGGCGTAGCTGTGCCCCACCAGCACCACGCGCTGCAGCTCTTCGGTCGTGATCAGGCCGATCACGTCCTGGATGTGGGTGTCGATGCCCACGTCGGGGCCGAGCAGGTGGGCGCGCTCGCCCACGCCAGTGAGCGTGACCGCGTGCGTCTCCACGCCGGCGCCACGCAGCAGCGGCAGCACACGCTTCCAGCACCAGGCTCCGTGCCAGGAGCCATGAACCAGGACGATGGCGGTGGCCGAAAGGGTTGGGGATGCAGACATGGGCGATCTCCGGGACAATATCGGGTTCGACGTTCGCCCCCGATTCTGCCCGCTCGCCATGCTGCCCCACCACCTTGAACTGCTCGCCCCTGCCCGCGATGCCGACATCGGCATCGAGGCCGTGAACCATGGGGCCGACGCGGTCTACATCGGGGGGCCGTCTTTCGGCGCCCGCACCAGCGCCGACAACAGCGTGGCCGACATCGCGCGCCTCGCCGCCTACGCCCACCGCTTCAACAGCCGCATCTTCGTCACGCTCAACACCATCCTGCGCGACGACGAACTGGAACCAGCGCGCAAGCTCGCCTGGCAGCTCTATGACGCGGGCGTGGACGCGCTGATCGTCCAGGACATGGGTCTGCTGGAAATCGACTTGCCGCCAATCCAGTTGCACGCCAGCACGCAGACCGACATCCGCACGCCCGAAAAAGCCCGTTTCCTGCAGGACGCGGGCCTGAGCCAGATCGTGCTGGCGCGCGAGCTGACGCTGCAGCAGATCGCCGCCATCGACGCCGCGCTGGGCCCGAAGGACGCGCCCGGCCGCGCCATCCTCGAATTCTTCGTGCACGGCGCGCTGTGCGTGGCCTACAGCGGCCAGTGCTTCATCAGCCACGCCCACACCGGACGCAGCGCCAACCGCGGCGACTGTTCACAGGCCTGCCGCCTGCCGTATGAGGTCAAGGACAGCCAGGGCCGCATCGTGGCGCACGACAAGCACGTGCTCTCGATGAAGGACAACAACCAGAGCAACAACCTGCGCGAGATCATCGACGCCGGCGTGCGCAGCTTCAAGATCGAAGGCCGCTACAAAGACATGGCCTACGTCAAGAACATCACCGCGCATTACCGCGTGTTGCTGGACGAAATCCTGGAAGAACGCCCCGAGCTGGCCCGCGCCAGCAGCGGCGAATGCACCTTCCACTTCCAGCCTGATCCGGACCAGAACTTCAATCGCGAGTTCACCGACTACTTCGTGCAGGGCCGCAAGGAAGACATCGGCGCCTTCGACACGCCCAAGAACCCGGGTCGCCCGATCGGCTACGTGACCGCCACCGGCCCCAATTTTGTCGAACTCCAGGTGGACGACGCCGACACCGTGATCCACAACGGCGACGGCTTGTGCTACCTGGACCTGCAGAAAGAGCTGGTCGGCCTGCAGATCAACCGCGCCGAAGCCGTGAACAGGAAAGGCCTGTGGCGCGTGTTCCCCAAGGACCCGATGGACGGCTTCAAGGACCTGCGCAAGGGCGTGCAGGTCAATCGCAACCGCGACATGGACTGGGTGCGCGGGCTGGAGCGGAAATCCGCCGAGCGCCACATTGGCGCCTGGCTGCGGCTGGACGAAACCGCTGAAGGCCTGACCCTGACGGTCACCGACGAAGACGGCCACAGCGGCAGCGCCTCCCTGCCCGGCACCCCGCAGGACGCCAAGGACCCGAGCCAGGCCGAGGCCAAGCTGCGCGAAAACCTCTCACGACTGGGCGACACCCTGTTCCAGCCACTGGACGTGGCGCTGAACCTGCGCGGCCCGCGTTTCGTGCCCGCATCGCAGCTCAACGCTCTGCGCCGCGAGGCGGTGGAACGGCTGGAGACCGCCCGTGCCGCAGCCTGGCACCGCCTGCCGCGAGCCAAACCGGTCGAGCCGCCAGTGAGCTACCCGGAAGACACCCTCACCTACCTGGCCAATGTGTTCAATCACAAGGCGCGCGACTTCTATGCGAAGCACGGTGTCAAGGTCATCGCCGCCGCCTACGAAAGCCACGAGGAAGAAGGCGAAGTCAGCCTGATGATCACCAAGCACTGCGTGCGCTTCAGCCTCAGCCTCTGCCCCAAACAGGCCAAGGGCGTAACCGGCGTGCAGGGCACGGTGCGCGCCGAGCCCATGCAACTGATCAACGGCAAGGAAAAGCTGACGCTGCGCTTCGACTGCAAGCCCTGCGAGATGCACGTGGTCGGCAAGATCAAGCGCAGCGTGATGAACGCCGTGCCGGCCAGCCCGGTCACCTTCTACCGGACCCGGCCGACCACCAACGCCTGATCCGGCGCGGGCCTCGCTGCGGACCTCAGCCGGCCTTGGCCGGCGGCGGCCCGGGCTGACGCTCGACGCGCTCCAGCGCCGAGTCCAGACAGGCCCATGCGGGAGCGCTCGAACTCCAGATGTTGGCGCTCGGACGAACCGAGGACGGATCGTCCAGCGTTCCGACCCGCACCACCGTCGCCCCGACACGGCCCGTCGAATCGGCGAACAACTGCGTGCCGCACTGCGGGCAGAAGCGCCGGATGACCTGGTTGCCGCTGTCGGCCGTGCGGGTGTATTCGCCGAGGTTGCCGCTGATCTCCATGGCGGCCGTCGGCACGATCAGGTTGACGGTGCCGTTCGAGGCAATCCGCTGACAGTCCTTGCACCAGCAGACGCGCGAGGCGATGGGCTCGGCCGTCAGCCGGAAACGAACCTGGCCGCACAAGCAGCCTCCCGTACGTTCGGTCATCTCTGGTCTCCTGAAAAGGGTCGCCCATTATGGCCAGCTGTGGCAGGAGCGGGCGTCCTCACTCAGTCATCGTCGTGCGCGCGCGAGAAACTCTTCTTGGCCGACTTGACGTACTTGCCGAAGGCCTTGTCCTTCTGCCGCCGCCCGGCGGACGACAGCTCGTAGAAGGCGTTCTCCTCGCGCAGCTTGAGGTAGTTGGCGAGGTGGCCGGGCTCGATCTCGCCAGCCTGGACCGCGGCGCGCACCGCGCAGCCCGGCTCGCCGCTGTGGCTGCAATCCGCATAGCGGCAATCGGCGGCGCGACGCGTGATGTCCGAGAAGCTGCCACCGGCCTCCACGTCGGCATCGATCAGGCCGAACGCCCGCATGCCCGGGTTGTCGATCACCAACGCACCGTTGTCCAGCGCCACGAGTTCGCGCCGCACCGTGGTGTGCCGCCCCTCCCCGGTGTGGCTCACCACCGCCGTGAGCTGCGCGCTGCGCCCCAACAAGGCATTGATCAAGGTGCTCTTGCCCACCCCCGATGAGCCCACGAAACAGTAGGTCTGGCCCGACAGCAGGCGGGCACGGAACGCCTCCACCCCATCCTGCGAGAGCTGGCTCAGGGGCATGACCGGCGCATCGACGCCCATGGCATGAATCTGCGCCAGCTGCGCGGCCAGTTCCTCCGGTGTGACCAGGTCGGTCTTGGTCAGCAGCACCCAGGGCTGGGCTCCGCCGTCGCGCACCATGACCAGGTAGCGTTCGAGCCGGTTCGGGTTGAAATCGAAATGGCAGGACTGCACGATGACCACGGTGTCCACGTTGGCCGCGATCAGCTGCACCTCGCCCATGCCTCCGACGCCACGCCGGCGCAGCACCGTGCGCCGCTCCAGCACCGCCTGGATCAGGCCCTCACCGTCATCGCGGCCACCGCGCGCCACCAGCACCCAATCGCCCACACAGGGCCACTGCGCCGGGTCTGGCTGATGGAACACGAAGCTGCCCGACAAGCGGGCCGAGAAGGGAGCGCTGCCGTCCGTCAGCACCAAGCGGTCGCGATCCACGGCCACCACGCGGGCCGGCGCCAGGTCACTGGCGTCGGGCCAGCGCGCCCATTGCGCCGCCAGCGCCGCGCTCCAGCCCAGCTTTTGCCACTCCGTGTTCATCACAGCTCCTCCCTTGCTTCCAGCAGCAACTGGCGAATGGTCACCCCTTTCACCACCGCCTGAGCGCGAATGCGGATGCCCTGCCCGGCTTCGAGCCGAAGCCGCTGGTGATAGTCCAGCCCATCGGTCTGACCGGGGTTGTGCGCCGGGATCCGCCGGCTCCACTGGCGCCGGCTGTCGACCTCGACCGACAGCTCCAGCCAGACGTCCTCGCCCACGGCAGCCGGCACGTCCACCAGCAGGCTGGCGTCCACGTCAAACACGCGGACCCGGTGATTGAGGCCGGGAATGTCGAGCACCGCCACCGGGTCGCGGGTGTCGGTGCGCCAGTGTTCCGGGGCGCTGTGGGCGGTGGACAGGGCAGACGGCGGGGATTTCATCGGGGCCCGACTGTAGCCCACCACCCGACCCCCGCGCACAGTGAGGGCCCAAAACCCGTGCAGGACCGGGGCGCAGGCAACGCCCCGGTCCTGATCCTGGTGACTGGGCTCAGGCGACCGGCTTCTGCTGCGGTCGGGAAGCGGCCCCCGCCGGGTGGTGGGTGTGGCTGCGGCTGATGACGACCTGGATCGCCACGATCACCACGATGTAGACCGCTTGCGCGAGCAGGGTTTCGCGCGTCGGGTACAGGCCCAGCGCCGGGCTTTCCAGCCACGGCGCCTGCAACGAGGTCATGCGCAAATGGCCCGTGAGTTGCAGCGCGTGCAGGCTCACCCCCAGGATCTTGAAGCCCAGGGCGTAGATGACCCAGGTCAGGACCTTGAACATGCGGGCAATCGGCAGCCGGTAGCTGGTCCGGAACAGCACCACCGCGATGAGCGCCAGCAAGGCCACGGCCATCAGGATGCCGCTCAGGAAGTCCTGCGCGCTGATCTTGGGCAGGATGCCGGCGTAGAACAGGATGGTTTCAGCGCCTTCGCGGAACACCGACAGGAAGCTCAGCCCGAACAGCGACACCAGGCTGCCGGTCGTCAAGGCCCGGCCCATGTGGCGCTGGATGTAGCGGTTCCAGGCCTGCAGGCTGGATTTGCTGTGCAGCCAGGCGCCCACCATCAGCATCATCAGCACGGTGAACACACCCACCACGCCTTCGATCATTTCGCGGTTGCTGCCGGCGGTGGCCACCGGGAACAGGCGCTGCAGGGCCACGGCGCCCAGCACGCTGGCCACCAGCCCGGCCAGTACGCCGCCATAGATCCACTTCTTGCCGGCGTCCTGGCGCGCGACGTTGAGGGCACTCACCAGCGCCATGACGATCAGCAGCGCTTCCAGGCCTTCGCGCAGCAGGATCAGCATCGCGTCGATCGCGGTGTAGCGGGCTTGCGGGTCGATCTGCGCCAGCTCGTCGATCAGCGCCTGCAGTTGCTGCTGTTGCGCGGGCTGGGCGGCGTGGGCCAGCACCACCGGCACCTGGCTTTCGACGCGGCGGTACAGATCGGGCGCGCGGGTGCTGACCTCACCCTCGATGACCGGCCAGATCTCGATGAAGCGTGTCAGCTTGTCCTGCCCTTCCGGCAGGCGCCCCGCCTCGAGGTCGCTCAGACCCTCGCGCAGCAGTCGCACGCCGTCCGCCAGCGTGAACCTCTCCTGGGACACCGCCATGGCCTGGCCGCTGTGGTAGCTGTCGATGGCCTGTTGCAACTGGCCCGCCTGATGCCCCACCTTCTCCAGGTTGAGCGGCTCGGTTTCGATCGCCACCCGCATCAGCGCCAGGGCCGTCTCGATCGCGCCGTAATGCCCCATGCTGGTGTTGCGCACCACCCGTTCCGAGCCGAGCCAGACACCGTTGAAGCGCTGGTAGGCCGCCCGCAGCGTGGGCACGTCGCCGGCCCCTGCGCCAGCGATCGATTGCGCCAGTTGCTGCAGCGCGGGCGTGATCCTGCGCTTGAACTCCGCCCGCTTGGCCGTGTAATCGACCGGGTTCTGTTCCTGCTCGAAGGCCAGCAGCGCGCTGGACAGGGCCGCCAACTGGGGCGGTGCGGGTTGGGCGACGGCCTCCTCAAGCCGCTGGCTCAGCACCTGGCCCTTTTCGGAGTTCCGGGCGTCAAGGCGGTTGAAATCCTCGCGCAGGCGAAGCAGCTCGGCAGAGGCGGTGGGCGCATCGCCCTTCTTGGCCGCGCCCATCGCGTCCGAGAGCGTGACGAACAGGTGGTTCACCGGCAAGCGCGACGCGGTGTCCTGTGCCTGGGCCAGCGGCGCCGCCATCAGCATCGCCAGCGCCAGCCAGGCTGCGGCCAGGAGCCGCAGCACACAACTTCCTGAAAAACCGGGTTTCAAGACCTTACGCACGGGGCGACTCCAGCAAGGCCTGACCAAGGTATTCCCCCTCCCGGACACCGCCGAAGCAGGCAAACAGCCCGCTGCCGATGTGGGTGATGTACTCGTTCATGCGGTCGATGCGGCCGAGCGCCGACTGCACGCCGACGAACTGGCCGGGCGACTTCTGGAACGAGACGAAAAGCAGCCCGGCGTCGAACTGGCCCGTCACCGGATCGATGCCGCTCGCGTAGGAAAACGAGCGCCGCAGCAACTGGATGCCCGACCGCTTGGACAGGCCCATGTGCGAATTCTCGGGAATGACGTATTGGCCCTTGGCGTCGCGCGCCTGAACGTCGGGAGCGTCGAACTCGGCCTGCGCGCCCAGGGGAGCACCACTGGGGCGCACGCGCCCGAAGGTGTCTTCCTGCCCTTTGAGGCTGGTGCGGTCCCAGGTTTCCAGGTGCATCTGGATCTTGCGTGCCACCAGGTAGCTGCCGCCCTGAAGCCAGTTCGGCGTGTCGACCCAGATGAATTCGTCGGCCTTTTTCAGCGTTTCCTGGTTGGCCGTGCCGTCGCGGAAGCCGAACAGGTTGCGCGGCGTGTCTTCGCCCCGTTCGAAGGCGTTGAAGCCGGCCTGGCTCCACTTCATGGTCACCGACGAACGCGCCTGGCGCACCAGTTGCCGCACGGCGTGGAAGGCGACCTGCGGATCGTTCGCGCAGCTCTGGATGCAGATGTCACCACCGGACAGCACGGGCCGGATCTGGTCGCGCGGGAACGCCGGCAGGTCTACGAAATCGGCGGGCAACTGGTCCTGCAGACCCAGCTTTTTCAGGAACGACGGCGACACGCCGAAGGTCAGCGTGAGCTGGTAGGCGCCCAGGCTGTCCGCTTCGCCGGTGTCCACCGGCGGCACATGGGGGTTGTCGCCATAGGCCGCGATGTTGTCGCCCCGCGTCAGACGGCGCGCATAGTCCGTCCAGCGCTTGAACACGTCGCGCATTTCCTGAACGTCGCTGGTGTGCAGATCCAGCACCAGAAAGTAGATGTGGCGCTGGGCCGGCGTGACGATGCCCGCCTGGTGCTCGCCGTCAAAAGCGTATGGCGCCGCGGCGGCGGTTTCCGCGGCCGACGGACCGGGCCCGGTGGCGGCCGGGCTGGGTGCCGCTGGCGGGCTCTGATCGGAGCATGCGGCCATCAGGCCGCCAGCGACCGCGAGGCCGACCGAACCCGCTCCGAGCTGGTTCAGGAAATGCCGGCGCGCCGGCACGGGAAAAGATTGATCTTCGGACTTCATGGGGACTTTCTGGCCGAACGCCTGCCGAGAGAGCAGATCACCGGCGTTTTCAATGCAAAAAGGTGGTGATGCATCAGACACCACCACCTCGGACGGACATACCGGATGGCCGGCTTACTTCAGGATGACGCCCATTTGCGCCAGGGGCTCGCCCAGCTTGTTGACAGCCTCGGCCAGGGCCTTGGTGTCGTCCTTGGTCAGCGCGGTGTAGGACTTGTAGCCCTCGCCCGCCTTGTGCTGCGCCAAGAGTTCGTTGACGGCCTGGAACTTGGCCGTCAGTTCGGACACCAGTTCGGGCTGTTTGGCCTGCAGCTTCGGCGTGAACAGTTCAAAGATCTTCTCGGCGCCCTCGATGTTGGCCTTGAAGTCGTACAGGTCGGTGTGCGAGAAGATTTCTTCCTCGCCCGTGATCTTGCTGGTCGATACCTCGTTGAGCAGGTCCACGGCCCCTTGCACCATCAGTTCGCCCGTGACATCGGCGGTCGGGATCTTGGCGCGCAGTTCCTTGATGTCGTTGATGAGCTGGTCGGCCAGCGCTTCGGTTCCCTTGGTGGTGTTCTGGGTCCAGAGGATCTTTTCGATCGGGTGGAAGCCGGTCCACTTCTCGTCCTTTTCCAGATCGGCCTCGCGGTTGTCGATGCGCGGATCCAGATCACCGAAGCTTTCGGCGATGGGTTCGGAACGTTCATAGGCCATGCGCGTGGGCGCATACAGGCGCTTCGCCTCATCGACCTTGCCGGCCTTGAGCGCGTCCACGAACTTCTGCGTGTCGGCGAGCAGCGTATCGATCTGCCCTTCCACCCAGGTCTTGTAGGCGGTGGTTTCAGCCGACAGATCGACGGCCACCGGGGCTGCAGCCGGTGCTTCCACCGCAGCAGGTGCGGGGGCGGCAGGCGCTTCGGGAGCCTGCTTGCTGCAGGCGGCGATGGACAGGGCAATGGCAGAAAGCAGAAGAGCGGAAAGCGGAGTGCGGTTCATGTGGCCACCTGATGGCGTTGTCGAGACCCGCAAATCTTAACTCATATTGATAATAATTCGCGTTTAAGAAATGAATCGGTTTGATCTGGCTCAAAGCAGAAACAGAAAATGCGCCGCCGTGCGGCGCGCACCGATCAGATGTAGGCGTTCACGGGCGGGGCATGGCGCATGTGCAGGCTCATGCCCAGCGCGGCCATGTGGTTGGCGTTGCGCCCGAGAATGGTCTCGGACAGGGGCAGAAACTCCGCTTCTTCAAACCGGGCATGGGCCTGGTACTCGGCCACGAGGCGCTGCAAGTCGCCGACATCCAGCTCGCTGCCCTGCCCTTTGGCGACCTGTTTGAGCCCTCTTTCGAGGCTTTTCCACAGCCGTTCGATGGCCCGGTGTTCATCGGTCAGGCGGCGCGTCATGCTGCGGACACGCTCGACCTCTTCGCCGGGCTGGGCGCTGGCGAGCACCGCCGGGAAAAGCTCGCGCTCCTCCTCCAGGTGGTGCTCGAAGATGGCTTCGCGGAAGAATTCCAGCGACTGTTCGGCAATCTGCCGCGCGCGGGCGGCAGGCGCCAGCAAGGCCGGCAACTCGTCCAGAGCCGTCAGGCGCCGGAGAATGCCCTCGTGGCAATTTGAAAAATTGTCCAGAGGCGTGGCGGGTGCAACCGGGGCGGCAGCAGCAGCGTTCATGGGAATCCTCGCAAAGGCAGTTGATTTGCCGCCAGTCTAGGCAGCCTGCCGGGCACGGGCTTGATGCATGTCAAGCGCCCACGAAGACCACCGATCCCTGCCTTTTTTCGCCCTCTTCAAGCGCTTTCCCACTCGGCGCAACCGCGTGGCGGCCCGGCACCCGACGCCTGCGCTTCGTGGATTCAGTGCGCTGGCGCCCCACGCAGGCGCTGGAAGGTCTGGACGGCAAACACCACCGCAGCGCCAGCGATCAGGCCGGCCACACCACCGGTCAGGCTGCCGAGCAAGGTGCCCACCCAGCCCAGGCCGTGGGTGAAGGCCTCGACCGCATGCCCCAGCGCGGGCACGCCGTGCAGCAGGATGCCGCCGCCGACCAGGAACATGGCGGCGGTGCCCAGCACCGACAGCGCCTTCATCAGCCACGGAGCAAATGCCAGCAGGCCGCGGCCCAGTGCTCGCTGCCATGCGGCGCGCTGGCGGCTGAAGAACAGGCCGACGTCGTCCAGCTTCACGATGGCGCCGACCAGCCCATAGACGCCAGCGGTCATGAGAAGCGAAATGCCCACCAGCACGGCCACCCGCTCAAGGAAACCGGCGCTGGCCACCGCGCCGAGCGTGATGACGATGATTTCGGCCGACAGAATGAAGTCGGTGCGGATGGCGCCCTGGATCTTGGCCTTTTCGAACGCCACCAGATCCACCGACTCGTCGCCCAAGGCCTGCACGCGTTCGGCCTGCCGTGCCGCCTCGTCTTCGGGCGCATGGAAAAAGCGATGCAGCAGCTTTTCGGCGCCCTCGAAGCACAGGAACAGCCCCCCGAGCATGAGCAGGGGCGTGATCAACCACGGAATGAAAGCACTGATGGCCAGCGCCGCCGGCACCAGAATGGCCTTGTTCAGCAGCGAGCCCTTGGCCACTGCCCAGACCACGGGCAGTTCGCGATCGGCTTTCACGCCCGTGACTTGCTGGGCATTGAGCGCGAGGTCATCCCCGAGCACGCCAGCTGTCTTTTTGGCGGCCATCTGGGTCATGGTGGCCACGTCGTCGGCCATGGCGGCGCTCTTGCGGGCCGCGACCTTGGTCATGAGGGCCACGTCGTCGAGCACGGTGGCGATGTCGTCGAGCAGTACGAGCAGGCTGGTGGCCATGGATCAGCAAGGAAGCGTGGTGATGGACCTGACTCTAGCAGCCCGCCTGCGCCCAGGCCGTCAGGCAGATGGCCAGACCGTGGGAAACAGCGCATCCGCCATGGAGGCGCGGTCGGCCAGGCGCTGCGCCAGCCCCGGAAACGGCGGCGAGGTGCGCCAGCGGCGGGGCGCATGGACCGCGTCGTCGCCGAGGTAGCGGGCTGAAAACACGCGGCGCCGTACGCCGGGCCCCGTGCCGCTGCTGGCGTGCAGGCTGAGCATGTGGAAGGCCACACAGTCACCGGGCTCCAGGGCCCAGGCCCGCTGCGGGTAGCGGTCTGGCTCGGTATCGACCGGGGGCAGTTCGGCCAGCGAACCTTCGGGAAACCACTTGGCCTGCTGGTCGCGAAAGGTCCGCGGCATGTACCAGGTGCCAGCGTGCGAGCCAGCGACAAAGCGCAGCGTGCTGGCCAGCGGAACGGGATCGACGGGGATCCAGAAACTCACGTTCTGCCGGCCGTCGACGTTGTAATACGGCTGGTCCTGGTGCCAGGGGGTGGGCTGGCGCGTGCCGGCTTCCTTGACCAGCAGGTGGTCGTGGTACAGCCGCACGGTCCGGCTTTGCATGAGCTGGGCGGCGATGTGCGGCAGCGCCGAGGCGGTGAGGATGCGCCGGTAGGCCGGGTTGTCCTGCCAGGTGCAGAAGTCTTCGACGAAGCGGCCCGGGTCGTCGGGCTCGCTGGCCACCAGGGCGAGTGGACTCAGGTGCGCCAGGTTGTGCTCGATGCCCGCTTCCAGGGTGCGCAGATCGTCGGCATCGAACACACCGCGCAGCACGACCGCGCCATCACGGGCATAGTCCGCCACCGTGGCCGCATCCAGCGGGAACCGCCGAGGGGCTGTCATCGCGAGCGCCCGGGGTTCTGGCGCCGGCGCCAGTAGGTGAAGGCCTCTTCGTGCAGCTCGATGTCGAGGTCGGCCACACGCGCCTGCAGGCGCTCCTGCACATCGGCCACCGCCTGGTTGTAGATCACCGGCGCGATCTCTTCGAGAAAGAAGCCCAGCAAGCCGCCGGCCGCGATGTTGCCGATCCGCTCTTCCATGTTTTCATCGAAATAGCGCTGGATCGAGGCGATGGCCTCGGCCCGCGCGTCCTTGGGAATGTCGATGCTCATGGCGGTGTGGGCGGCGTTCGGTGCGTCAACCCACCCAGCGGCGCGCGTTGCGCCAGATGCGCATCCACGGGCTGGGGTCCGACGGGTTGCCGCTGGTCCAGCTCATCTGGAGGTTGCGGAACACGCGCTCGGGGTGCGGCATCATGGCCGTGAAGCGGCCGTCGGCGGTGGTCACTGCCGTCAGGCCACCCGGGCTGCCGTTCGGGTTGAACGGGTATTGCTCGGTGGCAGCGCCACCGTTGTCCACGAAACGCATGGCGGCGATGGCTTGCGCCGGGTTGCCTCGGTGTTTGAAGTTGGCAAACCCTTCGCCGTGCGCCACCGCGATGGGCAGGCGGCTGCCGGCCATGCCTTGCAGGAACAGGCTGGGCGATTCCAGCACCTCCACCATCGACAGGCGCGCCTCGAAACGTTCACTCTGGTTGGTCGTGAAACGCGGCCAGGCTTCGGCGCCGGGGATGATGTCGGCCAGTTCGGCGAACATCTGGCAGCCGTTGCACACGCCCAGACCAAAGGTGTCGGCGCGGCCGAAGAAGCCCTGGAACTGCTCGGACAGCAGCGGGTTGAAGGTGATGCTGCGCGCCCAGCCGATGCCGGCGCCCAGCGTGTCGCCGTAGCTGAAACCGCCGCAGGCGACCACGCCCTTGAAGTCGGCCAGCTTGGCGCGGCCCGACTGCAGGTCGGTCATGTGCACGTCGTAGGCCTCGAAACCGGCCTGCGTGAAGGCGTAGGCCATTTCCACGTGCGAGTTCACGCCCTGCTCGCGCAGGATCGCCACCTTGGGCTTGCCCAGGTTCAGGAACGGCGCCGCCACGTTGTCCAGCGGGTCGAAGCTCAGTGCCACGTGCAGGCCCGGGTCGGCGGGCTGGCCGGCGACCGCGTGTTCGCTGTCGGCACAGGCCGGGTTGTCGCGCTGCTGGTTGATCTTCCAGCTCACGCTGTCCCAGACCTGCTGCAGGTCGAACAGGCTGGCACTGAACACGGCCTTGGTGTCGCGCCAGACCTGCAGCTCGCCCTTGCCCACCTCGATGGACGAGGACGCCGGGCGGGTCTTGCCGACAAAGTGGCTGTACTTGGACAGGCCGTGCTCGCGCAGCGTCTGCATGACCGCGTTGCGGTCTTCGGTCTTGACCTGCAGCAGCACGCCCAGCTCTTCGCTGAACAGGGCCTTGAGCGTCAGCTCTTCGCGGCGGGCGCTGACCTGGCCGGCCCAGTTCTTGGCGTCGCCGCTGTCCATGCGGCTGTCGGAAATCCCGTCGCCTTCGGTGACCAGCATGTCCACGTTCAGCGACACGCCCACGTGGCCCGCGAAGGCCATTTCGGCGGCGGCGGCCAGCAGGCCACCGTCGGACCGGTCGTGGTAGGCCAGGATCTGGCCCTGGGCTCGCAGCGCATTCACCGCGTTCACGAGGTTGATCAGGTCCTGCGGGCTGTCCAGATCGGGCACTTCGTCGCCCGGCTGGCCCAGGGTCAGGCCCAGCACGCTGCCACCCAGGCGGTTGCGGCCCTTGCCGAGGTCGATCAGCACCAGGGTGGTGTCTTCAAGGTCATGGTTGAGCTGCGGCGTGAGCGTGCCGCGCACGTCGGCCAGGGTGGCGAAGGCGGTGACGATCAGGCTCACCGGGGAGGTGACCTTCTTCTTCTCGCCGTCGGCGGACCACTGCGTGCGCATGGACAGGCTGTCCTTGCCCACGGGCACCGACACGTCCAGCGCTGGGCAGAGTTCCATGCCGATGGCCTTGACGGTGGCGTACAGGTCGGCGTCTTCACCCGGCTCACCGCAAGCGGCCATCCAGTTGGCCGACAGCTTGACCCGCGGCAGTTCGATCGGCGCGGCCAGTAGGTTGGTGATCGCCTCGGCCACCGCCATGCGACCGGACGCCGCGGCGTTGATGGAAGCCAGCGGCGTGCGCTCGCCCATGGACATGGCTTCACCCGCAAAGCCGGCGTAGTCGGCCAGGGTCACGGCGCAATCGGCCACCGGTACTTGCCAGGGGCCGACCATCTGGTCGCGGTGCGACAGGCCGCCCACGGTGCGGTCGCCGATGGTGACCAGGAAGCGCTTGGACGCCACGGTCGGGTGGCTCAGCACGTCGATGACCGCCTTCTCCAGCGACACGCCGGTGAGGTCCATGGGCTGGAATTCCCGCTGGACTGTTTTCACGTCGCGGTGCATCTTGGGCGGCTTGCCCAGCAGCACGTCCATGGGCATGTCGACCGGGCTTTCGTTGCCTTCATCCACCAGCGACAGGTGGCGCTCTTCGGTGGCCACACCGACCACCGAGAACGGGCAGCGCTCGCGCTCACAGAAGGCCTTGAACTGCTCCAGGGACTCCGGCGCAATGGCCAGCACGTAGCGTTCCTGGCTCTCGTTGCACCAGATTTCCTTGGGCGCCAGGCCACTCTCTTCCAGCGGCACGGCGCGCAGGTCGAAGCGCGCGCCACGGCCGGCGTCGTTCACCAGTTCGGGGAAGGCGTTGGACAGACCGCCCGCGCCGACATCGTGGATGAACAGCACCGGGTTCTTCTCACCCTGCGCCCAGCAGTGGTTGATGACCTCTTGGGCGCGACGCTCGATCTCGGGGTTGCCGCGCTGCACGGAGTCGAAGTCCAGCGAGGCGGCGTTGGTTCCGGTGGCCATGGAGCTGGCGGCGCCGCCGCCCATGCCGATCTTCATGCCCGGGCCGCCCAGCTGAATGAGCAGCGTGCCGGCGGGAAAATGAATCTTCTTGGTCTGGCCGGCGTCGATCTGGCCCAGGCCGCCCGCGATCATGATGGGCTTGTGGTAACCGCGGGTCACGCCGCCGACGTCCTGCTCGTATTCGCGGAAGTAGCCCAGCAGGTTCGGACGGCCGAACTCGTTGTTGAACGCGGCCCCGCCCAGCGGGCCCTCGGTCATGATCTGCAGCGGGCTGGCGATGTGCTCGGGCTTGCCGCCCGGCTGATCGCTCAAACCACCCCAGAGCTTGGAAACGGTGAAGCCGGTCAGGCCGGCCTTGGGCTTGGAGCCGCGGCCGGTCGCGCCCTCGTCGCGGATCTCGCCGCCCGCGCCGGTGGAGGCGCCGGGGAACGGCGAAATCGCGGTCGGGTGGTTGTGCGTCTCGACCTTCATCAGGATGTGGTGGGTCGCGGCCTCGGCCTGGTAGGCGGGCGAGGCGTTGCCACCGGCCTTGGCGACGAAGCGCTCGAGCTGGTGGCCTTCCATGATGGAAGCGTTGTCGGAGTACGCGACGATGGTGTGCTGCGGGCTCGTCTGGTGCGTGTGGCGGATCATGCCGAACAGGCTCTTGTCCTGCGCCACGCCGTCGATGGTGAACTGCGCGTTGAAGATCTTGTGGCGGCAGTGTTCGCTGTTGGCCTGCGCGAACATCATCAACTCG
>Ga0067045_1028228_pt1 | contig 38953 bp, 25 predicted proteins | sample TerdegcTABiofilm_FD_59184 | JGI IMG/M metagenome (GOLD analysis project Ga0067045, IMG submission 59184) | Combined Assembly of (Gp0054472, Gp0054536) Wastewater bioreactor microbial communities from Singapore -Terephthalate degrading... | reverse complement strand
CCCGCCGATGGCGACTGCCAACTAGCCATCGAGTCGAGTCACGGCTTGCGAATCGAAATCAAGCCAAGTACGACTCCGCTCCCGAATCCGCCGGTGTCACCGGCATTCGGGAGAACGTCGTAAGCCCCAATTCTCGTATCACCGCAGAACTGGATCGAAACCATGCCTACCGTAGAGGCGGCCGGTGATGCCGGTTTCTACGAATTGATTCATCGGATCGTGCGGCATTCTCACGGCACATTGCTGGAGAACCGCCGCCTGCGACGGCGCATCCAGTACGAAATGACCCAACGCATCGCTCCGGTCGAAGACGAGGCGACTCAGCGTTTGGGAGATTTCATCCCCGTTCAGTGCTACGATCTGAACGGCGGGGGCATCGCCTTTCTGCTACCCGACCAACCCCGTTTCCAACGATTGGTCGTGGAGCTGTCTTGTCCCCGGAAAAAGGTGTTTCTGCTCGCCGAGGTAGCGCACACCGCGGCTGTGTACGTGTATTCCAACGGCGACATCATGCCCGAGGAAATGGACACCGGCGACGAAGACGAATCCCCCTACACTCCGGCCCAAGCGGAGCGACGCGTGCTCGTCGGTTGCCGGTTTCTAAGTCGCTGGGAAGAGGGAACATCACCCGACCACGCGGCTAAGCAGGAGAGAGGAATCACGCCTCCTTCCGCTGGATGACGTCGAGCAGGCGACTCTTGATTCGGGCAAGGAGCGTGGCATCCGATAACCTAGCCCCGCTGCGGTCCGTCACATAAAACACGTCCACCGCCTGGTCCAGATACGTTCCCACCTTGGCTCGCCACACCGAACATCCCTCTTCGAACAACGTCTTGGCGATTCGGTAAAGCAAGCCTGCGCGGTCGTTGGCGAAGACTTCGACAATCGTGAAGTCCGGTAACGAAGTATTGTCGATTTCCACCCGGACGGCGGCCTGCGTGAAATCATGCGGCCGCGCACCGGGCGGCGCCCATCGTTCTCGAAAGACCGGCTCAAATCGGCTCGACGAGGAAAGCGCCCGCAAGAGTTCTTCGCGAATCTCCTGCAATCGCTCGGGCGGCGGTTCCCCGCCGTAATACGCATCGCGGACCCAAAAACGATCCAAAATCAAACCGCCGGGAAGTGTATGGATTTGCGCCGACAGAATGGAGAGGCCGCTACTGGTCAGGGCGCCCGCTAGGCGATGAAAGACGCCCTCCGCGGCCTTTTCTCGCGTCGCCACGGTCCACACCACGCTTTCCGTGGCCGGCACGAATTCCACGGCGATTGCGACCGGTTGATCGCCCAACCCCGCCAGCAGCTTGAGATCCTCGGCAATACGCCGCGGATCGGCGGAAAGGAGGTACCCAGCCGGCAATGTCGGTACGAGCCCGCGAAACTCGGAATCGAGTTCGCGTACCGCCGGTTGAGCCAAGATTTCCTCGCGACGCTCTTCCAGGATTTGGTCTCCCGCCAGAAGGATATCGCCGGAATCCGAGATGCAGCGCATAGCGCGTTGATACAGCTCGGCCAATAGATCGGCCTTCCAACCCGTCCAATTACCGGGGCCGACGGCCATCAGGTCGACCGCCGTCAGCACGTACAGCATGCGCAGCCGCTCCGGCGAACCGACTTCCACCGCGAAATCCACGACCGGCTTTTCCTCGCTCAAGTCGCGTCGCAGCGCCAAATGATTCATCCGCAGGTGATTCTGGACAAGATAGATCAGATGTTCGGCCCGGTCCTCCGACAAACGGAATCGTTGTGAGATCTCTTCGGCGATCCTCGCCCCCACCGTACAATGGTCTTCGTCGCGGCCCTTCCCCAGGTCGTGCAACAGGATCGCGGCATGCAGGATCGCCTTGTCGCGGACGGCGGAATACGTTCGACCAAGCAGGCCTTGATCACGCGACAGTTCCACGGCCCGTTCCAAAGCGATCAGGCTGTGCTGGTCCACGGTGAACTTGTGATACTGATTGAACTGCAACAACCCTCGCGCCGGACCAAAGGCCGGGATAAACCGCTCGAGCAGCCGCAGCGCGTGAAGATGGCGGAGCAGCTCCGGAAGCCGAGCCGTGCTGCCAAGCAAACCGAAAAACCGTTCCCGCTCGCTTTGCGAGGGTTCCGCAGGAAGTGCCTCGCGGTGCAACGCCAGCCAATGCCAGACGTTGGGAGATATCTCCGCGTCGTATTGCAGCGCGGATTCCATCAACGACAAGAGCGGAAGATAATCCCGCGGCGTGCCAGTTTTGACCTCTTGCGATAAAACAATCTCTCCGCCGGCGACACGGACGAAAGGTCCCACTCTCTTCGCGAGGATTTTTCCCCAGGTACGGCGGAGACGGCGGCGAGGATCGACATGGGCGAAAACGCGGGTGCGAATGGCGTCCACTTGCTCCGTAAGGCGAAAATACTCCTGCATGAACTTCTCGACGCCCAACAACCCGCCGCCGGAGGAAAACCCCCAGGCTTCAGCCAGCGACCACTGGGCGGCTCGCGAGAGGGTGTCGTCCGCCTTGCCCGCTGCACAATGCAAGCTCTGGCGGACGCGCAGCAGGAAATCCTCCGCTTCGCGAATGGCGGCAGCCTCCTCTTCGGTCATGGCATCCGATCGTATGAAGCCCTCCAGTCCCGTGTCCTGAAATCGAAACGCCGCCATCCATTCGATGAACTGGATGTCGCGCAGCGTCCCCGGAGAGCGCTTCACATTGGGCTGGAGCAAATAGACGGTGTCGCCGTACTCGGCCCTCTCGCGACTCCGCTCGGCTTCCGCGGCAAGAATTAACCGGGACGCATTTCGCCGCAAGAATCGCCCGAAGCGTGCTCGCCAATCTTGCAGCAAATCCTCGTCGCCCCAAAGCAAGCGAACGTGCAGCAGACTCGTGCAAAACCGCGGATCCTGGACGGCCGTCTCCCAAGTCCGGTCGATCTCGCGAACGCTGAACCCCACATCCAGTCCGACGTCATACAGATCGCGGAAAAACGGCTCGCAACTCTTGGCGACGGGGGTGGGATCGCGCTCCGCGACGATCAGCAGCAGGTCGACGTCGGAGCAGGGGCACAGGCGTCGTTTCGCATATCCGCCCACGGCAAGCAGACAAGCCCGCATCGGCAGCGAGCCGACACCCCCGACCAAGCAACGGTCCCACAGTGCGAGCACGAGCTCATCCCGCATCGCCGTCGCCGCCTCGGCGACTTCCAACCCCGGCCGCCCGTCGCGTATCATCCTGGCAATTTCAGCCGAATGCGCGGCGGATCGCTGCCTCAAGGCTTCGATGTGCGACGCAATCCGTGTAATCATTGGCTACGATCGCCATCCGTAATCGGCATCGGAAGGCTCCCATCACTATTTCAGGGCCTGATCGTCCGTCTCGCGAGTTCGAATCCGCACGGCGCCGGTGATGTCGCTGATAAAAACCTTCCCGTCGCCCACCTGGCCGGTGTACGCCGCCTCCACCACGGCCTCGACGACCTCGTTCACGTCTTCGTCCGGAACGACCACCTCGATCTTGATTTTGGGGACCAAATCCACGCTGTACTCGGTTCCCCGGTAGACTTCGGTATGGCCGCGCTGCCGGCCGAATCCCCGAACCTCGACGACCGTCAAACCTTGAACGCCGCGTTTGGTAAGGGCGGCCTTGACGTCCTCCAACTTGAAGTGCCGAATCACGGCCTCGACCTTTTTCATACCATCGCTCCTTATCAGCGGAGTTGCGAAGCAAATCGAATGAGGGTTATGCCATGCCTGCCGGGAAGACTTTCGATGCCCCGATTTCTACGCTCGAATGCAACTCGCATCCGAAGTCGAGCACGATCCGCCGATCCTCGTTCTCTCGGGGCCGATCGCCGAATCCTGCTTGGAATATCGACCGGAAACCCGGGATCGTCAAGACTGCCGAGCGGTGGTGTACGGTCCCAAGCTCGAAGCCGAGGGTCCGGATTCTACAACGAATACCTCCGGATAGGCGAGCATCCCGTGCTCCGTGATGTCCATGCCCGCCAACTCCTGCTCCGGAGAGACCCGCAGGCCGACGGTGAACTTGATTCCATAAAACAAGAGCAGCGCGAGTCCGAAGGACCAGACAAATGCGACAACGACGCCTAGAGCTTGCACCGCCAAGAGGCTCAGCCCACCCCCGGTAAACAAGCCGCCGTCACTGCTGAAAAGCCCCACCGCCAGCGTACCGAGGGCGCCGCAAACACCATGGACGGAAACCGCTCCGACGGGATCATCGACGCGGATACGATCAAAGAATAGAACCGAAAAGACGACGGCGATCCCCGCCAAGATCCCGGTAAGAACTGCATAAGGAACCGGGAGAACGTCGCAGCCGGCCGTGATGGCGACCAAGCCCGCCAAGGCACCGTTCAAAGCGAACGTGGGGTCTGGTTTCTTGAAAAGCATCCAGGAGGCGATCAACGCCGCGACGGTACCGGCAGCGGCGGCCAGGTTCGTCGTGACGGCGATATAGGCAAAATTGCCGCCGCCCACCGCTGTGGTGCTCCCCGGGTTGAAACCGAACCACCCAAGCCAAAGGATGAAGACCCCCAGACCGGCCAGCGGTATGTTGTGCCCGGGGATGGGATTGATCCTTCCATCACGGAATTTCCCGATCCGGGGGCCGAGGGCGATCGCCCCTGCCAGACCGGCCCAACCGCCAATCGAGTGAACTACCGTCGACCCTGCGAAATCATGGAAGCCCAGGTTCTCAAGCCAGCCGGAACCCTGCCACAGGCTTCCCCAGGCCCAACTTCCGAAGATCGGATACACCAGCGCACTGATGACCGCGGAGTAGATCAAGTAGGCATGGAAGTGGATCCGCTCAGCCACGGCACCGCTCACGATGGTCGCGGCGGTAGCGCAAAACACGGTCTGAAAGATCAGGAACGCCCACCCCCAGTTGTCTTCTCCACCGTCACTGAAGAGGAAGTGGGTGGTCCCAAACAGCCCGTTGGTAACGCCGAACATCAATCCGAAACCCAGCAGCCAGAAAACCAGGCTCCCAACGGAGAAATCCAGCAAGTTCTTCATCAAGATGTTGCAGGCGTTCTTCGCGCGGGTAAACCCGATCTCGACCGCCGCAAACCCGGCCTGCATGAAAAAGACCAGGAACGCCGCAAGACAGGTCCACAGGATATTCACGTCCTTAAACAACGCGCCGCTCGCAACATGGCCGGTTTCATCCAGTTCCAGGGCGGACGCCGATAGGACCGCCAGTTTCTCGTCCACCGTCATCTTCTCAAAGGGTTTCGCCGTTTCGACCGCCCCTGCCGATTCAGAGGGCACAACGTCGATGCCGGCCGCCTCCTCCGCCATCGCGAGGGGCGTCAAGCCCAGCAGCACCGCCATTACATAAGCGAATCCTCGGAGGATGTTCCATCCACGGGTCTCGGGCAATAATCTCATCGTTTCGCACATCCCATTCGACAGAACGTTCGTTTCCAGTTGATCGCGAAGACGCCTTCGCACAACTCCAGAGCCGACTCGTAATGTCGAGATGGTTTGGCAAATGCGATTCCTAAAATGCCCGACCCCGCGATACGAACACATAATAGGCATGAATGCCCATTATGATCGCACCTTGCGGAACAATCGCGCCATTGACTCCCAGCAATGGCGGGAGAAAATCGCAGAGAGCAGCGAAAAGAACCACGTTCGCAAGCGAGAACCCACACGCCAGCAAGAAAACGAAAAACTGTGTGTAATGCCCCTACCCTGCTATGCCTGTTTTCGGCGCTTTCCTGCGCAGTTAATAGGCTTACTCAGCCACTGGACGGTTTTTCTCGCGCGGGCGGATCCCAGGGGCTTTCCTTCGTGCCAGCCCGTTTATTCAGCCAACGGGCCAAGACGAAAAGCAAATCGCTCAAGCGGTTGAGGAAACCGAGCGATGTTGGAGACAAGGGAGTACCAAGCGCCAGAGCCTCTCGAATCAAGGCCACAAGGCGCCTTTCCGCGCGGCGGCAGACCGTCCTCGCCACATGGGCGAGCGCCCCGGCTCGGCTTCCACCGGGAAGAATAAACCGCGTCAAGGGCTCCAAGTCGGCATCCAGCCGGTCGATCGCTCCTTCCAATTCGCGGACATGCTCCGCCTGAATATAGCGCGTCCCGTGGCGCTCGGCGTCCGGAGTTGCCAATTCCGCCCCCAATTCGAAGAGACGGTGTTGGATCGTTTCCAACATTGAATCGATTTCCGAGGGAAGCGGCTCCGATCGCAGCAAGCCGATCCACGAATTCAGTTCATCCACCGTGCCGTACGCTTCGATGCGCAGGCAGTCCTTGCCGACACGGGGACCGCGATAAAGCCCCGTCTCCCCGGAATCCCCCGACCGCGTATAAATCTTCGCCATAACTCCGATCACTCCATTATCTTCAACCGCCGAATAAGCCGATCCGTTTCGTGCCGCAAGCCGGACGAGGCACGGCCCTCGCGTCAAACACGACGGCTTCCGGCGCTAACACGATGTGTGACGGACCCTAACGACCCGTCCTAGATGGAATGATCGCCGCGTTCCCGAGAATTTCAAGTTCGCGACTGCGGATTGATGAAGCGAGGCTTCGGCGGCCGTGAGACAAGATGCAATCGCGGTCGCACTTGGGCATAAGAGCCGCTCGATCATCAGCGGTTCAGAGACCTGGCGTCCAACGCCACGTCCTCATTGGGGTCCCAAGAGTGGAACGGCCTCGCGGCGAACTCGGCCAAGACCGTCACGAACTCACGGCGGAAGTCCGGTTCCAAAACCTCCGCAGTGGGGACGACTCCGTTGGGCGGATACTGAATATTATTCAAACGCTTCTCATAAACGCGGTTTCCCGTCGCGCAATCATACGCCTGAACCAGCAACGACGCCGTGCCCTGATAGACGGTCTGCCCTTTGTACAAACCGAACTCTTCGAGATCCACGCCGATCACATAATCGGCCCCGACCGCCTTGCCGACATCACTGTAGTTTTCCCAAGTGTTTTCATCCAACCAGCGTTCCACCTTCTGCTGCTCAATGAATTGCACCTTGGGCAGTTCCCTCGCGAGGATCGCTCGGACGCGTCGCGCCAAATCCTTGTCCACATGAGCATCGCGGTAAGTGAGCGTCACCATCGGTCGGGCAACCACGGCGACTTTCTTCTCCTTTTGGATGGGAAACTCGGCCTGGTTCTTGTAGGCCCCCGTCACCCACATGGCCGTGGCCAAGGCGCTGCATCCGGCGGTCAGCAGCAAAACGGAGACCATCCCGGCCAACAAAGTCACCTTCGGCGTCCGTGCATCTCGCATGGCGTTTCCTTACTTGGGGAAGGCCCCGAAATCCGCTTCTGGGAGCGATCTTCGACGCCTTCTGCCTCGGTTCTCAGCTTCCCATCCAGAGGCGAACGATCCATTCGGCCAAGGCCGCAACAACGAATACCAACTGGGCTGCCACCACGCCTTTCGGCGTCGGCCTTACCAGCCGCCAGCGGCCTTCCAGGGCGGCGAGGGTCAACCACACCCAAACCGGCAAAGCCGTAATCGCCAAGGCCGCCCCCGTCACATTGGCCCGCACGGCCGCAGCCCAACGTCCCCTCACGAAATTGGCCCAAGCGGTAGACATGCCGCACGTGGGGCAACGAATTCCCAAAAGAGCCACGCTGGTGCAGGCCGGTAAACCCAACGACTGATGGCTGCCGTAGCCGCGGTCGGAAGGGACGATAATCCGCGCGACCACGAAGAGGACCACGATGAACGCCCCCCCCATCGCCGCCGTCCACCTCTCCGCGGGCCGCAATTTCCGGGGATGCGGCGCGCGTGCCGTCACCCGCGCGGCGAGGATCGTGCCCTCGTCGCCCTGCGTGCTTCGCTGCGGCGATCCCGCTTGCGAGGCCGGAGACCCAATCGGGGCGAACTCATGCATGCCTTTTTCCCATCAGCGCGGGGAGGATATCGTTCTCGACCTTTTTTGACAAGGTCGTTTCCCGGGCATCCTCTGCCGACAAAGACAGGCGGCAAATCGCTGTCGCCTTTCCCGTCCCTGAATCGATCTCAACCACCGCCCCGTTCAGCCGTACATCTTCCGCAGCCACGTCGAAGGGGGTGGGTTCGAACGTCCGCGTGGTATGCAATACCCGGTCGATTCTGCGACCGATGATGCTTTCGTGAGGGCCGGTCATTCCCAGATCGCACTGAAAAGCGGTGCCGCCCGGCAGAATTTGAGAATCGGCCGTGGCGACGTGCGTATGCGTCCCCAGAACCGCCGATACACGGCCGTCCAGGTAGCGGGCCAAGACCTGCTTGTCGCTGGTCGCTTCGGCGTGGAAGTCGACGAGGATCACGCGAATCCTGCCGCTGAGCTGCTCTAACACGCGGTCCGCGGCGGCGAGATAGCAGTCCACGGGCTTCATGAAAACCCGGCCCAGTAAGCTGATCACGGCCACAGGCTCGCCGTTGGCCGCGGCGAGGATCGTGTATTCTCGACCGGGAGCCTCGCGCGGGTAATTGGCGGGGCGAACGATCCGAGATTCCGCCGTCAAGACGGATTCGATCTGCTTCCGCGCATAGACATGGTCGCCCATGGTAATGCAATTGGCGCCCGCCTCCACGATCTCGTAATAAATCTCCGGCGTCAGCCCGGAGCCGCCGGCGGCGTTTTCCGCGTTCACGACCACAAAATCGAGCTTGAGAAACCGCCGCAACAAAGGCACCGCGGCGCGGACGATGGATCGCCCCGGCTTCCCCACCACATCACCCACCATCAGCACGCGCACGAAAAAGCCTTTCCATTCACTACGATCATCGCCCCAAAAGCGATGCCGGGCCTCAGCCGGCGCCCCGGTGCATCCCTCCGCGGCCGGCTGCGGAATCGACCACGCTCAACGCGCGATGTCGGTATGCCGCACTTCACGCAAGACCGTCACCTTGATTTCGCCGGGATAGTTCAGTCGCTCTTCGAAGGCCCGCGCGATGTCGCGGCAAATCTTGGCGGCGGTTTCGTCCGTGGTCTCCTTGGCGTTGACCATGACCCGTAACTCGCGTCCGGCTTGGATCGCGTAGGCCTGCTCCACGCCGGGGAAGCTTCCGGCGATGCCCTCCAGCTCCTCCATTCGTTTGATGTAACGTTCCAAAGTTTCGCGGCGGGCGCCGGGCCGGGCCGCGCTGCACGCGTCGGCCGCCGCCACCATCACCGTGTACGGATTCTCGACCCGCAGATCGTCATGGTGGCCGACCGCGGCATGCACGACTTCGGCGGGTTCCCCATACCGCTTGAGCAGCTCCGCGCCGATCTTGGGGTGTCCGCCCTCGGCCTCGTGATCGGCGGCTTTGCCGATGTCGTGCAGCAGGCCGCAACGCCGGGCCAAAGCCGCATCCAACCCCAATTCGTCGGCGATCATCCCCGCCAGGAACGCCACTTCGATGCTGTGCCGCAACACATTCTGGCTGTAACTGGTCCGAAAATGCAACCGCCCGAGCAAATAGATCAGACGTTCATGCAGGCCGCGGACATCGACCTCTTGCACCGCCGCCTCACCCATGGAGCGGATGTATTGGTCCAGCTCTTGCTGGGTTTCGAGCACGATTTCCTCAATTCGGGAAGGGTGAATCCTGCCGTCGGCGATGAGCTTATTCAAGGCGAGCCTGGCGACCTCGCGGCGGACCGTATCGAAGGCGCTGACGATCACCACGCCGGGAGTGTCGTCGATGATGACGTCCACGCCCGTGGCCTTCTCGAAAGCTCGGATGTTGCGTCCCTCTCGCCCGATGATCCGCCCCTTCATCTCGTCGTTGGGAATATCGACCGTACTGGTCGTGGTCTCGGCGGTGTGAGCCGCTGCATACCGCTGGATGGCCGTCAATAGAATCTCGCGACTCTTTTCGCGGCACATTTCCTGCAATCGCTGCTCGTAACGGAGCACCAAGGCCCCCGTTTCCTGTTGCAGTTGCATCTCCAAGACGTCCATGAGCCGCTTGGTGGCCTCTTCGCGGCTCAATCCGCTCACCTCGTGCAGCACCTGCCGCTGCATGTCCAGCAATTTCTGAAGCTCCTCCTTGCGCCGCCCGACCTCCTCCAAACGATCCGTCAACTTGCGCTGCGTCGTCTCGACGATGCGTTCCTGTTTCCGCAATTGCTCGGCCTGAGCATCGAGCTCGTCTTCTCGCTTTGCCAAAGCGCGTTCTTTTTGATACAACTCATCCCGAATCTTCTGGAACTCCGCCTCACGCTGGGCACGCTGCTGAATGTCCTTTTCCTTGATTTCCAGATCCGCCTCGCGCCGAATGTTGTCGGCCTCGAGCTTAGCCTGATCCAAGATCCGCCGAGCCTCGGATTCGGCATCTTTGCGCCGTAGGTAGTCGAGCAATTTGACCAACGTCACCGTCAGGCCCGCCACCAAAACGCACAAAACGGCAACGAAAATAGTTTGTCCGGGTGACACAGCTACGTCCTCGCGAAGCTATCGGGGCGAGAACACGGGCGACGGCCGGGCAAGATTACGGATGCGAATCGGCGTCCCCCGCTACCGGCGGACGATGCCGAGAATACGCTCACCCTTCCCCGGAAAAACTGCCGGAGGGATGAGTCATTTCGCTCCGTTTGCTTGCAATCGACAAGCACCGAGAGAGCAGTCAAGACGTGCGAGCGGGTTCCATGTTGAACCCACGCGCGGCAAGGGCACCACGGTTTTCTGGCTCCACCGGCAGAGTGCCGGCCTTTGCCCACCGAAACGGCCGTTTGAGCACAGCGCCGCCTCCGACGTGGCGATCCGGTTCGCTCTTTTGCCGAAAACCGTCGGCGAGGCCCGCGAAAATCGAGCCAGATACCGACGCCGAACTGAATCCCGAGCGGACAGCGAGAGACCCATCGCCGGCGGAGAAAGCTTGTTCTCAGCGTCCATAACTCTCCCGTGGCGATACGCCAATCGCCACAGGATGGTCACTAAGCCGCATAGAATCTGAAGCAAGCCCATCGGTTCCGCCGCCGGTCTCAAGGTCGCGCCGCGCGTTTCAACGTCAGCCAGCCAAATGCCTAATCAACCGTAGTTTGTAGCGTCCGACTCATCTCGGTTTTCCGGTCGATCCCCGGAAACCGCCATGGTTCCCGCCGCCGTTGATGCAACGATACAGCGGTCCAACCAATCCACCCAACGAAAACCTCCCCCAGGGATGACGTCCAAGACTCGCCCGGAGGGTAACCTTTATAATAAAGCTCGGCAGGATCAACAGCAACACCGCTTCAGAGCAAAAAGCGTACCAGGTTTTCCCGATGGAGAAGTCGGAAGCCTTCCGGGCGCTGACGCCGAAGGCCGGAAAGGCCACCCCATGGTGCGCGCGATTTTGCCGGCGGTTTGCCCCGATCCCGCTCTTTCGCCGCGGAGGTTTGGCGGAAAAGTGATCTGAGATGAAACATCCGTTGCAGAAAAGGTTTGAGCAGTCCTTCTCGCCGGACAAGTGGTTGGGTCGGCGCATGATCTTGGCGGTTTCGGGCGGGCCGGACAGCATCGCGCTCCTTCGGCTCATCGCCGACGCCTCGCCCCTAAACGAACGCCGTCGCATCCTTGTCGTGCATGTCAACCACCAACTCCGCGGGGCGGACTCCGATGATGACGCCCGATTCACGAATGAGGCGGCTCAGCGGCACGGCTTCCCCTGTCGAATCCTCGAATGCCCTCTGCTTCCCGGGGAAGACATGCACGGCAGCTTGGAGGATACTGCTCGGAAAAAGCGATACGCCGTGCTCCTGGAACAAACGGAATCGTGGGGTGCGCGCTACGTGCTCACCGGCCATACGGCCGACGACCAGGCGGAAACCGTGCTCTTTCGTCTGGTCCGCGGCTCCGGCCTTCGCGGTCTGGCCGGCATCCCACGAGTTCGGCCTTTCGGAGCCGCCGCCCTGACGCGACCGCTCCTCGCTTTTTTTCGCAAGGAAATCCTCGACTACCTGGAAACTCTCGGCCAAAGCTACCGCCTGGATCGCTCCAACGGAGACCCCAGGTTTCGCCGCAACGCGTTGCGTCTCGGTGTTTTGCCGCTGCTCCAGGCTCAAGTCTCCGGAACGGCGGCGATCCATCTCAGTCGCTTGGCGGATCTGGCGCGAGAGTGCGAAGATTTTGTGCAATCCCAGGTATCCGTCGCTTGGCCCCGAGTGGTTGCCCAAACTACCGCCGCGTCCCTTCTTCTGGATGTAACCGAACTCCGCAGACTGCATCCATTCCTGATAAAGGAAGTTTTGCGTACCGCCTGGCGACATCAGGGCTGGCCGCTTCGAGAGATGGGATATCGGCAATGGACGGAGTTGTTGGAAATGGTTCGCGAAGCCGGCTTACCTGCCGCCGGGAAATCGCTCGTTCGCTCGCTCCCCGGAAGCATCCTCGCTCGCAGCGAAGGCGAATACCTGGTTCTGGAACATGTGACGGCGTGAGCGGACCGACCCGATCGCCATGGCGATCCTCTTACCCACTATGTCGGAGACTTCCTTCAGGCTGAATTGTAAGGGAGAAAGTATCCATGCCGTTGTACGAGTACGAGTGCCCAAATTGCGGGGAACGATTCGAATACCTGACACACGGTAATGAATCGCCGCAGTGCCCGAAGTGTGGAAGCCGCCGTTTGACAAAACTGCTCAGCGCAGCCTCAGCACGAATCGGCAAATCTGCGGATCTGCCGCCGTGCGGCAACAACTTCGGCTGCTGCGGGGGAGGAGCCTGCGGGCTGGGATGAAAAGGCCCGCGTTTTCCGTCCTCGAATATGACAGGCCGGGCCAATTCGTCCGGTCCCGGCCTGTCGTCCGTTTCCCGCAATTCCGCAACGGGCCCGAAACCTACGGAATCAAGAATGCCATGCCCGTCCAAACTCCGCCTTGAGCCAGGGCGGCACGGACGCTGAGCGGCAAGGGATCGAGAATCCAGGGAGCACAGCTCCCGGGCCGGTAATAACCCAAGGTATAGATGCATTCGTCGGGTGGTTCCAACCCCATTTTGTACGGCAGAATCGGGACCGTAAGGAAGAAGTGCGCCCCCGAGGCAAACGGCTGGAGGATCGGCCCCAGGTTGTGGCCGTATCGTTCCACACCCACCTGCTCGAAATACAGGGGTTTGTGGCACAACCCCGAAGCTTTCCACGTGAACACCAGCGGTTGCCAATTACGGCCCTCGAATGCCGAAGCCGGCAGCGGGCACATTGTGGGAAATTTGTCGCCTTGCGGGCGAATGTCGTTCGTAATATCCGAGAGAGGCTTGATTTTCCCCTGCGGCGGGCATTCGTCCGCCGGAAGCGCCGTCTTCTGCGTGAGTTGCTCCTCCAACGGTCGCTCGTCCTTCGGGCCGGGCGGCAATTGGTCCATTAACTCCTCAAGCGACTTTTCATCAGGGCTAGGCTGACCGGATCCGGGCTGAGGCTGAGAAGCCGTACTGCCCAGCGGCACCGGCGGCGGAATCACCTCCGGTTGCCCATTCGGCGCGAATTGCGAGACGGGACGCTGCGGCATGAGGAGGGGCGGAAGGCCGGCCGCCGGCTGAGCCGCATCCCCGAACGGATCGGCCAACGGATCGTCCGGTCCCGCCGAGCCCCCGCCTAGCTCAGCCGGAGAAGGTACGACGAATTGCAGCGGCACCAATCCGGAAGTCGATTCCGCCCGTTCCTCCGTCGCCGGCCTCTCCAGCCTGCCGCCGTGGCTAATCTCGCTTACTGCGTCGGCTTGCCCGGCCACCTTGGGTCGAACGGGCAACCAGCGCAACTGAGGAGTCGGCTCGACTCCCGTGTAACCTACGGAACGAACGGCATCGTCGCGTTTGCGGTCGCCCCGCCCCGAGTTTCCCTCTCCTTCGCCGCTGTCGACCGCGCCCAAGTGTCGCGCTGCGATGACGCCGGAATCACCCTCGGTCTCCACCGCGGCAACGGCCCGCTCGCACCGTATTTCGTTGTTCCCGGGCGTGTTTTCGTATCGGGACCGCCATTCGTCGCCGCAAATCGAGCCTGTTCCCACCCATCCCAGAAGCAAACCGAGGGCCAGTATCGTACCGCCTCGACGGCCCACGTCGATAACATTACCGATCTTCTTCAGCGTACTCCACACTGTAATTGGGCGCTTCGTGCGTGATGGTAATGTCATGGGGGTGGCTCTCCCGAACTCCCGCAGCAGACACTTGCAGAAACTTGGTTTTGGTTCGCAATTCGCTGATGTTTCGCGTGCCGCAATAACCCATGCCCGCCTTGAGCCCGCCTACCAACTGATAGACGAACGGCCCCAGGGGACCGCGATAGGGCACGCGGCCTTCCACGCCCTCGGGAACGAGCTTGTCGGGTTGATGGCCGGCGTCCTGGCGATAGCGCTCGCTGGACCCCTTGACCATCGCTCCCAACGAACCCATTCCGCGATAAACCTTGTACACGCGGCCGTGAAACAGGATGCGTTCACCGGGGCTCTCATCGAGACCCGCGAACAGCCCACCCAACATCACGGCATGGGCCCCCGCAGCTAGTGCCTTGGTGATATCGCCGGAGTAGCGGATGCCGCCGTCGGCGATCACGGGAATCCCATGTTCTTCGGCGATTTCCGTGGCGGCCATGATGGCCGTCACCTGGGGCACGCCCACCCCGCTAATCACCCGGGTCGTACAAATCGACCCCGGGCCGATACCGACCTTAACGGCATCCGCGCCGGCGCGAATGAGGGCCTCGGCCCCCTCCCGCGTCGCCACGTTTCCCGCAATGACATCGATATCCCATTGCCGCTTGATTTCCCGAACCGTCTCCAAGACATTCGCCGAGTGGCCGTGGGCGCTATCGACCACGATCACGTCAACGCCCTTGCCGATCAGGCTTTCCACTCGCTGATAATCGTGGACACCGACGGCCGCGCCGACGCGAAGCCTACCCAAATGGTCTTTGCACGCGTTAGGAAATCGCCTCTGGTTATCAATGTCCTTGATCGTAATCAGGCCGGTCAGTCTGAAATCTTCGTCAACCAGCAAAAGTTTCTCCACCTTTTTTTCCATCAGAATCCGCTCGGCCTGCGCCAGCGATACAGTTCCCGTAGCCGTTATAAGATGATCCTTGGTCATAACCTCACGGACGGGAACGTCAAAATTACCTAAAAACCTCAAGTCCCTCCGTGTGACTATTCCAACCAACCTTCCGGAAGGCTCCACAATCGGGACGCCGGAAACATTCAACTGATCCATCAATTCCTTAGCGCGAAGTGCGGTCGCATCGGGAGTTAACGTCGCCGGACTGTCGATGATGCCGTTGGCGCTCCGCTTTACCTTTTCAACCTCCTCCGTCTGTCGCTCAATCGACATGTTCTTATGGATGATCCCAACACCCCCCTCTTGAGCCAGAGCGATCGCCATCGCGCTCTCCGTCACCGTGTCCATCGGGGAACTGAGGATCGGGATTCGCAACTCGATACGGGCGGTCAGACGCGTCGAGACGTCCACGTCGCTCGGCACGACCTCGCTGTAAGCCGGCTCCAGAAGAACGTCATCAAACGTGATCGCCGGCGTAATCGATTTCTTGGCCATGCGCCGTACTCCTTTTACGGTCAAGCGAAAGATGGCGGCAGGAAACCTTCATTATGCGGCAGCGGACCGCAAATTCAATGCGATGCGGCCCGCCGAACAGCGAAATACACGGTCGCCTCATGCTCCGGGACCGTTCTTATCAGATTCATCCATGCCTAAGTCGATAAGGCGCGTTCGGGAAAAGACGGAAGATCACCGCCCACAAAGCAATAAGAGAAATAAGACCCGTCACGGCATGAGAGAGGTGCCCGTGTCCGGCAACAGACCAGGTTCGAGCCAATCAGGAGGCAGGCGATAGATCCGGCGTCCGGAAAGGGGCCATCTCCACGGGATGCCTCTCCGTAGCGAACCTCGCAAGGCATAGTCCACCAGCTCAAAGCTCGTTCTTCGAACGAGTCGGCCGTTTTCGTCAAACTCTTTGGTGGTTTGACAGACCATACCACCGGGGATTTCGCGCACGAATACGGCCAGCGTCGTAGAGGTTCCACCCGGAAATTTCTGTTCCGTACGAATCTGGCAACCGGAGAACATCGCGGATCCGACTTTGCATGGGATATCCACACTCACGGTCTCGGCGGTCAATTCTTCAAGAATCCGTCCTTCCAGGTCGGTCTTGACGCTCTCCCGTCGCAAAACCATGGCCGACCCTGCGAGCGTGTAAAAGATTTTCGAGCTGAGTTGGGCGGCCGAGCCTTGCACGCGGACCTCCGCCGCGCGGCAGGCAAACTCCCGTCCCTGCACCGTCAGCTTTTGCTCCCCCAAATCAACCACCATCGCATTATCGCCCGGCGGTTCTCCATACACTCCTTGCCGAATCGTCTGCGGTTCGGCCCGAAACCGCTTCCCTGCAACCTCCACCAAGACTTCCACGCGAAGCGTGACGCTTTTCTCGTCCAGCCCTTCCAGCGTGGTTCGGGTATCGGTAGTAAGCACTTCCGCAGTGCCGCCCACGCCCTCACTCGTAGCCCGAACGATCTTCCAAGCTCCGGCTTCGAACCTTCCCCAGGGATGGATTTCGCGCGGCAGATCGGCGGCGCCGACGGCTCCTGCCGGCCCCAAACCCAGCGCCAGAAGGCCGATTGCCATCCGGAAGTAAGCCACGGACGGAGACTTCACCGGCAAATCGTTCTCCGAATCAAAGTAGACCGCCGATCCCGGCACAAGACCGTTCGTGCCCGGGCCCGGCTTTTGATGCGAGGATTCCGTTCGGGGGGGACGCGAGAAAAATCGCTCGCGTTCGATCACTTTAACTCTCGCTATTACCGCCGTGAGCGACCGGTCTCTGCACCGGCACGACCCACACCGAGGCACTGACGGGGCGAAAATGTCGTCTTCCCAACAGGACCTTCACCCGACCAATCATACTGCGCCGCCGTTCTGCCCCTGCGACGGCAAATTCACCCGACATTATAAACCGAGTCCATCCCCAATTCCACCCCGCGTGGGGGTCTCATTCCCGCGGCGCTAATCCGCTTTCGGGATCGGGTTGCAAGCATTCGTGAGAACCCGGCATTGCCATCCACCTAGGGAGTAACACCGCCCACGGCTTGAGATACCGCGGGCGAGTCGTTCTTCGTCTCCTCGGCCCGGCGCGTGACGATCAATTCCCCCTGCGGCGGCCACGAGCTCAATGATTGCAGCTTGCCGTCCGGCCATCGGATGCGCACGCCGCGGATGAGCGTCCCCTCCGGAATGCCGAACGTGAGCGGCAACTCGACTTGGGCAAGATAGCTCCGGGTGGGCATCACGTCCCGAGACAAGGTCCCCCGATTCGTTTCGACCTCCACCACCGCCCCATACGCATCGCGGTTCCCCTGGAGATCCCGCAGGGTCACACGCAGAAATCGCCGGGGTGGGGGAAGATCGTTTCGCAGCAACATGGGCGGCCCGTCGATTTGAGTGACCAAAATATCCAAGTCTCCGTCGCCGTCGATGTCGGCATACGATAGACCGCGTCCCACCATGGGCGTGAAAATGTCCGTGCCTGCCAGATCGGCGCCCACCGCCACGAACTCCTCGGCCTGCTCCGGGCCCGCATTCCAAAAGACCTTCGCCGGTTGACGGTAGGATTCGCTTTCCTGCACCAAATGGATGTCCTGCTCCAGGTGGCCGTTGGCGCAGATCAAATCCAAGCGACCGTCCAGATCGTAGTCCAGGAACAGCGTCCCGAAAGTCAAATCCAGCCGAGTAAGAGGGCCGAATCCCGCGGCCACAGCCTCGTCGCTGAAAAACGTGCCGCCCGGCAGCGAGACGTAAAGTGCCGACATCTCGTTGGCGAAATTCCCGATCGCGATCCCCAGGCATGGATCATTGCGATAAAAAGCGGCATCGATTCCCATCGCCCCGCGGGCCCGTCCCGTGGAATCGAAGCCCACGCCGGCTATGGTCCCCACTTCCTCAAATGTGCCGTCGCGCCGGTTGAGGAATAGGAAGTTCTGCACCGTGTCGTTGGCCACGATGAAATCGATCCAGCCGTCCCCGTTCACGTCGCACGGCCGCAAACCCAGACTTTTCGCCATCGGCTCGCCCGTGGCCGGATTTCGTACCCTGACGCCGGCTTCTTCCGAGACATCGCGAAACGTGCCGTCGCCCTGATTGAGAAAGAGGCGGCAAAATGTGCCGGCGAAAGAATGGGGAGGCCCGTAGGCCCGCCCAAGACCGGTCAGCACAAAACCCTGCGCTAAGTCGATTTCTCGAGACCATTCCACGTATTGGCAGACCCAGAGATCGAGATCGCCGTCCAGGTCCACATCGGCGAAGGCCGCCGCCGTACTCCAGTCGGCGGAATTTCCGGTCGTCCCCGTCTCGTCGGTGACGTCGCGGAAGACGCCGTTCTCGTTTCGAAACAGATGATTGGGCCCCACGGCCGTCACATATAGGTCCCGCCAACCGTCGTTGTCGTAATCGCCGACCGCCACCCCCATCCCGTAGAACTGCAATCCGCCCAAACCGGCCGCCTCCGTGCAATCCACGAATCGACCGTCGCCCTCGTTCCGATACAACGCCAGCGTGCCGCGAAAAGCCGCCAAAGCCTCTTCTTCATGATGCCACGGCCAGGGGCAGCCGCTCACGAAGAGGATGTCCTGCCTCCCGTCGTTGTTGAAATCGAAGAACGCGCACCCTCCGCCGAGCGTCTCCGGGAGAAGTTTTTCCCCGTAGGCGCCGCTGAAATGGCGGAATCGAATCCCCGCCTCTTCCGTGATGTCGATGAACGGCACCAACGGCGGACGGACCGGGGAGGCCGCACGGAAGCTTGGGGCGGCCACGACGGGCCGTTCTAAAGGGCCGGATCGCCGCAGCCATAGCAAATATGCCGTCCCGGCCGCAATCCCTGCCACCGCCGCCGCCGTGACGACGGCCCGCACCATGATCCTCGCTCTCCGCGAGCGTGAGGATTTCAATTCAGGCTCAACAAGAGAATCGTCCATCGTCAGTTTTCGCCGGAGGAGGAAACCGCCGCGGCCTGGCGGTCTGCACGATCGCTCGCCGTCCCGCCGACAACGGGACGCAGCGGGTAAATCACCACGGCTTCAGCCGCCCGGTCGGCCTCCGGATAACGCCTTCGCGCAGCGGTCACAGCTCGATCGCGGGCGTTGTCGTCCACGCGATATTCCGCGTGCCGTTCGCGATGTCGCTCCGCCCTCTCCGTGTCCCCCAAGTAGCCGTAAATCAGGCTCAGGTTGTAATGGGCGGTGACGTTCTCCGGATCGAGACTCAACGTGCGTTCGAACCAGTCCGCGGCCTCCCGCAACAAAGTCGCCCGCTCTTCCTGTCGCTCACCGCTTCGCAAACGCCTGGCCATGTCAAACAACGTCTCTCCCAACACGTTGATCACCTCGTAGTCGCGGCGAAAATCGAAGCCGCGGGATTGCAAGTAGGCATCGGGCGGGCTGAGCACTTTTCGCAACGATCGGGCTGCCGCATCCAGGTTGCCTTGTTGGCGATCGATCAACGCCGAGAGCCAAGCGGCGGTCCACCAGGGGAAATCGGCTTCCTGCGATTGGACGGCCCGTTGCAAGGCGGCTACGGCCTCGTCCAGATTGCCTTCCACGAAATACGCCCTGCCCAAATTGAGCGCCCCCTCGTATCGCCCCAAAGCCTCGACCTTCCGAAAGGCCTCGGCGGCTTGGCGTAATTGCGTCTTTCCCCGCAAAAACAAGCCGATTCCGTAGTCGTTCCAGCGCTCCCACTCATCGGCGACCGGTTTCCCGGTGGAGTCCTCCCAGGCATGCCGGTCCGAATCCTGTGCGACGACGGGCAATTCGACGGAGTCTTCTGCGAGCACCGCAATGGGCAGATTGTTGCGATAATCCCGGCCCGGCTGTTGACCCGGCAGCAGACGCTCGCCCGGTTTCATCTGACCGGTGACGAATTCCATGAGATCGGCGCTGAACTTGCGGTAAAGAACGGCCGCCCTTACGGTCAGCCGCTTTCCCCCCCATTCCTGGGGCAGCTCGAGCCGATAGTGAACGACCGCGGCCGCGCCCGGCGGAATTTGATTGTCGTAAAGGGGAACAAAAATATCTTGGGGATTCCGCCTCACGATTCGGCGGCCTTGACGATCGAGCATGAAAATATTGATGAAATGACCGGCCGGATCGACCCGACCATCTTCCCCAATGCCGCCGCTCTCCAGCAGAAGGCCTTGCTGATCCTCCACGCGGAGATGCACCCACACCTCATTCGAATCCGCCGTACCCTGGGTGAATTGATGCCCGACCGCCAACGTTCGTACCACGACCTCCAGCAAATACGTATTTCCGGCAACCAGTTTCGGAACCCGCGGACGCAGCGGAGCCGACAATTCGCCGTCGATCGTATCCCCCGTTCTGATTCCGAATAAGTCGACCCGCAAGCAACCCCGCAAAAAATCTTCATGCAGCCGCATGATATCCTCCCGCCCGCGAAAGAACGGCAGGGCCGTATTCGCGCCGCGAAAGAGATGATCCCGGACCGCCAAGCCCGATACGCCCTCGTAATACTTGGCCCCGAAATCACCGGACGGCTCCGGCGGCATGTGGCACTCGGCACAATTCTCTTTCGCCGTCTGCGGGTAATAGAAGCTGCGAGCACCGTGTCCCGAGACACCGCTCAGCAGGAATGAGTCATAATGGTTTTGTCCGCGGAGAAACTTGTAGTCGTTCAAAGCCTCCGGAATGTGCACTTTGTGGCACACCGAGCAGAATTCAGCCGTCTTATGAAAGGGTTTGAGAAACGTCCGCTTATGGAATTCCGGCTTTGCCCGAATCAATTGATGGTTGACCCATTTCAGTAGGGGATCGTCGCTGAAGGCGAAGGGGTAATGGAGCGGCTCCTCGATGACGTAATCCGCATTTCCGCGAACCGAATTGATCTCCACAATGCCATGGCAGGCGGTACACGTCAGACCGGCGTGGGCCGTCGGGTCAGAGACGTCGTCGTAGTTGGGATCATCGAACAGCCCGCTGAAGAAAGGAACCGGATCGTGACAGCCCGCACACCACCTCGCGCGGCGGGGCGAGCCTTCACGCTCCATGGAGAACCGGCGCGTTTCTCGCACGGCCGCAAGGTACACCGGATTATTGAACGAGCTGAAGCGATGGGCGCTCTCCGACCATTGCCGGTGGACGTCGCCGTGGCAGTCCCGGCAGTAGCGGTCATCCATCAGCACCTCGGCCGGGATGAAACCGCCGTTCGCCGTCCGCGCCAGGGAAGGCTCGAAAAAGGCTTCGCCGTCTTGCGGCCGAACGACGCGCCAGCCGCGCGGATCGAAGGGGTGAGCCAACGCGAAGAACAATAGGAAACCCAGCGCCGCGGCAATCCACGTATAGTGTCCCCATCGGCTGCTTCGCTTGCCGGCCTTGCGATGCAAAAAATACCCCACCAGCAAAGCGGCTGAGGCCAACACGTGGGCCCAATGTACCACCGAACGAAGCTCGGGACCGCGAATGACCACTCCCACAGGTCGCCAAAGCAACAGCCCGCTGACGATCACCAAGACGCAAAGCGCCGCGGAGCCATAACCTAATCGCACTGCGCGAACGTTTTTGCTCTTCTTCCCCCTCGCGCTATGTACGAAGAGAAACCACGCGAGAGGGGCCAATAGCACCAGTCCCACGAGTAAATGGAGCAAGAAGGCAAACTGGTAAAAGTAGTTCTGAAGGGAGTGCTTGGTGAACCACTCCAACAGGGTGATTCCCAAAAGGTACAGGCTATTGCCGGCGATGAAAGCGAAAAGCCCGGCAACCAGTAGAAACAGGCTGCCGAGCCGGCCGTAGTTGATGCCCTGACCGTTGAGTCGCCTAATCATGACGCAAATTATTCATCCACGGATTGCGACAGATGTCGCTGGCTATATTTGCTATTATTCCTCGTTCCGACCAAATTGCAACGGATTTGCGCGGCACTTGCCCCAACCGACTCGGATTCCTCCATCGGCAGGGGACGGCGCTACGCCGTCACCATGAGTAACCCGATCGCGCGCTTTTGGCCGGGGATATTTCGCGCCGCGCATCCACAACCGAATGCCGACGATTGTGGGCTGCTTGCTGGGTAACACGGAAGAAACCGAAAGTTCGAAACCTTTCCCTCAGGGGAGATTCGTGTCTCCCGCGAATGGGATTGAGCTATGCTGCCGATGATGCCGCGTCTGCGACCGGCGGATCGCCGATCAACGAGGTTGGTTGGCGGCAAGCGGCTTCAGTCCAACTTGCTCGGCCCGCGGAAAAGGATCTTTCTCCACCATTTTCTCGAAGTCACTGTCCGCCGCAAAAAATCGAAGGCGGCTGGACGGCGTCAAGAACTGACCGCTCACGAAGCCCGCGCAACCGGTCGCAAAGATGAGTGCGGAAGCGACCAAACCCAGCGAGAACACTCGGTTGACTAGCGCGCTCACGGCCATGATCCTCTTTCCGTTTTCACTCGGCTGGGTCGCCGAGAACCCTCCGCCCGGGGGTTCATTCTTCCCACGAATCGCGCCCCGGCAATTCGAAACCTTTTGCTATGGCCTAGGGCTTTCCAGCTTCATCCAGTCCTGGACCGTCTCCACTTTGGGGGGGCCGTTCTGCGAGGTCATTGCACAGCCCGCGAGGATGCACAACAAGAACGCCACCGCCGCCGTGCCCCAAACACCGATCCAAAGTTCCCTTGGCCGCGTCGTCAGCTTGAACATGAACTTTTTGCACTCCGCGGAAACCGGATTGGTAAATTTGGGACTGCCGGAATCCTCACGGCCTGACCGGCTCCAGCGCCATCCAATCACGAACGGTTTCGACCCGCTGCGGTTCCTTTTTCTTGAAAAGCCCGAAGAACGAGGATTCCTGTTTGGCGGGCTTCTTCGGTTGCGGCGGATTGGGATTGTAATAGCCCGACGACTTCGGCTCCTCTTTGGCCCCGCCGAAGAATCCTTTGATGCCGTCGGCGGCCTTGCGGGTACCGTTCGCCAAAGCTTCCAACGGATTGGGAAGCTTGGGCAATCGAAATCCTCCGGATGCTTCGGCGGAGCTTCCGGAGACGGAACTCTTGGACGTCGGCCAGGCATGGGCCAAGTTGCTCCACGCCATCGGCACGGCAACGCTCAAGCACAACACCAAGACGAAATACCTCTTGCCCTTGCTGTTCACGGCGCGACCATCTCCCTTACGCGGACCTCGTCAGCGGCTGTCCCATCCCCGGCCGCGAGCTGTGGCATCGACCAGGGCCCACACTCCCGATCGACTGTCGAAATTGCGGCCGAAAACGAGAGCATGGATACAGAAAAGTGCGATCGGAATCCAGACCGATTCCAGGCAGCGGGCATGGCGCTACCGACGGCAATTGTAGCCAGAGATCGGCCCGGACGAGGCCGGGAACACGCCCAAGCCCTCACCGAACGGGCAGGGCTTCGGAGTCGGCACGCATCCCCGGCAATGCGATTGCATCTGGAATGGTCGCACGGCAAGAGGAGATCGGACGGTGCGGGGTGCAGCCCGAAACTTCAGGCTTCCTGCTGTAGCACGTCGCCGTCGGGCAGGGTTCCCTCGCCGTTTCCGCCGTTGACGATATCGATCAACCAACGATTCACGTCCGCCAACATCTCGGTGGACAATTCCCGACCGCAGGGATACTGTCTGAGGACGATGTTGATGCCGACCGCGTGGAGGAATCCCAAATCTTGGGCCGCATGAGCGGGGGTGTACTCGTCATCGTCGCGCCCCACGGAAATCATGACGGGCACCTCGCGCACGCCGAAATAGTCGGCCAAGGGCCGCATTCCCCGCGGAGCCGGCCCGCAGAGGGAGATCGCTCCCGCGAACCGCCGTGGACGCCGCCATGCCAATCGCAGGGCCATCGTTCCTCCGCTCCCGAACCCGGCGAGGAATACTCGGTGGCGGGCGATGCGAAAACGCCGTAACGAACCGCTGATGGCGTCGTCCACGCGACGCTCGGCTTCCTCGATGCACTCCGGGGTTTGCGGCCAATCCCATCCGGCGTTGCCCGTCGCGTCCACGGCGAAACCACGCGGCGCCACCGCCACGAAGTTCTGCAAATTGACCAGCGGCATGACGTACAGCAATTGCCGTTCATCACAGCCGCCGTGTCCATGCAACCAAATCAACAGCGGATAAGCGTAATTCGGCTCGTAATGCAGCGGCGCCAGAACCGTCCTAGCATGGTGCCCCGGCGTCGCGAATCGCTCTCTCGCGAGAGCAGCGTCCTCCGAGAAAAGGGGTTCTGAAAACGACTCCGCGGACGACATCTTGGACAGAGCGCGACGATCCATGGACAGATTCGCTTCCCAATCCTTAATGGCCAAACACCAAGCAGGAAAAACAGCCCGGCGATCGAACACGTGCGGCATTCCACCGACTGCGACGCGACGCCTGAATCAACGATTAGAAACGGTTCGACACGCAAAATCTCGCTCGCGATCTTGCCGGACGGCGAGTTGCCCGGGCCGAGTATTCAAGACTGTACCCCAACACCCGGCGACCTGTCAACCGTACTTGCGGCATCGCGGCAGCGAGCAAAATTCACGCCGCGCCCGCACGTGACGACGTTTTCTTGCGCGGCCTTTGCGGCGACCCGTCGCTCGCCGACGTCCGGTCGGCAGCCGTTTTCGCCGTTTCCCCGCATCGACGCGGTAACACCATACGGAAACGGCCCGCCGCATTTCGATCGCGCAGCGGGCCGCCTGCATGCACTGCCTTCCATGCAATCGCGATCGACTCTTTCAACGGATTGCGCGGCGAGGCAAATCCGGTCCCTACGACCGGACCAATTTGTTCATGGTTTGCACCAGCCCCTTGACTGCCTCAACGCTCTTGCGGAATGCGGCTTCCTCATCGGGTAACATTGCCAACTCGATGATCTTCTCCACGCCTTCTTTTCCGAGGATGACGGGCACGCCGATGTAGTAGCCGCCCACGCCGTACTCCCGGTCGCAATAGGCGGCGCAGGGGAGGAGACGCTTCTTGTCTTTCACGATGGCCTCCACCATTTGCGCCGTGGCGGCGGCGGGGGCGTAGTAGGCACTTCCCTTTTGGAGCAACTTCACGATTTCGGCGCCGCCGTCTCGCGTACGCTGCGTGATCGCGTCCAGCTTTTCCTTGGAAAGCAACTGCGTGAGGGGTATTCCGCCCACCGAACTGCAACTGGCCAGCGGTACCATGGTGTCCCCATGCCCGCCCAGCAACATCGCCGCGACATCCTCCACGCTGACCCCCAGCTCCATCGCGACGAAGGTCCGAAACCGCGCGGTATCCAACACGCCGGCCTGGCCCATGACGCGGTACGGGGGAAAGCTCGTGACCTGCCAAACGCGTTGCACCATGGCGTCCAAGGGATTGCTGACCACGATGATGATGGCATGAGGACTGGTCTTCTTGATTTGTTCGGCCACCCCGCCTACGATCTTGGCGTTCGTGGCGAGCAAGTCGTCCCGACTCATCCCCGGCTTACGAGGGATTCCCGCCGTAATCACGACAATGTCGCTATTCGCCGTGTCCGCGTAATCGACGGTGCCGCGAATGTCGGCATCGAAACCCATGATGGGAGAGGCTTGCATCAGGTCCAAGGCCTTGCCCTTGGGCATGTCGCCCGCCTCCGGGATATCCAAGAGCACGATATCTCCCAACTCCAACGACGCGCACCAGTGCGCCGTGGTGGCCCCGACGTTTCCCGCTCCAATGATGGAAATCTTGGCACGTTTCATCGGATCGTCGTTCCTTTCTCAAGTTCTTCCCGTAATGAATGCTTCCCAGTCCGCCGCCGAGCCGTCTCGCTCGACGCATCGCGGTCAAGTGACGCCGTACCGGCAACGTCTCGTGTTCCACGACGTTGGCGATCCCTCCCGGGAGCTTGTTATTTTTGCCCACTCGTCGGGAAAAGGAAAGTCCGCGAACGGCCCGGCTCGCCCGCCCCTTGTGAGCCGCCTCGCAAAAGGCCAAGATGAGAAGGATTATGAGAAGGATTAGACGTGGAGCGGCGGCGCTTTGACTCGGAAAGCCGCCCCGACTTACGACGCGGCGGTGGACGCCCGGGCATCTCACGGAGAGCTTTCCCCCATGAACATCCAAGAAGTGGTATCGCAATTGAAGGAAGAGCGCGGCGGTCGCATCGTGATGATGGTCGCCGACGGTCTGGGCGGCCTCCCCCTGACGCCCGAGGGGCCGACCGAACTGGAAGCGGCCCAAACCCCCAATCTAGATCGCCTCGCCAAACGGGGAGTATGCGGGTTGATGACGCCCATCAAGCCCGGCATCACGCCGGGAAGCGGGCCGGGACATCTCGGCCTGTTCGGCTACGATCCGCTCCGGTACGTGATCGGCCGCGGCGTATTGGAAGCCACCGGCATCGGCTTTGCCGTCGGCCCCAAGGACGTCGCCATTCGCTGCAATTTCTGCACGCTGGACGCCGAGGGGAAGATCACGGATCGCCGAGCCGGCCGGATCGCGAGTGAAGAAAGCGCCGCCGTGGTCGCCACCCTACGTGCCATCCGGATTCCCGGCGTCGAAATCTTCGTGGAACCGGTGAAGGAACACCGTTTCGTGGTCGTATTTCGCGGAGAAGGACTGGGGGCCGATGTCGCCGACACCGATCCGCAAGTGGTCGGAAAACCGCCTCTGGACCCCGTTCCGCACGACGAAGCCTCGCGCAAAACCGCCGAGATCGCCAAAGAGTTCGTCGCCCAGGCCCGCAAAATCCTGGCCTCGCAGCCTAAAGCCAACGGTTTGACCATGCGAGGGTTTTCGAAGCGGCCTCATCTCCCCAGCTACCGAGAAGCCTACGGCCTGAAGGCGGCGGCCATCGCGGTCTATCCCATGTACAAAGGCCTGGCCAGTCTGGTGGGCATGGATCTGCTGGGACAATCGGCCACCCTCGAAGAAGAGATCGACGTCTTGGAGAAGGCGTGGAAAGAGACCGACTACGACTTCTTCTTCGTCCATTTCAAGTACACCGACAGCCGCGGCGAAGACGGCGACTTCGATGCCAAGGTCAAGATGATCGAAACGTTCGACTCCGTCTTTCCACGCGTCGAGGCCTTGCGCCCCGACGTCCTGATCGTGACCGGCGATCACAGCACCCCCGCCAAAATGAAAAGCCACAGTTGGCATCCGGTGCCGACGCTCCTGGTAGCGGATAGCTGCCGCCCCGACGCGGCCCAAGCCTTCAGCGAAAAGGCCTGTCTCCAAGGCGGATTGGGGCACTTCGAGGCCGTTTACTTGATGCCGCTCGCCTTGGCCCACGCGGGCAGGCTCGCCAAGTTCGGCGCGTAAACTGCGGCGCCCGGCCGCTTGTCGCTTCGTAGGCGCCGATCTGCCTCCTGCCGGCCGCGGCCGGATAAGAGGAAACGATTCGATCCGTTGACGCCCAACGGCCCACTTGCCGCAACGGTTACCGGATCAATCGTGCGTTGAGCCAGTCCACGTAATCCAGCTCGTCGGCCCGCGGACCGAACTCCACGATCAAATCCAAACGTTCGGCGTTCACCACGTCGAGACTGACACGGGCGGGCGCCGACGTCGTCCGTAGCGTGTCCGTCCGCCAGACGGTCGATCCGTTTACCAAAATGCGGCAAGCGGCATCGCCTCGCCCCCGCGCGGCGTCGTCCATCACCACCTCGGCGCAGAACGTCCGAAACTGTTTGGCCAAGTCGTAGGTAGCGCGGCACGCGCTGTAAGTCCCCAATCCTTTCAGATACAGCGCCCCGCCGCTCCGTAAATACGCCCCGCGCGGCGTCCGGTCTCGGCCTAGCGGTTGAGGGTACGTCAAATAGGGTACATGCACGTATTCCGTAGGAGCACGATCCGATAGGTAAATCACACGTCCGCCGAACGCGTGCAGATACTTCACCGCCGCCACGAAATCCCATGTCTCCGGTTGCGTCGCCCGTTCTGCCAAACGGATCCGATGGAGCGACTCCGTCCCGGAGGCCTTTCCCGCTTGAAGCTCGATATTCAACGGATATCTGCCGTTCAACGGTTCGCGGACGATCAGTCGCGAACCATCCTCCAGCCCCAGCGCCGCCGAACCGGAAGCGAATCGCGGAACTCCGGACCCGCGGAACCCCACAGCCGCGATGCGAGATGCCGGCACGTCAACCGAGCCGAAATCACTCAGAATCCGAACGGCGGACGCATCTCCCTGAAGGACGCGTCCCCGAAGTTCATCGCCGTTGGTAAAGATCACGCGATCGTACTCGCCGTTTCCCGCAGCGATGCGATCCAGCAAACGATCTCTCGCGAGCCCCGAAGACGGTGCCGCGACCATAAGACCGGCCAACTGCTCGCTCGGCACTCGCAAGTCGCCGATCCGGGCGTGGCGCCAACGAAGCACACCTTTTTCCCAGCCCTGCCAACTGCCGCTTAGCAACGTGCCATCGACGAAATAGAGGTAATTCCCGCCCGGCTGAAGATCGGGGCACGTTCCCCAACTCACCAAGTCATGGATGCTTTTCGTGCGGATTCGCGATTCGGGTGCGTCGGCCTCGGGAATCAGCAAACGGATCTCGCCCGCGGGATCGAAACCTGCCAGACCTGCTCGCGACGGCGCTTCGTCGACCAAAAGGCAGGGCGCGATTTCCATGCCTTCCTCCGGAGAGTGACTACTTCCGGAAAAAGCGGAGCTGTAAACGGCTCCACGACCGCCCGTCACCAACATGGCCAGAACTCCGGCGACGGCAGTCCGGCGCGAGCAAGGATTCCCCTCGCTCGTCGAGCAACGCCTCTTTGCCGCGAGACGACTCCCAGCCATCAGGACATGACTCCTTGCAATCCGGTTTGCGTAACATCCGTCATGCGCGTATTCCCGGGATCGAGCGGCATCCGGACTTTTCCATTCAACGTTCAAAGATCGGCAAATAGCCGTTCGGGACCTGGAGGATCAGGCACGCCATGGCGGTGCCGTATTCGGGAGAAATGGGGTCGGCCCAAGAGCCGTCGGGGGATTGGCGGCGAATCAATTCATCGCGAATGGCCGGATAATAGCGAATCCACGCATCGCCCCCGCGTTGCCACATGGCTTGCACGGCGTAATAGTGCCCATAGAAATAATACGGTTCCTGCCGGATGACCCCCGGCTGCGGCACGAAGTCGAGCAAGTATCGAATACCGTTTTCGACTTCCGATCCCTCGTAGATTCCCGCCGAGAAGAGGGCCATCATGCCGGCGGCCGATCGGGCGAAACCGCTCTCGCCGGGAGTCAGCATGTAGCGGAAACCGCCGTCCGGATTCTGCGACCTCCGCACATAATCGATACACCGATCGACGGTCTCCTTGGGGACGTGCAAGCCGGCATTCCGTGCCGCCCGGAGGGCCATGATCTGACAGACCGTCACGGAAATATCGGCATCCAGCTTCTGCGGCTGATAGCGCCAACCGCCCTCGGCATTCTGCGTGTTCACGATCAAATTCGTCGCGGCGGCCAGTTTTTCGCGCAGCTCCGGCCGGGGTGTCGATCCAAGGCACTCCGCCAGGAACAGAGCGGCGAATCCATGTTCGTACATCGGGCCGCGGCTGGCTGAAGGCGCGTTTAGAATCAGGCCGTTTTCCCGACACTGGTCGAGGATGTATCGCATGGCCCTATCCGTCACGTCCCCGTGCGGGCCGCGGTTGGGGAGACTACCCTCCGCCAGAAAGGCCATGCCGACTAAAGCCGTCACCGCCACATTGCCCCGATATGCGCCGCTGCCGAAAGATCCGTCCTCTCGCTGACGAGCGGCTAAATACTTCAGACCGCCCGCCACGGCCCGTTCCGCCGCAGGAGTCATCATGCCCGCCGCCGCAGCTTCGGCCACGTCGGCGTTACCGGCGAGTTCAGCCCGCGCCGAAGCCCCCGCACCCAACACCACGGCCAGAATCCCCACCATCCGCCACAAGACGGGTCGTCTCCGGCCACGGGTGCGACCAAGTACTCGCTCGGCCCTCGGGAGAATTCTCCCCTCGATCGACCGCGGCAGAGACAGGTCCGATATCCGTCCGGCGACCCTTCGCGTTGTCATTGCCGCCCCTCCGTCTTCGGCAACGTCATCGGCGCTCGCGGGACGGTCATGATGCGGTCCTTCCCGCTCGCGGCGCGCCCTTCCGACAAACGTCGAAAATAGGCTTCGATCATTGGGCGATACTTAGGGAGGAAGGACTCGGCCCCACGCTGCATGAGGATGTCTCGCTCCCGCTGCGGCAGTTCACCCCAAATCCGTTGCAGGACCATCCGCAGATCTTCCGCCGAGCTTTCGCCGCCGCCTTGAGTTTCTCCCCGGCCCGGTTGATTCTCCCCCGGCCTCGCGGCGGTCGCGGAATCATCCGCTTCTTCGGACGATGGCATCGGCGGGGTTTGGGATTGCCGGGCGGAAGCCGAAGCAGACGCCGAAGCCCCTTCCGCCTGGCGAATCAATTCTTCCAAACGTTTCACCACGTTTTGTTGCAATTGACGTGTACCCGGCCCCGTGTCGCCGCTATTGAGTCTCTTTTCGCTTTCTTCCATCCACTGGAGGACTTCGGCAAGCGGATCTCGGGGCTGCTCGGAGGCCGTGCTGGAACGGGTACCGGAATCCGCACTCCGCTCCGCCGCGGGCGTCGTTTCCATCGTAGCCGCAAAGCCACAGCTTAGGATGAACCGTTCCATGCTGCCGGAAATCAAACCCAGGCAAATCGTCAGATGCACGACGGCCCCCACGAACAAGACCACCTCATCTCGGAGATGCCTCCGTTTTGGGGTGATTCTCGCAGCTCCCGGCTGCCTCGGGCGTCGTGAATTTGCTGCGGTCATGGTGTCAGTAAATCCTCCAAACTGCCCGGCGAACTTGGCGGGATCAACGCGGGCGGCTCACGCGGCGTCGCTCGGAGAGCGGCCTCACCGGGTTGCGACGGCTCCGGTCCCTCGAGGAGTAACTCCAACATGCGACGCAACTGCGATTGCCGTCGGCTCAGGCGGGCAAGCTCGGCCGCCGCCTGCCCGGCGGCATCATTGCGCCGCCTCGCCTCCAATTCTTCCGTCCGCCGCAGCAGATCCGATTGCAATTCGCGCACCAATTTGAGTTCCGCCAACATCCGTTGAGCTTGTCGCGCCAACTCCGGATCGACCGGCTGCCCGGACTGTCCTTCCGGTCCCCCCTGCCCTCCGCCCGGCGATTCCGGTTCCGAAATCGCACGATCGGCCAGCGATTCCGCAACCTTTTCGAGAGCCGCCGCCGCTTGATCCTGAAGGGTCACGGTCGTTTCGTCGAACAGTCGGCGTTCCAGTCTTTGAGCCGCGGACTCCATCGCGGCCTCGGCTTCCTCCAGGATGAAGGTCGCAATCGGCCGGTCCACCCACCGGCTGCGGAGATCCGCCGCCTCCGCGGCCAAACTCCGTTGACGCTCGTGAACCGTAGCATCCGCCCTGTCACCGGATGCCAGTTCTCTGGTCTCTTCCATCAACTCCTTTTGCCTCGCGGCAAGTCCGCGCAAGATTTCCAATTGCAGCCGAATCTCGGCGGCGGATTGCCTGAGGGACTCCCGCGCCATGCGTTGCGTCAAATCGGCGAGGGCGCGACGCAGTTCGGCCTCCGCATTCCGGGCCGCCGCCGCGGCGCTCTCCGCGTCCGCCTCGCGCGCGGCATCCGCGGCGCGATTCATGGCACGGGCTGCTTCGGCGGAAGCGTCAGCGGCCGATGCCGCGTTGCCCGATCGCAACTGTTGAGCTATCGCCTCGGCCGCCGCAGCGTCCACCGCCTGACGCGCGCTGAGCTCTTGCCAGATTTCCGGTCGTTTCTCTCCCGATTGCAGCCGGCTCTCCAGTTCGGCCTGCCACTTCGATTGTCGGCCTATCAATTCCTCCAGTTTGCTTGCGGCTTCCCGCCAAACCTCCGCACCATTTTGCGAGATCCCTCCCTCTGAAAACCGCCCGAGCAATTCCCGCAAGTCGGCGATCACCTCCCGTTGCGTTTGCAGTCCTTGGCTCAATCGGTTGTCGTCGACCGCCGCCGCGGCCGTTCGCATGCGAGCCCCAATCGCCGCATCCTTGGCGCGATCCACGATATCACGGAATTGCCGCAAGTCCGGCCTATCGGTGTTGCTTTCGGCCGGCGGCGACCGGTCGACGTCTTCCTCCCCCGCCGACAGGGAACCATCCCTTGGTTCATCCCTGCGGTCCGCGGCATCGGCGGCGGGGCGAGCCGCAGCCGCAGTTTCCTCCATCAGGCGATCAAACTCGGCGGCCAAGGCCGACTGTTCCTGCGCGGCATCGCGCAAGCCCTCCAATTCTTTCGGCGACAAGGCTTCGCGCGACCGGCCCACGGTTTGCTGCCCCAAACGCAGCACCCGTTCCGCCAGGGCCTCCTGCCGCTGCACGATGTCTTCCAACCGCCGACGAAGCTCGAATTGTCGGCGTAACACTCCCCAGCTTTCCAGAATCCTTCGCAGCTCTCGTTCCATAATTTGCTGATGCCCGAGCACTTGCTCCAAGACACTCACGACCCGATTCGCGGCTTGTTCGTCAAGGTGAATTCCTTGGGAATCGGCAGCCGCATTCTCGCTGAGAAGGCTCCTCAAGCTCTTGACCGCCTGGGTCAGCCCTTGTTCGGCGGCCTCGCCGTGTTCTTGCTCGAGCCTGCGGAGCGACTCCGCCAACTCTTCCAACCGACGCACATCGGGATGTGCGCCCAAGCCGCCGACCACCAACTCCTGCACGATCCGGCCGATATCCGCCGGCAACCCCACGGCGGGATCGCCCAGGGCTTGTCCGATCCGGCGTTGGGACAGTTCCACCGCCGCCAACGTCTCGGCATCCAGTCGGGCCAAGGGAGCGGACGACGACACGCGCCCTTGCCAGGAACGCACGTCTCCCAGTGCTTGGCGTTGAAGGTCCAATAGTTGCGAGAGCTGAGCCAAGATTCGGTTCCGATCCGTCGCCGTCAGATCCAACAATTGTCGCACATCCACGATGCGCAACGCGACCGGAGCGCTTTCCGCCGTTTGCCCGGCGTAATCCTCCGCTACCGCTCGCACCTCGATGGTCATTCCCGCAGTGGCGTTGATCTCGGCTTGGTTCAAAGCGGCGCGAAGCGACCGCGATTCGCCCCACTTCTCCCATTCCGACATTCGTTCCTCCCGCTGGGGAGACGGCACGGTCCCCTGGTAAACGGTCCGCGGCGGAAACTCCGCAGGAACGGCCGGGTCCGCGCAGATGTATTGAACGCTCCGCAGCGCGAGGTCGTCTCGAGCCGTGAGTAGCAGCGGCACCTCGGCCTCAGGGGTGGTGTAACGAATTCGCCCTGCGGTCTCCAGCCAGGCGGTCGGCGGTTTGTCGACGACGGCCCGAATCTCCCAGCGGGGCGGGTCGGGGTTCCTCGTCCCGTCGGCAGCCTCCACGAAGAGCCGGTAACTGCCCGACTCCCGCACCAACCACGGCGAGGATGCGTCCCGGGCGGCGGTCTCCGGTGAGTGAACACCCTGCGTGGTCGCACTCTCGGACTGCGAACCGTCCGGCTTTTCGGGGGCCAAGGCGAAGGAGCGACCGTCGCGGCCGATCGCCAAATCGAATCGTTCGCCGCTGGAGACCTCAATGGTCACTTTGCTCAAGGTTCGATCCGCTCGTCCTTGGGGCAGAACTCTCGTGCCCACCAAGGCCTTGATCGCGCCGTCGCTGGTTTCGTCCGGCCAGCCCGTGTATTCCGGTGGAACGAGCCGCAACGACCATTGCACGATTCGCGGTGCTTCCACCACCGTAACCTTGTGCCATTCGCCGTTGACATCGTCACCGCCGCGGATGCGGAAGGCGAAGGAAGAGCGGACGTTTTCCCGCCGGTGCCTTGCCGTCGCTCCCAGTCGTTCCATGGCATACGACTCCTCCGGAAGCGTGTCACTCTCGATCCAGCGGTAGTCGATGGTCACATCGTCCGGCAATCGTCCCGACGCCTCTTTCACCAAAACCTCAAACGTGGAACCTTTGGCCACGCGATCGCTGTACGATTCCACCTCCAAATGAGTCCGTTGCGGCCAGGGAAGATGCAGAAAAGGGTTCAGGAGGCGTGCTGCGGCCGTTCCGGTCGCAACGGGATTCGCCCAAGCCAATGCGGATAGCACAAGGACGGCCGCCGCAGCCAAACCGAGCGCCGACCACATTTCCCGCCAGGGTAACGGCCACGGCGGCGGGCCGGATTGCAGCAACAATTCGGCCTCTTGCAGGGCGGCGGCTCGCAAGGCCGCGGATTCCTCCCCGAGATCCCCCTCCGCTGCGTCATCCCCGGAGACGAGCCCGGCGAATTCCACCGCCGCGGCCAGTTTACCGCGAAAGCCGGGAAATACTTTTTCAGCCCAAATCGCGAGAGCGACCGGTTGGATGGACGACGCCAGGACCGGCAGTAGCCAACGCCGCATGCTTTCACCCGCAACCGCCAGCCACATACCGGTCAGCAGGAAACGCATTCCGCTTTCGCGAAAACGCAAAAGATAGTCCGTCGCGCCCAAGACCAGCCCCGCGACGATCACGAGAAAGAGCGTCCAGCCGCCGGCGCGCAGGATCGCTACCCGTCTGAGACGGCGACGCAGAGTCTCGATTTCTCGAATCAGCCGTTCGCCCATGCATTTCCCGCGGCGGTCGCGCCGAAAGGGAATTCAACTACCTACCGGAGGCCTCTCGCCGGCCGCCACGCACCCGAAGGCCCCCGCGACGACAAGCGGTGAAGCAGCACTTGCACTCCTTGTCCATTCTACGCCAGGCCGCGCAACTTTCGGATCAACCATTCGCACGTCAGAAGCCCGAACAAGAGCACGAGAATACCCGGCCGGTTCCAAAGGGTGACGGGCGGCAACCGCTCCACAGCGACGGATTGCCCGGTGGGGAGCGCGCGGCTCAACTGCGATAGTTGCCAGGGGCGACAAAAAGCCCCTCCCGTCGTGTTCGCCGCCTCCTTCATTCCGGCAAAATCCGGCTCCGGCTCCTCCATTTCCCTCTTCGGAGGCTCGACCTCGAAGTTTGCCGTCGGTAAAGGCTCGGAGACGATCGGTTCGGCGAGCCATACGCGATATTGTCCCGGCAAGAGATCCTCCGCTCTGCCCTCGAAGACATGACCGGTCACACCGCGGCGTTCCAGACGCAATTGGGATCGGGCCGCGCCGTCGCGTTCCAGAAGGACCGTCACCGAGTCGGGCGGGACCGGAGTCCCTTCGCCGGGGCGGAAAACAGCACGCAAAATTACCGGCTCGCCGGGAGGATACACGCGCTGATTGCTTTCCAATGTGGTCCTCCGTTCGCGTTCCAACTTCCCCCGGGCCAAGAATCTCAACGTCTGAATCCAGTAGCGACTAAAGCCGGCCTGACCGCCGCGGTAGCGCCATCGCCACGTCTCGTCGATCGCGTGGAAAAGCACTCTGCCGCCGCCCGCGTATTGGAATACGATGAGCGGCACGGGGTCTCCATTCCAACGGCGTTCCGATCCATGGGCGGCCAATACCCGCGCGCCCGGCTTGAGTTCGCCGACCGGCGCATACCAATACAAATCGGGTAACGACTCCCAAAGCGCCGCGTTCTGACGAGGGTCCAGCGCCAATTGCATGCCCGGGCTTCCCATCCCTATTTCGGTGGGCACTACTCGCAGCGGTCCGGGCTTGCCTGCCGGACCAGCGGGCCGAACCTGGTCGCTCTCGAACGGAAACAGTGCCGCCAAGGGAGTTTCCCGAAAGCCCGCCGGCATGAATTGCTCGCCGGCGATGAAAAGCACGGCGCCGGACTTCGCCGGATCGCGAACAAACTCCGCGATGTCCTCCAAGGTGGATCGGGGAAACAAAGCGGGATCGACGTCGCCCAGCATGATCACGTCGTACCGCCGTAACTCATCGCGACGCATCGGTACGCCCGGCAATACGTTCTTGGCGTCCGAGGCATATTCCGGATCCGCCGACTGCAAGACGCAATCCAAGGACACGCTCGGCTCGCGCAACAAGAGATTGCGGAGATAGCGGTATTCGAATCGCGGCATGCCCTCGACGTACAGGACTCGGATCGGCTCGTCCAGCACGCGTATCGACCGCCGCAGCACATTGTTTTCCTCACGCAACTCCCCGGCCTGAAGCGGCGTCTCCACCCGCAAGTCCAGCGTGCCCACCCGGTCCGCCTGAAATGCCAAGCGAACGCTTTCGGCGAAGGAATCGCCTTGTACGGTGACCACGGTAGAAGCCAACGTAGCGTCGGCCGACTCGTCCACGATGCGAATCGGCACCGCCTGCCCCGAATAACCGTCGGCGACGATGCGGACGTCGGCGAAGACGACATCGTGAAGGAAGACGGTATCATCCATGCGAAGATCGCTCAAACGGATATCGCGATCGGCCCCCGGGCTGCCCACCCCCACGAAGAACAACGGCGTTCCACGCCGCTTCAATTCGGCCGCCGTCTCCTTCCAATCCGGTCCTTCGTTACAAACCCCGTCGGAAAAAACGACTACCGCCGCGGGCGGCGATCCGCGGAGCGCATCCAGCGAGGCGAGCACGGCCTCTCCAAGCGGCGAGGTTTCGCGAACAGGCTGCACCTCCGGCAGCTTCCCTTGCGGATCGGCGGGATTCCAGTCGAAACCGCGGCCGCCATCCAAAAAGAAGACGCGGACTCGATATCCCCGGCTCCACTGAGCCACCGGCTCCGGCGGCGCCGAGAGAATTCGCCGGACGATCTCGAATCGCGCGGGCTTGCTCGCCAAGCCGGGAAATGCACGATCCAGCGATTCTCTTTCCGTCTTGGAATACCGGTCCTGGAGCGTCATGCTGGCCGAGTCATCCCATATCACCGCCAAGAAGGGCAAGCCGGTCCGCTCAATCATCAAAGTCCATTGCCCCAGCATTGCCAGGACGACCGCCGCAATCGCCAAACGAATCGCGATCAAACCGGCCCGGCCCGCGGGCGAAATATCGCCTTCCTCCCGGCGGTAGAGCCGAACGACGAGAATTACCAAGACGATAATTACCACAACGGTGACCCACACGGGCCACGGCCAGTGCGCGATGAGCTTGACCGCGACGCCTTCGCCCGGCGCAGTCCCTGCCCCCATCCAGCGTTGCAGCCAAAATGGAACGTCCATCTTCGACCGTTCTCTAATGCGCCGGTATTCCCGCTTTCAACCCGACCTTACGGCCAACATCATTTCGAGCACCAAGAGCAACAAGGCGAGTTGGAGCAACCACTGCGCGCCCGGGTTGTAACCGGCGACGGCCTCCCCGGTCGCCGGCCGCCGGTCCGTGCCGCTCCGCATCTCGACCGGCACGCCGGGCAGCACCCGATCGGGGAACTCCTCGGGCGACCAACCGGCCGGATCGCTCTCTTCGGCGGGCGGATTGACGGCGAATCCACTCGGCATACCTCGTTCGGCGACGCCGGAAGGCCGCAAGTCCGCGCGGTAAAATCCCGCCCGCGCCGTACCGTCGAAATTCCAGCGCAACATGGCCTTTTCCACCGCGGCGCCGCGACGGATCCGTTGACCGTCCGGAGTCACGATCTCGACGTCGACCGATCCGGAGAGGTTTTTCAAATCGCGCACTTCGCCGATCGTGTCACCTACCGTCACGTTGCGCCGCGCCTGAGTCGGTTCCAATAGGAATTCCAACATCTCTTGGATCATGGGCACGTAGTCGGTCCACGTCGGAAATGCCGTCCAAGTCGCATCCGCGGTGGTCGCCGTCACAATTACCCGGCCGGCCGCGACGGCCTCCGTCACGATCAGCGGATCGCCGTTATCCAAAGCCAAGGCCGTCTCCGCATTCGAATCCGAAATCTTTTCCAAGCGATAATAGGCGCGTACGGGGGTCGTCAACAATCCGGCCGATTCCTGCCCTTGAAACGCCCGTAACAGGGGATGGCGGTAACCGAGAGGGTCGTTCGAAGCGGCATCGCGCCGAATGACGGGTCCCAAACGCGCCGGCAAGATGCGCCCTGCTCCCCCCTGCCCCGCCGCCAGGACCCGATTGTAATTCTCCGCGCGCACGCGCTCTCCCAGAAAGAAAGCCACGCCGCCGCCCCGTTTCAGAAAGGCGGATAATCGAGCCGCTTCGGATTCGGTAAACTCCGCAACATCGCAAAAGAACACGGCATCGAACGGCAGCAGGTCCGTTTCATCGAAGGCCGCTTCGCTCACCGTCTCGACGGCCACGCGCCGAAATCCCTCCTCTTCACTCGGCTGTAGCGCGAGACGCAGATAGTCGGAGGCACCTTGAAACGGCACATTCGAAGGCCGGCCGTCGACGCACAAGACTTGCACGGCCGGCCGTACCGGCACGACGAAGCGCCGCGCGTCATCCCCTTTCAACGCATCCGGCGAAATCCTCACCTCGACCTCGTGCTCCCCCGGACTATCGAAGCGGTAGCTGAGCATCGCCTCCCCCCGCCGTTCACCGTTCCAAGGGAGGAGCGATTCGCGAACCAACTTGCCGTCGAGGAACCATTGGACGGAAACGGGGGCAACAAGATCCGATCCATAGCGACGAAAGACGGCCCGCCAGGCAGCCTCCTCGCCCACCGTCATCCCCCCTGATTCCAGCTCCAAATCCGTCACCGCCGCGTTGTCCTGCCACTCGCCGGAAGAGACGGACAACACGGCGAGGCGAGCCGTTTCCGCAAGGAGCCGTGCTTCGCGCTGAAGTGTCGCGGTCGCGGGCACGGGGGCCGTCCCCGCGGCCGCCGGCCACGATGCCCGTTGCAAATCCGTCAGCAAGAGCACTTCGAATTGAAGGGGCCGGGACGCCTCCTGCCGCGCCGCGGTGATCAATTCCCGGCACCGCGCCAAGGCCGCGGCCCAGTCGGCCCGGCCGTCCGTCGGTTGCAATCGCTGAAGTTCCTCGCGAAATGCGCGCCGGTCGAAGATCGGCCCGGCGAGGGCGAGATCGGGAACGCCCGCCGCGAGAATCACGGAAAAGGCATCCCCCGGGGCGGCTGATTCCACTTGCCGCCCCACGGCGGCCTTGGCGGCTTCGAAGCGCGTTGTTCCTCCTTCTTCCGCCGACATGGACAAGGAAGCGTCGATCACGAAGATGCGATGAGTCCGCAACGTCGCGGGAGATCCGGCGGGAAGCCCCC
>Ga0067045_1028227_pt1 | contig 39013 bp, 38 predicted proteins | sample TerdegcTABiofilm_FD_59184 | JGI IMG/M metagenome (GOLD analysis project Ga0067045, IMG submission 59184) | Combined Assembly of (Gp0054472, Gp0054536) Wastewater bioreactor microbial communities from Singapore -Terephthalate degrading... | reverse complement strand
ACATAACCGCTGGAGGTGGTGGTCTTGTCGAAGGAGTTGCCAGCGGCGTCGTGTCCTTGGACCCGCGCCCCAGAGATCACCGGTCCGGTCTCACTACCCTCGTGGACGTACAGGGTTAATGTGACTGTAGAGGTCGGCGATGTTGAAGTTTGGAAGTAGAGGGTGCTGGAGACGTCGCTCCACCCGGCGCTGTTCTTGGCCCACGCCCGGAAGTAGTAGGTCGTCCCCGCCTGTAACCCGGTGAGGCGGAAGCTGAAACTGTTCCCAGACACGGTGACCTGGTCCGTCCACCCATCTGAGCACGAGGCGGTGGTCCCCCAATCGAACCTCCTCTCGACGATGCTGGCCCCACCATCGTTGGTTACCGCTCCATGGATGGTGGCGGCTGTTGTTGTCACATCCGTTGCCGCCCTCGTCTCCACAGTCGGAACCTGAACTGGTGTCGGTGCTGAGGTCACCGTAAGGACTCCAGCCGGGGAGGGCTTTCTATCGAGGAGGGTCCCACCCGCAGAGTCCTTCCACAGCCCGAACTGGTAGTTCCAGTCACCGGTCTGGCTTGAGGAGAAGCTGTAGGTGCTCAAGGTCACCGTCTGTTGCTGGTCGGGGTCCAGGGTCACTTGCTTGGAGGTGTCGATGATGGCGGTGGAGATCGGTGACCCCACCTTCCACACGCTCAGGCCAACCTCGAACGTGTGGCGGGTGGTGCCCGTATTCTTCACCGTGCACTGGAAGGTCACCTGCTGACCAACTTGGGCCGGGCTGGGACTCACACTGGTGGCCGTGATCTCCCCGGTTACCGGTGTCGGTGCTGAGGCTACGGTGACATCTACGGACCGGTTGACCGGTGAACGGCCTGGCTGGTTATCGGTAACACTTACCGTAATCCGGTAAGTGCCAGTGGCGTTGGGAGCCGTCCAGATCTTGTCTTCTGGGCCAGAATTGCCAGAGAGAGTTCCTCCGCTGCATGACCAGCTGAACGTCAACGGATCATTTTCAGGGTCATGTGCTGAAAGCGAAATCCGCGACTGCCCCCCCAGATGGACAGTGCCGGGATCTGCTTCAAGACTCGTTATGGTCGGAGGTTGGTTTGGTGGATTCTGCTTCGGTACTGCCACAACCTCCCACATGCAATGCCCGTGGCTACAAGCGCCAGCATTCTGGCAACAAAGTGTTGTCAGATATACGCCAACATTTCCTGCCACAAATATGAGGTCAACTCGGACTATGATCTTTTTCGCAATACGTCCTAGTCTTCCAGGCATATTTTCGAGGCCAAGCCTAGCTAGTTTCCCGGCCAACTGCTCTAGTGCTGTTGCCACCTCTCTCAATACCTGATCCCAAGATGGGGCCTGACCTTCAAACCTAGCGCGAACTTGATTGACAAACTCCTGGGTCACAGCGATTAACTGTTTCAGGACTTCCTCCGATAAATCGCCGAATGGTACCCCCTCTAAGAGCCATGACAAGATCTGGAGCCATAGGCAGGTATCAAGATGGACCTCAGCTTCCCCTCCGCGTCCATCGAACATCAGGGTCAAAGTGCCACACTTCACTGGCCCGGTTGGTTCGAGGTACCAAGCAGGGGGCGCATTAGGATTGACACGCTTTTCTATATCATCAATCACATTAATGAGCCCTAGGTTAAAGGAGTAAGGAGGCTCCCAACCAGAAGAATCAAGATTGACAAAATTGCGAAGCTCAACTGAAAACCATAGTCCTCCGACCCCAACGTCAATATAGGGCCATTTCCTCTCAGGCGTGCGAATATGAACAATCTTCTTAATCCATCCCTCACCATATGCAGTTTCTTCCTCCGCAAACTCTGGATAAACAGGCGATATCTGTATCGGTTCCAGCAAGGCACCAAGGGAAAAAGTAGAAAATGAGGAAACACTAATTGAAATAGAGGTACGATCAGGACTCAATTTACCGCCGAGGGGTTCCCCTTCATTTGCTGAGGAAGCAAGGCTCCATCCATCTTCAGTCCATTTGAGAATGAAAACGGCCTCCGGATTGACGGATGGGGGGATGGAGAAAATAAGCTTGGCTACGAAAGGAAGGGTGGAGTTCATTTGCCAAATGTGGCTTGTCATCTGGAGCGTGGTTTCTAAATCAATATAGTATGTAACCAGCGTTTGTATTCCGCCCGCCGAAGAAGTTTCTACGCTTTGGTCCGTTGCGACGCTGAGACGAGCTTGACCAGAAATAGCTCCTCCAGGAATAGAGATCGTCAAACCTGTACCAGTGTTGAATTGAGTCCCAGCCTGTGCGTCGAATTCGTGTTCAGTAATTATTACAGACGGCTCATAGACTAGAATACTAAATTCTACTGTGCCCTCCGCTCCCCTTTCGTCAATTATCGTGAGCCTAACAAGGTATTCCCCAGGGTTGCCATATCCGTGCGCAACTGTCTTACCCTCCCCCGCTCCACCGTCGCCGAAGTTCCATTGGTATGTAGCTATCTCATCCCCATCAGCGTCGTACGAGTTCGAGGCATCGAAAAAGACTTCGAGAGGTGCCTTTCCGGAGGTGGGGTTTGCGGAAATCATTGCAACCGGAGGCTTATTGGGATTGAGCCACTCCTGTATCCACACGCAGCCACCAACCAAGAACATGGTGGCAAAGCAGAATACAACTAGCACAGCTACCTTAATCTCTAGCCAGCGGCTTTCTTTTCGTTTAAGCATGACGCCCCTCGCCTCTTGTCCTTATGTCCACCTTCCGTGAACCAGCCTCCCTTAATGTGCCCGGACACTGCCAGGCAAGGCGCCCTGCAATCTCGCGGGCCACAGCCCGGGCGATGTAACCATATTCTATCGCCACAGTCCTCTCAAGCTTACCGGTGATCGGATTTACCTTAAGCCCCAAAACCTCGAGGGTGGTATAGCCGATGAGTGGTCTCTCTTCCTCCCCTCCGATTGCAATGAGCATCGGCCTTCTCACCCCCTCCAACTCCACCTCTACTAGAGCAAGTCCCCGCTTTACCAACCTCCCGTCCGCTAACTCTACCTCCGTCCCATACTTGACCTGAAGCCCCAACGCGGAAGCTAAATGTTGTGGGATTTTAGTGAAGGTCGATCCAGTATCCACAAGGGCCTCAACCTCGCTGACTTTACCGTCTTCTCCGTAAATCCTAAGCCGCGCCCGCGTCTCGCCCATCTTTCACCTCAAGTTATCCCCTGCCCTCAAAGATCACCCGGATCTGCGCCCCTGGCGCCAAACCGCTTTCGGCCCCGTTCTCGACTTTAGCGATGATCCCCTCTCGCCTGGCAAGTACTCCATGGGCGATCGGTAGCCGTGGCTTCGGTGCCTGCTGCCAGGGCTGTGACTGGTGACGCGTGCGAGGAGCGAGAGAGCGGAGGAGAGTGGGAGCAAATGGGCAGAGGAGATCTGGTCCGGGCGATCCTTTCGGGATCACTGCCCACCAGCCCATCCTGTCTCCACTCTCTTCACCCACTCCGTCCTTCCCCCAGCGCCACGCATAGCGCCTCGAACCGTCACTTGTTTGGCGTCTCAACGCTTTCCGACAATGCCTGCTCCAGGCTCACCCAGCCTTCCTTTATGGCCTTCAGGACCCTGATCAGATGAAGCTCATACATCATCTGGTCATGCCCTAGCTCCGCGTTAAGCACCTGCTCTAGCCTGAGAAGCTCCTCCGTGGAGAGCCCGCTCTCCCTTTTGGCCTCCTCCAAGTCGAACAGCTCCATCCTTTATCACCTCCTAAACTTCCGGCGGGGCCAGTATCTCTATCAGGCGAAGCCCAGACATTCGGCTATCGGTGGAAGGGGCTCCTGAAAGAGCCAACCGGCTTCTAGCCAAAACCCGGGAATCGTCTGGCTTTCCACCTTGCCGAAGGCAATTCGGTTCACGGCGTGATCTCCCCCTTGCAGCCGATGTACGACGTCCTCTTTCGTTTTGCGGGTCCACCGCCCAATAGCCGGGATCCTGGCGAGCGCGTAGTCCTCTAGTTTTACTTTCTCCCTGAGGTCAATCGTGCGGGTCGTGGGGCTCATGATTTCCACCACCAGGGCGGGGCATACCTGGAGTGGCACCCCCTTTGCCTTAGACACTTCCTCCGGCAGCAACACGAAGATCGCACGAGCTCCCAGATCAGGTGCTCCGGGGCTTCGGCAAGGTACCGCTCCAGGGTCCAGCCCCCAAGCAGGACCACATAGGGCTCCCGTAGGAGCTCCTTCCGCTCATCCACCACCATCACCTTCATGGTTTCCTCACCCCAAAGGTACCTATCCTCCCCGGCACTGCTGGCCAACCCGGTTCGCGATCTCCTTGGCCACGGCGCGGGCGATGTCCTGGGGACTTGCCCCAAACCTGAACCCGAAGATCTCGATCCCGCCAACGTTGACCGTGATCTCGTGGCCCTGAAACTCGCCGGTCGCAAGGTCGAGCACCCGCACATCCACCGTTACCCACGAAGCAATGGCCCGAAACAGGACATCCAGCAACGGGAGGTTGATGTATGCGGTCCTGATCTCCCGCCAGTCGGTGATCGTCCCGGTTACGACGTAATCGGCGGTCAACGCCTGCGCGGTCTTGCAGCCCCGCTCGGAGAGGGCGGTCTCGGTGGTGGTGGCGAAGAGTTGGCCGAGATCCACACCTCCTACCCGCACCCCGGTTTCGTTCTCGAACGGGAGCGCGCCGAATGTGGGGCCGGGGACCGAACATCCCGTGAAGCAGCGCGTGGTGAGCGGGTACTTCTGGGCGATGGACTGGGCAAGTCGGCACGCGATCTTATCCCCCGCCCGTTCGAGTGATTTCTTCCCCGCGAGCTCAGCGGAGAAGTCCACCCCGCCAGTATGGATGGCATCGGCAGCAAGGATGCGCCCGGTGGCGACCTCGATCGCCCGTACCTCAACCCGGGACCGGCCATCCTGTACCCGCGGTTGGCCAGGGATCCTCAGGGCTTCCAGCACCTCCACCGTGGAGACCGCCTCCCCCACCACCAGGATGTCCGCAGCTGCTCCGTCCCGAGCGGCCAGCTCGCGAATTGCCACGGAGTCCCCGGCAAGGGCCCTCCGGGCAAGATCCTCGGTCTTGGCAAGCCCATCGGCCGTCGCCCGGAGGAGGCGGATGTGCGCCAGGTCAACAACGGTGATCCCGTACTTGAGGAACCCCCGGATAACTGCAGTCTCCGCCGCCGGATCGGGGATCGGCCGCGGCACCCGCTGGATGATGACCGTCTCCGGGATGACCACCGCCACCGTGGGGCACGTTTGACCGAATGCACACAGACTGGTTAGGAGAAGAAGACCTGCTGCAACCGCCACCCGCCTCGTCACCGCCCGCCCCCTCGGAGTCGAGCCTCGCGCCACCTTCCCGCTGGCGGGCACGCGGCGCGAAGGCGCCAACTTACGTACCCTACCACGAACGAGGGCCGACCGTCAAGTTCTCTTCCCGAGGAGTAGAATATCCTTCTCTTCTCGTTTTCTAACCAGCGCAGGCCTAGATGCGCGGTTAGGGACCATCTCCCGGGGGAGCCGGACCATAGGGAGGGATCTGAATTCCGTTGGGAAGCGATTGGGGAGGCCGGCGACGGCCCCCGCGGTGTGGCTCCAGGTCAGCGGTGGGCGGAGCGGGCGATCGCCCAGAACGCGTCGGGGTCGAGGGATGCCCCGCCCACGAGCGCTCCGTCCACGTCGGGGAGGGAGAGGAACCCCCGTGCGTTGTCCGGGTTGACGGATCCTCCGTACTGGATGCGGACCCGATCGCCAGGGGCCCCAAACCGCTTCCGGAGCCAGACCCGGATCCGCGCCGCCATCGCTTGGGCATCGGACGGCTGCGCCGCCACGCCGGTCCCGATTGCCCACACCGGCTCGTAGGCGATCACGAGCCCTCGCGGATTGTCGTCTAGCCCGGCGACGCCTCTCTCCAGTTGCCGCTCCACGACCTCCCACGCCCTCCCTCCGTGACGCTCGGTGAGGGTCTCCCCCACGCACAGGATCGGCGCGAGTCCGTGGACAACCGCAGCCTGAACCTTCCGGCCCACGAGGTCGTCGCCCTCCCCGAAGAGCGTTCTTCGCTCGGAGTGCCCGCACAGGACGTAGCGGACCCCGACGTCGGCTACCTGGGTCACCGACACCTCGCCCGTATAGGCGCCAGCGGGCTCGGGGTAGGCATCCTGCGCGCCGAGGCCGATCGGGGTCCCGGCGAGGAGCTCCACGGCGGTGGGGAGGGAGGTGAAGGACGGGATCACGACCACCTCCACCCCCGGATCGCGGCCCACGAGCTCGATCAGACGCTCCAGATAGGCCCGCGCTTCGGGGATCGTCTTGTGCATCTTCCAGTTCGCCGCCACAAGCGGGATCCGCACGTTCCCCTCCTTTCGCGATTGACAGAGCCCATCCTATGGCTCTATCATGCCGTGTGCAAGGAAGAAGGAATCGGGGACGGGGAGGGCTCATCGTCACCCTCGCTGTCTGGCTCGTAGCAGCGCTCTTCGCACGGGGAGCGACAAGGGGGGGATCATGGACATAGCGGTAGGGATCATCGTCGCGGTGATCGTGCTGTTCCTGATTAGCGCGATCAAGGTCGTTCGGGAGTACGAGCGGGGGGTCATCTTCCGCCTCGGCCGCCTCGTCGGGGCGAAGGGGCCGGGGCTGTTCCTCGTCATCCCCATCGTGGACAAGATGGTGAAGGTGGACCTGCGCACGATCACCCTCGACGTGCCGCCCCAGGAGGTGATCACCCGCGACAACGTCCCCGTCAACGTGAACGCGGTGGTGTACTTCCGCGTGATGGACCCCCAGGCGGCGGTGGTGGAGGTCCTCGACTACATCGAAGCCACCCGCCAGATTTCGATGACCACGCTCCGCTCCGTGCTCGGGAGGGTTGAGCTGGACGACATCCTCGCCGAGCGGGACAAGGTGAACCGCGAGCTCCAGCAGATCATTGACGAGCACACCGATCCGTGGGGGATCAAGGTGAGCACGGTCGAGGTGAAGGACGTGAAGATCCCAACCGAGATGCAGCGGGCGATCGCCCGGCAGGCGGAGGCGGAGCGGGAGCGGCGGAGCAAGGTCATCAACGCCGAAGGGGAGTTCCAGGCTGCAGAGAAGCTGCGGGCGGCAGCGGCGATCATGCTCGAGGCCCCGGGGGCGCTCCAGCTCAGGTACCTCCAGACCCTGTCGGAGATCTCCACCGAGAACGCGACCACGATCGTGTTCCCCGTTCCGATCGAGCTCCTCGACGCGCTGCACGGGCGCAGCCAGGGTTGAGAATCTGCGCGCTGGGGAGCGGATCCGCGGGGAACGCCCTCCTCGTGGAGGGGCCCCGGGGGGCGCTCCTCGTGGATGCTGGGCTTCCCTGGCGGGAGATCGAAGCCCGCTCCGCACGGGCGGGGATGAGCCTCGCTGGGTTGAAGTGGGTCCTCCTCACCCACGAGCATGCGGATCACGTGCGGGGCCTCGATCCCCTCCTCCGGCGTGGGGTGCGGGTGGCGGCGAGCCCGGGCACGTTGCGGGCCCTGGGGATCGAGGGGACCACGCTTGAACCGGGGATCGAGCTCGAGGGGATCCGTGTCTTCCCGTTCCCGATCCCCCACGATGCGCGGGAGCCGGTCGGGCTCCGGCTGGAGGCGAACGGATCGCGGATCGGGATCGCCACCGACCTCGGGCAGGTCACGGACACCGTTCTCTCAGCGCTTTCGACGTGCCAGACGGTGGCCCTGGAGGCGAACCACGACGTCCCGCTCCTCCTCGCCGGGCCCTATCCGTGGCCCCTGAAGCTGCGGATCCTCGGCCCGGAGGGGCACCTCGCGAACGAGGAGACCGGCCGGGCGATCCACCTGGTGGGGAGTGGGCTAGACCAGGTCCTCCTCGCCCATCTCTCCGCGGAGAACAACACGCCGGCGCTGGCACTGGAGACGGTGGCGCGGGCCGTGGATGGGTGGGGAGGGCGCCTCTACCTGACCTACCCGGACCGTCCGAGCGCGGTCGTCGGGGCGTAGGGGCGCACAATCCCGAGCTGGGCCATCCCCCGCACGATCTCCCCCACGCTCGGGACGGCGGTCGAGCCGCTCCAGAACTCGGGGTTGGTCGAGGTCTGGTACACGACGAGGACCATGTACTGCGGATCGTCCCATGGGAAGAACGAGGCCATCCCGGTCGTGACGTGGTCGGCGACGTAGCCCCTCCCGGGGAGCGCCATCTCGGCGGTGCCCGTCTTCCCCGCGACCCCGAACCCCGGGACGTCGGCGGCAGTGCCGAGGCTGGGATCTCCGTTCGGGTCGGGGTTCACCGCGTAGCGGAGGACCTCGCGCATCGTGCGACAGGCATCGGGCGAGGCGATCTGCCCCCGCACCTCGGCCGGGCTGGGGAGGAGGCGCGGGCGGAGGAGGGTCCCCCCGTTCGCCAGCGCCGAAAACGCCGCTCCGAGCTGGATCCCGGTCACGGCGATCCCCTGCCCGAATGAAGTCACGGCCAGGTCGAGCTCGGTCCACTTCTCGGGCGGGTTGAGGATCCCGTTCACCTCGCCGGGAAGCTCGATCCCCGTCTTCTCGCCGAACCCCATCCGGGCGAGGTAGGCGTGGGTGCGCGCGATCCCCATCCTCTGGGCCACCTGGACGAGCACGGTGTTCACGGACTGGGCCATCGCCCGGCGGAACGTGATCGTCCCGTAGCTCTTCCCGCGGGCGTTCTTCACCGCGACCCCCTGGACGAGGATCGGCGAGTCGCCGGAGAAGGTCTCCTCGGGGGTGATCACGCCTTGGTCGAACGCCGCGAGGCCGACGAGGGCCTTGAATACGGACCCTGGCTCGAACACGTGCGTGACCGACCACGGATGGAGGAGCGCCGGATCGGGCCGCGCCGGGTCCACCGCCGGGCCATGGGCGAGGGCGAGGACCTCGCCCGTGCCGGGGTCCATCACCAGGGCGAACCCGCGCTCGGCCCCCGGGTACGTGCCCAGGCCGCGCGCGACCTCCCGCTCGCAGATCCACTGGACGCGCGCATCGAGGGTGAGGTGAAGGGGCTTCCCCGCCGCGCCGGGATCCTCGTCCCATAGGTCGTAGATCTGCCCACCTGGCCCGCGGAGGAGACGGATCCGCCGTGGCCGGCCCGATAGCTCCTCGTCGAAGAGGAGTTCCATCCCAGCGAGGCCGTTCCCATCCACCCCCACCACCCCGAGCACGGCCAGGGCGAGTGGCCCCTGCGGGTAGGCCCGCTTCCAGGAGTCGAAGAAGAGGAGCCCCTTGATCCCCAGGCTCTCCGCCTGGGCTCGGATCCGCTGCCCGACCTCGTAGTCCACCCCCCGCGCGAGCCAGGTGAAGTACGCCGTGCGGTACACCTTGTCCTTCGCCTCCGCCGCGGACATCCCGAGCTCGCGGACGAGGAGGCTGATCAGGAGTTCGGGCTTGGTGAGGAGGTAGCCATCGAGCGCGATCTCGTAGGCGGGGACGTCGTAGGCGAGGGGAACACCGTTTCGATCGTAGATCGGGCCCCGCTGAGCGGGGATTTCGATCACGTCCTCCTGGATCTGCTGGGCCACGGTCGCCCAGTGGTGGTGTTCCACCACCTGCAGTTGGACGAGGCGACCGACCACAACCAGCCCCCCCAGCCCGAGGACGAGGAACGCCGCCTCCGCGCGGTTAATGGCTGCCCCCCTCGAGGACGAGGTACCGGGTGCGCTCCTCGTCGAACGGGACCATCCCTAGCGCCCGGGCGCGGAGAGCGATCTCGTCCAGGGAGTAGGCGCGGTCCACCTGGTAGGCGAGGTCGAGCCGCACCCGCTCGACCTCCTCGAGCTCGAGGAGGATCTGCGCCCGCTGTGCCCGGAGCCCAGACAGGACTGCTCCCTGCCACAGGTAGAGGAACAGAAGCCCCGCCACGAGCACCCCTACGGTGATGACGAGGGCCACACCTCCCCCGGCGGGGCTATGGAGGCGACCTCGCTCCCGAGGGTGCGGAACTCTTGCCCTGGACTCACGCACACCGCGAGGGTAGGGCGGGCCGCTCCCCTGATCACGGACAGCTGACCGAGCCTGGGCCCACCTCGCGCACCCGCGCCGCGCGGAGCTTGGCCGACCGGGCACGGGGGTTGCGGCCCACCTCATCCTCCTCCGGCCGAAGCGGCTTCTTGGTGAGGACCTCCACCCGCCCGGCGAGGGCCTCCCGGCGGAGGAAGTGCTTCACGATCCGGTCCTCAAGCGAGTGAAACGAGATCACGCATAGAGCCCCGCCCGGGGGGAGAAGGCGCACCGCCCCGGCGAGGCCCGCCTCGAGCGCCCCAAGCTCGTCGTTCACCGCAATCCGCAGCGCCTGGAACGTCCGCGTGGCGGGGTGGATGCGGTGGTGACCGGGGGGGTAGAGGCGCGCCACAACGCGGGCGAGCTCGGTGGTGGTGTGAAGGGGCCGCTGCTCGGCGATCGCCCGTGCGATCCGCCGCGCGTACCGCTCCTCGCCGTACTCCCAGAGGATGCGGGCCAGCTCCGCTTCCGGGAGGCGATTGACGAGGTCGGCAGCCGTGACAGGGGCGGTGGGGTCCATCCGCATGTCCAATGGCCCAGCGGCCAGGAAGGAGAACCCACGCTCCGGGGAGTCAAACTGGAGGGACGATGCGCCGAGGTCGAACAGGACCCCGTCCACCCGGGGAACGGGCGAGACGAGCGTGGCCAGATCGCGGAAGTTCCCATGGAGGAGTTGAAGGCGATCCGTGTACGGCCGCAGCCTCTCCCGGGCCCGGTCGAGGGCCACCGGATCCCGGTCAATGCCGATCACCCTCGCCCCCCGGGCGAGGAGGGCTTCCGCATGCCCCCCTGTCCCGACCGTCGCGTCCACGATGCGTACCCCTGGGGCGGGGGCAAGGAAGCGCACCACTTCCGCGACCAGCACCGGTTCATGCCATGGCCCTGAGCCGGGCACGCCGACCGTTCCTCCCTGCCGCGGAACCCCAGCGCGGGCTACTTCGCCTCGGCGGCGAACGCCTCCCCGAGGACAGCGATCCCCTCAAGGAGGGCGTCGTCGGGGATCGTGAGGGGCACGAGGAAACGGACCACGTTCCCGTACAGGCCAGCGGTGGGGAAGATCACCCCGCGTTTCAGGGCCTCGGCCTGGACGCGCTTCGTCTCCTCGGGGGCCGGCTCGCGGGACTTGCGGTCGCGGACGAGCTCGATCCCTACCATCGCCCCCAATCCCCGCACATCGCCGATCACGGGGTAGGTGCGCTCGAGGGCCCGGAGCTCGCGCATCAGGATCTCCCCGATGTGGTCGGCGCGGGCGAGGAGCCCTTCCTCCTGGATCACGTCGAGCACGGCAAGGGCCGCGGCGCACGCCACCGGGTTCCCGCCGTAGGTGGATCCGAGCGAGCCAGGGATGGGGGCATCCATGACCTCTGCCTTTCCGACCACCGCGGACAGAGGCAGACCCCCGGCGATGGACTTCGCCACGCAGATCAGGTCCGGCTCGATTCCGGCGTGCTCGCAGGCGAAGAACCTCCCCGTCCGCCCGACCCCACACTGGACCTCGTCCGCCACGAGGAGGAACCCATGCCGATCACAGAGCTCGCGCAGGAAGGGGAGGAACTCGGGCGGGGGGACGATGAACCCCCCTTCCCCGATCACCGGCTCCACGACCATGCACGCCACTTCCCGGGGGTCCACAAGCGACAGCATCCGCCGTTCGATCGCCGTCATCGCGATCGGGGACCGGTACGGATAAGGATAGGGCAGCCGGTACACATCCGGGGCGTACGGCCCGAACCCCGCCTTGTACGGGATCGCCCGGTGGGTCATCGTCATCGTGAGGAGGGTTCGGCCGTGGAACGCGTAGTCGAACACGAGCACCGCTTTGCGCCCCGTGGCGACGCGGGAGATCTTGACCGCGTTCTCGATGGCCTCGGCGCCGGAGTTGAAGAACGCGCACTTCTTCGGGGTCGGGCCCGGGGCGAGCTCCGCCAACCGCTTCGCCAGGTCCACGTACGGCTCGTAGGGCACAGAGGTGAAGTCGGTGTGCAGGGTCAGCGCGGCCTGCTCCCGGACCGCGGCCACGACCTTGGGATGGTTGTGCCCGACGTTCATCACCCCCCACCCGCCCGAGAAGTCGAGGAACCTGTTCCCATCCAGATCCTCCACCACAGGACCATCGGCACGAGCTGCGCAGAACGGCGCCAGGGGGGCGAGGGGTTTGGCGACGTACCGCTCCTTGCGGAACAGCGCCGCTTTGGACTTCGGGCCTGGGATCTCGGTCGTCACTCGGATGTACTTGCGCGCCATGCGTCCCCCTTCACTCGATCTCGACCAGTTCGCCCGGTGGGATGAGGCGGACCTTGAACGGAAGGCCCATCCCCTCGATCTCGCGGGCGACGGCGGTGAGCTCTCCCCGGTACCGGCTGGAGAGGTGGTACACGATCAGTTCCTTCTCGACCTCCGCCTTGCGGGCGACCTCCACTGCCTCCCACAGGGTTGCATGTTTGTACTCCTTCCGGTCCTCCTCAGCAAGGAACGTCGCCTCGTGGCAGAGGACCTCTGTCCCTCGGACCGACGTTGGGTTGAGGGGGACTGAGTCCCCTCCATAGGAGAAGAGGTACTGCGTGTACTCCTCGGAGATCTCATCCCGCTTCCCCGCGCGGACGAGGGCCACGATCTCCTCCTGGGCTAGATCGCGAAACTCGGGCCTCAGGCGCCGCCGAACCTCGCACACGTTGTACCCAAGCGACGGCTCACCCCGGGCGTGGATCGTCCCGAACGCTTCGATGAAGCGGGGCATCCGTCCGGCGAGGAGGGTCACCCGATCGCCGGCCTGGAGAGGGATCCATTCCAGGTCATACTGGAGGTTGCGGTTCGTGCGGGCGAAGTAGTGGATGAGCTCCGATACGAAATGGCTCCCTGCCGGATAATGGATGCGGAGCTCCTTCTCGTGATCCCCCATCGCGTTGTTGCGGATGTTGATGAGGCTCATCAGGCCAGAGATGTGATCGGCGTGGCCGTGGGAGAGGAACACGTGCTTGATCGCGAACACCCGGTTCTCGAGGCACGAGCTCACGCCCTCCCCGCAGTCGAACAGGATCCGGTCCGGGGCATAGTAGATCCACGTCGAATAGAGCGCCTTCGAGTAAAGGATCGCCTTCATGGTGGAGCCCCATGGTACCAGGCGATGCGCTGCGATTCACGACAGCCCAACTTTCCACCTTCGTGGAACGACCTTCGGGCGAGGGTACACTTTGCCCATGCTCGACCTACGTCTCATCCGCAGCGATCCCCAAGGGGTCCTTGCCCGGCTCCGGCGCCGCGATCCCGCGCTCGACCTCGCCCCGCTCCTCGCCCTCGATGAGGAGCGGCGCTCCCTCTCCCAGAGGGCGGATGAGCTCCGCCGACAGCAGAACGAGGCCTCGGAGCGGATCGCTGCCCTCGGGCGGGATGGCCGCCCCGCGGAGCGGGATCCGGTGCTGGCGAAGATGCGCGCGGTGGCCGCGGAGCGGAAGGAGGTCGAGGCCCGCCTCCAGGTGGTAGAGCAGGAGCTCGAATCCCAGCTCCTCTCCCTCCCCAACCTCCCCCATGACTCGGTCCCGGAGGGGATGAAGGAGGAAAAGGTCATCCTCCGCACGTTCGGGGAGAAACCGGAATTCGCGTTCCCGCCCAAACACCATGTCGCCCTCGCCCAGAATCTAGGGCTCCTCGATTTGGAGCGGGCAGCCAAGGTCACCGGCGCGCGGTTCCCGATGTATGTAGGGGCGGGGGCGCGCCTCGAGTTCGCCCTCCTCCACTGGATGTTCGAGCTCCACGTGCGCGAACACGGCTACACCCCAGTCCTCCCCCCCATCCTCGCCAACCGGGCGTCGTTTGTGACCTCGGGCCAGTTCCCGAAGTTCGCGTCCGAGGTCTACGCCTGCCCCGAAGACGACCTCTACCTCAACCCAACCGCGGAGGCGCTCCTCGTCAACCTCCACCGGGACGAGATCCTCGCCGAAAGTGACCTCCCCCGCCGCTACGTCGCCTACACCCCCTGCTTCCGCCGCGAGGCGGGGGCGTACGGGGAGGAGCAGCGTGGGCTGATCCGCGTCCACCAGTTCAACAAGGTCGAGCTGTTCCACTACACGACCCCGGAGGATTCCTACGCTGCCCTCGACGAGATCGTGCACCAGGCGGAGGCAATCCTGCAGAGGCTCGGGCTCCACTACCGGGTCGCCCTCCTCCCGGCAGGGGATCTCGCCCAGCAGGCGGCGAAGACGGTGGACGTCGAGGTGTGGCTCCCCGGCCAGGACCGCTACTACGAGGTCTCGTCCTGCTCGAACTGTGAGGAGTACCAGGCCCGGCGGGGGAACATCCGCTACCGACCCGCTGACGGGGGCAAGCCCCGGTTCGTTCACACCCTGAACGGCTCGGCCCTCGCCACGTCGCGCCTGTTCGCAGCGCTCCTCGAGCAGAACCAGCAGCGAGACGGGACCGTGGTCCTCCCCCCCCTCCTCGCCGACCTCCTCGGGCAGCGGAGCCTCGGCTAGCGGGACCGCCCGGCCGGGGGGAAGACCGCGGCGGAGCGTGGCACCGATCACAGACAGATCGGGGATGGCGGGGTACCATCCCCGCAGTGCATTCATCCCAAGGAGGGAGACCATGCGTAAGTTGACCGTGATGCTAGTAGCGATGGCCCTTGGCACAGCCATCGCTTGGGGCCAAGGATGGGCGCCCCACGGGCCGATCTACATCTACGGTGATGCCCAGTTCACCTGGGAGAATGGGGTCGTCAAGGGCGCAGGCACCCCGGAGGACCCCTACATCATCGAGGGATGGATCATCGATACCCGCGGCCACGACTACGGGATCTACGTGGACGGGACGCGGGCCCATTTCGTGATCCGCGACTGCCAGATCCGCTACCCGCTCGAGAAGGCGGGGATCCTCCTCTCCAACGTGCGGAACGGGAGGATCGAGGGCACGGCCGTGTTCGGGGGCCGGGTGGGGATCCACCTCCTCGTTACCTCGGGGACCGTCATCACTGGAAACGCGATCGGGTACTGCGATCACGGGATCGTCCTCGGTCCGGCGGCCCAGGGGAACACGATCTACGGGAACAGCATCGTGAACTGCGGGTTCCCCGCCCGCACGGAGGGCGTCCCGAACCAGTGGTTCAAGGACGGCCGCGGCAACTACTGGTCCGACTACCGTGGTACCGACCTGAACAAGGATGGGATCGGGGATACCCCGTACGAACTCGTCCCCGACCTCTACCCGCTCCTGGAGCCGCCGGTGAGCCTCCCCGCGGGGGCGACCCGTCTGAGCACCCTTGACCTCGCGGCGCTCGGAGAGCGGGGCATCGTCGCCCTCGCCCCGGGGAGCCTCGTGCGGCTTGTCGCCACCGACATCGGGGTCGGTGTGGACAAGATCTTCTACCGCCTCGACGAGGGCCAGTGGCTGACCTACGGCGACCCGTTCCCGCTCCCCGACCGGGCGATGGTGCGGATGGAGTACTACGCCGTGGATAAGCTCGGGAACCAGGAGCGGACGAAGCAGCTCGTCATCTACCTCGACATCGAGCCGCCGGTGACGCGGATCGTGGCGGATGGCCCCCACTACTACGCCCCGGACGGGAAGCTGTGGATCACGTCGCGAACGAAGCTCGAGCTCAGGGCGGACGACGCATCCGGGATGGCCAACATCTTCTACCGGATCGAGGGCGGCGACTGGCGGTCCTACATTGAACCGTTCATGGTCCCTGGGCCGGAGGGGCCGTACAGGATCGAGTACTACGCGCTCGACCTCTACGGGAACCGGGAGGGCGTGCAGACGGCGATCCTGTGGAAGGACGACTCCGCACCGGCCACCGAGCCCGCGACAGGAGGGAAGGCCCCTTTTGAGGTAGGGGGGACAGGCCGCGACGAGGCCCCGACGCCCACCCCTGCGCCCGCTCCGGAGCCGGAGCCTGAGCCAACGCCTGAGCCCCCCACTACCACCCTTACGTTCCGCGTCACCCTCACCTCGATCTCCCTCCTTGAGGAACCAGGGGTGGAGGGAACGTGGACCCTGACCTACTCCCTGAACGGGGAGGAGAAGGAGATCGTTTGGGACGAGCTCCCCCTCATCCTCTACACGGGCGAGGCGAAGCACCTCTCCCTCACCCTGCGGGCGAAGGAGGGCGATGAGTACCCCGATGTAGGGGAACACACCCTGACCCTCGCGGCACCGTGGACCCTCACCACCTACGACCTGGAGATCCCGGTGTACGTGGGCAGTGACCCGGCGTCCGCCCTCCTTGGGGTGTGGCGGTTCACGGTGGAAGTGACCGAGGACCGCTGACGAAGGAGCTCGTTCGCATCGGCTAGGGAGACGGTCCGCCGCGGGCGGACCGTCTTTTCATGATCACGGTGGAGGTGTGCAATGCGCGTTCTGTTCGCTTCCGCAGAGGTGGCCCCGTATGCCAAGGTGGGGGGGCTGGGCGATGTCGCGGCCGCCCTGCCGCGGGCCCTGGCCGACCTCGGGGTGGAGATCGCGGTGGCGATCCCGAAGTACCGCATGGTGACGGAGCGGGCGCGGGACCTCACCCCCGTCGCGACCTTCCCCGTCGCGGTGGGGGGCGAGGTGCGGACCTGCCAGGCGTTCCGCGGGTCCCTCCCCCAAAGTGAGGTCCCACTGTACGCCTTGGGGTGCGATCCCTTGTTCGACCGCCCGGGGATCTACGGGGAGGGAGGCGGGGGATACCCCGATGAGCTTGAACGGTTCGCGTTCCTGTCGCGGGCCGCGCTCGACCTCGGTCCGGCGAGCGGGTGGCTCCCCGACCTGGTCCACGCCAACGATTGGCACACCGCCCTCATCCCGGTGTACCTCCGCGCGGGACTGGCCGCTCCGGCGAGGTCGCTGCTCACGATCCACAACCTCGCCTACCAGGGATCGTTCCCGCGGGCGAGGGGAGAGAACCTTGGTCTGAACAGCGTCGGCTGGCAACTCGTGACGCGAGGGGACCAGATCAACCTCCTCCAGGGCGGGATCCGGGCCGCGGATTGGATCACCACCGTTTCCCCGTCCTACGCCCGCGAGATCCTCGCCCAGGGCGAGGGGCTGGAGGAGGTCCTCCACGAGAGGCGGAACCGGCTCACCGGGATCCTGAACGGGATCGACACCGTCCTCTGGGATCCCAGCTCGGACCCCCACCTGTGGGCTCCCTACTCGGCGGCCGACCCGAGCGGAAAGTACGAGAACAAGCGGTCCCTCCAAGCCGCGCTCGGCCTCTCCCCGGCGGACGACCCGCTCGTGGCGATGGTGTCCCGCCTGGCTGAGCAAAAAGGGTTCGATCTCGTCCTCGCGGCGTTCGAGCGGATGATGGCCCTCGGGATCCAGTTCGTCGTCCTGGGGGAGGGGGATCCTCGGTACGCCTCGTTCTTCCGGAACGCGGAGCGACGCTACGGGGGGCGTGTGCGGGCCTTGATCCAGTTCTCTGAGGCGTGGGCTCATCGCATCGAGGCCGGAGCGGACCTGTTCCTCATGCCGTCGCGGTTCGAACCCGCTGGCCTGAACCAGCTCTACTCCCTCCGCTATGGCACGGTGCCGGTCGTCCGCGCCACGGGCGGGCTCAACGATACGATCCACGACTACGATCCGGGCACGGACTCGGGGAACGGGTTCACCTTCACCGACTACACGGCGGAGGCGATGCTGTCCGCCCTCGGCCGAGCGGTGCGCCTGTGGTGCTCCGATCGCGAGGCCTGGCGACGGCTGATGGTGCGCGGGATGGGCGAGGACCACTCCTGGGCCGTCCCTGCTCGGCAGTACTGCGCCCTGTACGAGCGCGTTCTGGCCGGGGAAACCCCGCGCTTGACGGAACCGTGACGCGGGCTACACTGTAGATTATCTTCTGTTTCGGGAGGTGTCCGAAATGAGATCCCTCATCTGCTGCCTTTTGGCTGTGCTATCCGTGGTGGGAATGGGCGCATCCGGGCAGGTCATCCGAATCGGCGTCGTGGGGCCGATGACGTACATCCAGGGTGCCCACCATTGGCAGGGGGCTACGCTCGCGGCCGAGGAGATCAACGCCGCCGGTGGGATCACCGTGGGCGGGACGACGTACACCATCGAGCTCGTGCGCGTGGACTCGAACGAGATGCAACCGGGTCCCGACGCGGTGAGCGCCGTGGAACGGGCGATCACCGCGTCGAAGGTGGACTTCCTCGTCGGGGGGTTCCGCACAGAGGCGATGCTCGCCATGACCGAGACCGCGGCTGACTACAAGGTGATCTTCATGATCGCCGGGGCATCGGACGATGCTCTGCTTGCAGGTCGGGTGGACAAGGACTACAACCGCTACAAGTACCTGTTCCGGGTCACGCCGGTCCCCTCCACTTCCCTCGCCCGCGTCGCGTTCATCCTCCTCGGCGAGGTGATGGAGGAGTTCCGGCGCGAGCTGGGGATCGCGGAACCGAAGGTGGCGATCGTCGCTGAGCAGGCCGCGTGGGCGAACTCGATCGTCACCTTCGTCCAACTGATGGCGAACACCCCCCTCGCCCTCGGCGGGCTGGGTGGGAAACACGTTGGCACGTGGCGACCGTCCGCGCTCGCGACGAGCGTCGCCGCGGAGTTGACGGCCGTGGAGCGATCCGGCGCCCACATCGTATTCACCGTGTTCTCCGGCCCGGTGGGGGTCGTGTTCGGCCGTGATTGGGGGCGCCTCCAGATCCCCGTCGCCGCGGTGGGGATCAACGTCGAGGCCCAAGCCCAGAGCTGGCTCGATGCCACCGGCGGGTTCGGGGCCTATGCCGCTACGGTGGGGATCTACGCCGATGGGGTGGCGGTCACCGAGAAGACGCTCCCGTTCGTGGACGCGTTCCGGGCGAGGTTCGGCGAGCTCCCAATCTATACCGCGGGGACCTACGATGCGATCTACGTTCTGGCTGACGCGATCCAGAGGGCGGGCTCGCTTGAGACCGATGCCGTAATCCAGGCCCTTGAGTCCACCGACTACGTCGCAACGATCGGGCGCCTCGTGTTCGACGAGGTGCATGATGTGACGTGGGGGCCTGGCTACACCACGGCGATCGGGGTGCAGTGGCAGGACGGGGCGCCGAAGGCGTTCTGGCCCCGGGAATGGCGGCCGGATCCCGTGACCGCGCCGGACCTTGTGATCAGCGCTCCCGGGACGGTCCCCTACCGAATCCCGCCGTGGGTGGAGGCCCACTGGCGGGCGAGGGGGAGCTAGGAACGTACGAAGGGGCCCCAGCGGGGGCCCCTTCTCACCATGGTCGCGGACATCCTCGTCAACGGTCTCGTTCACAGCGGCGTCTACGCCATGCTCTCGCTTGGGTTCGGGCTCGTGTTCGGGGTTGGACGCGTGCTCAACCTCGCCCACACTGCGTTCTACATGATCGCCGCGTACGGGATCTTCTACCTCGTCCGGATGGGGCTAGCGATGCCCGTAGCGACGGCCCTCACTGCGGTGGGGGTCATGGCAGTCGGCCTTGCGATCTACAAGGTGTTCATCGAACCCGTACGCGAGGTGGAGTCGACGGTGCTCATCACCACCCTCGCTGCCGCGATCCTCCTCCAGGAGGTAGCGATGGTGCTCTTCGGGAGCGAGCTGCGGCATGTGCCACCCGCTTTCCCCGGCTATACCCTCATCGCCGGGGTGCGGGTGGGGAACCAGGAGATGGCGACCCTCGTTCTAGCGGGGGTGTGCCTCGCCGGTGTGTGGCTCCTCCTCTCCCACACGCGGCTTGGGCTGGCGATCCGCGCCGCGGCCCAGGATCGCGAGGTGGCGAACCTGATGGGGATCAACGTGAACCGGGTGACGGCCATCGTGATGGGGCTGGGGTTCCTCCTCGCCGCGCTCGCCGGGGCGGCGATCGCGCCCCTGTCTCCGGTCGAACCACAGATGTGGATGCACCCCTTGGTGATCGTGCTCGCTGCGGTCGTCTTGGGTGGACTGGGGAGTCTGAAGGGAAGCTTGATCGGGGCCGTGATCCTCGCGTTCGCGGAGGTGGTGGTGGTGTTCCTCGTCCCCGGGGGCTCGTACCTGCGGACGGCGGTGGCTCTTCTGATCATGGTCTGCGTCTTCCTTGTTCGGCCCGAGGGCCTGTTCGGGGCGAGCATCGCCGAGGAACGGTAGCGTGCATTACCTGCGCTCGTTCCTCCACTACCTTCGGGCCGAGGTGTTCGTCCTCCCGACGCGGATCATCGCCGTCGCGTTCGTAATCGCGCTGCTCATCCTGCCCCTCTTCACCCAGGACCCGTACCTCCTCCGCATGCTCATCCTCGCCTCGGTGTTCGCGATCTACGCCACGAGTTGGGACATCCTCGCCGGCTATGCGGGCCAGATCAGCCTCGGTCACGCCCTGTTCTTCGGAACGGGGGCGTACACGACCGCGCTCCTCGGCCTCCACCTCGGCCTCCCCCCTTCCCTCACCGTCCCGTTGGGCGCGGTGGCCGCGACCCTCGCCGGGCTTGCCGTGGGCATCCCCTGCCTCCGCCTGCGGAAGCACTACCTCGCTTTGGCCACGCTGGCGTTCCCGCTCATGCTCACCGGCCTCGTGTTCATGTTCCCCGGCTTCTCCGGCGGCGAGGGCGGGATCTGGCGCATCGCGCGGCTCGCCGCGACGCGGGTCGGCGAGTACTACCTGATCGTGGGGACGATGCTCGCCGTGGTGCTTATCCTGTGGAGGATCGCGGGGTCGCGGGTGGGGTTGATCTTTCACGCGATCCGCGAGGACGAGGTGGCGGCGCGGGCCCTCGGGATCAACACGATCCGCTACAAGCTCCTCGCGTTCGCGATCTCGGGGTTCACCGCCGGGGTGGCGGGAGCGCTGTACGCCCACGTCACCCGCATCGCCGGCCCGAGCAACCTCAACTTGTTCATGTCCTTTCAGCCCATCATCTGGACGATCTTCGGCGGGGTGGCCACGGTCTACGGGCCGGTCACGGGCGTGTTCATCCTCTACCCCGCTCTCGATCTCCTGCACGTGGTCCTCCCCCAGTACCGCATGCTCATCTTCGCCCTGCTCGTGCTGTTCATCCTCCGGTTCATGCCCCAGGGGGTCACGACATGGGTCCGGGACCGGATCGAGCGGGTCTGCCCGAGCTGCCGGGTGCGGAACGTCGCCACCCGCCGGACGTGCCGGGCGTGCGGGGCCGAGCTCCGGGACTAGAGACCGAGGTACGAGCGGCGCACGACCTCGTCCACGAGGAGGTTCTCCGGCGGGCCCTCCGCCACGACCCTCCCCTGGGAGAGGACGTACCCCCAGTCCGCCATGGAGAGACTGATCGCCGCGTCCTGCTCTACGAGGAGCACCGCAATCCCCATCTCCTTCACCTCGCGGATCCGCGCGAACAAGGGCTCCTTCACCACGGGGGCAAGTCCGGTGGAGGGCTCATCGATGAGGAGGAGCTGCGGGCCGCTCATGAGGGCGCGGCCGATCGCGAGCATTTGCTGCTCTCCCCCGGAGAGGGTGCCCGCCCGCTGGTGGGCCCGGTCCCACAGGATCGGGAACAGACGCTGGACCTCGGCCAAGCGCGCCGCCACCTCGCGGCGGCTGCGCACGAGGTACGCCCCCGCCATGAGGTTCTCCCGCACCGTCATCTCCCGGAACGGCCGGCGCCGCTCCGGGCACAGGATGAGGCCGCGGGCGGCGATCTCGTGAGGGGGCAGATGGTCAATGCGCTCCTCGTGGAACCAGACCCGCCCGCTCAGCCGCACGTCCTCGTGCCGAAACGCGTGCTGTTCCCACCGCACAAGCCCGGCGAGGGTCCGGAGGAGGGTTGTCTTGCCCGCCCCGTTGGGGCCGACGACGGTGACCAGCTCCCCGTCGCGCACCTCCAGGCCCACGTCGTGGAGGATGAGGGCCGTCCCGTAGGAGACGGACAGCTCATGGGCCTGGATCGCCTGGAACATCAGAACGCCTCCGGCAGGTGCGCCCCCACCCGGCCCAGGTAGGCCTCCACCACCCGCGGGTCCTCCACCACCTGCTCAGGAAGGCCATCCGCGAGGACCTCCCCAAAGTGCATGACGACGATCCGGTCAGCGATCCTCATCAGCTCCGACAGCTTGTGCTCGACGATGATCATCGCGCACCCCTCGCTGTGGAGGCGCCCGAACCGGCCCCCCTTCCGCAGGCGGTGGATGGAGTTCGCGAGGAGCCGCGTCTCGGCCTGGGTGAGACCGGCGAACGGCTCATCGAGGATGAGGAGCTCGGGCTCGGTGGCGATGGCCCGGGCGATCTCAAGCCGCTTGAGGTCGCCTTGGGACACAGCCGACGCGGGGGTGAGCGCGAGATCGGAGATCCCCACGAACTCGAGCGCATCGAGGGCCCGGGCCTCGACCGTCTTCACCCACTCCCCCTGGCGGGCCAGGCGCGGATTGTGGAGGGCGACCATCACGTTGGCGATCAAGGGGAGCTGCTTCATGGGGCGGCTGTTCTGGAACGTGCCCGTGATCCCCCGCACCACCCTCTTCCACGTCGGAAGGCGGGTGATGTCCTCCCCCTTCCAGAGGATCCTCCCTTCGTCGGGGCGCAGGAGGCCCATGATCAACTGTACAACCGTCGTCTTGCCCGCCCCATTGGGGCCGATGAGGCCCACGATCTCCTGCGGGCCCACCGAGAAACTCACCCGCCGCACTGCCTCCAGGCCCCCGAACCGTTTCGAGAGGTTCGAGACCGCGAAGAAGTGCTCCGTCACATCCCCTCCAGCTCTTCGCGGAGGTCGCGCCGCGACACCTTTCCGACGTCGGTCTTGGGGAGCTCGCTGCGGAACTCCACGACCTTCGGCACCTTGTACGGGGCGAGCTTCTCCTTGAGGTAGTCGCGGATGTCGGCCTCCGTCACCCGGCCGCGGGCCTCCGGCCGCAGGACCACGTACGCCATCGGGTACTCGCCGACCTTGGGGTCCTTGACCCCGATCACGCCGGCCGCCTTCACCAACGGATGGGCGGTCAGCACCTCCTCGATCTCCCGCAGGAACACCGAGAACCCGCGGTACTTGATGAGGTCCTTGGTGCGGGCGTAGTAATGGAAGTACCCCTCGTCGTCCATCCGCACGAGGTCCCCCGTTTTGAGCCACCGCTTTCCGTGGGCCTCGCGGAACGCTCGCTTGTTCTCCTCAGCGCGGTTCCAGTAGGCCGCGGTGATGTTGGGGCCGGAGAGGAGGAGCTCCCCCACCTCGCCGACGGGGAGGTAATCGCCTCCCTCCGGATCGGCCACCGCGGCGTCCACGTTGGGCAAGGGGATTCCGAACGACCCGCGCTTAATGCGGGCCGGGGGGTTGACGTGGCTCACCCCGGCCGTCTCCGTCATCCCGAACCCCTCGAGGATCGGCTTCCCGGTACGCTCCTCCCAGCCCGCAGCCGTCGCCTCGGGCAGGGCGTCGGCCCCGCTCACGAGGATCTTCATCTTCTTCCAGTTGACCCACGTCGTTTTGGCGTGGTTGCGGAGGACCTCGTACAGGGACGGCACACCGTAGAACACGGTCACGCCTTCCCGGTCCATGGTGGAGAGGATCTGCCCCAGGTCGAGTGAGGTGAACAGGACGATGGTCGCGCCGAGGGTCACCCCGACGAGGAGGATCGCGACCTGGCCATAGATGTGGTACAGGGGGAGCGCGGCCGCCACCACCTCCCCGCCCTCGACGAGGTCCGGGAAGAACGCCCGCAGCTGGGCCGCACAGGCGACAAGGTTGGCGTGGGTCAGCTGCACCCCCTTCGGTTGGGCCGATGTCCCGCCCGTGTACGGCAGGACCGCGAGGTCCGTGGTCGGGTCAAGGGACGGGGCGGAAAGCACGCGCTCCCTCCCCCGGAGGAGCTTCTGGAACGGGTGCACGCCAGGTCCAGCGGGGAGCGGGGGCTTCTTCGCGAACACCCCCTTCAGGGCGGGGAGGTACTCGTGGGCTCCGGTGACGATGACCCCGTTCAGGCGCCCACCAGACCGCTCGAGGTTCCCATAGAGGAGGTCTTGGCACACGACGTAGTTCGCCCCGCTGTCCTCGAGCTGGAACGCGAGTTCCGAGCTCGAGTAGACGGGGCTCACCGGCACTACGACGGCCCCCGCCTTGAGGATCCCGAAGTAGGCGATCACGAACTGGGGGCTGTTGACGAGGTACAGGGCCACCCGGTCCCCCCCCCGCACGCCGAGCTCCACCAGGCCCGCCGCGAACGCGTCCGCCTGCTCGCGGAGCTCACGGTAGGACAGGTTGGCCCCGTAGTAGTGGAGGGCCGTCCGGCGGGGGAACGCCGCGGCCGCTCGGTCAAGGAGGGTCCACACCGGCACGGAGGGCGTCTCCACCTGGGCCGGGACCCCTTCCGGGTAATGGCGGATCCAGGGTCTAGTGGAGTAGGGGTTGTCTTCGCTCATGCCACCGCCTTCTCTTCTCGGGGGGAGCGCATTCGGGACGCACTCAATGAGAGGATTATAGGCATCCCTCCCCCCAGATCAAGGAGCGAGATGGCGCGGTCCCGTCGCCTGTTCCCCGAGCCCCCTTGCCGACGAAGGTAATGCCCATTACGATACCTGGCGGAGGCGGTCCATGGGAAAGCGAGAAGTGCTCGACAATGTCCTGAAGCAGATCCAGAAGTCCTACGGCGAGGGCGCGATCATGTGGCTGGGCGACAAACCGGTCGCCACAGGCGTGGACGTCATCCCGACCGGGTCGCTCGCCCTCGACATCGCCCTCGGCGTGGGGGGCGTCCCCCGGGGGCGGATGATCGAGATCTTCGGACCGGAGGCATCGGGGAAGACGACGCTCGCCCTCCACATCGTCGCCGAAGCGCAGAAGCTGGGGGGGACGGCAGCGTTCATCGACGCCGAGCATGCCCTCGACCCCAACTACACGCGCGCGATCGGCGTTGACCTCGACCACCTCCTCCTCTCCCAGCCGAGCTCGGGCGAGCAGGCCCTTGAGATCATGGAGCAGCTCGTGCGGTCCGGCGCGGTGGACATCATCACCGTGGACTCGGTGGCCGCCCTCGTGCCGGAGGCCGAGCTCCAGGGGCAGATGGGCGATGCCCAGGTCGGGCTCCAGGCCCGGCTCATGTCCCAGGCGATGCGGAAGCTCGCCGCGGCGATCGCCCAGTCCAAGACGGTGGCGGTCTTCGTGAACCAGATCCGGTCCACGATCCAGTCCGGGCCATGGGGACCGGGCACGACCACCTCCGGCGGCCGGGCCCTCAAGTTCTACGCCTCGGTGCGGATGAACATCTGGGCCGAGGGGAAGATCGCCGAGGGCGATGACCGTGTGGGGATGAAGGCCCACGTGCGGGTGGTGAAGAACAAGGTCGCCGCCCCGTTCCGCGAGGCGAGCTTCGACGTGATCTACGGCCAGGGGATCGTCCGCGAGCGGGACGCGATCAACTGCGGGGTGGAGTTGGATGTGATCACCCGCTCCGGCTCCTGGTATTCCTATGGCGACACCCGCCTCGGCCAGGGCCTCGCCCAGGCAGCTCAGTTCCTCCACGACAACCCCGACCTCACCGACCAGATCATCCGCGACATCCGGAAGAAGGCGGGCCTGCCGGAGCCGACGCCCCGTGAGAGCGAAGGATGAAGCAGCGGCCAAGGCCTACGTGGAGCGACTCGTAGCGTATCGCCCCCGGACTGTGGCCGAGGTGCGGCGGCGCCTCGCCGCGAAGGGGTTCCCCCCCGAGGTCGTGCGGGCTGCGCTCTTGTATGCCGAGGAGGGAGGCCTCGTGGATGACGCCCTGTTCGCCCGCCTCTACGCCGACGACCGCCTCCTGTCTCGCCCTTGCTCGCGGAAGCTCCTCACGAGGGAGTTGCGGGATCGCGGGGTGGACGACGCCCTCGCCGAGCGCGCGGCCCGAGCCGCCCTGCCCGATCTGTCGGAAGAGGACCTCGCCCGCCGTGCCCTCGCGGCGCGGATGCCCCTCTGGCAGGGTCTCGCCCCCGACGTCGCCCGCAACCGGGCGGCGGCGTTCCTCCTCCGGCGCGGGTTCTCCCCCGCCCTCGCCCAGCAGACCGTAGACGAAGCATTGGGAGAGGGATGGACATCCGGATAGGCCTCGGCATCGACTTCCACCGGTTCGCCCCCGAGCGCGATCTCGTCCTCGGCGGGGTCGTGATCCCCCATAGCCTTGGGTTGGACGGCCATTCGGACGCCGATGTCCTCCTCCACGCGATCGGCGACGCCCTCCTTGGGGCGGCCGCCCTCGGCGACATCGGGCACCACTTTCCAGTGGGGGACCCGGCGTACGCGGGGATCTCTTCCCTCGAACTCTTGCGGAGGACCGCCGCCCTCCTCGCCGCGGCCGGCTACGCCCCGTCCCAGGTGGACGCGGTGGTGGTGGCGGAGCGGCCGGCCCTCGCCCCCTACGTCCCGACGATGCAAGCCCGGATCGCCGCCGCCCTCGGGGTCGAGATCTCCGCGGTGTCCGTGAAGGCGACCACGCCCGAGCGAATGGGGGCGCTGGGCCGGGGGGAGGGGATCGGCGCGTGGGCGGTGGCCCTCATTGTCCGAACAGCCGCCGCAGATCCTGGAACGTGATCAGGATGAGGAGTCCAAACAGGATCGCGAACCCTACCGCGTGCACCACCATCTCCACCCGCGGCGAGACCTTGCGCCGGGTCACCATCTCGTAGAGGGCGAACACCGTCCGGGCCCCATCGAGGGCGGGAAAGGGGATCAGGTTGAACAGGGCGAGGTTAAGGCTGATCAGGGCCACGAGGAGGAGGAGCACGACCGGCCCCGCCCGCATGCCCTCGCCCAACAGGGCCGCGATCCCCACTGGGCCTGCGACCGCCTCCCCGGCGGGGATGGAGCGGGTGATGAGCCCGCGGATCGCCGCGACGAACTCCACCATCGCGTCCGCGATCTGCCGGAACGCGAGGGCTACCCCTTCCCCAAGGGCCGGACGTTCGTAGCGGGGGGGGAGCGTGCGGAACGAGGCCCCCTCTAGGAGATCGTCCACCGAATCCGGGAGGGGAAGGTCCAGCCGGTTCCCCGCCCGGTCCACCATCGTCTCCCGGCACCCGTTCGCCCAGATTGCGTACAGATCATAGAACGAGCTCACCGGTTCCCCGCAGGCGGAGACGATCCGGTCGCCCGGGGCGAACCCGGCCCGAGCGAGGGGGGCATCTGGGGGGAGCGCCTCGATCTCCGCGAGCACGATCTGGGGGAGGAAGTACGCCCCCACGAGGTACCGCCCGTCGTCGGGCGAGAATGCGGGGGTGATGGCGACCTCCATCTCCTCCCCTCTCCGCTCGATGCGGAACGGCACGGGCTGGGGAGCGAGGGCCTGGATCCTTGCCCCGACGTCGTCGGTGGCCCACGCCGAGCGGCCGCCGACGGAGAGGATCACGTCCCCCACCTGGAGCACCTCCGCAGCCGGCTTCCCCGGGACGAGGCCGGCCACCTGGGGTCGCGGGAGGCCGAACCCGAGGATCGCCCCCACCGCCACCGCCACGGCGAGCACAACGTTCGCCAGCGGGCCGCACAGGGAGAGTACAAACCGCTTCCAGGCTGGCTGGCCGTAGTAGGTGCGCTCGAACGGGACCTCGGTGGCCGCCTCCGACTCGCCGGCGAGGCGCACGAACCCCCCGAGGGGCAAGATGCGAAGACTGTACCGCGTCTCCCCGCGCTGCCGCGCCCACACCGTCGGCCCGAACCCGAGCGCGAACTCCTCGACCGCGATCCCCAGGGCCTTCGCGGCGAGGAAGTGCCCGCCCTCGTGGATCCCCACGAGGAACAGAATCGTCCCCACAAAGAGGAGGAACGTGGTCACAGCCGTCTCGCCTCGACCCGCAGGACTTCGTTCGTCTCCATCGCCACCCGATGATCCTCGCTTTGGCGCACCCCGACCACCCATGCGATGCCCGCCCCATCGCAGAGGAGGGGCCACCGTCCCCGCTCCCAGCGCGGGATGCGGGCCTCCATGAGGAGATCGCGGACCCGTTTCGTCCCCGTGAGGCCGAACGGGCGCAGGCGGTCCCCGGGTCGCGGCGTGCGCACGAGGAGGGGGAGGACGAGCCGGTGGGGATCGAGGTAGGCGATGAGCGGGTTCGGCGGAACGAGGCGCGAGGGCCGCGGGACGCGGCGCAGGGAGAACGCCCACCCGAGCTCCCCGATCACCGCCTCGCCCTCGCCGGGCACCTCCCACGCCGGAGGGAGGGCGAGGTCCCGATCGGGGGAACCGAACCTGAGGATCCCACTTCCGATCTGGGCGGATAGCCCGCGGGGGAGGTGGACCTCGCCCCGTCCCCGCCGGATCGCCTCCACCACCGCCTCAACGTGGCGCTGGGCGAGGACGACCCCCGCCTCCTCCCCCGCCCGCCGGACGACGAGGGCCTGCACGCTGCGGGGAAGGGAGCGGAGGGGTTCGAGGTCGAGGCCGTCCTCCCGGGAGACCTCAGCGCGAGCGAGGTCCGCCGCCCAGGCCAAGGCCTCCTCGGCCTCGGCGAGGAGCCCGGCGGCTCGGGCGAGGGCCTCCTCGGCCCGTGGGTTGCGGCAGGAGAGGATGGGGAGGACCTCGTGACGGATCGCGTTCCGCAGGAGCCGCCGATCCTCATTTGTCGGGTCATCGCGGAAGGGGATCCCCTCCCGGGCGCAGAAGGCGCGCGTCTCCTCCCGGGAGAGGAGGATGAGGGGGCGGATGTAAGGAGGCGTGGCAGGGAGGATCCCCCTGAGCCCGCGGGGGCCCGCGCCGCGGAGGAGGTGGAGGAGGACGGTCTCCGCGACATCGGTCCGCGTGTGGCCGAGCGCGATCTTCCCCGCGCCCGCGGCGCACGCCGCCCGCGCGAGGAACTCCTGGCGCGCGAGGCGGGCCGCTTCCTCCAGGTTGAGCTTCTTCGCCCGCGCGAGGGCGGGCACGTCCACGCGGTCGCAGATGAGGGGAAGGCCGAGGTCCGCCGCCGCCCCCTGCACCAGAGCGAGGTCCTCCGCCGTGTCCGGCCGGATCCCGTGGTCGAGGTGGGCCACGGTGAGGGTGAGCGAGAACTCGTCCCGCAGGCGGTCGAGGGCGTAAAGGAGGGCCAGCGAGTCCGCTCCCCCAGACACGGCGACGAGGACGCGCTCCCCGGGACCAAGGAGCCCGTACCGGCGGATCGCCTCTTGAACCCTAGCGAGCATCGCCCGCCTCGCCGGGCCACGGTGGGAGCACCCGGATCCGCCCGTGAACTTCCGGCCCCCTAGAAGCGGGCCGCGAACCCCGTCGGGAAGACCTCGAGGGAGATCCCCTCCCGCTCAAGCGCGACCTGATACGCGTCCCAGCCCGAATAGAACGCCCACAGGGCATGCACGGCGCCCACGCCCCAGTACAGGGAGAACCCGGGGTAGGGCAGGATCGCGGCCAGGTACCCTCCTCCGATGACCAGCGCCACGTCCACCGCGAAGTGGGTGAGGGCCTTGTCGTACTCCTCGTTGAGGTACTGCCCGAGGCCGGGGATCGCGAACGAAGCGATCCCGTGGATGAGAGGGATTGGGTTCGGCTCCTGCCGTGCCCACCCGACCATGCCCACCCCGACCACCACCGCCAGCGCCACCGCTCCAGCTCGCATCTAGCCTCCTTCGACCTGCGCCAACACCTCGTCCGGGATGTCAAAATTCGCCACGACCTCCTGGACGTCCTCTTCCTCATCGAGCGCATCCATGAGCTTGAGGAGCCGCTCCGCGTCCTTCCCCTCCACCCGCACAGTGGCCTTGGGGACGAGGGCGATCTCGGCGCGGGTCACGGTCACTCCCTGTCCCTTCAGCGCGTCCCGCACCGCAGCCACCGCGCTCGACGGGGTGTAGAAGGTGAGGGTCTCCCCCTCGTCCAGGAAGTCCTCCGCCCCGGCCTCGGCCGCGACGAGGATGACCTCCTCCCGATTCGCATCCCCGGGGATGGCCTCCACCACCCCGCGGCGATCGAACTGCCAGGCCACGCTCCCCTCGCCCCCGAGGCTTCCGCCGTGGCCCTCGAAGATGTGGCGCACCGCCGCCGCAGTGCGGTTCCGGTTATCGGTGAGCGCGCGCAGCAGGATCGCCACCCCCCCCGGGCCGTAGCCCTCGTAGGTCACCTCGGCATACTGAACCCCGTCCAGGTTCCCCGCGCCCCTCTTGATCGCCCGCTCGATGTTCTCCTTGGGCATGTTCGCGGCGCGGGCTCGTTCGATCGCCGCGGCCAAGGTGACATTGGTCTCAGGGTTGGGATCCTGCCGAGCACAGACGATGATCTCCCGCGTGATGCGGGAGAAGAGGCTGGACCGCTTCTTGTCCTGCGCCCCTTTCCGGTGCTTGATGTTCGCCCATTTGGAATGACCAGCCATCGGCCCCCTCGCAGCGTAGGGGAGAATGATAGTGATCGGCCGGGGATCGGGCAAGGGACCGGTTGCGCGGACCCGGATCGGAGAGGAGACTTACGGGGAATGGCACCCAAATCGGATGCGGTGGAAGAGAGAATGCGGGAGGTCGAAGTGGGGCGCGTGCTCCGGGAGCAGGGCCGGACGCTCGCCGTGGCCGAGTCGTGCACGGGCGGGCTCCTTGGCCAGCGGATCACCGCGGTCCCCGGGGCATCGGCGTACTTCCTCGGCGGGATCATCGCCTACCACAACGAGGCCAAGATGAGGCTCCTCGGGGTACCACGGGAGATCATCGCTGGCCACGGGGGGGTATCGGCGGAGTGCACCCGGGCTATGGCCTGCGGCGCGCGGGAGCGGCTCAGCGCCGACTACGCGCTTGCGATAAGCGGGATCGCGGGGCCCGGCGGCGGAACACCGGACAAGCCGGTGGGCCTCGTGTACGTTGCCCTCGCCGCCCCAACCGGGATCTGGGTCGAGGAGCACCGCTTCCAGGGATCGCGCGACGGGAACCGCTGGTCGGCGTGCGAGGCCGCGCTTGAGCTTCTCCTCCGACAGGCGAGGGGGACATGACCGATCCCCGACCGCCGCGCTCGCGGTGGGCCACCCTGCGCTGGATCGCTCTCCTCGTCTTCATGGTCGGTGGCATCGCCCTGTTCGGGCTCCTCGTGTACTTCAGCGGTCCGGAGCAGGTGTTCGCGGAGATCGTCCGCATGGGGATCATGGGGTTCCTGGCCGTGGTGCTGTGCGTGGTCGCGTCGATGCTGGCCTGGTCCCTGAGCTGGTACACCCTCCTCCGGGGGGCGGGGATCGCCACCTCGTTTCGCCGCACCGTGTCCCCGCTGCTCGCGGGGTTCACGGTCACGTACATCACTCCGTCGGCTTACCTCGGCGGCGAACCGGTGCGCGCCTACTGGGTCGCCCGCGACCAGGGCGTCCCCATGGCCCGGGTGATGGCCACCGTGGTGGTAGAACGGATCCTAGCGGGATTCGCCATGATCGCGTTCGCTTCGATCGGCGCTATGTTCGCGGTGGCCACCCCGCAAATCCCGACCGCTGAAAAGGGGGCAATCGCGGTTGCCCTCGGGACCCTGGCCCTGCTCCTCATCGTCGCCCTCATCCCCCTCACCCGGAACGCGCGTTGGCTGTCGGGCGTGGTCACGTGGGCAGCAAGATTCCTCCCCGGACGGCAGCGAGTCCTCCGCGCGGCGGCGCACGTCGCAGACATGGAGGACGAGATCCATCGCGCGTTCACCCAATACCGGGGGTTCACCTTCCTCGCGCTCGGGTTCCAGCTCCTCACGGTCTTTTTCAACTACATCCGGCCGCAGATCTTCTTCTTCTCCACCCAGCGGGCCCTGTTCACGTTCCCGCAGCTCTCGCTCTACTTCACGCTGAGCATCTTCGTGAATGCTCTCCTGTGGTTCGTGCCCGGTGGGTTTGGGCTCACCGATGGGGGGCGGGTGGGAATCTTCAAGCTCCTCGGGATCCCGGCGAGCGGCGCGGTGGCGTTCAACGTCGTGTTCCGGTTCGTGGACCTCATCCTCGTTGCGATCGGGGTGCAGCTCCTCGTGCGGCGGGGCCTCCTCAGCCTGAGGCGGGGGCGAATCAAGGTCGAGGTGGACCAAGATCCCCCCGCAGGTCAGGGGACGAGTTCGAATCCGTCGGGAAAGTAGTCCGAGCGGTATACGAAGAGGGAGTCGGTTCCCTCCCCGATCTGCGCACCGAGGAACTCGCGGCCGCGGGCGAGCAGCACCGCATCCCCTGCGCTGGGAAGGCGGTAGGTGTCGACGGCGATTCGGCTCCCCCCGGCGAGGATGACCCGCTCGCCTCCCGGCTCGACCCGGATCATGGTGGGCCCTGTGCCTTCCTCAGTGCGGGATGAGGGGGTCGTGCCCACAACGAGGACCTGACATTCGATCGCGGCGGGGAGGGAGCCCGCGGCGAGTGCGGGCAGGACGGCGAGACTACTCGGCATGCCGAGAACCAACGCCGGCCCCGGGGCAAGGCTCGCCTCACCCCGCTCGTCACCGCTAATCACCGTCACGCGCTCCCCTTCGACCTCGGTGACGATGGTCCTCGACATTCCAAGCGGAGCGCGCACCTCGAGTACGTAGGAGACCGGGCGTCCTTGCGCATCTAGAACCGCCTCCTGGGTGAAGGTCGCCCGCATCGGGACCAAGAGCAGGCGAACCGTAAACTGCCCCGCCGACGTAAGCCTAATCCCCTCCGAGCCGACGGTGAGCGTGTAGCTCTCGTGGCCAAGGATTCCGCCTCGAGCGGAGTACGCAAGTTGCCCACGGGAGCTGTACGGCGCAAGTGGAACAGGGGCCGGTTCAACGTGGTCGGCGGGCGCCTCCTCCCCCATCTCCGGCACGGGTGACCTTGGAATCTGGAGATCCTCCCTTTCCTCGCGCTCGGGGGGCATGGCCGCGGCCCCAGGCGGAGGGGACGTCCACTCGTGTGGGATAGCCTTCATCGCAACCGGTTCCGGACCCTCAGGAGCTGGTCTCCATACCGCCACAACCCCACCCGCCACGCCGAGGAGGGCGAGAGCGACCACCAGGCGCCTCGGCCATCGTCGTTTCAGTCGGATGGCCTTCCTCCTTGAGCAGGAGGCGACCGCGGCCCGCCTATTCGTAGCGGAGCGCGTCCACCACCGGCAGCTTCGCCGCTCGCCACGCGGGCCACAGGCCGGCAACCGCGCCGAGGGCAAATGCTCCGGCCAGCGTGGCCACGATCAGCGACGGGCTCACGACCACGGCCACCCGGACATCGAAGATCCGCCCGATCACAGCCGAGGCCAGGGAACTGACCCCAAGCCCCAAGAGCGTGCCCACGATCCCGCCCACAAGCCCCATCAGCCCCGACTCGATCAGGAAGATGGACAGGATATGGCTGTTCTTCGCCCCGACCGCCTTCATGATCCCGATCTCCTTCGTACGCTCGAGGACGGAGGTGTACATCGTGTTCATCACCCCCACCCCCCCCACGAGGAGGGAGATCCCGGCGATTCCCGCCAAGAACGCGCTCACGGTGGAGGTCACCGTCCCAATCGCGCTGCTGATGTCGCTGTAGGTCACCGCGGTCACCTCCGACCCCCGGGCCCGCAGCTCCGCCTGCACCCGCGCGGCGACCTCGTCCACATCGCGCCCCGGTTCGGTGCGCACGAGGGTGGTGAGCACGTCGTTGGCTGGTCCCCACAGAAGGTCCATCGTGCCATAGGGGACGTAGATCGTATCGCCGCTTGGCGAGATCCCAGAGGTAAACCCTTGTTGTGACGGTTCAGCGGTCGGGGCTACGATCCCGATCACCGTGAGCGTGAGCTCCGGCTTGTCCCCATCCCCCGCGATCACGATGGTCTCTCCCACCTCCACATGGAGTCGGGTCGCCACATCCTTCCCCAGCACCGCGACGAGGGTCTCGTCCTCACCGAACAGGCGCCCTCCCGGTTCGAGCTCGAGCGAACCGATGAACGCCGGGAACGACGTGACGAGCTCGGGGGAGAGCCCTAGGACAGGGAGGAACCCTTGGGTCACGCGTCCATCCGGGCCGGCCTGTCCCTCCACAAACGCCGTGCGCTGCCGCACCGCCGCGGCCGTGGCCACACCATCCACCGTGCGCAACCACTCGAGGTCAAGCATGTACTGAGCGAGGCCGTTACTGCGCCCGGAATTGGACCTCTGCCGCGGGGCGAGCAGGAACGTGTCCACGCCGAACAGCTTGGCGACCTCGTCATTGACAGTCCGCTCGAGGCCCAGCCCAATCGAGATCAGGGCGACCACGGCCGTAATCCCGATGAAGACGCCGATCACGGTCAGCCAACTGCGGATCCGACGGTGGAGGATGCTCGATCCCGCCAACGCCATGAAGTCACGAACCATGGGCCATCTCTTCGATCACGCGCCCGTCGCGCATGCGCACGATGCGGTCCGCGATGCGGGCCGCGTCGGGGTCGTGGGTCACGAGGACCACGGTCTTCCCATCTGCGGTGCTCAGGCTCTGGAGGAGAGCGAGGATCGTTGCCCCCGTCTCCGAGTCGAGGTTCCCGGTGGGCTCATCGGCGAGGATGATCTCCGGGTCGTTCGCCAAGGCGCGGGCGATGGCCACGCGCTGCCGCTCACCGCCGGAGAGCTCGTTCGGCCTGTGGTGGACACGATCGGCCAGCCCAACCTTGATCAGAAGGTCCCGCGCTCGGGCGGCCCGGTTCCTCTTCGGGGCCCCGAGGAAGACCATCGGCAGCTCCACGTTCCTCTGCGCCGATAGCGTCGGGATGAGGTTGAACGTCTGGAACACGAACCCGACCTTGCGGCCGCGCAGGGTGGCAAGCTGGTGCTCGGAGAGCTCGTGCAGGGGTTGCCCATCCAGCAGCGCCACCCCGCCCGTCGGCGTGTCGAGCGCCCCCAGGATGTGCATCAGGGTGGACTTGCCCGACCCGGACGGGCCCATCACGGCCACGATCTCCCCCCTCTCGATGGTGAGATCCACCCCCCGCAGCGCGTGCACCGCGGTCTTGCCAAGCGGGTACACCTTGGTGATCCCCCGGAGGTCGAGCAGAGGCATCGCTGATTTCATCCCGCGACGAACGTGTACCCGACCAGTTCCAGCGAGAAGACCGTTTCCCAGCGCCCGTCCCGCCGTCGCTCGACGAGGACCCGCGGCACAGTGTACACCGGGTGGGAGAGGCTGAACGCCACGGTGGTCTTGGCATCTGGACTGCGGGGGTCGACGATCGTGCCCTCGATGCACCGCACGCCGGCGATGGTCACGGAGGCAACGTTGGTGAACGATCCCCCGCCGGGGAGGGCGTACTCCTGGCCCTCTTGGAGGCGGGCGCGCTGGTCCATCAGGGTCTGGAGCGCGGCGAGGCTCACGTCTTGCCCTCCCCCGTACAGCAGCCCCGCCGCCCCGAACACGAGCCCGAACGTCGACAGCTGGTCCGCCGTCCCGCTGGCCTCGAGCATCATCCGCACCGTGTAGATCCCATCCGCCTGGGCGATCACCTGGAGCTCGAGGGCCTGGGGTTCGCTCATGTCCTCGGCCACAATGCGGAAGGTCATCGTCGTCGTCCCTTGCGGAAACGACTCCAATTGGGCTTGCCCGAATGCACCCCCGCCCACCGCAAACACGCTTGCCAGGGCGATCGCAGCAACCTTGATCCTCATGCCTCCTCCTTATTAGGTCACCGATGGAGTGATCTTCCACGGAGAGTGGTGGCCGATCCACCCCCCACGCCGCCCTCGTATATAGCCGTCCGCTGTGGAGCCGAGGAGGAGACGGTGTGGAGGGAGTCCGGACGCGCCCTCCGGGGAGCGTGGGCGAGGCTGGCTACGCGTGCGAGGTGGGGGAGAGGGTGGCGATGAGGGCTCCTACGAGGCCGAGCCCGACCCCGATCGCCAACCCGCTCCCGACGAGGCTTCCCCATACGTAGGGGAAGCTCGGGACGACATCGCGCAGGTAGGGCACAGACCCTCCCCCTGCCCAGAGGGTCCAACAAATCACGATGTAGAGCCCCCCTCCCGCCAAACCAGCGGCTGCCCCAAGCGCGAGGAACGGGGTGCGCCGGAGGGCCGGGCTCACCCCACAGCTCTTTAGGAGCGCGAGTTCCCTTCCCCACGCGGTCGCTGTGCCTGTCACTGCACGCTGGGCAAGCCACAGGGCGAGGGCCAGCGTGGCCACGAGGGCCACCACGGCCACGATGCGCGACGCGGGCGGGACACGGGTGCGGGCGAACGGCCGCTCGTGGTACTGGACGCCCGCCACCTCAGTCAGGACCCGCAACCGGGATTCCACCGCGGCCCGGACGTCGGGGGATAGGAGCCGCACGACGAGGGTCCGCTGGCTGATCGGGACGGGGTCATCCTCCCCCGGGAACCGAAACGTCACCCCGTCCACCCCGGGCCACGTCCAGATCTCGCTCGCCAGCTGGGCAATGGCTGTTTCCGACGGGGCCGCGGAGAGCTGGGCAAGGAGGTACGCCTCGACGCCCGCCCCAGGCGTCCCAGGCCCGGTGGGGAGGAGGAACAGAGCGGTCCCGCTCAGGAGGACAGCCGCCACAGCGAGGGCCCACCCGATGAGCGCCGCGGGGCGGGTGACGCTCCGCCGCAGGGCGTCTCCGATCAGGAACCAAAGCCCGCGGCTCATCCCGTCACCCCCGGCCGGAGGTGTACCGTGTACTGGAGGAGGGGGGCCCGGTCGCGGGGCGGGAACCCGTGCCGCGCGGGGATATCCGGGTCGCGGGTCGTGGCGAGGACAGCCACGCCCGCCTCGTTGAGCGCGCGCAGCATTGCCACGAACTCATCCTGGCCTTCCGTTGTGAGCCCGCGGAACGGGTCGTCGCACAGGAGCACCGCCGGCTCCGGGCACAGGGCGAGGGCGAGGACGAGCTTCCGCTGGCCGAGCTCGTCCAGCGCCGATGCCGGCGTCGCCTCCTCCCCTCGGAGATGGGCGAGTTCCACGGCCCGCGCGATGTGCTCCCTCGCCTCGGCCCCCCCGATCGCGAGCGCGCGCAGCTTGAACTCGAGGTTCCCCTCAACGGAACGCCGATCGAGGACGACCGAGCCCTCCGGCATGTACCCGATCCGCCGCCGCAGCTCCCGTGCCCGCGGGGGGGAGAGGCGGGCCATGTTCCGGCCGAGGACGAGGATCTGTCCCCCGGTGGGGACCTTCTCCCGCAGGATGAGCTCGAGGAGGAGGGTTTTCCCGGACGAGGGAGGGCCGACCACGAACACGAACCCATCTCCGGGGACGCCGAGGGAGAACCCATCCAGGACGAGCACCCCGTCGTCGGTCGCGTACCGCAGCTCCGAGACCTGAATCGCTATGCGCATCGTGCGATGAGGAACCGTTCCTTGCCGCTCTGGTCGCGTTCCACCCGTGCCTCCCCGAGGCCGGGCACGCGGCGGGCGATCGCGAGGGCAGCGGCCCCTTGGCGGGCCCCGATTTCGACGAGGATCGTTCCCCCGGGAAGGAGGTGGTGCGGGGTCCGAACGAGGATGGCCCGGAGGGCATCCAGGCCGTCTGGACCCCCGTCGAGGGCGCGACGGGGTTCGTAGAGGCGCACCTCAGGTTCGAGGGACGAAAATTCACACCGCGCCACATAGGGGGGATTGGCCACGATGAGGTGGAACGCCTCCCGGACACAGGAGAACCAGTCCGAGCGCCGGATCTCCACCTGAGACTCCAGACGATGGGCCCTCACGTTCCGCCGTGCACAGGCCAGGGCGCGTGGGCTCATGTCCACCGCGAGCACCTGCCCATCATCCCGCGCCCGCGCGAGGGCCACGGCGAGGGCCCCTGTCCCCGTCCCCAGGTCGAGGGCGCGGGGGTAGGGAGGGAGGGAACGGAGGACCGCGATCGCCCGCTCAGCGAGCTCCTCCGTCTCCGGACGGGGGATGAACACCCCAGGCCGAACGGCGACATCGAAGTCGAGGAACCCGGTCTCCCCCTCGAGGAGTGGGAACGGAACCCGCCTCGCCCGGGCGGCGACGAGCATCCGATACCTTCGGCCGACCGCAGGAGGGACCGCCGACCTCGCCAGCTCTGCCGGGGAACCCGCGGCCAGCGTGAAGAGCCGCCGTGCCTCGCGGGGCGCAGCGGGGATCCCCGCCGCGGCGAGCTCCTGGGAGCCACGTGCCACTGCCTCCCTTATCTGAACAGCGCTTGGAGCCACCCTACCTCTCCCCCGTACAATGGGTCAAAGCAAACGCATTGTAGCGAAAAAAGGGGGACGATGTGGTACGCATTACACTCAAGGGGTTGATCCTCGCGGTACTGGGGCTGATCGTGACTGGTTGCTCGTTCCTCGGCGGCGAGGAGCAGCCGGTGGACTTCTGGCAGCCCGCTCTCTCGCCGGACGGGACGACCCTCGCCTACATCGCCAAGGGCGAGAAGCGCTACAACCTGTTCGCCCTCGATCTGGCAACGGGGCACGAGCGGCTCGTCCTCGCGCTGGAGCGCGACATCGTCTACCCGAGCTGGTCGCCAGATGGGGAACGGATCGCGTTCATGTACGTCCAGGATGAGAACAACTGGGACATCTTCACGGTCGAAGTGGCAACGGGGATCGTGTTCCGGGTGACGGCGGACGCGGCCACCGATGCCAACCCGGTCTGGACCGCGGCCGGTCCGATCCTGTTCAACTCCGACCGGGGAGGGCAGTGGGGCGCGTACACGATCAACCCCGACGGGACGGGCCTCAGGAAGCTATCGTTCGACCGGCCGGCAAAAGGGTAACGTGAGCGCCTCGGTGGTGATCCTCGCTGCCGGTGCGGGGACGCGGTTCGGCGGCGGGGAGAACAAGGTGTGGGCCCTCCTCGCGGGGCAGCCCCTCCTCGGGCACGGGCTCGCGGCCTTCGCGGCCTGCGGGGAGGTGGACGAGATCGTCGTCGTGATCCGCAGTGGGGATGAAGAGCGCCTGGCCTCCCTCCCTCCGGTGGGCCTCCCCCTCGCCGGGGTCGTGGGGGGAGAACGCCGGGCCGACTCAGCGTGGGCGGGCCTGTCCCGGGCGAGGGGGGAGTACGTCCTCGTCCACGATGGGGCCCGCCCCCTTGTAACGCCCAGCCTCATCCAGCGGGTCCTCGCGGCCGCGCGCCACCATGGGGCGGCCGTGCCCGTCCTCCCCGTGGCGGACACCGTGCGCCGTGCGCGTGACCAATTCCTCGAGAGCGAGACCCTGGACCGGCGGGACTGGGTCCTCATCCAGACCCCGCAGGGGTTCCGCCGGGACCTCCTCCTTGCGGCCTACGCGGAGGCGCAATGCCGCGGCCTCGAGCTCCCCGACGACGCGGCGGCCGTCCTTGCCCTCGGCCACGCC
>Ga0067045_1028225_pt1 | contig 39050 bp, 34 predicted proteins | sample TerdegcTABiofilm_FD_59184 | JGI IMG/M metagenome (GOLD analysis project Ga0067045, IMG submission 59184) | Combined Assembly of (Gp0054472, Gp0054536) Wastewater bioreactor microbial communities from Singapore -Terephthalate degrading... | reverse complement strand
AGGGTTCGGTATGGGGGTGGACCGATTGACCATGCTCCTGACGGACAAACATTCCATTCGGGAGGTCATCCTGTTCCCGCATTTGCGTGAACGTGAGGACGAGAAATAAGAAATACGCCAATTTTTGACCAGCTAACCAAGTTTAATCATGGCGATGGTCTGATGTTACAGATTATCTGTTATTGAGAATCTAAAACAACCACATTTTCATTCCCCACCATTAATCCCAATTGCACCAGTAAGCGGTCATTAATAGTCGTTGAGCTGTTGGGAAATTCCAGCAGATAGCGATGGTCATTTTCTAAGCAGATCAGCGTAAAATGGTCCGGACCTGGCTGAGAGGAGAGCATCTCGATTAAGCGGCGCAGGCGCTGGCGATCTTCATCTTTTCGGCCACAGGAGGATAAAGTCACTTTAAGCAGGCGTCCTTTGGTTGAAATTTGCTCAGATGTGGGTTGAATGATGTAGTTGGATGTCGCGGTTGATTCTCTCTGAACAATTTGTTCCACGACTTCTATTGCGGTGGAAGAATGCTCTACTGCAGGTTTGGGTTCGTACCGGGGTGTTTGAATTATTTCAGAAGTGGTCTCGGATGCAACGCGGCTTTCTATCGTTTCTGAGATTTGTTGCTCAGCAGGATTCCCATTCGTTTCGGGATAAACTGCCGAGTCTGCGTCGTTAGGTTCTTCCTGCAAAAATTGTTCATCTACAAAATCTACTTCGGAAAGTAATGGCTGGTCTTCTGATAACGTATTAGCAGTATCGGTAAGTGTAAGGGATATACGTTCCACCTTTTTGGCAATTACTTTTACAGTATCTTCTTCCACGCTGGCGTTGCCAACAATAATTAATACCTCATCTGGTTTGATATATTTTTCACAATCCGCCCAGACATCAGCAAAAATTACCACCTCCATCTGCCCCTGAATATCCTCCAGGGTGGCAAAGCCCATCGGTTCACCCCGTTTATTCACAATTTTACGAAAACGCCTCACCAGACCAGCCACACAGACTTTTTGTTTATGCTCCGCTTCCCTGAGGTCGCTGCTGTAGTGGGTAATTTTTTTTTGAATTTTAGAGTGATAGGGCGTCAGCGGATGACCGGAAAGGTACACTCCCAAGAGTTCCCTTTCCCATTCTAGCTGCTCACGCGGATCGGTCATCTGGATTTCACTTAAGGAAATTTCTTCATTGAAACCACTGGTGTGGCCAAAAAATGTCATTTGACCTCCATCATGGGCACGGAAATGACTCTCATTGATTGAGATGATTTGTTCCATGGCATTGTAAAGAGCACGTCGCTGAGCCAGTGAATCCAAGGCACCGACACGAATAAGACCATCGAGCGTGCGACGGCCGACTTTGCGCAAGTCCACACGATGAATGAAATCATTAATATCCTTAAAGGGACCATCTAACCGCACAGAGGTGATGAGGTCAATGGAGTTTCGGCTGACATTTTTTACAGCACCCAATCCAAAGCGGATAGCTGGTGGTTGGCCACTCCGCTCTTCAATTTGAAAATACCACCCGCTATGGTTGATATCAGGAGGGAGAATTTCGATACCCATCTGGATGCATTCGTTAGTGTAATGAGCGACTTTTTCAGTCATATCCATCTTGTTGGAAAGCAGTGAGACCATATATTCCAACGGGTAATGTGCTTTGAGATAGGCAGTCTGCACTGCCAGAACGCCATAATCGGCTGCGTGGCTTTTATTGAAGCCGTACCGAGCGAAGGCTTCCCATTGTTCAAATATATTGATGGCATCCTCCCTCGAGATGCCACGCGCTGTAGCACCATCCACAAATTGTTTTTTATGGCTGATTAATTTATCCGCCTGTTTTTTTGAGATTGCTTGGCGCAACTCATCTGCCTCTGAAGCACGATAGCCAGCCAGCTGCATGGCGGCGAGCATGATTTGCTCCTGATACACTGCCACACCGTAGGTCTCCTGGAAGATAGGTTCCAACCTAGGGTGAGCATATTGAATGGGCTGCTTACCCTGCATGCGATTGATATAGGCGGGAATGTATTCCATGGGTCCGGGGCGATACAAGGCGACCATGGCAATAATATGGCGCAGGTGAGTGGGTTTCATCTGTGAAAGATAGCGAGTCATACCTGCACCTTCCAATTGAAAAACTCCTGCAGTGTGACCCTCACCCAAGAATTGAAAAGTCGCAGGATCATCTGTTGGGATATTGCCCAGGTTTAGGTTCACCCCATGCCTTTCTTTAATCAACGCGCAGGCTTTTTGCATTATGGTTAATGTATCTAATCCAAGAAAGTCTACCTTCATCAACCCCACGTAATCAAGCATATTCATCTCATACTGGCAGACTTGTTTGATAGGATTGTTTTCAGATTCATTCGTACAGCGATGCAACGGCACAAGTTCACTCAGGGGCATATCAGCGATCACCACACCTGCGGCATGCGTACCGGCTGAACGGGCGACACCCTCCATTTGAGATGCCACATCAATGACCTCATGCATATAATCCACTTGCTCGTACACCTCTCTGAATGCAGGATTTTTTTGTAATGTTTCAGGGATGCTATCTGTTTTGCCGGAGATGGTAGAGATCATCTTGGTCACCCGGTTCACTTCGTTTAAAGGCACAGTCATCACCCTGGCTACGTCGCGGATGGCCGCTTTTGTACCCATGGTATTAAAAGTGATAATTTGCGATACGCGATCCTCACCATATTTTTGGGCAGTATAGAACAAGATTTCATCGCGCCGGTCTTCCTGAAAGTCAAGGTCAATATCTGGCATATTCTTGCGGTCAGGATTCAAGAAACGTTCAAACATCAAACCGTGTTCAATGGGTTCTACAAGACTGATGCCAAGCACATAAGCCACAATAGAGCCACCCGCGGAGCCGCGTGCGTTATACCAAATTTTCTGCTCGCGAGCAAAGCGGCAAATATCCCAAACGATTAAGAAGTATGGCTCAAACCCCATGTCATGGATCACAGCCAATTCAGTCTCCAATCTCTCGCGGATTTGCGGGTCGTTCGCGCGTGAGCCATAGCGTTGGGTGATGCCTTCCTCACACAATTGTCTAAGGTAGGATGCAGTGGTCTGACCAGCAGGAACTTCAAATTGCGGCAGGTGATAATATTCTTTTTTAAGATTAAGATTGCAACGTTCAGCAATTTCAAGGGTGTTGGTGACAGCCTCCGGTAAATCTGGGAATAAGTCACTCATCTCGCGCGGTGAGCGCAGATAGTAGCTGTTATCGCTCATACGCATACGGTTGGGTTCTGTGAGCGGTTGACCTGTCTGCAGGGCGAGGAGGACATCCTGATAACGAAAATCTTGTGGATCTACATAATGCACATCATTGGTGACGATGTAGCGTGCTTGGTAACGTTGACCGATTTCTCTTAAAGTTTGGTTAACTATCGCCATTTCCGGAATAGCATGCTGCTGCAATTCAAGGAAGAAGTGGTCGCGGCCGAATACCTCAAAGTAGTAATCCAGAATAGGGATGGCGTATTCCGGCCCGCGTTCTATTATTTTGGCAGGGATTTCGCCTTTCAGGCAGGCGCTTGAACAAATTAAACCCTCAGCATGCTGGGCGAGATACTCATGGTCAATACGCGGGTGATAGTAGAAACCCTCCAGCTGAGCTGCGCTGCATATTTTCAGCAGGTTTTTATAACCTGTCTGATTTTCAGCTAGCAGGATAACATGAGCAGGTCGTTTATCCAATTGTGGGTCACGGGAATGCATCCCTTGTGGGGCAATATATGCTTCCACCCCGATAATGGGTTTGACCCCTGCTTCTGTGGCTGTACGAAAGAATTCCACCACGCCGTACATGGTGCCATGATCGGTGATGGCAATGGCGGGCATGCTCATCTCCTTGGTACGGTGAATCAACTTGTCGATAGCACTAAAGCCATCCAACAGTGAGTAATGCGTATGCACATGGAGATGAACAAACGACATCTTTATTTAATTGAAGTCAATCATAGTGGAGTTAAGCCATTATAGCATGTGGTGATTAATCAGTACCTGTGTTTTGCTTTTTTTAATCTTAAATTAATGCGGGATTTTACCCAGTGAAGCCAAATAGACAGCAAATAATTTTTCTCCATCGACATGAATCGCCTCATTGACCAAGTCATCATCAAATGCTGCTATGGCACATACTCCGCAATCTATTTGCTGAGCTGCAAGGTAGAGATTCTGACAGATATGCCCAGCATCCAAGAAAAGATAGCGATACCCGCGTCCTGGGTAGCGCCAAGTCATGCGCTCAACCACCGCGACCCAGATAAAGGTAATAGCGCTCTCCATGACGTGTTTCTGGCTCAGACAGGCGGTGGTCAATTGACCCGTGATGTTCGGCTCGGAGGGCAAGCGGGCAAGTTGATGGGAAAGTGCCAGATAGCGGTACAACCCAGGATCAAGTGACGCTACTCGATTCACCAGCAACCAGGTTTCAAATGCATGGCGCGCACCGGCGGAGGGTACCATGCGTTTGGTGCTCGGACGGTCAGTCAGGCTCTTCACACCCTGAGTACACCACAATAGGTATGCCATCTCATCCAAAGAAAGTGGGGTTTGAGAATAGGTACGGATTGTCTCACGTTTTTCAATTGCCTGGCGTAAATCCATGGCAGGAATATGCAGGTTGGCAGGTGAAGGGAGGTCGATCAAGGGGGTGTTGGGATCAACCTCAAGTTCTAGAGGTGGCAGAGGAACGCCCTGGCTCTGTGGGGATGGGTCTAGATGTTTGTACTTGGTTAGTTCAATAAATTGTTTACCAATATCGTTGGACATAATTACTCCTTAATAATAATTTTATGCATACGGCTGCTGATCACTTGCCACACTGATATAAATTCTTCTACTCGTAAGAAAATTATACTTAAAGTATACAGTAAGCCACCTAATAGGATTCCAATAAGGGTAACCTGCCAAGCTGAAAACCCGGCAGCATAAAGTTGCCATAACCAGATCACGACCCCCATGCCAATTGTGGCGATTAAGGACTTAAAAGCTATTGTTAACGTTCGACGACCCTCCAAGCCATGTAATCTTTTACGCATCAGCCAAAGCAACACCACGCTTTCTATGGCTGTTGCCAATGAATTTGCAAGCGCCAATCCACCGTGAGGCATCCAACCAATGATTTGAAATAATTTACTTAATGAAAGGCTAAAAACCAAGTTCAGGCTCATCGCACCAATACCGACCATAACTGGTGTTTTTGTATCATGCATGGCATAGAATGCACGGCTAATAATTTCGACAAGACAATGACCGACTAATCCTACCGCGTACCATAGTAGTGCCCACGCCACCAATCGGGTGGACTGTTCGGTGAACTCGTTCCTTTGATAAAGCATGGCAATCAATGGTTGGCGCAATAAAACCAAACCCAAGGTGGTGGGGATGGATAATAACAAAACCCCTCGCAGTGTAGAAGCCAAAGAACTACGCATTTCCTTGAATTTGTTTAGTGCGAATTGAGCGGAAAAAGTAGGTAATGCGGCAGTAGCAATGGATTGAGCGATGGCGGCCTGAGGCATAAGCATGATAGGAAACGCAAGACCGATGGCAGTAACGCTTCCTTCAGGTTGTAAAGAGGCTAAGTAAGTATTGAGTAAAAAATTCAGTTGAATCACCGCTACGCCAAACAGGCGAGGTAACATCAGGCGAACCACCTCCCGTAAGGGTGCAAAGCTCAGATCAAGAGTGAAGGAATAGGTACGCTGCGGAAGTTTAAACAACATGGGTACCTGAAATAATAAGTGCATGCCAGATCCCATCAGCACACCCCAGGCTAAACCCTGGATACCCATGGATGAAGAAAATAATTGGATGCCAATAATCCAACCGATGTTATACATGGCAGGTGCCAAAGCCGGTAACAGGAAATGCTGATGGGCGTTGAGGATGCCCATGATCAACCCGCTCAGGGCGAAGATAAGAGCTGAGGGCATCTGAATGCGAAGTAATTCAGCGGCGAGCATTTCTTTGGCTGGATCTGCAAGGCTGAAACCGGGGGCAAGCAAATAGTGTACGACCTGGCGAGAAAAAATCATTGACAACAGACTCAGGATTGTAATTACAATACAAACAAGATTGGCTATTACTGAAGCCAGCTTCCAAGCCTCTGCTTGTTTGTTTTTACTCAACAAGCTGGTAAAGGTGGGGATAAATGCTGAGCCAAGGGCACCGCCGGCAACCAAATTAAAGAGGATTTCTGTAAAGCGGTTGGAGGCAAAAAATGCTTCGCTGGCTGGTCCAGTTCCAAAAGTTTGGGCAGTTAATATCGTTGCTAGCAGACGGATGGGAGTGGTAATCAGATATGCGAAGATCACGACCGCTGCTCCGCGTGCAATTTGATGTGTAGCGTTAGGGAGTTTATTTTCTGTGGAAGCCATATGAGAGATTATACTTTGGCAATTTACAGAGGTAGATGTTAGGGGTCAATTAATATAAAAATGGGATTTTCTCATTTATAATGGATTTATCTTCTATGAATGAATAAGGAGTAGAAATGGCACTTTGGAAAAGAAAAAGTAAGAATCCAATGGAAGAAAAGAAAGAAATGCCTGGGCAGGTTATTGATGAAGAAATGGAGGCAAAATCTGAGAAAAGGATTCCAGATGCGATTGAAGGTGCATCAATTGAAGGATCGAAACCTGAACAATTGAAAAAAGAAAAAAAACCTTCAAAAATTGCTAAGTTTCTACGCTCAGTACTTGTGGGTATATTGCTGCTGGCGATTGGTGCGGCAGCGGTATTTTTTGGACTATACCTGCCCAAAAACAACGCACTCAATGCCCAACTGTCTTCCTCGCAGGAACAAATCACTGAACTTACTACCCAGCTCACTACTCAAGCGGAAGAATTGACACGTGTCAAAGGGGAACTTGAGCAGGCGAAAGATGAAATTACCAGCTTACAAGCCAATCTGAATAAAATGAGCGAGTTGAAAGTGGTTTATCAGATCCAGAGCAATGTGAATGTTGCAAGGTTGGCGATGGCACAGAACGATGCCACGCGTGCTGTACAAGTAGTTGAATACATCATCCAAGATATTCGCGGTTTATCCATTAGTTCCTTCCCTAATATCTCTGGCGATTTAAGTCAACGACTTACTGAGTTGGAAAACATACGGGTTACCATTGGAAGTAATCCAACCCAGGCGGCTATCGATCTGGAAGACCTTTTTAACGACTTGCTGCTATTGGCCAACAATCTTGAAAAACAATAGAATTAAAGACCCGCTGATACGGCGGGTCTTTTGTTATCTTTTTCCCAAGGTGAGGGGGAGTTCCAACTGGCGACCCTCACGCAGAATCGTCAACATAACAGTGTCACCTGGCTTGGTATTACCTACAATGTAACTCAGCATATCGTTAAAGGTACTAATTGGGTTACCATCGATTGCGATAATCCAATCGCCACCAGAAAGAAGATTCTCGATATAAGTCTGGCGATTACCTCCCCTTAATCCAGCTTGATCGGCTGGTCCCCCTGATGTGACTCCCATAACGTATGCTCCCACGGTGTTGGCTGGGACATTTAATGCTTCGAGCACTTTAAGGGTGAAATCACCACGATAACTCTCAATTCCCATGTATGGGTAATCATAGGTTCCAAACTCTATCAATTCCGGCACTACTTTACGAACAATATCCACAGGGACGGCGAAACCAATGCCACTGTTGACCGGTGAGTAAAGGCTATTTTCTTCATCAGTATGGATTGCCCGGTTGATGCCAATCACCTCGCCATTTAAATTGAGTAGTGGTCCACCTGAATTGCCGGGATTTATAGCTGCATCGGTTTGAATTAAATCACCCGATGTGAATAAGCCACCTCCTGGTGCAGATTGCATGGATTCCAAGGTCCTTCCCAGGCTGGAAATAATGCCAATGGTCATGCTGCCAGACAGACCGAAAGGATTACCAATTGCCACTACTGTTTGACCTACTTTGACATCCTTGAGATAACCTAATGGGAGGGGCTTGAATTGATTTACCGGTGCTTCTACCTTTACAACTGCAATATCTGAGTTGAGGTCTGTTCCCACCAAAGATGCCATAGCGCGAAAACCATTTGAAAAAGCGATTTCAATCTCATCCGCACCTTCCACCACGTGATAATTGGTGACTATATGACCCAAAGTATCATATACAAATCCAGACCCCTGACCTCCACCGCCAAAATCGGTGTACGTGCGAATGGCAACTACACCTGGATTGACATATTCATATATTGCGACCAGACGTTCCTGTAAATTGTTCTGACCCATGCTGGGAAGAGGTTGTGGGGTATAAGCGGGTTGTATTTCCTTGACTACTACAGGCTGCTGCTCCTGAATCTGTGATAACAGGTCAGAGAAAGGTGTACAGGCAGTTGCTAAATATAATGTACTGAAGATGAGTAATTTGAAGAAAAATCTTAATAAATTCATTATGCTTTCTGTTAGCTAATTTTTCGCAGGTCTTCGAATAGTTTGCGTTGTTGAGGTGTAAGGTGCTTGGGAAGATTTACTTTCACCTTGACTAATAAATTACCATATTTCCCTGGCTGGCGAAGAACAGGCATGCCCTTACCTGCCAGGCGAAAAGATTGTCCTGGTTGAGTACCTGCCGGGATTTTCAGAAGCACGTTTCCACTGGGAGTAACAACTGTTACCTCACCGCCCAAGACTGCTGTAGTTAAATCGATGGTTATCTCAGTGTGCAGGTCGTCCCCCTGCCGTTCGAAGCGTGAGTCAGGCAGGACATTTATCAGCAGGTAAAGGTCAGTTGGCTGGTTACCCTGCAGTGGACCAGCACCTGCCACCCGCACTTTTGTGCCTGTTTTTGAACCAGGGGGTATTTTCACCTCGATACGGCGGTTACCAATCTGCAGGATTCGTTGCGTGCCATGATAGGCTTCATGAAAGGTAATCGAGATGGGTTGTTGATAGGCAAGAGGTTGAGATGGATAGGAACGTGTACGGCGGGTTCGTGTTGAGCCACCCATCCCCCCGAAAATTGAATTAAAAAAGTCGGAAAAACCGAAGTCCTCAAAGATATCGCTGAAATCATTCACTTCCACACGGGTTCCACCGCGTGGTGTAGAAAACCAATCCTCCCAGCGGAAGTTCCCGGGTGTGCCACCTTGCTGCTGCCATGCGTAATATGACTGGCCGAGCTGATCGTAATGCGCACGTTTTTTATCGTCGCTGAGGACTTCATGTGCTTCGTTTATTTCCTTAAATTTTTCCTCAGCAGATTTATCTCCCGGATTACGGTCGGGATGATATTTCATCGCCAATTTACGATAAGCCCGTTTGATCTCGTCTTTAGTGGCATTCTTTGAGACGCCCAAAATCTGGTAGTAATCCTTATATTGCATATACTGATTTTATCTATACGCGTAAAACTCCGTCAAGGTTCGTAAAAAGAATTAATGAAATTCTTACCTTACAAAAAAGCCCCCGCTGAAGAATTGAAACCAGCGGAGGCTTTGCCAAAGGAGGAGACATTGATTCTGAGAAGAAATTTCGCTTCTCATTTGTGTCCTATTCATTTTATACACCCTTATCTTCTTGAAAAAGAGTGAATATTATCCCACAATAGGGGGATAAACATCACTCGGATATATTGACTAGAAAGTCTTGAATTGCGGGTAAAAGGTCGTTTATATTGAGATAGGCATACAAATGCAAGTTTAGATGAGTGTTACCTAGGAGTATTTTTGATACTCTGCGTTCCCGTTGAAAACAGCATAATGTTGGTTTGCCGAGGGTCAATGCTACTGCAATCTCGTAACCCACACCATGAGATGGGGTACTAACCTCAGCAATCAATGCATCACTTTCTTTTAGCCAACGCATATCTCTTTTATATACGCTCTGAGCTGAAACCACTTTTTCAGCCTGCATGACATCCTGATGAGCGAGATGGGCTGTGGGGACATGGTGTCCATTTTCCAGCAAGAATTGGACAATTTCATGATAGACCTGCTGGTCCTGCCTGCCGCCGGTGATAGAGCATGAAAAATAAATATTCATAGTCAAGGAGTATTTTAGCATCGAGCTTTTTATGTGTGCATGTTAAAATTGCCACATGAGCGTTGTGAGTGAGTCGATTCAAAGGACATTAGACACCCTACCTAATAAACCAGGCTGTTACCTGATGAAAAATGCCAGCGGTCAGGTAATCTATGTGGGTAAAGCTGTTAACCTACGCAACCGCGTGCGTTCTTATTTTCATGAAAGGGGAGATAGCCGGGAAAAGGTCAGCCATTTAATAAAGGAAATCCACAGCATTGAATGGATTTTGGTGAGTTCGGAGTTAGAGGCACTCATCTTGGAAATGACCTTAATTAAAAAGCACAGCCCTCACTATAATGTCAGACTCAAGGATGACAAGCGATACCCTTACATTAAAGTGGATTGGGCTGATGAGTATCCCAAGGTAACGGTTACTCGCAGGCTGGAGAAAAACGGAGCTAGGTATTATGGTCCATATACCAGCGTGTGGGCAGTGCACCAGACGCTAGATTTGTTGCGGAAAATTTTTCGATTTCGCACCTGTGATCGCATCATCACTGGAAAGGATACACGTGCCTGTCTGTATTACGATATCAAATTGTGTACAGCGCCCTGCATTGGAGCAATCGATCAGGCAGGTTACCGCCAGATGATGGATGATTTGGGGCATTTCCTTGAAGGGCATACGGGTACTATCCTTTCCAGGTTAAAGGAGGAAATGGAAGGTAAGGCAGAGGAGATGAATTATGAAAAGGCAGCCGCATTGCGTGATCAGATCCAAGCCATTGAAAAGGTTGTAGAGAAGCAAAAAGTGGTGACCACCGAGGAATTAGACCTGGATGTGCTTGCCCTAGCACGCAATAACGGACAAGCCTGCATGCAAATATTTTTCGTCCGCAATGGAAAATTAATCGGGAGGGAAAATTTTGTTTTAGAGGGTACAGCAGAAGAAAAGACCCCCACGATATTCTCGCAATTCATCAAACAATACTATGATTCTGCTTCATTCATTCCACCCCAGATGTTATTACCCGAAGAAGTTGAGGAGGCACAGATCATACAACAATGGCTACGGCAGAAACGCGGTGGTGCAAAGGTGGAAATCAAAGTGCCCCGACGGGGTAACTCATTGGCATTGGTTCAGATGGCTATGGAAAACGCTGTGGAGACATTAAAAGCTTTGCAAAGCCAATGGGAAGGTGATACGCACAAACAATCTAAAGCACTGACTGAACTGCAGGAAGCTTTGAAGTTACCTCAACCTCCAAACCGCATTGAATGTTATGACATTTCTAATATTCAAGGTACGGCTGCAGTGGGTAGCATGGTGGTTTTTGAACAAGGTACTCCCTCTAAAAGGCTTTACCGCAGGTTCAATATAAAAACGGTGGAAGGACCGGATGATTTTGCCAGCATGGAGGAAGTGTTGAGCCGAAGGTTTAAGCGCTGGCAAGCTGCACAAGAGATAAAAATGGAGCCGGGGGGAAATCCTGACCTAGCTTTTTCGATACTACCTGACTTACTCATAGTGGATGGTGGAAAAGGGCAATTAGGTCGGGCTATGAAGGTATTGGAGTGCTGTGAATTAACCGAAAAAATCCCGGTGGTGGGATTAGCCAAGGAGAATGAGGAGTTGTTCTTACCAGGAGTGCTTAATCCGTTAACTCTGCCACGAAATTCGCAAGGATTGCATCTACTTCAGCGCATCCGTGATGAGGCACACCGATTTGCCATCACTGCTCACCGTAGCCAGCGGGAAAAGAGAGGCATGGTTTCAGCCCTGGACTCCATCCCAGGCATCGGTCCATCCAAACGAAAAGCATTGATAAGGAAATTTGGGTCACTCGAAAAAATGAAGCAAGCAGAGATTAGTGAGTTGATGATGGTGAAGGGTATCAGCCAGGAAATGGCGGAATTAATCAAGAAAAGCTGAAAAAATTGATATCCTTATCCTAACCATGGTTTAATAAGAGGTTGTAACATAATTTAATAACTTCTTTTTATTTTTCAAGGAAAAACTAATACGTTATTAGATAAAAACCTCTTATAGATTGATTCCTTTAACTGATATTTATGGTAAAATCAACCTCCGTGCCGAATGGCAGAATATTGTGTTGAAATGATTAGGTTTATACAATGAATGAAATAATTAAATCAATCGCACCAGCCGCTAACCCTAAAATACCCGAGTTAAACCCAGGGGATGCCGTTAGCGTACATGTGAAGATCGTGGAAGGTGATCGGGAACGAATTCAGGAATTTAAAGGGGTTGTACTGTCAGTCAATAAAAAGGGCACAAATCCATCCTTTAAAGTAAGAAGAATTGCCAGTAATGGCATCGGTGTGGAACGCACCTTCCTAACTCATTCTCCACGAATCGATAAAGTTGTAGTGGAAAAACGCAGTAAAGTGCGTCGGGCACGGCTGTACTACCTGCGCGAGCGGACTGGTAAGCGAGCTCGATTGAGAGAAAAATTCGGCATGGATGTAACGAAGGCCGAGGTGATAGAACCAGAAGTCACAAAACCGAATGAGGTAGAGCAGTCATAAGTGACTGCTCTTTTCTTTTATAATTTAGATAATGAACTTTAATCTCCCATTAGTCGGATTATTTGATTCCGGTGTTGGCGGTTTATCTGTATTGCGTGCTGTGCGTGATTTAATCCCAGCACAACCGTTGTTTTATCTCGCAGATCAATTCCATGTCCCTTATGGTGAGCGAGAAGCCGAAGAGGTGCGTTATTTTTCAAGACAAATCACACGATTCCTGCAATCACAGGGTGTGGTATTAATTGTCCTGGCTTGCAATACCGCATCAGCGGTAGCATTACAGGCGTTACGAACAGAATTTCCCAATATACCCTTTGTGGGGATGGAGCCGGCAGTAAAACCTGCCTCCCAGCAAACCCGCAGTGGTGTAGTGGGGGTACTGGCTACGCCAACAACCTTTCAAGGGAAACTTTTTTCCGCTTTGCTTGAACGATTTGCCAAGGATGTGAAAGTCATTCCACATACTTGTCCGGGCTTGGTAAATGAGATCGAGAACGGGAATTTGAAAGGGGAAAAGGTGCGTGATATTTTGCTGAAAGCCATCCAACCCATGTTAGATGAAGGAGTAGACACTCTAGTCATGGGGTGTACTCATTATCCTTTTGTCATACCCTTAATCCGCGAGATCTTTGGGGATGATTTGGAAATCATCGACCCCTCTCCAGCGATTGCGCAACGTGTGAGATACCTGTTAGCAGAAAATGGGTGGCTGGTAGAAGATAATCATAGAGGAGTGATCACGATTGCCACCACAGGAGATGCACAGGTGCTTGAGAAGAAATTACCCCTCTTTCTTGGTGAGGGAGATTATCCTGTGGTTCCGTTACAATGGCACCAAGGTGATATTCAATTTGTAGGATCAACTATTACCAGTCAAAGGTGAATTAATGACTTTGAATGAAATTATTCTCGATCCTGTCGATCACATCACAGCAGATGCGATAGGTAAACCCGGTGAACGAGTTTTCTACCTACAGGCAAGGAAGGGTGATACGGTCGTGACCTTTTTGATCGAAAAAGTTCAGCTTCAATCGCTGGCAATTGGGACACGCCAATTTTTACAAGAAATCGCTAACAACAATGCAGGGCTTGAACCACTACAGACGGATTACGATGAGGATGAGATGCACATTCAGTTACCGGTAGAGCCGGTTTTCCGCATTGGCGACCTTGGGCTAGCCTATGACAAGGATCGCGATATGGTTTGTATAATTCTTAAAGAGATTACTCTAGAGAAAAAAGAAGAGGACCTGCAAATAGCCCGTTTGTGGTGTACCAGAAATCAATTATTTACCCTGGCACATTGGAGCGAAACGGTGGCAGCACGTGGTCGCCCTATTTGCCCACAATGCCTGCAGCCAATGGAACCAGAGGGACATTTTTGCCCAAAGAAAAATGGACGAAAGCATTGAGCCGTAACTTGTTAGAGTGAAGACAAACACTTCTATTGAGCCCTCAGAAACTCTGCAAGCACTAAATGACGGTGAAATCAGCATACAGGGTCAAATTACCTATAGCAGCAACGTTACCTTTCTTGTCAGAGTGCGCCATCATAAAAGAGAATACCTAGCTGTCTACAAACCTCAGAAGGGTGAAACTCAGTTATGGGATTTCCCGGTAGGGACTTTGTGCAAGCGTGAGGTAGCCGCCTTTGTGCTTTCAGAATATCTTGGTTGGCACTTTGTCCCTCCCACGGTATTTCGGATGGAAGGTCCTTTTGGCCGCGGCTCATTACAGCTGTTTGTAGACAATAACCCAAACCGTCATTATTTTTCATTCTCTCGCACAATACGCATGCGCTTGCGACCAGTTGTTCTTTTTGACTTACTCATCAATAATGCTGATCGCAAGGGCGGTCATATCTTGCTGGATGATGATAACCACTTGTGGTTGATCGACCATGGAATCTGCTTTCACCAGGAATATAAACTGCGCAGTGTGGTGTGGGATTTTAAGGGGCAGGCAATCCCCAAGCGCTGGCTTAAAGATGTGCGAAGATTAGAAAATGAGCTAGAAACCCGCAAGGATATCTATCAGGCTCTACAACCTTATTTGACAGAGGGTGAAATCAAAGCATTGCATTCTCGTGCGAAGGCATTGTTACGATTAAAAACTTTCCCCTATCCAGATGAAAGACGCCGAGTAATTCCATGGCCACCCTTGTAAAATAATGATAGGGAATATTCAAAACCTATGCGTAGTGTAAAAATTTGTCTAGTTGGATTTGGTAATGTGGGGCAGGCTTTAGCGCGACTGATAGAACGCAAAAGGGAAGCGATAGAACAACAACGGCAAATTTGTTTAAAAATCACAGCCATTGCTACTCGCACCCATGGTTACTGCATGAAGTATGATGGAGTAGACCTATCCAGCGCTCTATCGAAGATTCATGAAAACCGTTCTCTTAATGAGCTGAATGATTCACCTGTCCCATGCTCCACTCTTGAGTTAATTTCACGATGTGATGCGGACGTTTTATTGGAGAATACGCCAGTGGATTATTTTAGCGGTCAACCGGCAATCGATCATATCGCAACAGCAATACGAGCAGGCATGCATGCCATCACCGCAAATAAAGGAGCGGTATTACATGGTTATCAGCAACTTAGTGCCATAGCAGAGGAAAAAGGCAAGCGTTTTTTATTTGAGTCTGCGGTGATGGATGGAGCACCTATTTTTTCACTCTTCCGACAGGTTCTCCCTACAATTGAACTACATGGCTTTGAAGGGATACTTAATTCGTGCACCAATCTGTTGTTAGAACGCATGGAAATGGGTGATGGGTTTGATCAGGCAGTAGAATATGCACGTTCCATTGGAATCACCGAAACTGATCCCAGCGGGGATATTGACGGTTGGGATGCAGCTATCAAGGTAGCTATTTTAGTTAATGTTTTAATGAAGTTCCCAATAAAATTAGATGATGTTGAACGACGCGGTATTCGAGAAATTGAGCTAGAGGAGATTCGCAAGTTGCAAACAGAAGGTAGACGATGGAAATTGATTTGTCGAGCCTGGCGTGATGCGAATAGTGTAAAAGCGAGCGTTGCCCCTGAGATCGTCACCCCTCAATCACCTTTTTTCAGTGTGAACGGGACCAGCTCATCCATAATCTTTAAGACTGATTGTCTGCCTGGTCTGGGCATTCTGGAAAGCAATCCTGGACCTGAGACTACTGCATATGGATTGCTTGCTGATATCCTCAGTATTTATGCAAAAAATAATGACTAAAAAAAATCATATTGTATACCTGGGGCTGGGTAGCAATCTCGGGGATAGGTTGCGGAATATGGCTGAAGCGATCAGCTGGATTGGAAAACAGGTGGAGATTCAGAGAGTATCCCAATTGTATGAGACTGATCCCTGGGGATTTACAAAACAACCTAAATTTCTCAATCAGGTACTCAAAGGTAGGACGACACTTGAGCCAATAATTTTATTGGACTTTTTAAAAGATGTGGAGACGCAAATCGGGCGCACCCCAGGACCGCGCTATGGACCGCGCATCATAGATATCGACATCCTCTTTTATGATAAAAATGTATTGAGTCTTGCTGAGCTATGTATCCCGCATCCTCGTCTTGCAGAACGCGCCTTTGTTTTGATTCCTATGGCGGAAATTGCACCTCGATTCATACATCCCATATTGAAGAAAAGCATGCGAGAATTAGCCAACCAGGTGGGTAATTCTGGTGTTATTTTATTTACAGGTGAGTAAATCAATGAAAAAGTCATTTGTATGGGGTGCACGAACATATGTCATGGGCATCCTCAATTTGACGCCAGACAGTTTTTCAGGAGATGGTTTGTTAAATACAAGCAATCCTGTGCAAGCTGCGAAGGAACAAGCCCGAAAGTACATCGGCGATGGAGCGGATATGCTAGACCTGGGTGCTGAAAGCAGCCGACCGGGTGCTACAAGTATAAGTGTTGAGGAAGAACTTGAGCGGTTGATGCCCATCCTAATTGCCGTGCGCGAAGAACATCCTGGTGTTGTTTTATCTGTCGATACTAATAAACCTGAGGTAGCCGAGGAGGCTCTGAAGCAGGGAGCGGACTGGATCAATGACATCTGGGGGCTTAAGCGTGATCCGCTTCTGGCTCAGGTAGTAGTGAAATATAATGCATCAATGATACTCATGCATAATCGCCAGGAGTTCGGTAAAGTAGAAAAAAGTAATCAATTAGGGGGGCGTTATGTTGATACCCACTATCAAGACATGGTAGATGAGGTCAAAGTTGAGCTGCTTGCATCGGTTCAACTAGCCCTTAAAGCGGGAATTACCCAAGAGCATATCATTCTAGACCCAGGTATAGGATTTGGTAAAAGCGTGGAGCAAAACCTGGAATTGATTCGAAGACTGGATGAAATTAAAGCATTGGGATACCCCTTATTAATCGGACCTTCCCGTAAATCATTCATTGGATATACTCTCAATCTGCCACCAGACCAGCGTTTAGAGGGGACGGCAGCAGCAGTGGCTATCAGCATCAGCCGCGGTGCTGATATCGTACGGGTACATGATGTAAAAGAAATGGTGCGGGTGGCTCGAATGGCTGATGCTATTGTAAGGCCTAAATAATCCCTTAAAATATAGTAATTCATTATTTTTGGAAAAGGACTAACCATGGAAACATATGATGTTGCAGTGATTGGTGCAGGGCCAGGAGGTTATGTATGTGCTATCAAAGCCGCGCAATTGGGGTTAAAAACAATTATCGTGGACAAGGAATGGTTGGGGGGAGTCTGTTTAAATGTGGGTTGCATACCCTCCAAGTCTTTATTAAGAAATGCTGAAATTACCCATTTATTACGCGAGAGGGCTGGAGAATTCGGCCTATCTTTTGAAAACCTCAAATTCGATTACGGTGCTGCAGTGGACCGTAGCCGGCAGGTTTCAGATCGATTAACACGCGGTGTGGCATATTTGATGAAAAAGAACCAAATTGATGTAGTCATGGGGACTGCACGATTATTGAGTAAAGATCAGATAGGTGTCGATACCCTAGAGGGTAGTCATCAAGAAATCAAGGCAAGGAATATTGTCCTCGCTTGTGGTGCACACTCGTTTGTCCCACAAGGATGGCTGGTGGATGGCGAACGGGTTTTGACCTATCTTGAGGCGATAAAACAACCAAGGCTGCCTTCTTCTGTGGTGATCATTGGGGCAGGAGCGATAGGGGTTGAATTTGCCACCATTTGGAATTCGTATGGTACACAGGTTTCTCTGGTGGAGATGCTGCCCAATATCTTACCCCTGGAAGATGAGGAGATAAGCATTGAGTTGGCGAAAGTTTTCAAGAAGCAGGGTATTCAAATTTATGTTGGTCATAAGGTAGATTCGATACAACTAACAGAATCAGGCGTAAGTGTCACTGTGACAGGGGAGAATGATTCCAAAACTATCAGTGCAGAACAGGCATTGATCGCTATTGGTTTCAAGCCCAATACACAGGGGTTGAATTTGGAGGAAGTGGGTGTTCAAATGGATGAGAAGGGTTTTGTGCAAATTGATGAACGCATGGCAACCAATGTGCCTGGAATGTGGGCGGTTGGTGATATAACAGGAAAGTTATTGTTAGCACATGTCGCATCAGCACAAGGGATAGTGTGTGCGGAAAACATGGCTGGTAAAGGAAATCGAGTGCTCAATTACCAAAATATGCCAAGAGCTACTTTTTGTCGCCCTCAAGTAGCTTCCTTTGGTTTAACTGAGGCACAAGCAAGAGCTGATGGGAAAGAAATAAAAATTGGAAAATTCCCATTTCAACCAAATGGGAAAGCACTGGGATTAGGTGAAACTACCGGGTTTGTGAAAATCATCTCGGATGCACGTTATGGTGAAATACTTGGCGCGCATATGATTGGACCTGAAGTTTCTGAGTTGCTACCGGAATTGACTCTGGCACAACAAATGGAATTGACAGCAGAACAAATTGCTCATAATGTGCATATTCATCCTACTTTAAGTGAAGTAATTGTTGAAGCAGCTGAAGCACTAGAAGGGCAAGCAATTCATATTTAATATTTTCTTTTAATCGATTTAGGATGCACCGATGAACTCGGTGCAACAGGTCTTAAGGGGATCAGAAAATCGCTATGCTATAATCGCTGCGATAAGGAATCTGTATGTTCAAGAAAGTCGCCCGTGTTTTTGGTGCTGATTCACAAAACAAACAACTTGAGCCCTACGTTAATGTTGTGCAAAAAATTAATGCCCTTGAAAAGGAAAAATTTGCGCAACTGAGTGATGAAGAGTTACATAATCAGACTCAGCAATTTAGAAGCCGGTTAGCTGAGGGTGAAACTCTTGATGACTTGTTACCAGAGGCATTTGCAGCAGTGCGTGAAGCCAGCACCCGCACTATTGGATTGCGCCATTTTGATGTTCAGCTCATCGGAGGCATGGTGCTGCATGAGGGCAAGATTGCTGAAATGCGCACTGGTGAAGGAAAAACACTGGCAGCTACCCTGCCGTTGTATTTAAATGCTTTGAGCGGTAAGGGCACACATCTAGTTACTGTGAATGATTACCTGGCGCGAAGAGATGCGCGCTGGATGGCTCCGATTTTTCATGCATTGGGCATGAGCGTGGGTGTATTGCAGATGTCCAGCCGGGGGGAAGATGCTCGCAATGCTTACTTGGTGGATTTAGACCTGACATCGACAAGAGAAGACCAGCATCAACTTAAATCTGTACATCGCCGTGAAGCCTATCTGGCTGATATCACATATGGTACGAACAGTGAATTTGGGTTTGATTACCTGCGTGATAACTTGACTATGAGTATGGCTGATCGAGTACAACGCGGACATCATTATGCCATTGTGGACGAAGTAGATAATATTCTGATTGACGAAGCCCGCACCCCGTTGATCATCTCCGGTCCAGCAGCGGATGAATCACAATGGTACCAGCGGATGGCACAGGTGGTTCGCCAGCTGAACGAAGAAGATTATGAATTCAATGAGAAAGACCGCAGTGTGGCAATCAGCGAAGCCGGAATCATGCATGTGGAAGAAATCCTTGGAATCCCCTTAAGAGATTTAGATCGACCTGAAGATATCAGCATTGAGCAAGCACGGATTTTAGGATACCTAGAACAATTATTGAGGGCAAAACTCCTTTTTAAAAAGAATAAGGATTACATTGTCCAAAACGGGCAGGTAATTATTGTCGATGAATTTACCGGGCGCTTGATGCCCGGTCGGCGCTGGTCGGAGGGATTGCATCAGGCTATAGAAGCCCTAGAAAATGTAAGAATTCACCCTGAAAATATCACATACGCCACAATTACCCTGCAAAATTATTTTCGCAAATACACCAAACTAGCGGGAATGACTGGAACTGCACTTACAGAGGCTGAGGAATTTTATTCAATTTATAAGTTGGATGTCGTGCCGATACCAACCAATCTGGATTTTTCGGCCTCGCAGCCTAATGCGGAACTGATCTTGCTGAGTGGAAAAGATGAGCAGGGTTACCCTTATGAGTATTATGCCCGTCGAGATGACAGTGAGAAGAAAGAGATCTTCTGGAAACGTAAGGATTATCCTGATATCGTCTATCGGACCACAGAAGCCAAACTTCGCGCAATCACCGAGGAAATACTCAAGTATCACATTCAGGGACGGCCCTTATTAATTGGTACATCCTCGGTAGAGCACTCTGAATTTCTTGCCGCACGATTAAAGGCGCCCCCAATTCGCAGGTTGCTTCAGACCCTAATCCTACAGGATGCCTGGTTGAAAGCCCACCACCAGACTTACTTTGAGAGGGTTGTTCCAGAACTGGTATTTCTAAATGAACCATTGGAAAAAATTAATCCAAGCGAAATGCAAAAACTGGCGCACAGTTTGAATGTAAGCAGCCTGAATGTCGATGATCGTGAGACACAATTGCACCTATTGACTATCTTAAATTTAGGAGAAAAACACCTGACTCGCTTTCAGACCATATTGCAGCGGGGGATTGAGCACAGCATTTTGAATGCGAGAAATCATACAGAGGAATCAAAAATCATCGCTAATGCTGGTGCGTATGGTTCTGTGATGATTGCAACCAACATGGCTGGTCGTGGTATTGATATTAAATTGGGTGGTAACTTACATGAAGAGGTCATGCGAGATGTCATTCGGGTTCTTAAACGAGCGGGTATCGATCCATTTGGTAAATCATTAGATGAAATCTATAACGACCTGAGTGCTATTTCCTCTCAACAATATGGGATATATGAAGAGAATGTCAAACAGTTTCTTGATTATTATGAAAAAATGAAATTAGTACGTGAACTGGGAGGGCTGCATGTCATTGGTTCTGAACGTCATGAAGCCCGTCGTATTGATAATCAGCTACGTGGTCGTTCCGCGCGTCAAGGAGATCCGGGGTCAACTAGGTTTTACCTCTCACTAGAGGATGACCTGTTGCGGTTGTTTGGTCAGGAGCGAAGAGAAGGACTAATGAAATTGTTAAATTACAACGACCTGATGCCACTAGAACATAAGCTAATCGGGCGCCTAGTGGAACAGTCGCAAGAAAGGGTGGAAGGGTATAACTTTGATATTCGTAAACATCTGCTTGAGTATGATGATGTGCTAAACAGCCAGCGGGAGAAAATCTATGCAGAACGAGATAAGGCATTAACTAAAGCGGATTTAAGAGAAGATGTTTTAGAAATGCTACACACTGAATTGGAGCGACGCATACCTCTCGCCCTGCAGGAACCAGCTGGAACATGGAAATTATTAGCCTATCTCGAAGAGATACAACCTTCCATGTTTTTTGAGCAGATGAATCTTCACGTGCCATCATTTACCATGCGGATCCTACTGGACTATCTGCATCAAATGTTAGGTGGAAATGGAAAAATCAAAGTTGAAAAAATCAGCCAGAAAGTGTTAGAAATAGTCCGTCAGGCGTTGGAAGCAGAGAAAAATCACCAGCTCAACAGCGCATCTGTACTGATGGATCGCGCGTACGCCACCTTCGAAGAGCAATTTAAAAACCGAATAGAAGAAGTGGACATTTACTTTGATGCACTTGCCACTCAACTTGAGGAAGGTAACTTCAACCCGCGAAGCATTATTAATGACATTAATAAAACTTTTAATATTAGATTGGATCTAAATCACGATCAAATACAAGGATTAAGTTCATCCCTGGAGGATATACATTCTGCGGTATCCACACATGTAAAGAATGAATTAGGTAAATCCCTACTGATGCGTGTTGGCAAGACGTTTGGGCGAAGATTAGAGGATGAAATTGATTTCAAATCAATCAGTGGAGGTGAGACTGATTGGGAATCGATTAAGAACCTCGTTATTAATGTGGTTGCTGATAGCATGCAGAAAAGAATTGATACTTTATGCGGCACAGAAGGGCAAGCAGAAAAGAATCTACAGGCTATATTAAAGGATAAAGAATTCATTGAATGGCAGGATAGTCTTATACAGGAATTGTTGGCGAACGCCGGGGTGGTTTCCAGGATGACAATTCATCCAAAATCACATCAGCCTGTTACAAAAAAGACTAACCTGGTTAACTACATATTTTTGGCAGGCGGAATGATCGTCAATCAGGATCCAGAAAAATTAACCAGTTATATATTGCAACATTTAAATAAAACATTGGAGGATCTACGAATGGTCTTTGGGTATGGGGAAATGAGCCGTATTTTTCAGCCTATGATTCATTTTGATCAATTAGAAATGGGTACCCAAAAGATTATCCATGAGTCTATTGGAAAGGAATTATTTGAGACACTAAAATTAAAACCTAATGCCCTGCAGGGGAACGGGCGTTTAAGGTCATTACAAGAGAGATTAGGGGGTGAAATCCAAAATTCAATTTACCGGGTGATCTTGCTTAACACAATTTCGCAATTATGGATAGAACACCTAACGCATATGGAAGCGCTGCGTGTTTCCATCCGTATGGAAGCATATGCACAGAGGGACCCTTTGGTTCAGTATAAAAGTGAGGCTACCGATGCGTTTAAGCTGCTACTGGATAATATTCGCATGGGGGTTATAAGTCAAATGTTCCGTACTACCCCAAGCAGACAAAAACCTGTTCAGAGTGCAAAGACACCTGTAAATGAATCTGTTTCAGGGCGGGAGACAGTTGGATTTTCACGGAGTAAGAAGAAACATAAAAAACACCGTTACCATTAGATAGTGATTTCCCGCATCGTGGGTTGGTGTTCAGAAGGTTTGCGGATTTATTTATTAAAGGTATAATGGCGTAACAATTTTGCGCTGGAGTTATTTGCTTTTATGAATCAGAACAAATCACAACAAGATCAGGGGGAAGCCACCGAGGAGCAAAAAAAAGAGGATCAAACTAACATGGCCTCGCTGCTGGAGGAGGGTGGATCGGGAATTGATATGCCCAAGGTTGGTGAAATTAAACATGGAACCATTGCGAGCATATCCCCGGGACAAATCCTTGTCAGTATCGGTGCTAAATCCGAAGGGATTATCAGCGGACATGAATTTGAGGTCATCCCACCAGATGATTTTGCAACCATGCAGGAAGGACAGGATATCCTTGTTTATGTTGTAAATCCTGAGGATCAAAATGGTAATGTAATTCTTTCTTATGAGCGTGCTCTGGAGGAATCCAGCTGGTTAGAAGCAGAGAGACTTCTGGCATCCAAAGAAGTTTATCAGGGTCAGGTAATAGGCTACAACAGGGGAGGATTGTTAGTTGCGTTTAATAGATTACGTGGATTTGTGCCTTCTTCTCAATTCAGTTTTATGAGAAGGTCCCAGATGAGTGGTGCTACAACCGAAGAAAATTTTAGTTCCATGGTAGGTCAGGAAATTAAGGTTTGTGTCATCGAGGTAGATCGCGAACGAGGCAGGTTAATATTTTCTGAACGCGCTGCCAGTAATGAAACGCGAGAAAGCATCCGTGATATGGTGCTGGAGAAACTCAAAGAGGGAGATGTGTGTACTGGAACAATCACGAGCCTGGCTGATTTTGGTGCGTTTGTAAATATTAATGGTGCGGATGGATTGGTTCATCTTTCAGAAGTGTCCTGGGATAAGATTCGGCATCCGGGGGAGGTGCTGAAAGTTGGACAGCAAGTGAAAGTCAAGGTAATTTCCATCGATCGTGAAAATAAACGCATCGGACTTTCATTGCGAGCCCTGCAGGAAGACCCTTGGTTGAAAAAAGTCAAAGGATACAAGGTTGGTCAATTAGTTGAGGGGAAAATCACCCGCCTGACTAAGTTTGGCGCATTTGCGTGCTTAGCGGAAGATGTTGAAGGTCTGATTCATATTTCTGAAATAAGTGAAAAACATATTGACCATCCCAAGGAAATACTCCATGAGGGCGATAATCTCACTTTGAGGATTATCAAAATTGAGCCTGAGTCACGTCGCATTGGACTGAGTTTGAGAAGAGTGGAATCACTAGCTTATGCAGATATGGATATGAAAGCCCTACAAAAAGAGTTGGAAGAAGAAAAGAAAGCAGAGGAACAAGGGGGTGAAACAAAACAGGTGATAGAAAAAGCACAACCTGAAGAGGATACGACTCAAAAGCTAGATTCTGCAGCTGAAGAAGTGGCATCAAATGTGGTTGAAGATATTGAGGAGAAAAGAGAGGGTGCCGAAGAGAAATCTGAGGATCAAGGTAAGGCTCCTACTGGATAAATTACTAATAACACATAATCAATCACAGTTGAGATAGCTTTCGATAATTCAGGGAAATGAAAGATTCTCATACACTACTCATAACAGGTCGGTCATCCACACACCCGAAGGGCAAAAAGTTGCAAGCGATGTTTCCTGTTAAACGCATACGATTAGGCATTCTAATCACACTGGTAGGTCTGCTGATATTTTTAATTGGGTCTCGTCCGGATATGTTTTATCTTGATCGAAGCCCTGTGATTGGTTTTATCCAGATTGCGGTTATGCTGGCAGGTCTAGGTGTTATTTGTCTGGGCGGATATCTCACCCTGATATCCTTTTGGTTCAAACGCACACCCAGCCTAGCATCTGAGATTGGCATGCGGTTGATCAGCACAGGTTACCTGGTCGCGTTCATGGTAGGTTTTGCAGACATCATTGGATTGGGCAGCCACCCTTTTCCTGAGACGATACCATACTTTGGAGAATGGCAGGCTCGGGGGATGCAAATAGGAGTAGGTCTAATCGCCGTTGGGTTCTTAATGATGTTTCCTTATGCACGCAGTGCATTGTTCAATGGAAATCATGATCTTTCCAAATGATTACTATGTCAAACATGTTTTTTGATTAAAACGATTTTTATGAAGGTAAATCTCAATTTCTCCTAGTAAAATTTCGGTTGTACAACGGTATTTTATAATTTATTCATTACTTGCCAAATTATTAATATATTCATTTTCGAAAGGTAATTATCTGTAATTTGTCTGAGCAACTGACGAACATACAACTGCCTAATGGATTAACCATATTACTTAAAGAGATTCATACTGTTCCACTTATCAGTCACTGGGTCTGGTATCGTGTTGGATCACGTTATGAATTAACGGGTCAAACAGGGATTTCACATTTCGTCGAACACATTCAATTCAAAGGGACCCCGCGATTTCCTACCAAAATGCTCGACCATGCTATTTCCCGTGATGGAGGGATATGGAACGCTCTCACGCACCTAGATTGGACTGCATATTTCGAAACGATGCCAGCCAACAAAATTGAACTTGCGCTTGAGTTGGAAGCTGACCGTATGTTGAATAGTCGTTTTGACGTATCAGATATTGAAGCGGAACGCGGGGTAATCATAGCCGAGAGGGAGGGTCATGAGAATGAACCGCAATATCAGCTAAATGAGGCTGTGCTGAATGCTGCATTCGAGCATCACCCTTATAAATATGAAGTAATCGGCAAGAAGGAAGATATTAAACGGATATCGCGTGATGAACTCTTTTCGCATTATCGCAGATATTATCACCCAGGGAATGCGGTGATTGCGGTGGCAGGTGACTTTCAAACTTCTGAAATGACCAATCGTCTAACCCAGCTGTATGGTGATTTAATTTCTACACCCATGGAGCAGGTGGCAATTCAACCGGAACCATTCTTAGATGGCGAGAAGAATGTGTTGGTGCAGGGTCCAGGTGAAACCACCTTTATACAAATTGCTTACCATGCGCCTGCAGGCCGAGACAAGGATTTTTTCATCCTTAACCTGTTAGATAGTCTATTAACAGGCCCTTCATCCCTCAACATGTTTGGTGGTGGAGGTGTAGGCAATAAAACCAGCCGACTTTATCAAAGGCTGGTAGAACAAGACCTGGCGGTGAGTGTCAGCGGTGGATTGCAAGCAACCATTGACCCATTTCTATTTGAGATATCAGTCACCCTCCACCCGGTGCATACAACCGAAGAGGTGATAAAAGTTTTAGATGAGGAAATCATCAAATTACAAGAACATTTGATTCAAGAACAAGAGGTCCAACGGGCACTCAAGCAGGCGAAAGCCATGTTCGCATACAGCAGCGAAAATATTACCAATCAAGCATTTTGGATGGGTTATACCGCTATGTTTGCTGAATACCAATGGTTTGAAGATTACATCCAGAACCTCGAATCTATTTCAGTGCAGGATATTCAAAATATTGCTCAAAAATATCTGAGACCAGAGAACCGCGTGGTGGGAGTGTTCCGACCGAGCCATGGAAAGGGAAACTAAGATGACATTCTCTCCTTCCACTTCTCTGAAACTTCCAGGTCCAGACAATATTCAACGGTATGAATTATCCAACGGAATCACCATCCTAAATCTCGTTAATCCATCATGTGAGTCGGTTTATATCACGGGTCAAATTCGAGCAGGGGGCCAATCTGATCCGGTGGAGAAATTAGGACTGGCTGATTTTACTGCTTCCATGCTGATGCGCGGAACAAACAGGTTTAATTTTCAGCAGATTCATGATCAATTGGAGTCGGTTGGTGCTAGTATGAATTTCGATGCCAGTATGAAGAATACCTGGTTCTCTGCCCGTGCACTGAACGAAGATTTACCTTTAATCATTCAGCTTGCTGCCGAGTGTCTGCAGTTCCCTACTTTTCCAGAAAATTATATCGAAAGATTGCGCGGGCAACTACTCACTTCATTAGAGATTCGTGAACAATCTACCGCTGAGATGGCATCACTGCGCTTTGACCAATTATTATTTCAAAATCACCCTTACGGAAACCCACAAGATGGATTCATAGATACCATCAAGAGAATCACGCGTGATGATCTACAGGAGTTTCACCATGCTTATTACTCTCCGCTGAACATGATTATTGCGGTTGCTGGTAAGGTTGAGACGCAACAGGTTGTAGATTTGATTCATGCTCATTTTGGATCCTGGTCAGTGCCGGCACGGACGGTTGAATCCAAATTACCAGTCCCACCTCTGACACATACTGTCAGGGAGCATGTCGAGATCGAAGAGAAATATCAAACGGATATCATCTGTGGTTGTTACGCACCTGCAAGAATTGCTGAGGATTTTTTAACGATATATCTCGGTAATAACATCCTGGGACAATTTGGCATGATGGGTCGGATTGGAGAAAAAGTAAGGAGCCAGTCCGGGCTGGCATATTATGCGGCCAGCAGTCTCAATTGTTGGGAGGATTGTGGTATCTGGGAAATTGTGGCAGGAGTCAACCCATCCTTTGTTGATGAAACTATTCAATTGATAATAGATGAAATTCGACATTTTGTGGAAGAACCAGTGAGTGAAGAGGAATTACGAGATTCACAATCACATTTGATTGGACGACTTAGCCTTTCCTTGGAGTCCAATGCTGGATTAGCCAACGCACTTATGAATATTGAACAATTTGGATTGGGTCTGGATTACTATCAACGTTACCCTGGTCTTATACAATCCATAACTGCTGATGATATTCTTGAAAAGAGTAAGAAGTATCTAGACCCAGAAAAGTTAATCATTGTGAGCGCAGGGACATCAATGAAGGGGAAAGTAGCATGAAGATTTACAATGGGATTGACCTGGTGGAGATTGAACGCTTTAAACAACTTAAACCAGAAATGCTAGAACGTTTTATGACTCGCGTGCTTACACCTGCAGAAAAAGCTGAAGTAGGAGATTCGATAGAAAAGCTGGCGGGGAAATTTGCTGCAAAAGAGGCAAGCGCGAAAGCGCTAGGATGTGGGATTGGTGAGGTAGGATGGGTGGATATAGAAATATTGAAAAATGTTCATGGGCAACCTGAGATCAGTTTTCATGGTGCAGCAAAGGATATCACGTCTCATTTGTGTATTACTGAAAAGTCGGTTAGCATTAGCCACACCCAATCTTTAGCCGTTGCAGTAGTGATGTTGTTAGGGGGGAGATGAGTGAAAATTAGGATATTTCAGGAATTTATTTTTTGCGTAATTGGTGTGGTGCAAATTCCAACCAAAAATGATTTGGAAGGATGTATGAGCTGGTGCAAACCTTTATGCCAGTTATCTTGTTTTGCTGATGTAATAAACCGGGATGAATAAAACAGGTCGTTGGTTTATGTCCATATTTACGTTGCATATAGTCAACAGCCCGTTGAATTTTATGATAAAGGTCAACACTTGGATCATTATCAAACCATAGTATTCCTGGATTCATCATATCTTATTGATATTATAGAACATAAATTCTAATTTGTCAACAGTGATTAAATTTCAATTGTGTTGAGATGGAAATTTATTCATAAATGATGTATCCTATAATTAAAATTCGATATTAAAACAGGAGGTCCAATTGATTAAAGAAACAATACTTGAAGCCGAAAAACGAATGAAAGGTGCGATTCAGTCTCTTGAGGACGACCTGGCGGGCATTCGCACTGGGCGAGCCAGCCCAGCATTGATTGAAAAGTTACAGGTGGATTACTATGGCTCTAATGTCCCACTCATTCAGCTAGCCACCATTAGTGTTCCAGAAGCACGTATGCTACTCGTTCGACCATTTGATTTGAGTTCACTTAAAGATATCGAGCGAGCGATACTGGCTTCGGAACTAGGATTAACGCCGATGAATGATGGCAAAGTCATTCGTTTAAACCTGCCCCCACTTAATGAAGAGCGACGGATTGAATTGACCAAGTTTGTACGTAACCGTCTGGAAGAGGCGCGGGTTTCAATCCGCAATATCCGCCGCGATATTATCAAGGAATTGCGCGAGTATGAAGAAGCCAAGCTACTCTCGTCAGATGATTTGCATGTAGGTGAGGAAGAATTACAAAAGCTAACCGACAAGATGATCGCTGAGGTGGATGAAATAGGCGAAAGGAAAGAAAATGAGATTATGGAAGTGTAGGTGGTCTTGAAACAGGCAAAACAAAAATCACCTGAAGAAAAAGTTCAAGGTCCGCGACATATTGCCATCATCATGGATGGAAATGGCCGCTGGGCTAAAAAACACCATTTACCAAGAATCGCCGGGCACCGGGCTGGAACCGAAAATCTTCGCCGCATTATTAAGGCCTGTGTAGAGTTCGGAGTGCAATATCTCACCATTTACGCCTTTTCTACCGAAAATTGGAAACGACCACAGGATGAGGTGGAAGGTTTAATGCAAATCCTATCCGAGTCAATTCAAAACGAATTAGAGGAATTACATCGTGAAGGCACCCGATTGGTACACATTGGTCGTCTGGATAGGTTGGGGGAACCTTTAAAAAGCCAGGTTGAGCAAGCCATGAGGTTGACGCGCAACAATCGCCGCTTGACGTTATGCATTGCCTGGAATTATGGTGGCAGGGATGAGATAGTTTATGCTGTGGAACAGATAGTTAAATCGGGTATACCGCTTGAACAGATCAATGAAGAACAAGTCGCTGCACACCTCTTTACGGCGGGAATTCCAGATCCAGATTTAGTGATTCGCACTTCAGGTGAGATGCGCATCAGCAATTTCCTGCTATGGCAAAGTGCTTATGCAGAGTGGTATTTCACCCCTGTGCTTTGGCCGGATTTTGATAAAGAGGAGTTGCGTAAGGCAATCCAGGTATATTCTCAGCGGGAGCGTCGTTTTGGTGCCAGGGTTGATTCAGAAGATAAGGATCACTCCTATGCTGGATAAACGTATATTAAGTGCAGCGGTGATTATCCCAGTATGCCTGGCGGCTGTGTTCGTGGGTGGATGGATTTTTTTAATGTTGGTCAGCCTTATCCTGGGTGTGGCTGCCTGGGAACTAGCGCGCATGTTCAGGCAAGGAGGCTATGCGCCATGGGAATTTATGCTGGTTGGGGGTTCTATTCTATTAGCCGGCGCCCGCTACTTTAGCAATCTTGACCTCGCCCCCTTGATTTTTTCAATCCTTGTGCTTCTGAGCATGACCTTTCATACCATTTCCTATGAACGTGGCGTAGATAGCGCTGGTGTGGATTTTTGCCTTACCACAGGTGGACTTGCTTACGTAGGTTGGTTGGGCAGTTATCTGGTCTCTTTACGCATGTTGCCGGAAGGTACCTACTGGATACTGCTTGCCATCGTGAGTGTCAGCATGGCAGATGTGGGTGCCTATCTGGTGGGGATGGTTCTCGGACGGCATAAAATTAGCCGGCGGGTTAGCCCAAATAAATCAGCCGAAGGGTATTTAGGTGGGATTTTGCTGGCTGTGCTGTTTGCGTATTTCTTCAGCAAGGGAATTCAACCCCACTCCCACTATATCCGTGTCGACAATGGAATGATGCTTGGATTATTTTTAGGTCTGGTTTCTCCATTGGGCGACCTGGGAGAGAGCATGCTGAAGCGTCATTTTCATCTCAAAGATTCCAGCACACTGATCCCCGGACATGGAGGTTTTTTAGATCGAATTGACACCTGGCTGTGGGCAGCAGCAGTCAGTTTTTACCTGATCACCTGGTTTTGGATTTGAAAGATTAGGTAACATGAAAAATCCCCGGAGGTTATTGTTTCCGGGGATTTTCGTTTTATTTTATCTCGTAGACTATGGTCACATCGGCATTGATAACTAACTGGCCGGTGGAGATTGGGACCATGGCGGATTCCATTGGAGCAGCGCCACCACCACCTTTGCCCTCTGCAATGAAAGGCGAACCAGCAGAATAAAGATTGAGTGAGATAATCTTGCCTAGCGTTACACCGGCAGCGTCAGCCATTTGCCTGGCTTGCAATTTAGCATCTTCAATTGCCAGACGACGTGCTTCAGCCAGGGCTGCGGATTTATCGGCAATATCAAAGTAGATACCATTGATGCTGTTTGCACCGGTGCGGGCGACCACATCCAGTAACTCTCCCACTTTATCCAAATTGCGCACGGTCACATAGACAGTATTTTCAGCCACATAGAAGTTGCCAACATACTGGCCGGTGTAATCATACTGCTGCACGTAGATATTAAAACTGGAAGTACGAATATCTTTTTCATCTACACCCTGTGCTTTCAAGGCATTCTGAATATCCTGGGCTAATTGACTATTTGCACTTAAAGCCTCCACGACGGTCTTCGCTTCACTGCGCACCCCGACATAGATATAAGCAATGTCAGGAGTTACATAAACACTACCCGATCCATTGACGCTGATTTGAGGCTGGGGAATTCCAAAAGCAGGATTTGCCACATTGCTACCGCAGGCAGCCAATATAAGCATTGCAAGTAAAAAACCTGCAATTGTAAGAACTTTGTTTTTCATGTTACCTCCATAGGGTAATTATTGGTTTATATATTTTAGACGCTAAATGCGCTATAAAGTTCCCCCAATAGGATTTGCTTTTAGCCATCTTGCAAAAATTTCGATACCATGTTAATATGGGATTGCCCTTCCGACCGGTTGCCCCCCTCAATCGGTTGGGAGGGTTCTTGATAATTATTTATGGATCAGGGAACGAGTTAGAAGGAAAATTCCTGCCAGCACCAATGCCACCGGTCCTGCCAAGCCCCAGGGAATTCTAACCCACCACTCATAGCCAAATTCCCGTAATAAATACCAAATTCCCATGCCAATCAAACCTACTCCAAAGTAGGTCACCAGTTGTGCATTTGGTTTTCTGATCATCTGCTGAATATCCTCACCAACTTGCTTAATACGCAGGTGTAGGTCTATCGGCTGGGTATCCCCTTCTAAAGGTATCACCACCCAAAGAATAAGATAGACAATAAAAGAACCACCCCCTGTTACTGCCCAAATAACCAGCAGTAAACGAATCCACAAGGGGTCAACTCTCAAATAGTCTCCTAAACCGGCACAGACACCGCCGACGAGCGCATTCTCTTTTTTACGCACCAATTTTTTTTCCATTTCATTCCTCTTTTTTAATGTTTAATGAGCAAGATATCTTACTATACCTTACGCTCGAAACCTGCGAAAGTTACTAATAGATTTCATATATATCTAATAATTAAACCAAGTATAATATATATGATAAAGGTGATATAAATTGAAAATAGTCATATTGCGCTGCATCTGTCCAAGGCGAGGTTGGTCTTAACCACCGCCTTGTAGAGAGATAGCAACCATCTGAATACCTGGCGGGATCAACCTCGTGATGTGCATAGGGTGTTACCTGCAGATAGGCAGATGGTTTTTTTATTTTAGAACAGAGGTGAGTTATGAGAATTGCAAATAATATCACGGAGCTAATAGGTCATACACCTTTAGTGCGACTAAATCGCGTCACGCAAGGATGCGTGGCAAGAGTGGTGGCTAAACTTGAATACTTTAATCCATCACACAGTGTAAAGGACCGCATAGGATATGCCATGATTGTAGCAGCTGAACGGGAGGGTTTGATTAAATCGAATACCACAGTAATTGAACCAACCAGCGGCAACACAGGTATTGGATTGGCGTTCGTGTGTGCTGCCAGAGGCTATCACTGCATATTCGTCATGCCTGAAAGTGTGAGCCGTGAAAGACAACTATTAATGCGTGCCTATGGGGCAGAAATTATCTTAACTCCAGCCAGTGAGGGCATGTCAGGAGCGATTCGCAAAGCAGAGGAAATGTGCCATGCCGACCCACATTACTTCATGCCCAATCAATTTGAAAATCCAGCAAATCCTGAAATTCATCGCCAGACCACAGCGGAGGAGATTTGGACAGATACCGATGGACAGGTAGACATACTAGTTGCGGGGGTGGGTACGGGGGGCACGTTGACCGGTGTGGGTGAAGTAATCAAATCGCGTAAGCCGGATTTTCGTTGTGTAGCAGTAGAACCAGAGGCATCCGCGGTGCTTTCGGGTGAAAAACCGGGTGCCCACTCGATTCAGGGCATTGGGGCAGGGTTTATCCCGGCCATACTGAATACAGGCATCATTGATGAGATAATCAAAGTGAAAAACGGGGATGCATTTCAGACAGCCCGCCGCATGGCACGTGAGGAAGGACTGCTGGTTGGGATTTCTTCCGGTGCTGCAGTGTGGGCAGCATTACAGGTTGCCAATCGAGAAGAATATCGAAATCGATTGATTGTTGTCATTATCCCCTCATTTGGCGAGCGATACCTAAGTACAGACCTATACGCTGATTTAATCAATTCATAAGACAGGAATAGAAATGTTTAGCACAATTCGTAATGACATTCGGGTTGCCATGGAGCGTGACCCAGCTGCACGGAATGGGCTGGAAGTATTTTTGTGTTATTCCGGACTGCATGCCGTCTGGGGACACCGCATGAGCCATTGGTTGTGGAAGCACCACTTCAAGTTGCTTGCACGGTGCTTGTCTCAAATCGTCCGGTTTTTCACCGGGATTGAAATTCACCCAGGGGCAAAGATTGGTAAAGGATTATTTATTGACCACGGCATGGGTGTGGTGATTGGTGAGACTACTGAAATAGGGGATAATGTCACCCTCTTCCATGGGGTTACTTTAGGCGGGGTAAGCATGAAAAAGGGGAAACGTCATCCTACCCTGGAAGATGGTGTGGTAGTGGGAACTGGTGCCAAGATACTGGGGGCCATCACTGTTGGTCGCTGCAGCCGTGTGGGTGCCAATGCGGTAGTGATCGAAGATGTGCCCCAAGATTCAGTGGTAGTCGGAATACCTGGAAGGGTGGTGGAAAGAAAGGAACACCGTCAACCCGGTGTGCCAGATTTAAACCATAACAAGCTACCTGATACGGTGAGCATAAGAATTGATGAAATCTTAAGCCGGTTGGAAAAGTTGGAAAGAAGGGTTGCTGGTTAAAGCATTGATTAACGGATCAATCCACCCCTGCCTATTTCTCACGGCGTAGTGCGCCTAGTAAGACCAGTACCAATCCAACCCCACAAATGAGTATCAGTACCAGACCAATGGCCTGTCGGTCGATGTTTGCAAGGAAGGATGAGGTGGGTGAGTAACTGGTAGATTCGGAAGCGCTCTCAGCAGGTTGAGGAGGAACAGGTGTGCGAGTGGGAGGGCGCGGTGTGACGGTGGGGGTGGGTGAGGGTGTAGGGGTATAAGGTAAACGAATGAGCAGAGTTTCACCTACATAGATGGGTGCATTATCTGAAAGGTTATTCAGTGTTCTGAGTTGTTCCACCGTGGTGCCGTAGGCAATGGCAATGCTCCATAATGCCTGGCCGGCTTCCACCACATGGGTGATTGAGCCATCCGGTTGTGGGGTAGCCACTGCAACCGGAGCAACTTTTGGGGTGGTGGTAACGCGAGGAGCTACTGTTATTTTGGAACCAGCAGTGGAGCCACTGGAAGCACCGTAAATTGCTGCCACATCCAGGATGTAATATATGCTGCCGTCTTTTTCAGTAACGCCGGCTCCCACATGTTTGCCATAGGCATGCAGCATCACATTCATATGATCTGCATCTCCCCACATATCATAGATTATTGAATTTAATGAGACTGAAGACCTGGCCCACGCCCAACATTCCATGATATCCACACCCTGCACCACAGGGTAACCAGCAGCCGCTGCACGGTCATCGGGAGATGAACCTCCAGGTCCTTTGTGTCCATCACCAATATTGGGGGAGATGGAAGCGAGATAGTCAGATTGTCCCTGAGCCGCGAGCATTAATGCGCCATCCACCTCATAGGCAGGCAGCCCATTACTGGCACGCAGTGCATTGACAGCGGCAATCAAATCATAAGCGCTGGGAGCTGCAGCCGGTAAAGATGTATGCGGAATAAAACCGCTGAAATGCACCACAACCGTAAGCGCACATGTGAAAAGAAAAATATGCCATCTATGCATAGCTGCATTATAACCCAGGCGATTTTTTAATCCGCTATTCAACTGTCCGGTGTGATCCAACTACAACCAGAATTACACCCGCACAAATCAGAATGAAGAGTAATAAAAAGAAACCGTTTTGATCGAGTGATAGACTTACCTTTGATTCTGGTGGTAATGATGTGGAAATGGCTTGTTCTGATTGTGAGGTATTCACTGGTAGTTGAACATCTTGAAAAGATGGGGAAGGAGTAAATACTTGTGAACTGGGTGTGATTGCACCGGGTGGACGGATGAGTAATTTTTGACCGATAAAGATAGTATCTGAGGTATGGATGTTATTCAACTCACGAATGGATTGAATGTTTATCCCATAGGTTGTGGCAATACTCCACAGGGATTGTCCCGACTGCACGGTATGGGTGACGGAACCATCTGCGGCGGGTGTGGCAATCACCACCGGCGCTATATATTGTGACACCACAATGCCCATCGAATTGAGGGCTGTGGTTGGCTGTGGGGTTAAACCATAATCCCCGAAATAGGCAGCGACATCCAACACAAACACCACATTTCTTCCAGATAGAGCCACACCAGCACCAACCAGCTGACCCTGGGGGAGGAGCATGGTTTTCTGGTGAAGGGCGTCAGCCCAGACTGTGTTAAATATTTCCTGAAATGACATTCCCAGCGGCATGGATGCCCAGTTTTCAATGATGTCCAGACCGGGGACATTCGGGAAACCCACCGCAGCAGCACGCGCATCTGCGTCGGTGCCACCAGGGCCAACATGACCATCCACAGCTCCCGTTTGTGAGGCAACATACTCAGCCTGCATTTGAGCTGAGAGCATGAGCAATGGGTCAACGGAATAGGGCTTCATGCCATGGCTGGCGCGCAATGCATTGACCGCGGCAATTAAATCATAGGGTGAGGGAGGCTGAGCCTGAGCGTATGTTGTATTTAAGTTTGCAGGAATAAGGAATAAGCAGACGCTTATCCAGGTGCTCAATAGGATGTACATGGCTTTGGAAATATGCTTTGTTGAGATATACATTTTAATGAGAGATGAATAAATAGCTGTTCATCCTCAATTCTCAATCATCACTGCCATTGCCACGTGCGAATTTCCTCCATGGCGTTGTAGGCGGTCATATCCAAGGTCAGGGGAGTGATTGAGACAGCTCCATCTTTCAAGGCGCCCACGTCCGTACCCTCCTCTGGCACCCCGGTGGGAGCATCCCCTCCAATCCAATAGTATGGTCGCCCACGCGGGTCTTCGCGGCGGATCAGCTCATCGCGGTAGACCCTCAAACCCTGCCTAGTGACGTAATATCCCTTTATTTCCTCAAAGGGTAGATAAGGCACATTGACATTAAGCAGAACACCTTGAGGTAGGCCGTAACGTACCACCAATGTGACCAGTTTCGCAGCTACCTGTGCTGATGGGCGGAAATCCAGTGTGGGCTTGTAGTTTTCAGGGCTGTCCAGTGAGACGGCGATAGCAGGCAGGTTCCAGATCACAGCTTCCATGGCTGCTGTTACTGTCCCGGAATAGGTGACATCATGACCTAAATTGGCATTGGGATTGATACCTGAGACTACAAAATCGATGGGTTCGGAAAGCATACCCAGTACAGGCAGGGCGACGCAATCTGATGGGGCTCCATCACACGCATATGCACAACTGCCATCCGCCAGCTGAACTTCTTTGACCAATAACGGGCGATGCAGAGTTTTCACATGGCCTGAGGCAGACCAGTTGTGGTCAGGAGCAACCACACTAACCTTGCCCAGCTTACGCAATTCCTGAGCCAGCACCATTAAACCGGGTGCAAACACACCATCATCATTCGTTGCTAAGATATGCATTAAGACCTCACACCAGGAAAGAATGATTCAATTAATTGGAAGTAATTATAGTCGGGAAACACAGGTGGCTATCCAGACATGATAAAAAAACTAAATTAATCCTTCATCAACAAATCTCTTTCCGCTGGACGAAAATTGGGGCGTTGTGGTAAACTTATGCGGTTGTCCATTTGGGCAGTCAATAATACACACGCCTTCAGAAGTTTCCTTGCGTGCTGCCGGGTAGTTGGCAGTGTGACCTGAGATGAAGAAGGCGGAGGAAAAACGCTAAGGAGATCAGCCATGTCAGCCAATATTTCTATGAAAGCCCTGTTGGAAAGCGGCGTACACTTTGGTCACCGCACCAATAAATGGGACCCTCGTATGCGTCCGTATATTTTTACGGAACGCAATGGAATACACATCATTGATTTACAACAAACCGTTAAATATTTAGAGACCGCCTATAATGTGATTCGCGATACAGTGGCGAATGGTGGCACCATACTGTTTGTGGGCACTAAGCGTCAGGCGCAGGAAACCGTTCAGGAAGAAGCAATACGCTGTGGTATGCCTTATGTCACCGAGAGGTGGCTTCCTGGGACGCTAACTAACTGGAACACAATTTTCCAACGCATCATGGAGTTAGATCGATTGGAAAAAGTTCGTGACAGCGGTGAGATCAATCAATTTGTGAAGAAAGAGGGTTTATTGATTGAACGAGAAATTAACCGTTTGGTAACATCACTGGCTGGGATTCGCACTATGAGACGCCTGCCGGATATGCTCTTCATTATCGATGTCAGCCGTGAAACGACTGCTGTGCACGAAGCCAACCTAAAAGGTGTCCCAGTGGTAGCAGTGGTGGATACTAATTGTGACCCAAGCGGAGTGGATTATATCATCCCGGCTAATGATGATGCCATCCGTGCCATCAAACTGCTGGTGTCGTGTATCGCAGATGCTGTTCTGGAAGGTAAAGCGATGCGTAAGGAAGAACCAAGCGAAGAAATGGCAACCCTAGAGGGCAGGGGAGCCTTACCCGGAGAGGGGATACGGGCTACTATCCAACTTGAAGAAGACTTTGAAGATGAAGATTTACTAGGTGAATCGGTGTTAGCCAGACTAGCCACATCGCGACGCTTGGAGGAAGAGGAAATGGCCAGGGAGGATGAAGATGAGGAGGAAATGGCGAAAGTGACTGAAGAAAAATCAGAAAAACCGAAAGAAAGTGTTAAGGAAGTGAAACCGAAGAAGGTTGAAAAGGAAACATCAGCTGAAAAGGTTGAGAAAAAAGGTGAAGCAAAAAAGCCAGAAACGAAGAAAGAAGTCACTGTGAAAGTAGAGAAGGCTGAATCCACCAAGACCAAAACAGAAAAGCCAGCAAAGGCAGTTGCTGAAAAAGCCAAACCTGAGGTTGAGGAAAAACAAACTCCCACAAAAGCAAAGGAAACCACAACCAAAACGAAAACCGGTCAAGCGAAGAAAGATGTAGCCCTTAAAGCGAGCGGTGAAAAAGGTAAGACATCAGCCAATAAAGAGAAGAAGGCAAAACTAACAGCCGAGAAGAAGTCTAAAACATAGACTGATTTTCAAGGAAAACAACATGACAATAACTACAGAAATGATTAAGCAATTACGGGAAGCCACGGGGGTGGGAATCCTTGACTGCAGGACAGCGCTAGAGGAATCTAAAGGTGATTTCGACAAGGCAATGGAGCTACTGCGAGAGAAAGGTCTGGCTGCAGCCAGCAAGCGAGCCGGGCGTGAAGCACGGGAAGGAATTGTGGAGCTGTATTCACACGCTGATGGACGGGTGGGGGTGATGGTGGAGGTGAATTGTGAAACCGATTTTGTAGGCCGTTCGGAGACGTTCCGGAAATTTGCTCACGAGATAGCCCTACAAATTGCAGCCACTTCACCAAGTTACATTCGGGAAGATGATATACCAGCAGATGTTTTGGAGCGTGAAGAAAAGATTGCCACTACAAAAGCACGCGATGAAGGTAAGCCTGAAAATGTCATCCCCCGCATTGTGGAAGGTTCTCTAAAGAAATTTAAGGAAGAATTTGTACTTCTGCGGCAGCCATATATTCGTGATGAAAATATTACCATTGAACAACTGCTCAGTCAGACCATCGCGGCAACAGGCGAGAACATTGTCATCCGACGGTTTGCGCGTTTTGCACTGGGTGAAAGTGCAACTGTGGAGTAATCTGAAAAGCCAACCGTATAGTTGGCTTTTTTATTCTATACTCAAGAAAGGAGGCATATGAGCGAAATAAAATATCGCCGCGTGTTACTTAAGCTAAGTGGGGAGGTGCTGGCAGATCCAGATGGTTTTGGAATCAACCCGAAGCGCGGAAATGAGATAGCCGAACGCGTGCGCAAAGTTCATGATATGGGGGTGGATGTAGCGATTGTGATTGGGGCAGGCAATCTGTGGCGGGGACGGGAAGGTTTGGAGATGG
>Ga0067045_1028224_pt1 | contig 39061 bp, 34 predicted proteins | sample TerdegcTABiofilm_FD_59184 | JGI IMG/M metagenome (GOLD analysis project Ga0067045, IMG submission 59184) | Combined Assembly of (Gp0054472, Gp0054536) Wastewater bioreactor microbial communities from Singapore -Terephthalate degrading... | reverse complement strand
GCATGAAGACGGGCCGGTGGCCAGGAAGATACCAGAACCTCGCCGCTATGTACTCTGTATGCGCCCTGCTGTTTTTTCTGATTCTGCCCCTGCGTCCCGCCTTCGGTCTTGTCTCCGCACCGCCGCTGCTGGGGCTGGTTCCGTCCAGCGCGCGCCAGTCCGTCCTCAGCGCTGCCGAGTCATATGTGGGCACGCCCTACCGGTACGGGGGCACCACAAAATCCGGCATGGACTGTTCGGGGCTGGTCTACATTTCGTACCTCAAGGCCATGGGGATTAAGATTCCGCGCACGGTCGACGCGCTTGCTACATGGGTCTTTGTCATTCCCGTCCACGAACTTGAGCCGGGGGATCTTGTATTCTTTGATCTCGACGCGAAGGCCAATTTTCCGTCGGCGCAGGCGCAAACCGCCGTCTCCCAAATGGCCGTCAGTCTTTCCAAGGCCGATCATGTCGGCATCTATCTCGGAGACCAGCTCTTCATCCACGCTGCCAGCACCGGTCTAAAGACCGGTGTCATCCAGAGTTCCCTCAGTGAACCCGCATGGAAGCGGCGCCTTCTGTTTGCCGGACGCGCCCTCCCCGCTTCGGCGTTTTCAGGCTTTGCCATCGACTTCGGCGGCAGCGTCAGTCTTGCTCAGATCGAAGGGCTTCAGGGTGGCCTTCTGGCCCCGGTGCGCAGCCTCTCGGGCTGGGCTGAGGTATCCTTCCCCATTTCGAAAAATTTTTCAGCAGGCCTACGCGCTGGTGCGGACTGGGATCTCATTCTCGATGTCGTACGAGTACCTGCGGAGCTCAGCATCGGTCAAATTTCAGGCTTTTCGGTCTTCGCCGGGCCCGCCCTTACCTTCGGTACTCCTGAACTGAACGACCGCCTCTATGCGCCGGGAGACTTTTTTATCGCCACGGGAGGATTCCGCTGGTCTCCCCTCCTCATTTCTTCCGGGGCGCAGCGCTTTGGGGTGTACTTTGAACTCAAATACGATTACTACGTGCCCGAGCCCGGCCAGCCCGATGCGCTCGAAACGGATCTGCGCGCCAGTCTGAACTTATCGATCGGCATTCGCCTGCGCACTGTAAACTATTGAAAGCATGAAATATAAAAAAAGACCGGCCCCTCCCCGGAACCGGCCTTCATCTCTTTCTAGGGCAGAACTCAAGAATTCCGCCCATCGTCCGTCATGCCTGAGCCTCTTCCAACACCGGTACTGCCTTCTTTGTGCCAAAGACGTCGATTTCAAGCATCTTATAGCACTTTGTCGGACATTTTTGCACGCAGATGCCGCACGATGTGCATTTCGCATAGTCGGTTACAGGAATGCCGTTCACCATCGTGATCGCACCTTCAGGGCAGGCTTTTACACAGATCTCGCACTTAATGCAGCCCACCTTGCAGGTCTTGATGACGTTCGACTTCACGGCGCTTCTGTTCGAACACAGCACAATCGCACCAACTCGGGAGCGCGGTACGAGCGTCAATATTTTCTGCGGACACTCTTCGACGCAGAGGCCGCATCCTGTACAGTTATCGTAATTGACGTGGGGCAGCCCGTCTTCGCCCATGGCCAGCGCGTCGAATTTACAGACTGTCGTGCAATCGCCGAAGCCCTGGCAGGCCCAGGAACATGTCTTCACGCTTCCTGTCGAAAGCTTTGCGGCGCGGCAGGTCGGGATGCCATTGTATGTGCCCTTGCTGACAGTCTTGTCGACTGAGCCCTGACAGAGCAGCACGGCGACATTGTCTTCAGCGGCGCCTCCTTCTATGCCCATGATCTTTGCGAGGGTTTCAGCGGTCGAGGAGCCGCCGACAGAACATTTCGTGGTTGGTGCTCGTCCCGTCGCCACAGCCTCCGCATATGCATCGCAGCCCGGAAAGCCACAAGCGCCGCAATTCGCGCCGGGAAGGGCCTCCCTCACCACTTCGATCTTGGGATCTCTCTCCACCTTAAATTTCTGGTTGAAAAACGCCAGCGCAATCCCGATGAGAAAGGCAAGAATCGCCGAAAATCCAATTGTCAAAAGAATTGTTGCCACCATCTCGGTATTCCTTTATTTCACCAGTCCGGCAAAGCCCATGAACGCGATGCCGATCAAGGCCGTAGCCATGAACAGAATCGGCGTGCCCTGCATAAATTTCGGCACAGGACTCGTTTTCATGCGCTCTCTGATCCCCGCAAGCAATACCATCGCCAAAAGGTAGCCCAGCGATACGCCCACCGAATATACGATCGACTGAATGAAGTTGTATTTGAAGGAAATGTTCTCGAAGGTGACTGCAAGGATAGCGCAGTTCGTCGTAATGAGCGGCAGATAAATGCCCATGGCAGTGTACAAGCCCGGAACATTCTTTTTGAGGTAGAATTCGACAAGCTGCACGAGACTCGCAATGACGAGAATAAAAATGAGAATCTGAAGGAAGGTCAGGTTGAGCGGCACCAGAATGTAGTGGTAGATCGGCCATGTCGCCGCCGTTGCGAGCACTGTCACAAACGTGACGGCAAACCCCATTCCGATCGATTGTCCTACGTCGTTGGTCATTCCGATATAGGAACAGAGTGCAAGAAATCGCATGACGACAATATTGTTGACGAGCAGCGCAAGCAGAAAAATCTTGCCAAGGTCCATTATGCAGCCTCCTTCTTTGCGGCAAGCTCTTTATTCCGCGCCGACACTTCCATTCTCTTCTTGAGCCAGATGTTGAAAGATGTGAACAGGCTGAACACGAAAAAGCCTCCCGGCGGCAGTATGAAGAACAGAATCGGCTGATACGACGCTGGCATGATCTGAATGCCGGCCAGCGTACCATTTCCAAGAAGCTCTCGAACCGCAGAAATACCGATCAGAACCCATGTATATCCCAATCCCATGCCGAGCGCGTCGGCGATTACCGATGGCAGGTTCTGTTTTGAGGCAAAAGCCTCGACTCGCCCCATGATGATGCAGTTGACGACGATGAGTGGAATGAAGACGCCCATGCTCTTCGAGAGGTCAGGAAAGTACGCCTTCATCACGAGATCGACCATCGTCGTAAATGCTGCGATGACGATGATGAATATAGGAATACGGATCATCGAAGGAATGAGCTTGCGGAACAGGGAAATGATGATCTCCGAGAATAGAAGGACGAAGGTCATTGCCAGCCCCATGCCGATGCCGTTCGACACGTTCGATGTGACGGCGATGGCAGAGCAAAGCCCAATCATCAGCATAAGCAGAGGGTTCTCAAAGATGATACCCTGCCTAAAGATAGAATAGAGTTTTTTCATACTCATTTGCCTCCCGCCTGCGGCTGGGCCCCTATGTTCGCGCTGGCTTCGGCCGATGTGCCGCCTTCTGCCGGAACGGCGCCTTCGGCCGGTGTACCGCCCTCCGCCGGGGCCGCCATCGCTTTCTGGTCCATATAGGCAATCGCAGCGTCGCCAACGGCCTTGATGATGTTCGTAAGCGACGCCGAAGAAATCGTCGCGGCCGTGATCGCCACGACATCTTTCTTCACCTCAAAAGGATCAGTTAAGAATTTCCCCTCGAACTGCCCCAAAAAAGTCACCTTGTTCGTCTTGTCCACATAGTAGGTCGGATTCGACGCATTCATGCCGAGGCCCGGAGTATCGTTCAGCGCCATTACCCTCACGCCCGCGATACTGCGGTGGAGATCGACACCGACTAACAGCGTCGCGTTTCCTCCATAGCTGGGACCCGTCGCTTGCACCGCCAGACCAAGGGCCGCACTATCGCTTTTTACCTCGAATGCCGATTCGAACTTGATGTTCGGATCAGGGCTCGAAATGTCCTGAATCGGCTCAAACACGGTGGCCTCCGGAAAGAGCTCCTTCAAAGAGGCCTGCAGCTGAATCTCGCTCTGATTGTCGATGCTCTCTTTCGTGAAGGCATAGACAACCGCAAGGCTTGCACACGCTATCGAAGCATACAGCATGAGCGTTATCCCGAGCTTGGTCATATCCTTCTTCATTTGGCCGCCTCCTTGGATGGTTTTATGGGTTTAGGAGGAGGAACAAAACCATACTTTTTGGCGCGGAGCTTGTTGAGGAAGGGTGTAAAATTATTCATGATGAGGATCGCGTAGGTGACGCCTTCAGGATATCCGCCGAACTTTCGGATGAGCACCGTAATCAGGCCTATACCGATACCAAAAAGCGCCTGCCCATACGCGGTCATAGGCCTCGTTGCATAATCGGTCGCCATGAAGAAGGCGCCGAACACGATACCGCCCGTCAAAAGCCCGAGCACAGGGTCCATTCCGAGAATCCAGGAAAACACGAAGGTCGAGGCCAGCACCGAAACAGGTACAACCCACTGAATGACCCCGATGGCGAGGAGGAAAAGGCCGCCCAGAAGCAAAAGGAGTATCGAGCTCTCGCCGATGGACCCCGAACGGAATCCCATGAAAAGCTGTCTGTAGAAAGCCCCGACATCGCTTGCGCCAAAATAGTTCGCGACATCGGTGAGCGTACTGCCCTGTTTGAGCAGATTGAGCGGAGTGGCGGCGCTCACTGCGTCTGCAGCAAGAGGAAGCCCATTCGGCATGGTCCAGCTAGTTATCGCAGCAGGAAAACTCATGAGCAGAAATGCTCGCCCTATGAGGGCAGGGTTGAATGGATTTGCTCCAAGGCCTCCGAAGAATTCCTTTGCCACCACCACCGCGAAGATCGCACCGAGCGCAACCATCCACAGCGGGGTCGATGGCGGCAGAATCAGCGCAAGCAAAAGCCCGCTCACGACTGCCGAAAAATCGCCTATAGTCGTGCTCGCCTTGATTATCTTGCGGAACACGAACTCCGAGAGCACCGCCGCCGCAATCGACGTGACGACGACGCCCAGAGCCGGCAGGCCATAGAGGTAAATTCCATATGCCGTCGCCGGCACAAGCGCAATGACCACAGAGAGCATGATGCGTGGCGTATCGACGGGCGAGAACACGTGGGGGCTCGATCCGAGAAGCAGCTTCTTATCTGACATTCTGGGCCTCCTTCTGTTTCAGCGCGCGCAAAACCTGCTTGCCAACCCTAAAACGCTGCACAAGATGCCGATGCGCAGGGCAGACAAAGGAGCAGGTGCCGCACTCGATGCAGTCCATAAGCCCGATCTTTTCAGCTTCGGCGTAATTGCCGCTTTCAATGGCGATCGCGAGGAGGGCAGGGGAGATCGAGGTGGGACACACGCGGATGCAGCGTCCGCAGCGGATACACGTCTGCTCTTCATACTGCATGGCCTCCTGGTTACTCATGAGGAGGACGCCGGAAGTATTCTTCTGCACCGGAATCTCATAGCTCGGAAGAGCCACGCCCATCATTGGGCCGCCAAAAATGACCTTGCAGAGTGCCTCGTCGTCGATTTCGACAACGCCGGCCTTCGCCAAATCCGACACAAGGGTGCCGATCGGCGCGACCAGGTTCTTGGGTGTCTTGCAGGCGCCGCCGGTCACCGTAAAGCCACGCTCAATGAGCGGCTTACCTTCCCGGAAGGCGTCCACAATCGCGCAGAGCGTACCGACATTCGATACCACGCAGCCGACATCCATAGGCAGTCCGCCCGAAGGCACCTGTCTGCCCGTGATCGCGGTGATGAGCATTTTTTCACCGCCTTGGGGGTACTTGGTCCTGAGCTCCTGAATGCGTATCTTCATACCCGCCTTGACCTGCGGGTTTGCCTCTATCGCTCTCTGTACGTAAGGAATTGCGTGCCTTTTATTCTCTTCGATGGCAATCACGCCTTCGGACGCATTCACAATCTTCATCACAATGGCGACGCCGTCGACCACTTTCTCTGGTGTCTCGATGAGGGTCCGCTCGTCGATCGTAAGATACGGCTCGCACTCGGCCGCATTTGCGATGACATAGGAGATAGGCTTTGTAGGGGCAAGCTTGACATGCGCAGGGAAGCCCGCTCCACCCATGCCGATGATGCCCGCGGCGCGAATGCGGGCGAGGGCTTCTTCTTTTGATAAAGCAAAGGGATCCAATGGCGCCATGAATTCCAGTCCAGACTCTCCTTCCGGAGGATCCTTCGGCTCAATCACGATGCATAAGCCCTCAAGGTTGTTCGACTGCATGCGCGGCTCGATTTTTTTAACCACACCGGCGACCGATGCGTGTATGGGCACCGTCATACGGCCTTCGGCATCTGCAATCTTCTGCCCTGCCTTCACGTACTCTCCGACCTTGACGAGAGGTTGAATCGGTGCGCCGAAATGCTGATTGACAGGGATCACCACCTGCGGTACAGATGCTACTCTCTCAATCGGCACATTCTGCGAGCGGTCCTTTCTCTCGGGCGGATGTGCCCCGCCTTTGAATGTCTTAATGGACATAGTGGAAAGGTCTCCTTTGAAGATTAACGCTCTGATACTGCGAAAAAAACCGCCTTTTCGCATTTAATGTAAAATGCTGGAAAGATATAACAAAATCGCCCTATACTACCACTAGTTTTTGCGAATGGTCAAGGCAAAAGTGTTTAAGTATTTGCCGCGAAAAGGTAAGATAAATATTTATTGAAACGGAAAATCGCGCGACAACGTGTGCATTCTGTAAAAAAAGCGCCACAGCTCCCGGCTGCGGCGCCTTTTGTTCTCCTATTTTTCTTCTATTTTCTTCCCTTCATCATGACTCGCACTTGCTTCATAAGGCCCTCGCCTTCACTCTTGGTTTCGATGTCGATGATGTCGTTGAGCGTCGTGTGGATAATTCGCCGCTCGAAAGGATTCATCGGCTCGAGCAGGACCGAACGGCCAGTGCGTCGCACCTCTTCCGCGGTCTCGTAGGCAATCTTCACCAGCGCTTCCTCTCTTCTCAAGCGGTAATTTTCCGAATCGAGCACAACCTTGATATCACTGTGCCCAAGCGTACCCGCATATACATTGACGAGAAGCTGAAGGGCATCGATGTTCCGCCCTTTCTTGCCGATCAGAATCGAGGCAGACTCGGTGTCGATACGCAGGCCGAGCTTTTTGGATTCACGAAAGACGACGGACACCTCAGCAGTATATCCCATACGAGCGATGACCTCTTTTGTCCACTCGATCACCTTGTGCTCAAAATCCTCCATCGGAATCGGCTCGACATGCCGCTGCGCAACGGCTTCCTCCTCCTTGATGGCGGACTCTTTTTCTGCAACCGGAAGTGGAGCATCCTTTGTATGCACCCGAATGCGAACTTTTCCTTTTTTGAACAAGCCGCCACCCTGACTTTCGATAATTTCGACATCGAACGAACTGGTGTCCAGACCGAGTTTCTGAGCCGCGAGCTCGATGGCCTCTCGCTCGGTCTTTCCTTCAAATTCATATATCATCTGAGACACTCCTCATAGAAAGATGCGATCATTTATCGTTTAGGGTTGTTTTTGCGGCTTCTGGAGTCCTTTGAAGGCCCAGAACCACTCCTACCGTCCTTTGGGTTTGTGCCGGCCTTGGTTTCAAGCCATTTGGTCACTTTTTCCGAAAAGCTTTCTTGCGAAGCGCCTCGACCACTTGGTCTTGCCTTGGTATCGACTGCTGAACTCTTACCACCCGCAAGCTTGGAAGGAGCATTGGTGAGAGTGCTTGCTCCCATACCCCCCTTCGCCCCCTCCGCAACGGCCACTCCCATCGGCCGGCCGCCTATCTTATGTTTCTTCATAAGGTCATTGATGACCACCTGCTGAACAATGGTAAGGATGTTGTTGACAATCCAGTAGATCAGAAGACCCGAAGGTACGTCGTAGAGGATAAAAAAGAACATGATCGGCATGCCGTACATCATCAACTTCATCTGACTCGCTTGCTGACTGTTCGACTGAGCGCTCTGCGGCGACTGTGTGAACTTGCCATACAAAAGCTGGCTAAATAGATAAATGATGGGCAAGGCCCTCAGATCGTTCCAGCCAAGTATGGGCACCCTAAAATTGCCGAAATTTATAAGACTTTCCGGCAAAGACAGATCGTTGATCCATCCGGGAATGAACATGGCCCCCCGAAGATCGAAATGATTGTTGAAAAGATTATACATCGCAATGAACAGCGGAAACTGAATAAGCATGGGCAGACAGCCGGACATGGGGTTGTAATTTTCCCGCTTGTAAAACTCGGCCATCTCCTGATTGAGCTTCTGAGGATTGCCCTTGTATTTAGCCTGCAGCTCCTGGAGCTTGGGCTGTAGTTCCGCCATCCTCGCCGTGGATAGAGAACTCTTCCTCGTCAGCGGAAAGAATAGGACCTTGATCAGTACGGTGACCAGGATAATCGCCACGCCATAGTTTGGAATAAGCCCGTAAAAGAGGTTGAGAAAAAATTTGAGAATATTCTCGAGCCAGCTCAGAATCCCCGATCCTTCCATGGCGTCTTCGAGCTTAAGATTCGACAGGCCAAAACCATTTTTATCGGCATATTCGTATTTACCGAGCTCACTCGAAGTCTTGGGTCCGAAATAGAAATAATAGGTGTCGGTCGTCGAAGCCCCAGAGAAGGAACTGCGCAATAGTCCGAGCGTGTTGGTCTGCTTGATGAGCGGATCCTGGCCCGTTTCGATTTCATAGCTGGAGAGAGGAGCTTTCGGCACGGCGATAAAGGCAAAATACTTTCCGGACAAGGACACCCAGCTCGCGCTCGGTGCGATGGATGTCACCGTATCTGCCTTCGGGTTTTCGGTCTTTTTCTTGCCGTCCACTTCGGCGATATATTTCCGGAAATCCGCGTTCTTGGGTAGCTGATCAAAGCGAGGTCCGATCTGCGGCCCCAGGTCGATGCGGTATGCAACGCCGTTGGATCCAAGTACAATCGGCTTGCCGTCGGGCTGTTCGATGTGCACCGCAAGGCCGAACATGTACTCGCCCTCATTGAACGAAAAGACCTTCTTCAACACAAAAGGCACTTTTTGTTCACTGCCGGCCATCGGTGCTTCGAACATGCGCGAAAAGGCAATCGTGTGCTTGTTTTCATCAAGATATTCGGTATTCATAAGCTCGCGCATCGGGGAAGGCTCGGAGCCGAACGAAAGAGAAAGACCTTCCGACCCCTCCGATCCCGGCACGATCATATCGACGCCGCCGCGGGAATCGCTCATGTCTTTGTGCTTCTTCAGCGTAAGTGAAACAAGCTCGCCGCCCGCATTGGTGAAGGTGGCACGAACCACGTCTGTCTCGACCACATATTTCCGCTCTTCGGTAGGAATAGGTATGGTGCTGGCCGCAACCGAACCTTCGACCGGAACAGGCACAACGGCCGGAGAAACTGTCTTGCTGCTCTGGGCAGGAAGCTCCGTCCCCTGGGTGCTTGTCTGTGCGGATGTCTGCGCGCTCTGCTGTTCGGGCGGAAACAGTGCATTCTGCACCATAAAGCCCACGCTGACGAGCACAGTGGAAAGGACAACCGCGAGTATGGTGCGGCGTCGATCTTCTTTCGAATTGGTTTGTTGATCAAATATATCGTTCATGGTACTGGATCATAGCCTCCTGGATTTCCTGGATGACAGCGAATGATTCGCTTGAAAGCGAGCACGACGCCCTTAAAAGGCCCATATTTTCTGATTGCCTGATACGAGTAGGAAGAACATGTAGGATAAAAACGGCACGAGGGTGGAAATAGCGGTGAAATCACAAGCTGATATACTCGAATCGCCACCAAGAGAGGAAAGGCAAGTATTTTCTTCATGATATTCATCGCAGCAAATCCGCCTTGCGAAGCAGATACTGCATCGCGCTGCGGCAGTCGGAAAGTGCCGCAAATCCGGGATAGAGCACAAAGACAATATCATATCCTGGCTTGATCCTATATCGAAGCAACCGCCACGATTCCCTCGCCAGTCTTTTTGCTCTATTTCGCGCAACGGCGCCGGAAAAAGAACGCACCGCAATAAATGCCGCTCGACTTTCTTGCTCTCCGGTCTTCAGGACCTGCATTCTCATTCCTTTGCAAGAAAACCGGGCTCCATCCTTAAAAACATGATCAATCTCTCTCGACTTCCTCACACGGAGGTGTTTTGGAAAGCTTCGATCAAACTGCTCTTCATGAATACCGGGAACAAGGGGCTCAATACTTCTTTTTCTCATCGGAGACAGAGAGCTTGATTCTTCCTTTTGCTCTCCTTCGTTTCAGAATGAGTCGGCCACCCTTTGTCTTCATACGGGCACGAAAGCCGAATTTTCTATTCCTTTTGACTCGGCTCGGCTGATAGGTGCGTTTCATGATCCATTCTCCTTGTCACAAACGGCCGCATGGAATATTACACTTCTTGCGCTGCAGCCGGGAAATTGCAGAATCAGGCGCTGGAGTATAGACTGCAACGGCTTCTTTGGTCAATTGCCTTTTGCGCGCCCAGTGCCAGCTCCCCGCATGAGGCGCGAAAAGATCTCTTCCAAGGGTTCTGGAAGGGGAGGTCTTTGGCCTTGCCTGGTTGAAGGCACCTCCTCCTTGGATTCCGCCCCCTCCTTGGATCCCGCCCGCTCCCTAGTTCCAAGCCCCTCTCCAGCTCCCGCCACCTCAGCTGCGGAAGATTTCGCGGCCAAGGCCTGTTCGGACTCTGCTTCCTTAAGCTGCAACGCAGGTCCTACCGAAGGCCTCTCTTCCCAATCTTTCGGATCCTCGGCAGTAAAGGCTAAACTAGTGATTTCAAGTTCGGGGTAGTACTTTGCAATGCGCGCCAGAATCCGCGCCTGGTTCATCTGCAGAAGCTGAATCCAACCAGCGTGGTCCGCAGCGATAAGAAGCGTATGGCGCAGTACACTTTTGGGTCTCGAATGGTCGGCAAGGCGTTGGCCGACGATCTGCCTCCATGTGGACCGAACCGTTTCGAACTGCGCAGCTGCGTGGAGCGTCGTTTCGTCAAAGAATCTGGAGAGAATATCAGCAGCCTTTTTCACACGAAAATCGTCCATCGCTTACCCTGTAGACTATTGTAGTCTCATCTGCATATTCGCGCCATGGCTCTTCCGGCAAAAAAGTAAACACGGCCTGTGCACCGGAGCCCCTCCCCGGTAAGAGCGAAAAAAAACGTCGCCGCTTGGCCACATCCAGCTCCAGAAGAACATCATCCAACAGAAGCACAGGAAACCGCGGTAGATCCCCATCTGAGAGCTCCGCGTACAGATGAACCTGTACAATGCGCAAAATGAGTGAGGCAAGTCGGAGCTGGCCTGTGGAGGCAAAGGATGAAAAGTTGCGCCCTTCGTGGGTAAAGACCCATCGGTCGCGGTGGGGGCCAGAGAGGCTTGTCGCCGCCTCGATATCTCTTGGACGCTGCTGAGACAATAGCTCCACGATCTCCTCAGCGGAAGCTCCCTCAGGCCAACTGGGCATATATTGGATCGAAACTTCCGTCCCTAGTTGGGATACGCGCTCGTAATATTCGGGAAATCGCCGAGCAAAGAGCAGAGAAAGTCTTTTCCGTAGAGCCATAATTTCACAGCCATAGTGTGCAAGCTGCTCGTCGAGTGTATCCAGGATGCTGAATGTGTTGTCCGTTTTCAGGATCATATTGCGGTGTTTGAGCACTCTCCTGTAAAAACGCAACAAGTCGATGTACTCGATCCACAACATCCCTGCACATTGATCGAAAAAAAAACGCCGCTCTTCCGGAACTCCCGCCGCAAACGCCATGTCTTCGTGACAGAAAACCACGGCAGGATTATGTGCCACAAGCTCTTTTCTGTCGGAAAGCAGCTTTTCATTGAGACGTAATTCCTTGCGTCCCTCCGTCGAATATTTGAGACTGATCTGCTCCTCTATAGGAAAATCCACCTCTCTCCAGCCGGCGCGTAACAGAAATTCATGGTCTCCATGCCTGAGGAGCTCTCGCTCCTGATGCGTTCGGAAAGAAGTACCATAGCTGAGGCAGTAGAGGGCTTCGAGAAAATTCGTCTTTCCTTGGCCATTTTCTCCCAAGAGAAAAATATGGCCCGCGCCGAGCCTCAGTTCAGCCTCATCGATGTTCCTGAAGTGGGCGATCCGTATCTGTTCGAATGCCATTTATCACTGCTGCATCGGCATGATAATGTGGAAATAAGTGGATGCCGGCTCGGGTCTCAGGGTGACCGCACGAGAAGGACTGCTGAACTCTATCGCCAGCTTCTCGCTGTCCATAACCCTGAGCGGATCCTCCAAATGTCTCAGACTTAACAGAATCACTACATCATCGCCTTCATATTCACATGCAAGCTCCTCTCGAGCCGCACCGAGTTCCATCTGCTCTGATTCCAGCACAAGCCCCTTGGATGAAATTTTGAATATCACCTTGTTGGACTTCTCGACAAACAGCGATACGCGTCTGAGGGCAGCCTGTAGCTCGTCCTTATCGACGATAAACTTGAAGCGATGATCTCTTGGTATGACTTTTTGATAGTTCGGAAACTTTCCTTCGATGAGATAACTCGTAAGCATATACATACCAAAGCGAAAAAATACATTTTTATCGTTGAGTGCTATAAATATCTGGCCTTCGTCCGGTGCTCTTTTCAAAAGCACGGAGAGGACTTTCGGAGGAATGATGGCGCTTTGAAAATCAGGAATATCCGCTTCTTGCGTTGAAATGAAAGCAAGCCTCCTGCCGTCGGTCGCAACCATCGCCAACTCTCCGTCGGGAAGCTTTTCCATAAAAACACCATTCATAAAGAACCTTGTCTCGTCGTTCGAGACGGAGAAGAGTGTCTGGCTTATCATTGTACGGAGGTCATGGGCTGGGATAGGAAAATAGAATTTCTCGTCAATCCGAGGAATTTCCGGAAGCTTGTCGCCGGCTATCGTTTTGAGTTGGAAACGTACATTCTTCGAACGAGGTCGTATCTCAATGCTCGACTCATATTGCTCAAAGAGTATGTCCCCTTCAGGAATAGAATTCGTAATGGCCAGAAGTTTGTCACAGAAGACGGTGACGGATCCAGGTTCTGATTCTGAAATAGGTATTTCCGTCTCGAATCCTACTTTTGCATCGGTGGCTTTTATGTACAGCTTCGAATCCAAGACTTCAAGATATACATTCGACATTACCGACAATGCATTTCTTGATGCAATAATATCTTGCGCTATTGCTATCTCTTTTGCAAAAGTATCCCGATCGCAGACGAATTTCATTAAAAACCCCCTCAATACGGATGTTGTATAGTAACAGTTTGTACGATAAAAATAAATAGTCTTTCTTTTTTACACAATCCGCTTTGTTCTCTTACTATGTGTCTATTGATATATATAAAACAGTAGTAATAGTAGTAAGTACGGCGAATATGTTGAAAACATATTTAATTATATTTTAAATATAGAGTTAATATTGTGGATAACTTGTGTTTAAATGTGTCTTTAGCCGCATTCTTTCCACAGATTTCAGACTTTTCTACAAGAAAAGACACGTTTTCCACAGCTTTACAACAATACGAACGTTACGATGTAGAGTGTTCTTTGCAATCCCTGATGAGTCTGTTGACCGCAGAGGCGAAAACGGAATCGAATTTGATCAAGTCTTCGATCTTCTGGCAGGAGTGCATGACGGTCGTATGGTCGCGGCCGTTGAACTCCGCACCGATCTCCGTGGTGGAGTAGTCGGTCGTCTCGCGGATGATGTACATGGCGACTTGACGGGCAAGCGCGATATTTTTGTTGCGCTTCTTGCCTTTTAGGTCTGAGATGGACAGTTTATAGTAGTCGGCTACGGTTTTTATAATGGAAGAGACGTCGATGACGGGAGGCTTGAATGCATTTGTCAGCTGCTTGATGACGTTCTGTGCTATCTCGAAGCTCGGTTCTACCTTGATGAGATCTGCATACGCAATGATTTGGTTGATACAAGAATCCAGGTCGCGGACATTGGTTTCGATGCTTTTGGCGATGAGATTGATGACGTCTTCGCTGAAGCTCCGTTTGTACATCTCGAGTTTCTTTCGGATAATGGCGGCGCGCGTTTCAAAGCCGGGCGTAGTGAGGTCCGTCTTGAGGCCCATCATAAAGCGGCTTTTGAGGCGTTCCGAAAAATCCTTCAGCTCTGAAGCCGGTCTGTCGCAGGTGAATACAAGCTGCTTGTTCGAATCGTAGAGCGCATTGAAGGTATGGAACAATTCTTCCTGAACGCCGTGCTTGCTTTGAAAAAAGTGGATGTCGTCGATGAGCAGCACATCGACGTTTCGATATCTGTTTTTGAAATCATTCGTCGTTCGGTCGTGAATTGTTTTGATGAATTCGTTTGTAAAATTTTCTGCAGTGATACAGATGATGCGTAGGTTTGGATGTAGCTCCATAATTCGATTTCCTATGGCATGCATAAGATGTGTTTTTCCAAGCCCTACGCCGCCGTAGATGAGCAGAGGATTGTAGGAAACTCCAGGCTTCTCGGACACTGCCGTCGCTGCATTGAAGGCAAAGTTGTTGTTTTCTCCCACCACAAAGCTCTCAAAGGTGTACCGCGGCTGCAAATTGCTGGGGTAAGACTCGTGATGGGCCCGAATCGGTGCATTCGTGTAGGGAGGTTCGATCGTAAAATCTTCTGCAATCGACGATGGAGGTAGAGAATTTTTGTTTTTGGGCGTTTCGCGCTTCGCCAAGGACGTGCTTGCCGAAGCTATCGGTTTAGAGACGGGCTCCGCCTCAACCGAAAGTTCAACGGGCATACCTAGTAAGGAAGAGATTATTTCTTTCATGAATTGGCTATATTTTCTTACAAACTGATCGCGCAGAAACGTATTGGTTGCGCGCAGGCGGATGGTGCCGTTCTCGAATCCAAGATAGTCAAGCCTGAACCACATAATGAATTCGGATTCTTGAACTTGAGATTTCGCAATTTCGAGTGCTTTTTGCCAAATTATCTCGTTGTCGTCGTTCATGCACCAAAAACTCCGGTATCTTTTCTATTATTTCCACAAGTTTTCCACAGGGGTCGACGTCTCTCCTATACACCCAAGACCCATGTGTGCGCAAGATGACCAGACAACTTTTTGGAAGAAAATTAAAGTCTTGTTTAGGAAACAGACAAAAATCGGTTAAAATGCTCCATTTTTTCATATAGAGTTAGAAATATTCGAGAAAAAATATGAATATGTTTGATGCGCGAAAGATTTAGTGTAGGTATCCACAATGAAATTCACAGACTACCTACAACTTATGCACAACTTTTCCACAAGTCTTGCATACGACGATCTGCCTTTCCCTTTTTCGCTTCGCTTTACTCAAAAGCGTCAATCTGATATGATACAAAGGAGATTTTCCCAAATCTTGAATCTATCCCCGAGTTTGCTATTCAGGATGAATATGGAATCTACAACGAATAATTATACCGCAAGCAGCATCCAAGTGCTCAAAGGGCTGGAAGCTGTTCGTAAGCGTCCTGGTATGTATATTGGCTCCACAGGCATTGATGGTCTCCATCACCTTGTGTACGAGGTGGTCGACAACTCTATCGATGAAGCGCTCGCAGGCTTTTGCAGTCATATCGTCGTTGCCCTGGAGCGCCAGGACATCGTTCGTGTCGAAGACGACGGACGAGGCATTCCTGTCGACACTCATCCTACCGAAGGCATTTCCGCCCTCGAGCTCGTCATGACCCACCTTCATGCCGGCGGCAAATTCGACAAGAAGAACTACAAAGTCTCGGGCGGCTTGCACGGCGTCGGTGTGTCGGTGGTCAATGCCCTTTCGATCTGGCTCGAAGTGTATGTGCATAATGAAGGTAAGGTCTATTATCAGAAGTATCGCCGTGGTATTCCTGAAAAGCGGGTTGCCCTTATCGGCGAGACAGACAGGCGAGGTACCGTCGTACGTTTTCAGGCCGATCCGGAGATCTTCGAAGAAACAGTCTATTCGTTCGATGTGCTTAGCAACCGCCTCCGCGAGCTGGCTTTCCTCAACAAGGGCGTCAAAATCTCGCTCATCGACGAGCGGCTTACGCAGCCCAAGCGCATCGAATTCAAGTTCGAAGGCGGTCTCAGGGAGTTCGTCGAGTACCTCAATAAAAACAAGAGCGTCATTCACAAGGATGTCATCTATTTTTCGGGAGTTCGGGACGAGGTGGAGATCGAAATCGGCATTCAGTACAACGATGGTTACAACGAAACCATGTTCTCATTCGTCAATGGTATCAATACCCGCGAAGGCGGTACGCACCTCATAGGTTTCAGAAACGGCCTTACGAAGGTCATCAACGATTTCTTCAAAAAATCCAAATATAATAAGAAATTAGAAGAAAACCTCTCGGGCGATGACGTCCGCGAGGGCCTGACGGCGGTTCTTTCGATTAAGGTCATGGAACCTCAGTTCGAAGGGCAGACTAAGGGAAAACTCGGCAACAGCGAGGTCAAGGGCATTGTGGAGAGCTTTCTCTCCGATCAGCTCGACCTGTATTTTCAGAAGAATCCCAACATCATCAACATCATTCTCGAAAAATGTACGACCGCGGCACGTGCGCGTATCGCGGCTCGCCAGGCGAGGGAGCTCACGCGCCGAAAAAATCTTCTTGAGGCTTCGAGTTTGCCCGGCAAGCTCGCCGATTGTCAGGAGAAGGACCCATCCAAGTGCGAACTGTTTATCGTCGAGGGGGACTCGGCCGGTGGTTCAGCCAAGATGGGCCGCAATAGAGTGTATCAGGCGATCCTCCCTCTCTGGGGCAAAATGCTCAATGTGGAAAAAGCCCGCCTCGATAAAGTAATCGGCAACGACAAGCTTCAGCCGATCATCGCAAGCCTCGGGACAGGCATCGGAGAGGATTTCGATCTTTCGAAACTCCGGTACCACAAGATTATCATCATGGCGGATGCCGACGTCGATGGTTCGCACATCCGAACCCTCCTTCTCACCTTTTTTTATCGCTATATGATCGAGCTCATAGAGAATGGCCACATATACCTGGCAATGCCGCCCTTATATCGCATCGCGTACGATAAAGAGATTCGCTACGCGTATAGCGATGAGGAAAAGGACCAGATTCTCTCTTCGGTCAATAGAGACCCCGCGAAGATTTCTGTACAGCGATACAAGGGCTTGGGTGAAATGAATCCGGAACAGCTCTGGGAGACCACCATGGATCCCGAGCGCAGGCTCATCAAACGGATCACTATGGAAGATGCAATTCTCGCGGAAGAGATATTCGTGACCCTGATGGGTGAACAGGTGGAGCCGCGGCGTCAGTTTATCGAAGAAAACGCGCTCGCAGTATCGAATCTTGATGTATAAAGGCAGACCATAATGGCGGAAACCAGCAATATCATTCCTATTCCCATAGAAGAAGAGGTAAAGACCTCATACCTCAACTATGCAATGTCGGTCATCGTCTCGCGCGCCCTGCCGGACGTCCGGGATGGGCTCAAGCCGGTGCACAGGCGGCTTTTGTATGCCATGGAAGAGCTTGGCCTACGCAACAATGCGCCGACCAAGAAGAGCGCGCGCATTACGGGCGACGCCATGGGAAAGTACCATCCGCATGGGGATCTTTCGCTGTACGACGCGCTCGTGCGGATGGCCCAAGATTTCTCGCTTCGCTATCCGCTTGTGCAAGGACAGGGGAATTTCGGCTCCATCGACGGAGACCCGCCCGCAGCGAGCCGTTACACCGAGGCCAAACTCTCCAAGATCGGGGAGGAAATGCTCACGGACCTCGACAAGGATACTGTGGATTTTGTACCGAATTACGACGAGAGCCTCAAGGAGCCCGCCGTTCTTCCTTCCGCCATACCGAACTTGCTCGTCAACGGCTCGAGCGGCATCGCAGTCGGCATGGCGACCAATATGGCCCCACACAATCTCGGCGAGGTCGCCCAGGCAATCGAAGCCTACATCGATAATCCAGATATAACTATCGATGGCCTCATGAATTACATAAAAGGGCCCGATTTCCCTACGGGAGGCATCATTTACGGCATACAGGGAATTCGCGATGCCTACGAGACGGGGCGTGGCCGGTTGACGGTGCGGGGGAGATTTGTGGTCGAGACCATGAAGAGCGGCCGAGAACAGATTGTCTTCACCGAAATTCCGTATGCCCTGAACAAGACGACGCTTGTTACCCGTATCGCTGAGCTGGTGCGCGAGAAGCAGATCGACGGCATCTCGGATTTGCGCGACGAGAGCGACAGAGACGGTATCCGGATCGTGCTCGAACTCAAAAAGGGCGCGATTACGAAAATAGTGCTCAACCAGCTCTTTATGCATACGCCGTTACAGAGCACCTTCGGCGTCATCAACCTCGCACTGGTGGATGGTGCTCCAAAGTGCCTCAACCTAAAAGAGCTCATCGTCTATTTTGTGAAGCATCGGTTCGAGGTCGTCACGCGTCGCTCGCGCTTCGAGCTCAAGAAGGCTGAAGAACGTGCCCATATACTGCGGGGACTGGTGATCGCCTTAAGGAATATCGACGAGGTGGTCGCCATCATCAAATCGAGTAAGAATATCGATACGGCAAAAGAACGCTTGTGTGGCCGCTTCGATTTGAGTGAGGCCCAAGCCCAGGCTATCGTCGATATGCGTCTTGGTCGCCTTACGAGCCTCGAAACGGAAAAAATCCTTGCTGAATTGAAAGAGATTGAGGCGCGAATCGAATATCTGAAATCTCTTCTTGCCAATCCCGAGGCGATCTACCGGCTCATCAAGCAAGAGACGCACGAGCTGGCCGAGAAATACGGTGACGATCGGCGCACTGAGATCGTGCCGAGCCAGGTCGAACAGATCAACCTCGAAGATCTCATCAAGCCGGAAGAGGTGGCTATTCTCATTTCGAACAAGGGCTTTATCAAGCGTATCCCCGTGAGTCAGTACAGATCGCAGGGCAGGGGCGGTAAGGGCTCGAATTCCACCTCTCTGCTCGAGGATGATTTCATACAACAGCTTTTCATTGCCAATACGCACGACTACCTGCTTTTCATTTCGAGCTGGGGCAAGGCATATTGGCTCAAGGTGCTTGAGATTCCGGAAGCGAGCCGGCAGGCGAGAGGCAGCCATGTACGGGCACTGCTCGCGATCTCCGAGGACGAAGAGATTACGGCGGTCGTCGATTTCAGCGATTTTTCCGAGAATCAGTTTATTTTGATGGGCACTCTCAAGGGTGTGGTGAAAAAGGTCGCGACGAAAGAATTTGCCAACGCCAAAACTCGAGGGATCGTCGGTATTTCCCTCGATGAAGGCGACAGGCTTGTGTCGGCAATCCTCACCGGCGGTTCGGATGAGGTCGTGCTCATCTCTCGCAAGGGGCTCGCACTGCGTATGAAAGAGACCGAGGTTCGGCAGATGGGGCGCACGGCCCGGGGCGTCCGAGGCATTTCGCTCCAGGAAGACGACGAGCTCGCCGCGATGCTGAGAGTCGACAGCCAGGAATCGATGCTCATCATTACGCAGAACGGATCGGGGAAAAGGGTCAAATACGAACTGTTTACGCCCCACGCACGCGGAACACATGGGCAGATCATCTACGATCCCGACGAGGCTTCAGGCGAAGTGATAAAGGCGGTTTCCGTGCGCGAGGAAGATGAAGTCATGGTCATCACCTCGACAGGCAAGACCATCAAGCTGAGCGTTTCCTCCGTTCGCGAGATGGGAAAGGCTGCGCACGGTGTGCGAATCGTCAATATTGAGCCCCCAGACTCAGTGATTGGGATGGACAAGATCATCCAGCAGCAGGAATAGAGGGGCGCTGCGGGGTGCTGGCTGCCGGGGGCTGTTGCTGGGTATCGCTGCCCGCGACCGCCGCTTGCGCCCCAATAATGTTTCACGTGGAACATGGAGTCGACCGCCGCAGGCATCCCAATAAAGTTTCACGTGGAACATGGTGGCGCGCGCCTGGTGTGCAGAGAGGAATGTTTCACGTGGAACGGTGGCAGATAATTCAACACCTTGTTTTGCCGATCCCGAATAACCCGCTCAATATGTTCTTTGGCAAGAATAGTCTATGAAATTTTCAAGCAAATGAATCGAGTCTGCGCGTATCGCCCGATAAGTCGAAATCTGTGCGAGTGCGGTGCGTGCCTGAGATAGATGTTCCTCAATTATTGTCTGAACATATGCATCCACGCCCTTTGCCAGTATGAGCTTGCGCAGCCATTCGATGTCGTCGGCGTCTATATCGGGCGATTTATAGATCGAATAAAAACGCGTGCGCTCCTCGTGGTTCATTCTGTTCTGTAGGGCGAGGATGTAGAGCGTTTTTTTGCCTTCTTTTATGTCGGAACCGACAGATTTGCCGATAGATCCCTCGTCTCCAAAAAGTCCGAGACGGTCATCTTGTAATTGAAACACTATTCCAAGAGCTTCCCCAAACACCTCGAGTAATCGAAATACCTCATGATCGACTTGTTCAGACATCGAAGCTCCTGCAAGGAGAGGCAGGGCCACTGTGTACCGTGCCGTTTTGTGTCGATACATATCGAGGACTTCGTCGACAGAGGGGAATCGCTTGTCATATCCCGACGCGACATCGCGCATTTGGGCGAGGGTGACAATGGCGTGCTCTCGTGCGATAAGGCTGGAAACCTGTGCGCCAAGCCTTGTAATTTCATTCCAAGCAATAAAAAAGAAAAGATCTCCGACACAGATGCCCTGCGCTTCGGCCATGTCGAGCGCGAACGATTCTCCAAACCCGGAGTCGATTTCTAAAATTCTGTTCTTAATTCTGACGTGAAATGTCGGCTTGCCGCGTCGCTTTTCGTCGTGGTCCATAATGTCGTCATGCACAAGGAGCCCCGCCTGAAGAAGCTCGAGGCCGGCCGCCAACGAAATTGTCTCGGTCTCCGCCTCATTTTCCGCTCCTCCGAAAAGCTGGGAGCCGACAAAAGCGAGGGCGCCGCGGAGCATTTTCCCGGAAGTCGCAAAATCTTGCATTGTTGCGGCAAGCCAATCGCTCATCTCTGGAAGTTGGGCGAAGATCGCGCTGTTTTCCTCAAAAATGGCGGCGATTCTTCTGGAAATGGTGTTCTTTGTCAGCTTTGCAAACTCGGAGAACGATGTGCTGGGGCTCGAATTCATGGAAGCAATCATACACCAGAGCATACAATAAAAAAACCTCGGCGCAAGGCCGAGGCTGTATTTGTGCAAAAGCTGAAAAGACTTCAGGCAACGTATGCCTGTAATCTTTCCATGGTTTCGGGCATGGATACCTTTTTCAAGGCCGCTTTCTCGATCTGACGAATTCTTTCTTTTGTCAAATGCATCCGATCGCCAATCTCCTTGAGGCTCATTGGGCGTTTCCCATTCAGTCCGAATCGGTACTCGACAATCTCCCGCTCCTTTGCGGAGAGCGTTGCGAGGACCTTATTGATATCGTCGCGCAGGTTTGACTGAATTGCGGTCTGTTCAGGGCTTTCATTGTGCTCGTTTTCGATGAGATCGCCCACAGTGGTCGAATTCTTTTCGTCATATACCGGCGCGTCGAGAGAAATCAAATCCCGAGAAATCGAAACAATGTCCTTTACATGCTCTGGTTCCATTTCGAGAAATTCCGCTACTTCGCGGATTTCCGCATCCTCGGAGAGCTCGCCTTCGAAGAGCGCTCGGGCCTTTTCGATCTGAACAAGTTCGTTCGCCCTGTTGAGGGGTAGGCGAATCATTCGACTCTTTTCGCAGATTGCCTTGAGTATCGCCTGACGGATCCACCACACCGCATACGAGATGAAATGGTAACCCTTGGTGACATCGTAATGGTCAATCGCGGTCAAGAGGCCGAGATTGCCCTCGGCGATGAGGTCCGCCAGAGACAAACCCTGGTTTTGATACTTCTTGGCGACATTGACCACAAAACGAAGATTGCTTTTCGCAAGAATCGCCTTCGCCTCTTGATCTCCTTCGGCTGCACGAGTTGCATAGTAATTCTCTTCTTCGCGAGAAAGGAGGGGTATCCGGTTAATCTCGCGGAGATACATGGACAACACGTTTTCGTCGTCATAATTCGCACTGGAGCGTGTTTCCTTAACCCTTGTATTCTCTGTCATCTAGATCTCCTTGCTAATTATTATAGCAAGAATCATGCCAAAATGCATTGAGCTTTTTAATTCAATGTATTTCAAGAAGTTATTATATTATCAATACTATGTTGAAGTCGCCCAGACTTCTTCGATCGCCAAAAAGAGAGCTCCAATGTGTGATTTTGATATACCGCCTTCAAAAGAGAGTAGTATTGTGTAATAATGAAACACAATCTCAACGTAGACGGACATTGGATAGAGGGTGTCTTGGCCGTCCTAAAGCTCTGAAAGCCCTTGCACTCGTCCGCAGCACTGTGTATAGGGCAGCCCTGAACCACAATAACAGCTCTTTATATTATAGAGAGTTGACGGCATTGAACATGACTCGCCATGTTGACGAGGGGCGGCAAACGTAGGAAAGCTGGGGAAATCTATCTTCAGTTTTCTGAAAAGATACAGTTTTTCTCCACATTCGAGAGTTTGAAACATATGGTGCTCTTTGAGCTGTTTCCATGCCTCCAAGATTAGTTTGAGCACCGCCGAATGTTCGGCTTCCGAACCGAAACGGTGATTCGGGCGCCTGACCAGATATGACGAAAGCTGAATGCTGACAAAGGCATAGAGATCATCGAGCTCTTTCGTGGGGCGTCTGATCATGCCGTACTCGTTGACATTTCGAAGATAGAGTTTGCGGGCATAGCTTTGGCGCCGCAACTTCTGTGCGTTGGCGAGACTCTTCACTGCCAGGTCCCGCTGGTCCAGACGGAGAAGCGCGATAGAGAGCCAATACAGCGCCTTGGAAAGCTCGTTTTCACATGAAGGCGGCGTCAATTCTACCGATGTTCGTAAAAACACGAGCGCCTGCGCTGGTCTGTGGTGTGCAAGCTCATGAAGTCCTTTTCTCAGAAGGATCGTTGCATTGACTTCGATCGGGCTTATCTTCATACATTATAAAATATTCATGAAATTTTATAACGGCAAGGAAATGGATGCCCAAAAGCAGCGTACAAAATTAGCCGGAGCCTCCGTTGTCTGTAACAGGAACGCTTGAAATAAGCAGGACAAATGAGCGCGGCGCCATGATATAGTCTTTTTGATCTGTCAGCACAGGATAGTTGCCCTCTTCGATATCATGGGGGGGCGGAAGCGATGTGTCGACGACGCGGCTCCATGTGTCCGTCTCCTGCTCATACGGCAAACGAATCTGAATGGCCTCGGACGAAGCGTTGAAGGCAAGGATATAGGAGTAACCGAGATGTTGGACATGTGTATGCTCGTTGATGCGCGCAATGAGGACTTTGCCGAGTTTTTCCCACTGAGGGGGATTGCCCTGCTCATCATACCAGAGGATATCAGGAGGCATTTCTTCCGGGCCTTGATCGAAGGAGTCGCCGACTGACGGCTGCGTCGACTGCGTGGCAGTGGTGTCAATGGTGGGCCGCTTCAGCTTCGCGGTAGATGTGTCAATAGCTGGCTGCGTCGGCCTGGGGTCTTCTTTCGAAACACCCCTGAAAAAATCTTCGCGTCGGAATGCGGCGTGGGTTTTTCGGAAGGCGATGAGCAGTTTGACGCAGCGATGGATATCCCTATGTTTTTTTAAAAGGTTCCAGTCGTACCACGTAAGCTCGCTGTCGTGGCAGTATGCGTTGTTGTTGCCCTGTTGAGTCCGGCGGAATTCGTCGCCTCCGAGGATCATCGGTGTACCGATGGAGAGCAAGAGCGTGGCAAAAAAGTTTTTTATCTGTCGGTTTCGTGTCTCTTCGATGAAAGGTATGTCGGAAGGGCCTTCGACGCCGTAATTCGAGGAGTAGTTTTCGTCGAGCCCGTCGAGATTTTGTTCGCCGTTGGCTTCGTTGTGCTTTTGCTGATAGCAAACCAGATCGTTCATGGTAAAACCGTCGTGCGACGTGACGAAGTTGATCGAATGAAAGGGGCGCTTGCCATTTTTTAGGTACAGATCGCTTGAGCCCGTAATGCGGGTCGCCAACAGTGGCGTAATACCATTGTCGCCGCGCCAGAATCTCCGGACATCGTCGCGATAGCGGTCGTTCCATTCGGCCCAACGGCTCCCCGGGAAGGACCCTACCTGATATGCGCCGCCTGCATCCCAGGCCTCGGCAATGATCTTGGTCTCGCGCAACAGAGGATCCTCTGCGATCGATTCGATGACGGGTGGATTCTGGAGCAAATTGCCGCGATTGTCGCGCCCTAGGATCGAGCCAAGGTCGAACCTAAAACCGTCCACGTGCATGCTGACGACCCAATATCGCAGACAGTCCATGATGAAGGATCTCATGACCGGATGATTGCAGTTGAGCGTGTTGCCGCATCCTGAATAGTTGCGATAGAAACGCTTGTCGTCCGCAAGCATGTAGTAGATCGAGTTGTCGAGCCCTCGAAAGCTCAATGTCGGGCCCAGCTCGTTGCCTTCCGCGGTATGGTTGAAGACTACGTCGAGGATGACCTCGATGCCGGCCTTGTGTAGCTCTCTGACCATATACTTGAATTCTTTGACGGGATACGCCGGGTCGAAGCTGTCGTGATCGGTACCCTCGGGAAAGGCGTAGGCTGTCTTTGGAGCGAAGAAGGCAAGGGGTTCGTAGCCCCAGTAGTTGGAGAGTTTTTCACCTGAGATGGGATTCCGTCTGAAGCGCTCCGATGAATCGAATTCTTGGACAGGCAGAAACTCGAGGCTCATGATGCCGAGGTCCTTGAAGTAAGGAATCATTTCGACTACCCCGCGGTAGGTGCCTCGGTGCTTCACTTTCGAAGAGGGAGACTTCGTAAGGCCGCGGACGTGGGTTTCGTAGATGATGCAGTCTTTGAGAGGGTAGTTGAGCGGTACGTCGCCCTCCCAATCGAAATCATCCTCGACGACGACGCATTTCGGCATACATCCATCGTTCGGTCTGTCTGAAAATGAGAGATCTTTTTCGGGAGAATTTTCGTCGTAGGCGAGGGCGGAGCAGAGATCCAAGGTGCCGTCGGTCAGCGCCTTTGCATACGGATCGATGAGGACTTTATTGGGATTGAAACGGTGGCCTTCCTGGGGCTTAAAAGGCCCTTCGGCTCGCCAGAGATAGAGTGTCCCTGCTCTTAGTCCTGGGACATAGCAGTGCCAGATGTCGCCTGTGCGGTTGTTTTCAGGGTCAAGACGGAGCGATTGGGCTGGTGTTTCATCATGAGGACTTTCATAGAGACACAGGATCATGCCTGTCGCATGGCGCGAGAAGATTGAAAAATAGACACCCTGCGGATGTGCCACGGCGCCATGAAGCAAGGGGTTGCCCGGAAAGAGTTTTAATACTTTCGGCAAAGTTCTCCAGTGTCGGTTCATGGGCGGGTTATGACAAGCACGGCATTCTGTCCGCCGAACCCCATCGATTCTTTGACGAAGGCGCGAATGGGCATATGAATACCTTTGTTGGGGACGTAGTCGAGATCACATTCGGGATCGGGATTGTCTAGATTGATGGTAGGATGAATGTATCCTTCGTTCATCCCGAGAATTGCGGCAATTGTCTCGATAGCCCCCGCCGCGCCGATACAGTGTCCGATCATGGATTTAAGGCTCGATATTTTGAGTTTATAGGCATGTTGGCCAAATGCATGTTTGATGGCCCTAGTCTCGATGGGATCGTTGAGGGGTGTCGCCGTGCCGTGGGCGCTCACATAGTCGATGTCTTCGGGCCTCATGCCTGCATCGCTGAGGGCCAGTTCGATCGCCTTGGAGACCCAAAGGCCTTCGGGGTCCGGCGCAGTGAGGTGATGGGCGTCGCAGGTCGTGCCGAAACCTGCAATTTCGGCGTATATCGTCGCACCGCGGGATTTTGCGTGGTCGTATTCTTCGAGTACGAGGATACCTGCCCCCTCGGACATGATAAATCCATCGCGATCTCTGTCGAAGGGACGGGAAGCCTTTTCCGGCTCGTCGTTCCGAGAGGACAAGGCTTGAATATTGATGAAGCTCGACATGCACATGCGCACAATGCTCGCTTCGGATCCTCCGGAGAACATGATGTCCGCATGTCCGTCGCGGATGAGGTGCATTGCCTGGCCTATGGCGTCCGTCGCAGCGGCACAGGCGGTGACGACAGTCATGTTCGGCCCGTGCACACCGAGCGAAAGCGCAATCTGTGCGGCGCCGAAATTCGCAAGTCCTTTTGCCACGGTCATTGGGGGCACGCGGTTCGGTCCTCGCTCTATCAGGCGGCTCACTGCCTCTTCTATAGTGTTGGATCCGCCTTGGCCAGTTCCAAGGCAGACACCGGTTCTTATGGGATCGAGAACGTCTTTCTGAAGCTTCGCCGACTCCAGTGCTTCAAGCGCAGTATAGACAGCAAACTGTGCAAACCGGTCCATTTTTTTGGATTCTTTGGTGTCGATCCGCACTGACGGATCGAAACTCTTGACTTCTCCGGCGATCTTCACCGCGAGGTCCGATGCATCGATGAGCGTGATCGGCCCAACTCCGGATTTATTGGCTTTGACATTCGCCCAGAAGGAGGGAACATCATTCCCTAGCGGACTTACAAGACCAAAACCCGTGACAACCACTCTTCGTTTATTCATATTGTTACATCCCCATGCCGCCGTCGACGTATAAAACTACTCCTGTAATATATGCTGCCTTGTCGCTGCAGAGAAAGAGGGCCGCTTCGGCCACCTCTTCCGGCCTTCCGGGCCGCTGTAGAGGGACGGCAGTCTTCAGGCTTTCTCTGACGGTTTCGGGTAGGACGGCTGTCATGGACGTTTTGATATAGCCGGGAGCTATTGCGTTGACACGGATATTCCTCGACGAAAGTTCTTTGGCGAGGCTTTTGGTCAAGCCAATGAGCCCCGCCTTCGATGCAGCATAGTTCGCCTGACCACCGTTTCCGTGCAGTCCTACGACGCTCGACATGTTGAGAATGCAGCCGCTGCGCTGTTTCAGCATAAGTCGCGAAACGGCCCGGCTCAGAAGAAAAGCGCTGCGCAGATTCGCCGTCAAAACCGCATCCCAGTCTTCGGTTTTCATGCGCATGAGGAGCCCGTCACGCGTAATACCTGCATTGTTCACAAGGATATCGATGCGGTTTTCTTTTTGAATTATGGAATCGACGGCGGAATTTATTGATGATTCGTCCGTAATGTCGCATGAAATCCAGGGAAAGTCCGCTTCGGGCTTCGTGCGCGAAAGGCCATACACACGGGCCCCTTCCTCTTTGAAACGAAGAGCGATCGCGAGTCCGATACCTCGTGAGGCTCCCGTGACGAGACATACCTTATCAGCGAGCAGTCCGCTCATCGTGTTTCCTCCTCTGCATTGGAAATATTAGAGCGAAAATGAGACGATTGCATCGAGCGTGCCTGCTGCGATACAAGGAATCGGAGAACCGAAAGCCTTCCAAAGGCCTGTGAGGACGTTCCCAGGGCCGATCTCGAGGCACTGCTCGAATCCATCGGCCGTGATATTCGCCTCTTCATCGATCCAACGCACAGGGGAGATGATCTGCAGTGAGGCGTAGCGCTTGGCCTCTGCTCCGCTGTGTATTTTTTGGCCGATGACGTTCGAGTATAGACTGATTTTGGGGTCGGAAAAAGGCGTTGCGTCGACGATTTCTTTAAATGCTTCGTACGCTTCCTGCATGAGCGGAGAATGAAAGGCGCCCGAAACCTTGAGGCGGATGACGCGCTTCGCTCCTGCTTGTCGGAGTTTTTCCTCTGCAATGGCGATATCTGCTTCCGTGCCGGAAATGACACACTGCGTGGGGCTGTTGTAATTTGCTATCCAGCAGTGTTCCAAGCCTGCTTCCTGTATCACCTGTTCGATTTTTTCCGGAGAGAGGTAGAGCACTGCGCTCATCGTCGAGCCACCGGAGCGATTGCCCGCCTCATCCATCAGACGACCACGTTCTGCGACCAGGCGGAACATGTCGTAGAGGCTAATGACACCGGCTTCAGCGAGAGCCGCCCATTCGCCTACAGAGAAGCCCGCGGCACCGGAAGGCTGAATGCCGTGTTCCTTTGCCGAGAGCGCTGCCGCCGCCTCGGCCGTGACCATAGCGATCTGCGTGTTTTTCGTCTGTCTTAGCGTCTCTTCGTCGCTTTCGAAGAGTAATTTTTTGAGATCCATTGAGGCGGCTTCGGACGCAGTCTGAAACAAAGCCCGCACGGCTTTGCTTGTCTCAAAAAAATCTTTAGCCATACCGGGGAACTGCGCGCCTTGACCAGGGAAAAGAAAGCAAGTTTTCATAAGCCCTCCATACATAATAGTCACAAGTTTTACATTTTCTCAGAATTTGTCAAAATTGTCAAAGTCTCGTATACAACATGCTGCCGGTCTGTACAAATCCATGTGTGAACGCCTCTTCCAAGATCGATGGTGGGAACAACGGACCCTCGAGTACCATGAGTGTCGAGCCAGATTTGGAAACGAAGGAGGAAATAGTTTCGATGAGAGGCCAGTCGAGACTCAACATTGCGCTCTCCTCGCTTCCGAGGACCGCTTCTACGCTGCAAAGCGGCCTGCCCTGGAAAGACTGCAGCACAAAAATGCCGAACACAAGGGGGTGTATGCCGTCGACCGTTGCGAAAGAAACAAATGTCGAATCGTGCGAACGTTGCAGCGTTTCGAGCAGGCGAGAGATCGACCATGCGCGGAGAAGCGGCGGCACCGACGCAAAGCGCTCTTCTGCATAGGCAGAGAGGAAGGTATCGAGAGTAAAGGGGATGTCGTTGATGGGCAGAACGTTGAATTCCACCTCCGAGGCGAGGATATCGCCTATATCCTCAGGCTCTTCCTTGAGTTTTTCGAGTTTTTGCTCCTCGAGGAGGGACTCGAGCCACGCTTCGACGACAGGGCGCATTGCCCTGAGTTTGAAGTCTTGGAAGCGTTGGAAAAGGGTCTCGTCTGCCGAAAGCGCCTGGCGGAACGCCTTGAATACACCCTTTCCACGGCGCAGCGCGGCATTGAGCGCCAATTTGAGCTCGGGCGGCGAAGTAACGGTCGCCGCAAAGGCTTCGAGGATGGCAAACCCTCGACGCGAATCCCAGTATGGTGGCCTTACATACCGTTCGGAGGGGCCGGCAGCATTGATACAGTCGCCCGTTTCGAGATCGATGAACATTTCATCTGACTGATTCTCCATGGCGAAGATGATTCGCTCCAACACAGCATCGGTCAACTGAAACATAGGTGAATTGTAGACCACATCCGTGAGTCTATGGAAGGGAGACAAAGCCTAGTATATACTTAAAGAAATGATTTCGAACATGCATGTGCACTCCCGTTTTTCGGATGGTATGTCCTGGCCGGAAGATATAGCCCTCGAGGCGGCGCGCGCAGGCCTCGATTTGGTCGCGCTCACGGATCATGACACCATGGCCGGTGTATCTCGGTTTGTCCGGGCCTGCGAATCTCGGGGCCTTACGGCAATTCCGGCCTGCGAAATCGATGTATATGAACCTCAGATTGATTACAAGAGTGAGCTTTTAGCATATTTCTCTAATTCCCATGCCGAGCCGTGGGCTCCTCAGACAGAAAGACTGCTCCAGCATGCTCTTCAGAAACGCAGGGCACGGCTTGAATTTTTTATTGATTCGGCGAGAGAACTGTTTCCCGACAAAGGGCTTTCGTTTCAGGATCTTTTTAAAGACAAGACAGGTCTCGAGTTCGATGAGACCCTTGCCGATAGGATTTCGTGGAGCAAGGTCGACTTTTTTCTCTATTTGAAGGCACGGCGCTGCATAGATGCTGATATGAACTATAAGGCATTCAAAAAAAAGTTTTTTATGAACGGCCTTCTAAAAAAATACAAGCTCGAAAAACCTGATGTCGCCTCGGTCGTACAGGCTGTCCATGCGGACAATGGATTTATAGTGATTCCTCATATCGGGCACTTGTGGGATGACGATGCGGCGTGTATGTATCGGGAAGGAGAAAAATTGCGTCTGGTGCTGGATTGGTTTCGGCGGGCAGGTATAGATGGCGTCGAGCTGTACTGGTACAACAGCGAATTCAAGAGCGCAAGAATCAATGGCCTCGTGCGCGAAATCGCCAAACCTCAGGGGTTCTTTTTTACCTATGGTTCCGACTGTCATGGCCCTGGGTCCGGCAAACATACTATTATGAAATTCAAGGGAAATTTCGACGGATTCCCGGACAGAAAGAGTACGACATGATCAAACTGTGTGTGTTTTTGGGGAATTATGGGAGGGAATATCACAATCATCGGCACAATGTCGCCTGGCTTTTTCTGGAATCGATGCGCATCGGGACCGGGCTGCAGTGGAATTCGAAGTTCAAAGGGTATATCGCGCAGACCGAGCTTGGGCAGGAGAAAGTGTATTTTCTGAAACCTCACACATTCATGAATCTGTCGGGGGTGAGCGTCGTCGAGGCCGCACGTTTCTTTCGGTGTCGGCCGGAAGAAATCCTTGTGGTGCACGATGAGCTCGAGATGCAGTTCGGTGCCTTTGGCTACAAGTTTTCGGGCGGCCTTGGGGGGCATAATGGCCTACGCTCTTTGGAACAACACTTAGGGACAAGAGACTTTTGGAGGTTGCGCTTTGGCATCGGCAGGCCTGATCACAATGATATCGCCGGGTATGTACTCTCGTCGTTTACTGACGAGCAGTTCGAGATTTTGAAGACGGCGGTATTTCCGGCAGCCGAGAAGACTTTTTATGCGTTGTTTTCCGAAGGTATCGAAGGGTTCGATGTCCGCTATAAAAAAGTGCTGCCTCCTTCTGCAGCGCAAGGTTCTTAAAAGATCATGCGCGAGAGCATCGAATCGCTCTTGCGCCAATCCGGGTCGACGACGACCTGCAGCTGCAGCTTGATGGGATAATCGAAGAGCTCTTTGAGGTCAGCCTCCGCTTCCTCGCGGATGCGCTTTATGACGGACCCCTGGCGTCCGATGACGATGGCTTTCTGGGAATCTCGCTCTACAAGGATATCGAAGCGCGCAAACAGAACGCCGTCGGCCCGCTTGGAAGATTCTTGATATTCGACGGCGATGGCGTGGGGCAATTCGTCGCGCGTGTGTAGGATCGCTTTTTCCCGAATGATCTCCCCAATGCGGAATACTGGCTCCTGATCGGTGTAGATGTCCTCCGGATACCACAGAGGCCCTTCAGGGGCACACAAAAACAGTTCATCGAGGAGGGCGTCCAAATTCGTGCCCTGCAGCGCAGATATCGTGAGGCGCTTTGACTTCGGTAGGCGGGGTATGATGAATTCTTCGACAAGGAGGGGCCTGGCTTCAGGATGATCGATTTTATTGATGGCGATGACGACACGATTGTCGCCTTCTTTGGCGAGGAGCTCGACCATGGACGCTTCTTCCTTGCCGGGCTCTCGCGTGGCGTCGACGACATAGAGAATCAAATCTACTTCTGTGAGCGATTGTAGCACAAGCTCTCGGAGTTTGAGATTGAGCTTCTTATCCGAAATATGGTATCCGGGTGTATCGACGAAGATGAGCTGACCTTGTGGACGCGTTACGATACCGCGGATGCTGTTGCGCGTCGTCTGTGGGACAGGGCTGACGATAGAGACTTTTGCGCCGCAGAGCGCATTCAGAAGCGTGGATTTGCCTGCCGAGGGCCTACCGACAATGGCGACAAATGCAGATTTGGGCATTCCAAGCTCCTTTGCGGTGACTATTATGAGAGTTCAGGCTGTTCGAGCCGTGCGTAGATTTCGGGCGGCGGCTCGTTCATCCAGAGCTTATATTGGCCGGCAGCTTGATAGCACAGCATTTTGAAGCCGTTGGTCGTGCGGCACCCCGCGGCTTCGGCCCTCTTTAAAAGTAAGGTCTTCGAAGGATGATAGATGAGGTCGAACACCATTTCCGAACCTTTGAATTCATAGAAGCTGATCGGATCAAGTTCGCCTTTCATGCCGACACTTGTCGCCTGTACGATGAGATCGGAATACTCGGAGATTTGCTCGGCCGCTCTGTCATCGAGGTGGGCATATGAAAAGTTGTACTTTCTCGCCAGATTGCGGCCGACGCTGTATGTCCGGTTGACGATGAGCACGCGTGCACCGTTGCGGAAAAGGGCGAGGGCGATCGATTTTGCGGCTCCACCGGCACCGATGATCGTAGCCCGACAGCCGGAAATATCCTGCTTGCCCATAAATTCTACAAGGCTGCGCTCGAAACCGTCGGCGTCGGTGTTGTAGCCGGCCCAGGTCGAATTCCGCCACACAAGCGTATTGCAGGCGCCGATGCGTTGTACATCGGTCGAATGAAAGGACAGGAAGGGCAATGCATCTTCCTTAAAGGGCACCGTGATGGCGGCGCCTTTGCCGCCGAGCAGCTCGAGTATTCTGAGTCCGTCGGAGAAAGAATCGACAGGTGTAGGGACGAGGAGGGCATTTTTGCTCATTTCCCTGAAGGCGGTGTTGTGGAGATAGGGGGAGAGGGATTGCGTTATGGACTGTTGGCCTATTAAAGAATAGATCGCCGTGTCGGCATCGATTCGGTCGAAGTTATAGATATTGACGAGATCGGAAGGATCAAAATGCCATGGGTCTGCCGTCTCCATTGCACGCTGTGGAGGGCTGGCATAGGTCCAAGGAGCGCCGATGCGCCAGGACAAGAGATGAGAGGCAAGGCCGTATGCGCCGTTTGCGATGAGTATTTGCTCGCGTTTCTCTCGCTTTAATGACCATTCCAGAAAGCGGATGAACTCAGCCGAACTTTGGGGATAGACGACGAGTTTGGGTATTTCGTCCTCCTCTTGTGTCAATGTCTCGTAGGCGGTGTCGAGATTTTCGGGGAGGCCCGTACGAGAAATGAGCGTGCGGATGATGCGGGTGCCGAAGGTCCGGCAGGCCTCTTCCACCACAGGAGCTCTAAAATCGTGCTCAAGATCGACGAAGGCATAATTGGCGTTTGCATCGGCCATGGGAAAAGAGAGCGCCTTTGCAAAGAGCACGAGACGGACACCCTCTCCGTCGTCGAATTTGCCGCCGTCCTGCCGTCGTCGGATGGTGAGAATGCAGGGGAGACCTGCTGTTTCAGGAAACGAGCGGATGTAGAAACGCTCGCTCGGATCCAGGCAGTCGGCTCTCAGCTCGACATAATCCACAATCGACCGGTACCGGTCGAGGATAGCTATATCCTCTGCAATTGTTTTTCCTGTCAGACAAAGACAAATTTTAGGCTTATTGCGGTCTTTCATAAATTTTGGTCCATATATCCTTTGTCAGTTTTGCGGTGCACTGTTCTTTTACATTGTCATCCGCCTGCATTTTTGTCTATAGTTTACACGGAAGCAAAAACTAAAGTATATTACCACATAATCCATTATTTTATCAGACAGCAGGAGTTGTTTTGTGTCGGACGATACTGAAGCCTCCAAGTTCAACGAAAAGACTCTCGAGGCTTTTCTTGACGGATTACTCGAAGAATTAAAGCATCCCCAGGATCCAAAGCTCCTTGAAGACGTGCGGAGAGCGTTTAGAAAGAAAGTACCGTTTCACCTTCGTTCCTATGCCTCGGCGCTCATGATACTTCGGGCCGCGGGCATATATCGGTCTAAATCTCCCAAAAAGGTGGTCAAAGAGGCCCACCAAGAACAGGCGCACATCGAGCAGAAACCGGAAACGCAGAATAAGGGAATGGTGTCGCTTTTTGTGTCCATGGGGAAACGGCATCATCTCGACCCTGTTGACTTAAAGAAGAAGATAGCCGAGCGGACGGGGCTGTCTCCGGACATGCTGGGACGCGTGCATATATTGGAAAAGTATTCTTTTATCGAAGTTCCCATACATGAAGCGCAGAGAATCGTTGCGGCGATGGTTGGCGCTGAGCTCAACGGCAGGGCACTGGAAATAAAACCCGCCAAAAAACGCTCCAAATCATTTTCCGAAGGATAGTGACACGTGGCATCGACTGTGTGGCGACTCAAAGTGGGCCCTATCGGAGAAAATTGCTACATTGTGGTATCTGAAGGAGCGGTCCTCGTCATAGACCCGGGAGCGGAGCCTGAAACAATATATTCTTTTTTGCAGGCGCATGAGCGTATGCCCAGCATAGTGGTGCTGACCCATGGTCACCTCGACCATGCTGCCGCAATTCCAGGTCTGTTCGAGCTGTTGGGAAAGGAGCTTCCAATCGCAATTCACCCCGAGGATGCCCACTATCTTGGAGAAGAGAGCGAGAGAACAAATCGCGAGCTCTTCGAAGCGATCGGTGCTCCCTCATACTTCCACTCATTTTGGAAACCTTTGCCCAAAGCTGTGGTTCTTCTGTCAGAAGGAATGACGGTTCCGGGCACGAGTTTGCAAGTGATCCATACGCCGGGGCATAGCCGTGGTTCGATTTGCCTCTATGAAGCGGTGCTCAATGCTGGCTCGTACGGCGTGGAAGAAGGATCGCAGAAGGCCGGGGCTGAGCACTATTCGGGCTGGTCTTGCCTGATCTCGGGAGACACCCTCTTTCGAGATGGTGTCGGGCGAACCGATGCGCCGGATTCCGACCGCGCTGCCCTTGAACGCAGTCTAAAAAGACTTGCATCTTTTCCATTTGACACGCTGGTGTTCCCCGGTCATGGCCCGCGGACCACAATAGGACGGGAACTCTCTACTTTGGCTTTGCGCGATTAGATATTACTCGAAGGGGCTGTCCGGAATGAGACATTCAACGACAATGACATCGCGATGGCTGATCGTGGTGTTACTTTTCATCGCACCAACATTCGCCATATCTCCCTCGCTCCATGCAGAAGAGCTGAGCAAGACCGATTTCGTGCTCGGTACGGTCTGTACCGTTCGGCTCTTGGAAGGGGGCAGCAAGGCCATGCTCGATGAGGCTTTTTCCCGCCTGCGGACCATCGAAGACCACATGAGCGCAAACAGGGACGACACCGAAATTTCACAGGTCAATGCCATGGCAGGCAAGACACCAGTGAAGGTCTCGGAGGATACTTTCTATGTCATCTCTAAAGCGCTCGAGTATGCGCGCCTCACGAACGGTGCCTTCGATCCTTCGGTGGGCCCGTTGGTGAAGCTCTGGAATATCGGCAATGGCGGCGAAAAAGTGCCGCCGACGGAGAAAATTTTGGCAGCAAAAGCCCTTGTCGATTGGCGCCAGGTCGTGCTCGACGCAACCACACGCACCGTATTTCTGAAAAAGCCAGGCATGGCGCTGGACCTGGGCGCCATTGCGAAGGGCTACGCTGCGGACGAAATCGAAAAAATTCTTTTGAATCACAAGGTAAACGCGGCAGTCATCGATCTTGGCGGAAACGTCTTTGTGTTCGGCAGCAAAAAGGATAAGAGCCCCTGGCGCATCGGTATTCAGAATCCGGAATCCGAAAGGGGCGAGTATCTTGGCATTGTCACCGGAGGACAGATGACGGTTGTGACCTCCGGCGTATATGAGCGATACTTCATTGAAAACGGCAAGCGATACCATCACATTATGAGCACACAGACGGGTTTTCCCGTGGATAATGACCTGATTTCCGTATCGATCGTGTCGAAGAGCAGCATCGATGCGGATGCTCTCTCCACAGCGCTGTTTGTTTTGGGCATTGAAAAGGGTATGGAATTCCTCAAGCAATTCCCGGACACGTACGCTATCTTCATCGACAAAGATCACAACGTGTATCTGAGCCCAGGCGCAGGGAAAGTATTTACTTTGCAAGACAAAAGTTACCGCTATGCCGAAAAATGAGGAATGGGGGGCGAGGTCCGTCAGGATTCGCACTTCGCGAGGTTCAGCTTGAGAAAAACATAGGGCGTGCCATAGCTCACCCATGCGCCGACGATCGCATAGCGAACAAAGCGGAGAAGCTGTGTCTGGCTGTTGCCGGCCAGGGCGATGAGTGGATTGCTCGCCAATTTCAGCACGAAATAAACGACACCGGTGGTGGCGATACCGACCAGATAGCGTAAAAGCTTTTGCCTGACATTGCTTTCCATATCTATGGGAAGGTTTCGGGAGGCAAAGACGAATCCAATGGCCACGCCAAGGAAGGCACCCGATATCATCGTGTCCTCCGGGAGCAACAAATTCATAATGAAAGAGATCATTACGGCGATGAGGATGCGCACTCTCCATCCGAATTTTTGGAGTATTTGTTCGATACCCTTCCCGAATAGACCATACAGCGCAAAAAACACGATGCCCACAAGATAGCCGCCGAAGACATCGCTGGGGAAATGCACTCCGAGATATACTCTCGAAAAACCAATAAGGACAGGACATCCTATCAATACGGGGATGCGCCATTTTTTTGGCAGAAACTGCACGGCATATGCCCAGAAGACGACACTCAGCTGACTGTGGCCGGAAGGCATGCCATAGGTCGTCTCTCTGGTAAAACCGAGGCTCGGAATTATTTCATACGGCCTGGGCCATGCGAGCAGCTGCTTTATCCAGAGATTGATAAACGCCGAGCCAAGCACCAGAATGCCGAGCTCTGCGCCCTTTTTGCGGTGCACACACCAGTAGATTGCGGGGACCACCGCGATGACGAAAGCTTCGGAGGCGAACAACGAGACTATCTGCATCGGAATATTCAGTCCGCGACCCAGAAAAGCCTGGAGCTGCTCGATATACTGCAACTCCATCGCATGGATGGATTCGATTCGCGACATATACAGTACTATACACAGCACTTTCCCAAAATGAAAGAGACAAGGTGGATAAATATAGGAAGGTACCCATGATATGCACCGAACCGAGGTGCGGCCTTGACGCACGCCTGCATCCTAAGGCAAAATACGCGGAGTTTTCTTCCTGTCGTGCCGGCATGGTGAAATGGCATACACGGCAGACTCAAAATCTGCTGCCAGCGATGGCGTGAGGGTTCAAGTCCCTCTGCCGGCATTTTTCGGCGCCTTTCGAGGCGCTTTTTTTGTGCTTGAAATACAAGAGTAAAATGAGAATTAGCGCTGAAATTCAAGTACAAAGTAGTATATTCAAATTCCTCTATGTTACTTTTTGAATTTACTCTCTTGACGTTTTTATTACTATATTTTACACTTGTCGTGTAGAACATATGTAGAACTGGATGAGTTATTACGTTATGCATGATATTTCAATAACGCAGTTGTAGAACATATGCAGAACATGTGTAGAATTACTGCTTGAGAGGTGGCGCCATGAGCGTGAAAATACGTGAAAAGAAAGGCTATTTATACTTAGACATTTATTTCAACGGGCAGCGTGTTTGGGAGGCGTTACACACTGCTTTGCCGAAGGATGCGGCAGGACGTAGAGAAGTGATGGCGCTGGCTGAAGAAATTCGGCTGAAGAAAGAACTACAAATACTTTCTGGACGCTACCAGATGCAGGACAGCGTCAAAGCGAAGCTTACCATAGGAAAATTCACGGAGCTTGTTGCAAGCGGATATGATAAAACGGCACACGTTACGAAGATGGCGAAATATCTTTCTAGGTATGGTGCTGATGTGTTTATGTCGAACATTGATGAAAAGTATGTGAAAGGCTTTCAGAGCTTCCTACAGGCGCAAAATCTAGGCGCGGTCACTGTTCGGCACTACATGGAAGCGTTCAAGATGGTCCTGGGTAGGGCCGTAGAAGAGCGGATCATACCAGAGAATCCGGTGGATCGTGTAAAGATGGTAAAGGTACCGGAGAGTGTGCGGCCGTTTTTAACAGTGAGTGAAATACAGGCGCTTTCCAATACGCCGGCGCAAGGTGGTGAGCTTGCACAAGAATGTAAAAAGGCCTTCTTACTCTCATGTTTCACCGGCTTACGGCTAGGCGATCTTCGAGAACTGAAATGGCGCGATATTCAGAGAGAGCCTGAGGTGCATATTCAGAAAGTAATTCACAAAACGGGCAAGGTTTTGGTATTGCCGATTGTGCCTACTGTGTGGCGACTACTCGATGACGGCAGGCTTCACCGTGGCGATGAACTGCTATTTTCTGTACTGGCACACTCACGGAGCGAATATCGAGCTATTGAGCGATGGAGGAAAGCCGCAGGAATTGAAAAGAAATTCGGTTTTCACGCCGCGAGACATTCTTTCGCGGTGATGAGCCTTGAAGCCGGCGGCGATCTATATGCAGTCTCGAAGCTATTAGGGCATGGCGATCTAAAAACAACGAGCGCCTACCTACACTTTGTCGATGCGCAGAAAAAGAGGATATTCGATGCACTACCGGAGCTTGAAGAGCATGAAACAAAGGCATTCAAGCGGGAGGCAAAATAGTTTTCAGCCGGTGCGTTTTATGCGAGACCGTGGGAAGACAACCGGCTTACAAATAATATAGCCTGTTTTTTTACAAGGCCTATCCGGTCAGTCTAGCGCGGCTACATAAGCGGGGATGCCGCCGCTAGTGTAGTTTTTATATTGCAATAATTTTGCTTTTTTCCGTTAATACCGCTTTACATGTGTGTAGTTATTTATTATACTTCAAGTATGAAGCTTTCTATGCCGATAGAAACCGCACACAAAAAGCTGAATAAGGAACAGCGCGAGCCGGCAGGAACTATTCTAAAACCGCTACCGGCAGGTGTTCCTATGGCGCCACGGATGGCGAAGGCAGCGAAACCGTTTGCTGATAATATTATGCTATATGCCTTTGCAAGCGCTGGAACCTTAGGCGGAGCAGGCGACAAAGCTAGTAACTACATAACGCGCGGCGAATTGCGGAAGTTTCGAGAAAGGTGGAACTTGAGCACGATGGAGCTTTCAAGCCTTCTAGGCGTTCCTGACAGAAAATTATTTCGCTGGATGGCGCCAAAAAAGAACGACACCGACTTAATTCCATATTCAAAATGGACTTTGCTAAAAGAGGCAAAGAAACTGGCTGAAGAGAGAACGTACGAGGCAAAAAGCAGCGGTTGAACTGCTTTAGATACCGCCGAAACGTACATGAAAGCGTGGTAACGCTGGATGTGCGCGGCTGGCCGAGCTTGATGTGAACTTGTTAGGTTAGCATCGAGCTTTTGACCGGCAGAGGCCTTTGGCTTCTGGCATAAGAGACTCACCACTGACCGCGAAGGATGCGGATTTGTGGTGAAGTTTTTTATGCTGGAGGCCAACCATGGCCACTTCGAATTACCTTTCTGTTGATGATGTTGCTACAATTCTTTGCACGACAAAAAATTACGTTTACCAGCTAGTTCACAAAAAACTATTGCCTTGTTACCGGCCGTTCGGCGGGCGGCTTCTGTTTGACGCAGACGAACTAGAAGCTTTTATAAAAAGCAAACGTTCTTCTACCGCTGACGAACTAGAAGC